>ERZ1673699.598-NODE-598-length-38130-cov-5.659015_pt1 | contig 38130 bp, 34 predicted proteins | sample MGYA00580229_ERZ1673699 | MGnify/ENA primary metagenome ERZ1673699 (study PRJEB41218, sample SAMN15661785) | gut metagenome | host: Homo sapiens | place: Canada: London | collected 2015-08-20/2019-03-30 | study: EMG produced TPA metagenomics assembly of... | reverse complement strand
CTCTAGGATCAGGCTCGCCGCGACGGCGTCGACCGTCTGGCGGTGCTTTTTCTCCTTGCGGCCGTTGGCGTGCAGGATGCCGTGCGCCTCGATGGAGCTGCGCCGCTCGTCCCAGAGCACGACCTCCAGCCCCGTCGCCTCCGTGAGCAGGCGCGCGACGGCGCGGCTCTTTTCCGCGCGCGGGCCTTCCGTGCCGTCCATATTCTTCGGCAGACCGAGCACGATGCGCTCCACGCCCTCGGTGCGCACCACGTCCGCGATCGCCGCGACCGCGCGCTCCAAATTCCACTCCGTGAGCGTCCACGCCCGGCCGCAGAGCGTGGCCGAGGCGTCCGAGAGCGCGAGCCCGATGCGCGCGTCGCCGTAATCAATGCCCAGAATTCTCATCGTGTTCCCTCCGCAGATAGGTTCGGATCGCGCCCGCCATGTACAGCGAGCCGACCGCGCAGATGACGTCGTCCTCCCCTGCCTGCGCGAGCGCAAGCGCCGCAGCCTGCGCGGGGTCGGGGCAGACCGTCACCGGTTTCCCGAAGCGCTGCAAATATGCCCCCAGCTTCTCCGCCGGCAGCGCGCGCGGCGAGAGCGGCGTCGCCGCGATGTAGGCCGCGGCATACGGGTCGAGCTGCGCGATCAGATCGGGATAGTCCTTGTCCGCGAGCACGCCCACGAGCAGCGTGATGCGCCGGCCGGGGAAATAGCGCGCGAGATTGTCCGCCACCGTCTGCGCGCACTGCGGGTTGTGCCCGCCGTCGAGCACGAACCACGGCGCACGCCGCAGCACCTCGAACCGCGCCGGCCAGCGCACCTGCGCCAGCCCCGCGTGCACGGCCGCATCCGGGATGCGCCAGCCGCGCGCGCGCAGCGCCGCCACCGTCTCGAGCGCGACAGCCGCATTGCGCAGCTGATGCCTGCCGAGCAGCGGCAGGTCGTACACCGCGCCGCGATAGGAAAAGGTCTGCCCGTCGACGCTGTCGCGCAGCGGCTCGATGGCGTCCGCGTCCACCTCCGTGAGCGGGATGCCCAGCCGGGCGCACGTCTCGTGCAGCACCGCGCGCACCTCCGGCACCTGCGGATAGCTGACGGCGCGCGTGCCGGGCTTGAGGATGCCCGCCTTCTCGCGCGCGATCTGCGCGAGCGTGTCGCCGAGGATCTCCGTGTGGTCCAGCCCGATGTTCGTGATGACGGCGCACGCCGGCGCACCGATGACATTCGTCGCGTCCAGCCGGCCGCCGAGCCCGACCTCGAGCACCACGATGTCGCAGCCGCGGCGCTGAAACCAGAGCATGGCCGCCGCCGTCACGAGCTCAAACTCCGTCGGCTGGTCGTCCATGGCCGCAATGCACGGCTGCAGCGTCTCGCACGCGGCAGCCAGCTCCGCGTCCGGGATCGGCTGGCCGTTGACCTGCATGCGCTCGGCGAATTGCTCGAGAAACGGGGACGTGAACAGCCCCGTCGTATAGCCCGCCGCCTGCAAAACGGCCGCGAGCATCGCCGCCGTGCTGCCCTTGCCGTTCGTGCCCGCGATGTGCACGAACTGCAGCGTGTCCTGCGGGTCGCCGATGCGGTGCAGCAGCTCGCGCACACGCGACAGTCCCGGACGAGAGCCGCGCCACTCGACGCCCCGGATCAGCGCCCGCGCCTCTTCTATGGTCATTACGCAGTACCTCCCGCGTGAAAAAATCAAACGGAGAAATTATATCACATTCCGTGCTGCACGGCAACCCGCGCTCTTGCATTTTGGTGACAGAGGGAGTAAACTATGCAATGCGCGTTTTTTCGCCGGTTTTCGCCGGCTTTCTAAATTCTACTCAAAGGTGGTATGCAAATGGAGAATTTTATCATTTCCGTCCATGCGATCCTGCCGATGTTCCTCGTGATGGCACTCGGCTACGGTGCGCGCTGTCTCGGCTGGATCCACCGGGAAGAGATCTCAAACATCAACAAGATCGCCTTTCGCATCTTTCTGCCGTGCCTGCTGTTTTATAATGTATACTGCTCCGATCTGTCCGGCTCGTTCGATCCGCTGCTGATCGCCTACGCCGTCGGCGGCGTGCTGCTGTCGTTCGCGATGGCGCTCGGCTACACGCTGCTCGCGGAAAAGCTGCCGGAGCGCCGCGGCGTGATGATCCAGGGCATGTTCCGCAGCAACTACGTCATCATGGGCATCCCCGTGGCAACGGCGCTGCTCGGTGCGGATCAGCTCGGCACGGTCTCGATCCTGATCGCGATCATCGTGCCGATCTTCAACATGATGTCCATCATCGTGCTGGAGGTGTTCCGCGGCCAGAAGCCGAAGCCGCTGCACATCCTCGGCCAGATCGCAAAAAACCCGCTCGTCATTGCCTCCGTGCTCGGCGTGCTGGCGCTGGCGGCAAAGATCCGCCTGCCGTACGTCCTTGAAAAGACGGTGCAGAGCGTGAGCGGCATCGCCTCGCCCCTGCAGCTGTTTCTGCTCGGCGCGTTTTTCCAGTTCTCCGGTATCCGGCGCTATGCGCGTGAGCTCACGGCCGTCGTGGCGGCAAAGCTCATCGTGTTCCCGGGGCTGTTTCTGGGGCTCGGCGCGCTGCTCGGCTTCCGGGATGCGGCGTTCGTGTCGCTGCTGGGTGTGTTCGCCTCGCCGACCGCCGTCAACTCCTTCACCATGGCGCAGCAGATGGGCGGCGACGCCGAGCTTGCGGGCGACACCGTCGTCGTGACCTCGGCCGTGAGCATGCTGACGATGTTTCTGTGGGTCTTTCTGTTCAAATCCCTCGGACTGTTCTGAGCGTTCGGGACTTCACAAATCGGGTGAAACGGCGTATAATATTTTATTACGCAACAGTTCATCATGATATAAAGAGGACAACACCATGAATTTTCGAATGATCGGGCAGGTCATCGGCCGCGTGCTGTGCATCGAGGCGGCCCTGATGCTCCTGCCGATGGTCGCAGCTCTGGCATACGGTGAGTCGCCGGCGCCGTTTCTGATCACGATCGCCGTCACCGGCGGCATCGGGCTGGTCATGTGGCGCGTGCGCGCAAAATCCGGCGGCATCACCGCGCGCGACGGTTTTCTGATCGTCGGCCTGTCGTGGATCGCCATGTCGCTGTTCGGCGCGCTGCTGTTCGTGCTCACGGGCGACATCCCGAACTACATCGACGCCCTGTTTGAGACGATCTCGGGTCTGACCACGACCGGCGCCAGCGTCGTCACATCGCCGGAGAGCATGACCCGCGGCGGCATGTTCTGGCGGCTGTTCACGCACTGGATCGGCGGCATGGGCATCCTCGTGTTCGTGCTGGCCGTGCTGCCCATGAGCGGCAACCGCTCGATGCACATCATGCGCGCCGAGGTGCCCGGCCCGACGGTCGGCAAGCTCGTGCCGCGCATCCGCAAGACCGCCTCCATCCTCTACCTGCTGTACATCGCGCTCACGCTCGTGGAGACGGTTCTGCTCATCGCCGGCGGCATGAGCTTTTACGATGCGCTGCTGCACGCGTTCGCCACCGCCGGCACCGGCGGCCTGTCCACGCGCGCGCTGAGCATCGGCTACTACAACAGCGCCTATATCGACATCGTCGTGGGCGTGTTCATGATGCTCTTCGGCGTCAACTTCAGCCTGTATTACCTCATTCTGCTCGGCAACATCCGCACCGCGCTGCGCAACGAGGAGCTGCGCTGGTATCTGGGCGTGGTCGCCTTTGCCGTCATCACGATCGCATTCGACATCCGCGATCTCTACGGCGGCGTCGGCCACGCGCTGCGCTATTCGTTCTTCCAGGTCACGTCGGTCATCTCCACGACCGGCTTCGCCACCGCGGACTTCAACCTCTGGCCGGAATACTCCAAGTTCCTGCTCGTGCTGCTGATGTTTGTCGGCGGCTGCGCCGGCAGCACTGCCGGCGGCCTGAAGCTCTCGCGCGTGATGCTGCTGTTCAAATCCTGCACGATCGAGGTCAAGAAGATGCTGCGCCCCCGCTGCGTGGAAAACGTCCGCCTCGACGGCAAGCCGGTCGACGGGCAGACGGTGTACAACGCCCTGACGTACTTCACGTTTTACATCATCATCCTGCTCATCGCGGGGCTGATCGTGTCGCTCGACGGGCTGGACTTCACGACGAATTTCACCGCCGCGCTCTCGTGCCTGTCGAACATCGGCCCGGGACTGTCCCTCGTCGGACCGACCGGGAGCTTTGCCATCTTCTCGCCGCTGAGCAAGATCGTGCTCATGATCTGCATGCTGCTCGGCCGTCTGGAGATCTTCCCGCTGCTGCTGCTGTTCGTGCCGTTCACGTGGCGCTGGAAGTGAGCGCCGGCCCCGGATGCCCCATTTGGATAACGATGACCCCCGCTGTGCAAGACACGTCTTGCGCAGCGGGGGTTTTCCTATGCCGCGGCTCTGAGGCGCAGCCGTCAGGCAGCTATCCCCCGTCAAAAAAGGAATACTTTTTGACAGCAACGACCCCGCAGGCTCTTGCCCGCGGGGTGACGGCTCGGCTTGTTCAAAAAACCTCGCAGAGTTTCGCCGCCGCAGCGGCGAAAGAAAGTCTCGATCATTTTCTCAGGCGACATGTGCAGCGGAGAAAATACCGCTCGGCCTGCAAACGTGCGCGCCGTCCGCCTTAGGCGGACGGCGCGTGCGCTGCAGCAGGCCGCAATCCCTTCTTCAAAAAAGGAATACTTTTTGATAGCAACGACCCCGCGGGCTCTTGCCCGCGGTGGAGCGGCTCAGCTTGTCCAAAAGCCTCGCAGAGTTTCGCCGCCGCAGCGGCGAAAGAAAGTCCAATCATTTTCTCAGGCGACATGTGCGGCTGAGAAAATACTTCTCAGGCTGCAAGTGTGGAATTTGTGTGCCGTAGGCGCACAAATTATGCGCGCAGCAGACTGCAGCCCCTTTGTCAAAAAGTAATACTTTTTGACAGCGACAACCCCGCAGGCGATTGCCTGCGGGGTTGCCTCTCTATGACGCTGCAAGCGCAGCGGTCAGTATTTTTAAGTTGGGACGCCGGAGAGCTGCGCCTTCGTCAGATCACTCCGACAGCTCTGCCTTCTTCTCGGCGGAGAGCTTTTTGATCTTCGGGATGCCCCAGATGAACGCCGGGAGCACGACGACGACCAGCGCGTAGTATCCGTCATAGCCGTAGACCTTGGAGATGATGGTCGACAGGCCGAGCAGGGAGACCGCATAGCACAGGCCGATGACGACCAGGCCGACGATGACGCTGCGCACGGCTTTGCTCTTGATGGCGCTCGGGAAGCAGCGGCCCTCAAAGCGCTGGATCATGGAGTAGACCAGCGTGACGGACGTGGACACGAACGCGCAGAACAGCAGGATGGTGTACACAACGAACAGCCAGGTGTAGCCGCTGCCCATGAGGGTGACGACGCTCTGGTTGGGGAGCTTCATGACGTTGCCGATGTGACGCGCGGCGATGGAGGCGACGGAATCGACGCCGACTTCCTTGATGGTGCACAGCAGCGGATACCAGCGCAGCAGCATGGCGCCGGACGCGGCGAGCGCGCCGCCGTTCATGAGCCAGCCGAGGATGCTCGCGCGCTTGACGCCCTTGTGCGTCAGCTCGGTGGAGGCGGCGATCATGGCCGGGATGGACACGCACTGGAACGCAGCGTACACGAACACGCCGCGCCAGACGCCCTCGAGGCCCTTCTGGGAGGTGACGTCGGCAATGGCCGGAATGGAAGCGTAGGCAGAGTTGGACGCAGCCAGCTCCGCGGTGATCGCGTCGATCGGAACGACGAAGCCCATGATGACGAGGATCGCGGTGACGATCAGGATCGCGGTGGAAAGCACGGTGGACGCCTGAATGATCAGCTTCACGCCGAAGATGGACAGCAGGATCAGCAGGGCGATGATGACGAGGTTGCAGATGATGTCGGGCAGGTCGATCAGGCTCTTGACGATGCCGCCGGCGCCGTCAACGCAGGACGCGACTGCCGCGAGGATGATGATGATGTAGAAGATCTCGAAGAAGACTTCCATCCACGGCTTCGGATACAGGGCGCGGTAGGTGTCCTTGTAGTTGTCGAAACCGTTGAGCTTGGCAAACTTCATCATGATGTACATGACAACGGCCAGAATGCCCATGGCCAGAAGCGGGAAGATCGCCGCGGTCCAGCCGTACTGGACAAAGTAGTTCACGACCTGGTTGCCGGTTGCGAAACCAGCGCCCACGTGCGTGCCGAACCAGACGGACGCCACGGTAAAGGCGGCTGCCCAGCTGCTCTTGAGCTTGTTGTTATCCATTTTTTACCTCTTTCTTTTCTCTGTTTGCTTTTCTCTTTTACTCTCTATTTCAAACCCGCCGCGTGCTCTCCTACAACCGCGGCGGGCTTAGAAATCTCCGTCCTTGTGTTAATTTGTGAACAAGTCATTAACAACTCGGGATAGTAAATTTATAATTCTCTCACGCGCAAAAGTCAATAACAGCCTCTTCCAATCCCCAACATTTCCCGAAAATCGTCGATATGCACAATTTCTTGCGCGAATTTTTATGCACTCTCAATCTGGCATTATTGTAAAAATTCGCGCGATTTTAGCGCTTTGACAGAAAGAAAACAGTTGCGGCATCTACACTTTCGTGCTATCATAACAATGCTGAGAGGTCAAGACTTTTGTCTATTTGCTGACAAACGGCTTTGGCATTTTCTTGACACAGGATTTTGTCCCCGGAAGACGCGCTTGATGAATTTTTAACCATCATTTTTTGCGTACGCATTCACTGCCGGGTACGAAACGCGGAGGGAGCGCAGCCCTATGAAGCTCGTAACATTTGAAATCAACGGCCGCAGCGCCGTCGGTCTGCTCAATGCGGACGCGACCGCCGTGCACCCCGTGCCCGGCTGCGCGGACATGCAGACGCTCATCGGCCTCTGGCCGGCGCTGGACACGGCCGCCGTGCTGCGCAGCGCCGCGCTGCCGCTTGAGCAGGTACGTCTGCTCGCCCCGATCCCCCGCCCGGAGCAGGACGTGATCTGCCTAGGCATCAATTATTTTGACCACGCCAAGGAGAGCGAGCGCGTCACCGGCAAGGGCGCGAAGGCGCCGGACACGTTCCCGATCTATTTTTCCAAGCGCGTGCACGAGGCCGTCGCCCCCGGCGGCGACATCGACAGCCACAGCGACATCGTCGCCGACCTCGACTATGAGGCGGAGCTGGCCGTCGTGATCGGCAGACGCGCATACAACGTCAGCAAGGCGGAGGCACTCGAGTACGTATTCGGCTACACCATTTTAAATGATGTGAGCGCGCGCACGATCCAGAACCAGCACAAGCAGTGGTACCGCGGCAAGAGTCTCGACGGCTTCACGCCGATGGGCCCGTGGATCGTGACGCCGGAGGAATTTGACGTGCGCGAGCCGCACTGCATCCGGAGCCGCGTCAACGGCGAGCTGCGGCAGGACAGCACCACGGATTTGATGATCTTTCACGTCGCGTATGTCATCGCCGAGCTCAGCCGCGGCATGACCCTGCTCCCCGGCACGATCATCTCCATGGGCACGCCCGCCGGCGTGGGCATGGGCTTTGACCCGCCGAAATGGCTGCACCCGGGCGACGAAGTCGCCTGCAGCATCGAGGGCATCGGCACCCTCACCAACACCGTTCGGTAATCCGCCGTCAGGCAATGCCTGCGACGGCCGAAGATATCGCAAACAGACAGAATCAGAAAAAGGAGACATCACTATGAAATTTGCTATGTATGGTTCCGGCGCTGCCGGCAGCGTCTTCGCTTCTTACCTGCGCAAGGGCGGTGCGGACATCATCCTCATCGACCGCTACGAGGCACACATGAAGAAGGTCGCCGAGGAAGGCATGCACTTCACCATCCATCAGGAGGAAGACGGCGGCTACAAGGATTACGATTACCAGCTCAAGGGCTTCCGCACCTATACCACCGCTGCCGATGCGGCCGCGGCGGAGGGCACGGTCGATGTCATCATCTACATGACCAAGGCGACCCAGCTCGAGCAGGCCATTCAGGACTCCATGCCCGTCGTCGGCGACAGCACCGTCGCGGTCTCCCTCATCAACGGCCTCGGCAACGATGACAACCTCTTCAAGGTCTTCCCGAAAGAGCGCTGCATCATCGGCTCCGGCGTGCTGGGCACGGCTCTGCCCGAGCCCGCGCACTGCGTGTCCACCCCGGCCGGCGGCGTGCAGATGAACTTCGGCGGCGCTGTCCGCTCCGAGCTCAACGACGCGGCCTGCGCCGAGATGCTCAAGTGCTACCGTGACGGCGGCTGCGACGCCTACTGGCGTGACGGCGAGCCGGGCACCGACAACAACATCTACAAGTTCATCTGGAAAAAGGTCTGCGTGAACGCCACCGTCAACACCGTGTGCGCCGTCCTGCGCCTGAAGATCGGCGAGGTCGAGGCGGATCCGTTCGGCCAGTGGCTGTTCCACAGCGTCATCCGCGAGACCTGCGCGGTCGCGACCGCCAAGGGCGTGCCGATGGACGCGGACGAGTTCATCGCCCACGATCATCAGGACATCGTCACCAACATCGCCGACTACTATCCGTCCATGTGCCAGGATATGCTCTTCAACCACCGCCAGACCGAGATCGACGTGCTCAACGGCAAGATCGCCGAGTACGGCGAGCAGCTGGGCATCGACACCCCGGTGTGCAAGGTTCTGTCTCAGGTCGTGCGCTGCATCCAGGGCAACTACGACAAGCAGTACCTGAAGTAAGTTCACCCCGTTTTTTCGCTGCCGGCCGGGCACCAACCGGCCGGCAGTTTGCTAAGGAGGCAACCGCATGAAAATCGCAATGATCGGCTCCGGCGCTGCCGGCAGCGTCTTTGCCGCCTACCTGCGCAAGGGCGGCGCCGAGCTCTGGCTCGTCGACAAATACAAGGCGCACATGGACAAGATCGCAGCCGACGGGCTGGTCTTCCGCACGCCGGAGGGCGAAGAGGTGCTCACGGGCTTTCACACGAGCGCGACCGCGCGCGACATCGGCACGATGGACATGGTCATCCTCATGGTCAAGGCCACGCAGACGGAGGACGTCATGGCCGACACCATGCCCTGCATCGGACCGGAGACGGCAGTCGTGTCGCTGCAAAACGGCCTCGGCAACGACGAGGTGCTCGCGCAGTTCGTGGACGCCGACCGCATCCTCTACGGCAGCGGCCTGATCGGCACGGAGCTGGCCGGCCCCGGCGTGTGCGTGAGCAAGCCGGAAAAGGGCATCCAGATGCACTTCGGCGCCGTGCGCAGCAACCCGAAGGCCAACGCCGCCGGCAAGGCGCTCGAGGCGTGCTTCCGCGCGGGCGGCTGCAACGCGAGCTTTGACGAAGACGTGCGCCCGTACATCTGGAAAAAAGTCATCGCCAACAGCGGCTACAACGGCGTGAGCGCCGTCATGCGCCTGAAGGTAAAGGAGACGTTCGCCGACCCCTACGGGCACGACATCGTCATGCACGTCTGGAAAGAGGGCTGCGCCGTCGCGCAGGCGCTCGGCATCGGCGACCTCTGGCCGCTGATGGAAAAGGAGGAGCCGAACATCGTCGCAAACCTCGGCAACTACTACCCGTCCATGGCGCAGGACGCCGTGCTGCACCAGCGCCAGACGGAGATCTCGGTGCTCAACGGCGCGATCGCGCGCTACGGCGCACGGCTGGGCGTGCCCACCCCGTTCAACACCGTCATCACGCAGGTCATCTCCTGCATCCAGAATAACTACGACAAGCAGTATCTCGGCTGAGGCGGCGCGCAGCAGCCGGCATCGAGCCAGACAAAACAAATCCCCTCCGTATGCTTTTCCGCATACGGAGGGGATTTTCTGTGCGCGGCGCAGCCGCCAAAAACTACGCACTCAGGATGCGCCGGATCTCCTCGAGGTTGTCGGCAAAGTAAATGCCCTCCTGCCGCTCCTCGGACGAGAGTCCCTTTTCGATCATCTGCTCCAAAAGCGCCTGCAGCGCATTGTAGTAACCGTTCAGGTTGTAGAGGATGCACGGCGCGTCCAGATGCTTCAGAGACACCTTGGACATGACCTCTGCGATCTCCTCGAGCGTTCCCGTGCCGCCGGGGAAGGCGATAAAGGCATCGCCGAGCTCGATCATCTTGCGTTTGCGCTCCGCCATGTCTTCGGTCACGATGAGCTCAGTCAGGCCGTCGTGCTGGAATTCGCTCTCGATAAAGCACCGCGGCTCGACGCCGGTCACCTCTCCGCCGGAGCGCAAAACGCTGTCCGCGATCGCGCCCATCAGCCCGGATCTGGAGCCGCCGTAGACCAGCGCGTTTCCGCTGCTGCCGATCCACGTCCCCAGCTCTTCGACCGCTTCCCGCAAAGCCGGATCATTGCCTTCGTTTGCGCCGAGATAGACCGTAATATTCACACAGAGTCCCTCCGATCCTGTTCCTGTCGGTATAAAAACGGCAGTCAGGCTTTTGCCTGACTGCCGGCAGGTACGCACCGTTTGTATTATACGCAGCCGAGGATCGCCTGTCAACGGGATCGGCGCGCAGGCAGCTGCGCATCCGGCCTGCGCAGCTGCGCCGGTTTTCAGGCGGCATGCTCGCTTTGCTTTTTGCGCTCACCGCCGAACAGATACCGCGTGACCGGATAGATCAGCGAAACGACCGCCAGGACCCACGCGCCCGGATCGCCAAAGCACAGCGCGATGTATGCGCCCACGGAGGCCGAGGAATCGATCGCCCCGCCGTTGACGAGCTTCGGCAGGAAGGCGCAGATCAGAACGCGCGCGATCAGCTCGGCGCAGCCGGCGACCAGCGTAAACTCCGCGTGCCCCACGCCCTGCACGCCGGAGCGGAAGACAAACAGGACCATCAGCGCAAAGTACATGGACAGATCCACGTACAGATACAGGTTCCCGTAGCGGATCGTGGCCGCCGTGATCTTGTCCGCGCTCATAAACAGGTACTGGTATGCGCCCCGGATCGTCAGGAGCATACCGGCGCCGCCGAGGATCAGATACATGGCGAGCCCGATCAGCAGACTCTTGACCGTTCCGCGCCGGATCCTGTCCTGTCTGCCCGCGCCCAGATTCTGCGCGTTGAAGCTGACGATCGCGGTGCTGAGCGCATTCATCGGGCACATCAGGAAGTTGTTGAGCTTGTTGGCCGCGCCGAAGCCGTTCTGCGCGGGGTTTCCGGCTGCCATGATGCCATCCGGCCCGATGTCGAAGCCGACGAGCGCGCGCTGCATCACGATGATGCCGATCGCCAGCACCGAAAACTGAAGTCCCATCGGCAGCCCCTGACTCAGGTGCTGCGCATACACGGAGACTTCCGCGCGAAAATCCTGTCCGGAGAGGTGGAGCTCCGGATATTTTCCGAAGGCGTAGATCAGGCACAGGAGCGCGCTCACCGCCTGCGCCAGCACGGTGGCAGCCGCCGCGCCGATGACCCCGAGCCGGAACGCGAGGATGAACAGCAGGTCGAGCCCGATGTTCAGAACGGTGGAAAACAGCAGGAAGATGAGCGGCGTGGTCGAATCGCCCAGACTGCGCAGGACGGAGCAGATCAAATTGTAGTAGAGCTGCGCGAAGATCCCGAGGAAAATGACCAGCGAATACTGATATGCCGCCCTCCAGACGCCGGGGTTTGCCTCGGACAGGCCGATGAACCGGAGCAGGGGCTTGAGCGTCAGCACGGCGACACCGGTCAGCGCGAGCGACAGGACACCGCCGAGAACGAGCTGCGCCGCAAAGGATCTGCGGACTCTGGCCTGATCGCCGCGTCCCGCCGCGATGGACGTGATGACCGAAAATCCAGCGGTGCAGCCGACCGCGAACTGCAGGAAGATGAACAGGATCGGAAACACATCGTTCACGCCCGCAATGTCATCGACGCCGAGCGTCTGCCCGCAGATCGCTGCATCGCTGATCGTATAGATCTGCTGCAGCAGATACGAGAGAATGATCGGTACGGAAAACTTGAAAATCACCCATCCTTCGTCGCCGGTAAGCAGGTCGACCGAAGATTTTTTCCCCAGCTTTAACATGGTTGCTCCTTCTGTACTGCCTCTGCCGCCAAAAAACCTCATTCGCCTTCTGCTCTGCAGCTTTTGCGCTGCCGCAAGGCGAGACGCGGCAAATTCTGATAATACTCTTTTCGTGCATGCAAGTTATACCGCAGAAATTGTGAACAATTCTACCTCCGCGCGCAAATATTGCGCGCAGCCGGCCGCCCTCATGTCAAAAGAGCAATATTTTTGCCGGCACAAAACACCCCCTGTGCCGCAGCACAGGGGGCAGCTTGTCAAAGAACTTCGTAGCCTTTCACCAATGGCGCGGCGAAAGAAAGTCCGATCATTTTCTTCGGCGACATGTGCGGCGAAGAAAATACTTCTCGGCCTGCAAACGTGCGCGCCGTTTGCCTCCGGCGGACGGCGCGTGCGCTGCAGTCAGGCCGCAGACCCTTTTGTCAAAAAGTATTCCTTTTTGACAGACGCAACACCCCCTGTGCCGCAGCACAGGGGGTGTCCGCTATGGTGTTTTTCTAACCGTCAGCGCAGCGCGCTTACCGGTCGGGATACTTCTGCGTCAGCTCTGCCTCCAGCGCATCCCAGTCGCGCGGCGGTCTGAGCTCCGTCCACGTCTCGGGCGAGGTGTTGTCCACGCGCTCGTACTCGTGGCCGTTGGTGGCCTCCTGCACGGCTGCGTAGTACCACGCTGTCTTGTTGCTGTTGTCCGGCCAGACGATCATGTCCGGCAGCAGATGATCCTTATCCGGGGTACGGAAGAGGACGTTGTTGATGATCTCCATGACCTCGGCGCGGGTGATCTGGTTCTGCGGGCGGAACGTGCCGTCCTTATAGCCGCTGATCAGGCCGAGCTTCGCCGCGCGGTTGATGTAGTCGCGCGCCCAGCTGTCGTAGATATCGGTGAAGGCATCGTCCTCGACCTCCGGCGCATGGAAGAACAGCGCCGCGATCGTCGCGAACTCTGCGCGGGTGATGTACTGCTGCGGGCGGAATGTGCCGTCCTTGTAGCCGGCGAGGATGCCGCCGTTGGTGAGCGTGGCGACCTGACTGGTGTACCAGCTCTGAGCCGGGACATCCGAGTACGAGCACTTGGTGGTCCAGATCTCCTCACGGCCGTCATCTCTCAGGATGCGGTAGAAGATCGCGGCGACCTCGGCGCGCGTGATCGGTCTGTTCGGCGCGACCGTACCGTCCGGATAACCGGCGATGTACGAGTCGTGGTTATCGCGCTCCAGCGGCGGAGGCGGCAGCTCGTTGTCCTCGGCAGAGAAGACGAACTTGATGTGCGCGGCCGCTTCCTGGAAGGCGTTGCCCATCGCGGGATCGATCTCAACGGTCACGTCCAGCTTGATCGGGTCTGCCTTCGGGAAGACCTCGGCAACGAGGACGTCGCTCTTGAGTCCGTCGGCCGCGTCGAGCTGGTCGAAGAGGCTCGCGTTCTTGTTGGTCGCGAGCACCTTGCCGTCCTGCGACACGGTCATGTGGATGTGGCTGAGCACATCGTCGTACTTGATGGCGGTGCCCTCCTTGGCGGAGGCGTCGCCGTCGATCTCGGCGCGGAGGTAGACCTTCGCGCCCTGCGCGCCGTTGGCGCTGTCGGCCTTGACGCAGATGGTCTGCGTGAGGCTGTCGCCGGGCATGCAGTTGGAGAAGTTTGCAAACAGGTCCGTCGCCGAGCCCTTGCCGGTGTTGGTAAAGGCAAAGCGCGCGTTGTTGCCGTCGTTGCCGTCATAGTAGGTGACGGTGGGGAGCTTTTCCTCGCCCGTCGCCCAGATGCCCAGCCCCGCGGCCAGCGCGACCACCAGCACGAGGGCGACGATCATGGTAAACTTTTTGTGTTTCATACCGCTGCCCTCCTTATGGTGTCACGTCCGGTACCAGGACTGCCGGAGTCAGATTGCCGTCACCGTCGACCTTGACCGCCGTCCACGCGCCTTCCACAGCCTTGCTCGGTGCGGCCTGAATGCTCTCGGCCAGCACCGTCACCTCGAGGTGACAGCCCGCGGGCTTGTCGGCCGGCTCGGTGATGGGCGAGTCCGCCTTCAGCAGGTTTTCCGTTTTGCCGTCCGGTGCGACCGGCATCTTATAGTAGTAGATGCCGTCCTGCTCAAACCAATTGGTGTTGTCGTAGTCGACCGTGATGTTCACCGGCGTGGCGGAGACACTGCCGTTATCGTCCACCCAGTTCATGACCAGCTTGACGCGGACATAGGACACGGCCGTGCCGGTGTTTTTGACGACGATGCTCTTTTTCTGGTTTCCATCCAATTCCTCGACGATGTCCGTTCCGGATTTGGCCGCCGTGAAGGTGTTCTCCACGGGGGCGGTGCTCGCCTTGAGCAGGGCGAACGTCGTGCCGACGGCCAGTGCGAAGATCAGGCACAGGGAGAGGATGAGCGCGGTCTTTCTCCCGCCTGAACCGTTAAAGATACGTTTCATATGTCATCCCTCCTGTTCAGTTTTTCTGTGCGGCACTGCCGCTGATCCAAGTGTTGATCACGTCGGCAATGCTCGTGAGCCAGTTGTGCGAATTGTAATGGTTGGTGACATCGACCGTGGTGCTGGGCGCCGTGCCGCTGAGCGTAGCCGACTTGTTGTTGTCACCAACGATGCTGTAGCTCCACGACCAGTTTGTATCCTCAGTGACCGTGTACGTGCCGACGGCCAGACCGGTGATGGTCTTCTGTTCGCCGCCCTTGAGCACGATGGTGGTCACGACCTTACCGGTGCTGTCCTTGACATCGAACACGAACGTCTGGTTCGGGTTCGCACCCTTACCCTCGACGGTCTTGGAGATCTTCAGGCTGCAGGTGTTGACATGGCACAGGAACGATTTGCCTTCGGGCGGGGTGCAGGTCTTACCCTCGCAGGACGTGTGCTTGAATGTGGTATTCGCCGTCACATCGGTCTCACCGATCTTCACAGCCGCAGCCACACCGAAGTCCGTCCGGGTGTTGATCTTCCCGTCCACGACAGCGCCGTCGTCCGGCGTGTAGGTAACGGTCAGCGCGGGGGCTTCGCCCATCGCATCGGTGTTGGCCTCGGTTTCGCCGTGCTTCCACCCGGTGGCGGTCAGGTTGCTGTCAAAGCCTGGCGCGGTGTCGCCGTAGTAGCCCTCGCCGTCCTGGAAAGTCAGCTCCGGTTTGTAAACATAGACTGTGGAGGTCACTGTGGCAGTTGCCGGCTGGGCTGCTGCACCAGCCGAATCCGACGCAGCCTCTTCCTTGGGAGAAACGGTCGCAGTCACCGTATAGCTGCCATCCTGCGTCATATCAACCGAACCACTCGTCGTATAAGAGACTTTCACAAAGGAGAAATCACTCCCTGCGGTGTCATACGGTGTGCACATCTGCTAAGGCGTCGGCTGCGTGCCCAGATAATAGACATGGCAGTCTTGCCCGGCCAATTCCGGTGCAATGATGGGGACATTGACCTTTGGAACATCAAACAGGCCAGCAGAAACACCCTTCTCCGTGTAAACGCCGGAAGTATCTCCGTTGGTCGGCACGTTGTTGCCGCCAACAAATCCGGGCTTTCGCTGCACAGAAAACTCGATAATCAGTTTCTTGCCATACGTACCCTCGTGCTGCTTGTCGGCGACGTAGTACTTATTGAAATCAAATCCGGTCACGCTCACCGTGTTCGTATTTGCGTCAATCGTCGCCCGCACGTCGCTGCCGGCCGGCTGCTCCATGCCAAAGCTCGTGCCGTTATAATCGGCGGTGTAAAGCTTCACATCTGCGGTGTTCGCCGGCATAGTGAAATACGGTGTCACAATGTCTTTAACAACCGTCGAGCTGCTGAGGTCAATGCTCGCCTGACCGATATTCTCGCTGATCGTCGTGAAGATTCGGCTCAGGGAAGCGGAATCATTCGCGGTCAGGTAGTAGCTGGAAGATGCGCGATTGAAGTTTCTGGTGATTTCCCAGCCATAATAGCCGATGCCGAGGAAGCTGGAATCGTACGGCTGGATGCCGATCTCCGTCGCATCCGGGAAGTTGCCGGAGATATAGTTCAAAAAGCGGTTTCCGGCTGGGATGTCATAGTTCTTGACGTCTCCGATCCCCCACCAGCTAAAGCTGGCCCAGTAGCTTCCGACCTGGCCGTTGCTGTTGTACTTGAAGCCGCTATCGCCGTAGAGCTGCTCTGGCTTCGCGCCATTGAAAATACCGACCGAGTACACCGTCGCACCGGAATCCTTCAGGGCCTTTGCGCTCTTGATAGCGGCATTTGCAACGGTCGTATTGAAATCGCTCTGCGTCGTCGGCACACCGTCCGTAAACACGACCACAACCTTCTGCCGCGTCGTGTTGCTGCCCGTGTAATTGTAGCCGCTGCCCATCAGCGTCTCTGCCTGCTTCATGCCGTCACCCACATTGGTTGCGCCACTCGGAGTGCTGGGAAGCCCGGTAATCTCCCCTTGAAGTGTCTTTTTGCCGTCCTGCGATACAGGCGTCCAGCCCTGCAGCACGGATGCGTCCGAACCAAATGTCACAATCGAAATCCGGTGATCCGACTTCTCCGCGTCATATTTGTCCGCCACAGCGCCGATGAACTGGTTCACAGCCTGCTTCATCGCATACTGCCGACGGCTTGTGTCGTTGTTGGTGCTGTTGCCGTTGAAGTCATACGCCATCGAGCCGGACTGATCCAGCACAAGCACGACGTCCACCGGCGTTGTTGAGGTCGTCGTCGTCACTTTGCCGGTCGTAAACGCCTCCATGCGGATCTTATAGCTGCCATCCGCATTGGCAGTCGCCGTCTTGGACAGGTTCAGGCCGTCCTTGAGTTCATTTGCACCGCTGGCGCGCACAGCACGCAAAACCGGCTGCACCGAAACAGCGGGCAGGAACGGGCCGGCCGCCGTATACACAACTGTCTGAGGCGCTTGGACTTGGGCTGCGGCGGTGCTCTCGGCCGGGGCATCAGAGGCATCGTCCACAACACCCGCGCCCATGAACAGGCACAGGCTCAGGAGCAGGGCTGCACAGAGGACGAGCGAGAGAATGCGTTTTTTCATGGTTTCGTCCTCCTTTCTCAGGGCGTCGGGATCGGGTCGATCTGCGTGCTCGAGGTGCTCGTCTCGACCGCTCCGACGTGCTTCCATACATCTCTGACATCATTGGCGGCGTACTGCTCAAGGTTCGCCGTCTGCACGGCCTCCGCCGTTACATAGATGTGCACCGTGGAATTCTGATATTCGTTGCCCATTTGGGTGCTGAACGTGACGCGGCTGAACAACTGCGTCGTGGCCGTCTTCGGATCGACCGCACCATTATAATAATAGTACCCGTCCGCTCCGGCGATCCAGTCGGTATCGTTCAGATCCAGCACCAGTAGGTGCTCGCTCGGGTCGAGCGGCATGCGCTCGCTGTCGGCGTTGAGAATCTCGGGCGTGATCTTCACGCGGGTATAAAACGCACCCGTGCCGACATTCTCCACATACACCACTTTGTTCACGACGCTGCCGGGCATGACGCGCACGGTCGTGAACGGATTGCCGTTACCGTCCTCGTCGTGCAGCGCGAGCTTGACCGAGCCCATCGTGATGACGTTGTCCGCCGTGCCGACGGCCGAAAAGTACGCCCACGTACCGACCGCCAGCAGTGCCACTGCCAGGAGGAGCACCGTCGCGATGGTCCACTTCTTCTTCATGCACAAACCACCTTTCTCCTTGCCGGGGGTTATTCTGCGCTGTGCGCAGGAATTCTCTTCCGCGCCCGGATGGGCGCGCCGGGACTGTTTTTGCGGGATTCTCTCTTTCAGTCTGCGCGCGGACAGCGGCAGTCCCGCCGCCCGCGCCCGGATTGAAGCCGAGCCAGAGTCCCCGATGGGGGCGGCGATTTCGCCGCCCCTTTGGGGTCAAAATGTTGGGGAATTACTTACCGTCAAAAGCGTTGAAAGCAGCTTCCCAAGTATCGAAACCGTCCGCCTGAATGGCCTGAGCGACCACCTTAACAGAGCTGAACGAAGAGGCATTCGCATTGTCAAGGCCCGCCGGGACAATGACGTGCTGGAACATCGCCGTTGTGTCCGCGCCAGCGGCCAGCGTGCCATCATACTTCAGGATAAACTTTGCATCGAACTGGCCAATCGTAAAGGTATCACCTTTCACAACTTCAACAACGCTCCAGCCCTTGCCCAACTCACCAACGAGCAGGTTCAGAGCGGCCTTATAACCGTCGTTCGGGAAAGTCTCCTTAAAGTCCGGATAGTAAGCGGCAACAAGATTCATCCAGTTGCTGACGTTAACAGTCGCACGGATATAAGCCGCATTTTTGCCGGTGTTATGAACAATGGGGTCTTTTTGCACGGTCTGACCGGGATAGACATTATATGTGTTGCCATTCGCAGTACGCGCTTCCGGATTGTTCACGTCCGTCTCATCGAGCGTAATCGCGACGTTGCCCATGGTGAACGTATTGGTCGCGGACTTCGTATCGGTGAAGTACGCCAGCGTGCCGCCGACGACCAGCACCGCGACGAGCATGACTGCGATCGCAGCCATCAGAATGGATTTCTTTTTCATAAGTAGCGTTCTCCTTTTCTTTTTTATGTACAGCGCTCTGTACAAGGTTTTCAAGGGATCTGCTCAGGGAAAGTTGCGCGGGAGTTACTTAAAAGCACTCGTTAAACGCGTCCGCAGCATTTTCAAAACCGGCAGCCTGGCAAATGTACGCCTGGAACACAATGTTGTTTGCGGCGGTAAGCGTGTCAGGATCAAGATCCTTTCCGACCGTCACTTTATCGTTAGCCAGAATGTCATAAGAGCCATCCGTCACGTCAGCCTTCAGCACCCAGATCGTATAGCCGTCTTTCGTGACCTGAGTATCGCCGTTCATCAGCGGCGACCAAATAGCCGTGTCAACGTTCCAATCAAACTTGCCAGTGATCTTATCGCCCTTAACGCCGACGAAAAGATATGCCTTCGCCGTCAGACCGTCTACCTTGACGGCCGGCTGCTTGGGAAGATCAACACCCGGCTGCACAGTGTACTGGTAGCCTTCATCTTTCCAAGCGGCATCTGCCTTGATCTCATAGGTGCCATCTGTCTTCTCAGTGACTTCTTTCTCCTGAAGCTTAATGCCGCCATTATCAAACAGCTTGCCAGCAACAAAGGTGTTCGTGATGGTGTCCGTGGTGCTCGTCAGATACGCCCACGTTGCGCCGACCGCCAGCGCCACAACGAGCACGAGCGCGATGGCGATCGTCAAAGTTTTCTTCTTCATTTTCGTGTTTCCTCCCTTACACAAATTTTGGTTTCCGAACTTACCATGTCACAACAGCGTCCTATCGTGCGCTGTCAGCGTTCATAGGGTTAATGCATCGGGATGTGAAAATATTTCACATCTCAGAAAAAATATTTAAATCTTACGATTTTTGTCATCCGTTTCCGTGCACTTTGCCGTATTCGCTGCCTCCGCTCGGCGCGCCGCATCGCGGGCATCGGCCTCAGCCGCCTTGCGCAGCATATCCGGCAGGAACGCCAGAACGACGAGCACGATCGCAATCGCAATGGCCAGATACATCCCCGGCGGGTTCGAGACCCAGTGCGAAACATAGCCCAGATACGGGATGGTGAACACCGGGCGGCCGATGAGGTTCTTGAAATAGACCGGTGCGCCGTCGGGCGCGTCGTTCGCGTCTCCCTGCGTGTAGAAATGCTCGTTTTCCGCATCGATGGAGATCACGCGGTGTGTGACGACATCCAAGTCCTCATTGAGTACGAACGTGATCGCGTCGCCGACCTGCACGTCCTCGGGCGCACAGGGCTTGACATAGATCAGCGAGCCGGTGTGATACGTCGGCTCCATGCTGCCGGACAGGACGCACATCGGCCGCAGACCGACCAGCCGCACGCCCACCAGAAGCAGCGCCAGGATGACCACCAGCACCACCGCAGCGGTGGAGATGGCATTGCACACTTTCTGAACCTGTTTTGACATCTTCGTTCTTCCTTTCCCTTCGCGGGCATCCCTCCTGTTGATCCCGGCCGGAGGGCAGACCTCCGAAGCGCAGCCTGTCCGAACCGGAAACGCGCGCGGCGGGGCGGGGGCGGGAACGCTTCGGAGTTTCCCGTCCCACGTCAGCCGTCACGCTTACTAACCAAAAGGATACCACGATTTTCTAAACACTGAAAGGGGGTAATGTACACAAATTTCCAGCTGAAACTTTGTAAGAAACAAACAGTTTTGCCTTTTGCTGTCCAACATTCTGTACAGTTATCCCACGCCCATTGTACGTTTCGGCCGCGGGCGCGTCAAGTGCGGAGCGCGGGCGCGCAGGAATCTTACCTTTTCTTAAAACTGTCCCGATTTTGCTTGTTTTTAGCTGGGAAACATGATAGGATAATTGCCGATTATGGATAGATAACAGGAAGGAGCTGCACGCATGGATACAAACGTGCTCGACTGGCTGGAAGTCACCGCCGCAGCCTGTCCGGACAAGCCCGCCTTTCTTGACGAGGACGGCGCGGTGACCTTTGCCGACGTGCGGCGCGAGGCGCGCATCATCGGCACGGCAGCGGCAAAGCTGCGCGGCGGACGCAAGGCGCCCATCGCCGTGATGAGCGGGCGCAACGCGCACACCCCGGCCGTATTTCTCGGCGCGGTGTACGCCGGCTGCTGCTACGCACCGATGGACGGGACGATGCCCGTGCACCGGCTCAATTCGATCCTGCACACGCTCGACACCGATCTGATGATCGTGCAGCGTGCGTTTTACGACAAGGCCAGGACGCTGGAATTCGGCGGCACGATCCTCATCGCGGAGGACCTGCTCGAGGGATGCGAGGACGCGGCGCTGCTGGCAGACTGCCACGCGCGCGCGCGTGAGCTTGACCCGCTGTACATCATCTTCACCTCCGGCTCGACCGGTACGCCCAAGGGCGTCATCACGGCGCAGCACTCGCTCATGTGCTACATCGAGGACTACGCCGGCGTGATGGGCATCGCGCGCGAGGACGTGCTCGGCAACCAGTCGCCGCTGGACTACATCGCCGCCGTGCGCGACATTTATCTGCCGCTGCGCTTCGGCGCGACGACGGCCATCATCCCGAAGGAACTTTTCATGTCGCCGGAGCGTCTGTTCGAATACATGAACGACAAGGGCGTGACGGCCGTGGGCTGGAGCGTCTCGGCGCTGACCGTGCCGGCCGCGCTGGGCGCGTTCGAGTGCAGCGTGCCGCAGCACCTGCGCAAGGTGTGCTTCTCCGGCTCGGTGATGCCGTGCAGCTGCCTGCGCCAGTGGCAGCTCGCGCTGCCGGAGGCGCGGTTCGTCAACCAGTACGGCCCGACGGAGGCGACCGCCTCGTGCACGTATTACGTCGTGCCCGGTCTGGTGGAGGACACCGACGTGCTGCCGATCGGCAAGCCGTACCCGCACTACGAGGTGTTTCTGCTCTCGGAGCAAAACGAGGCCGTGCCCGACGGCGAGATCGGCGAGATCTGCGTCAAGGGGCCCATCCTCGCGCTCGGCTACTACAACAGCCGCGAAAAGACCGCCGAGAGCTTCCTGCAAAACCCGCTCAACCGCGCGTATGACGAGCGCATCTACAAGACCGGCGACCTCGGGCACTTCGCGCCCGACGGCAACCTCATGTTCCACGGCCGCAAGGACCGGCAGGTCAAGCACCTCGGTCACCGCGTGGAGCTCGGCGAGATCGACCTCGCCGCGGCGAAGGTGCCCGGCGTGGAGGAGGCCTGCGCGCTCTACGATCAGGAGCACGAGCAGATCTGGCTGTTTTACACCGGCGCGGACGTGACCAAGCGCGACATCGCCGTGGCGCTGCGCGCCGATCTGCCGGGCTTTATGGTGCCGCGCAAGATCGAGCAGCTTGAGGCCATGCCCCGGCTCGACAACGGCAAGACGGATATGCGCGCGCTGGCCGGGCGCATCGCCGACGCCCACCGATAATCGCTTACATTACTCACATTTCAGGAGGTATTTTATTATGGAACAGGAACTGATGGACATTCTGACCGATCTGCGCCCGGACGTGGATTTTGAGACCGAGACCGCGCTCATCGACGACCACATTCTCGAGTCGTTCGACATCGTGTCGCTCGTCGCGGCGCTCAACGACGCGTTCGACATCGAAATCGGCGCAAAGGATCTCGTGCCGGAGAACTTCAACTCCGCCAAGAGTCTGCTGGCCATGGTGCAGCGCCTGCAGGACGAGGACTGATGGACAGGACTGCTCTGAAAACGGCGGCCGCGAAATACGGCACGCCGCTGTATCTGTTTGATCTGGATGCTTTCACGGCGCGCGCTGAAAAAGTGCGCGCCGCGTTCGGCTCTCACGTGCAGCTTTGCTACTCCATGAAGGCAAACCCCTTCGTGCTGCGCGGCCTGCCGGACGTGTTCCGCTGGGTGGAGGTCTGCTCCCCGGGCGAGCTGACGATCTGCGAAAAGCTCGGCATCGCGCCCGAGCGCATCCTCTACTCCGGCGTGAACAAGGGCGCGGACGATGTCGCGCGCGCCGTCGCGCTGGGGGCAGACCTGCTCACGGCCGAGAGCACGCTGCATTTTGATCTCATCTGCGCCGCCGCGGCCGCGCAGGGAAAGCACGTGCGCGTGCTGCCGCGTCTGACCGCCGGCAGCCAGTTCGGCATGGATCCCGCCGCGCTGGAGGATCTCGTTGCGCGGCGCGCGGAATTCCGGAACGTGACGATCGTGGGCATCCACTACTTTTCCGGCACGCAAAAGCGCAAGGACGCCGTGATCGCAAAGGAGCTCGCGCATCTGGACGAATACCTCACGATGCTGCACGACAAGTACGGCTTCACGGCGCAGCACGTGGAATACGGCCCCGGGCTGAACGCCGAGTGCCTGCGCGACGATGCCGAGGCGCGCGACAGCGCGCTGCTCGACGCGGCGGCGGAGCACATCCGCGCCTTCGGCGAGAAGTATCCGCTGACGATCGAGATGGGGCGCTTTTTCGCCGCCCCCTGCGGCACGTTTCTCACCGGCGTGGCCGACGCCAAGTGCAACCTCGGCGTGAACTACGCCGTGTGCGACGGCGGTATGCATCAGGTGAAGTATGACGGTCAGCTCATGGGCATGCAGTCCCCGCCGCTGACGCTCCTGCGCGAGAGCGCGGACGCCGCCGAGCCGTGGATGCTCTGCGGCAGCCTGTGCACGACCGCGGACGTGCTGGTGCGCGAGGCGCAGCTGCCGCCCCTGCGCGTGGGCGACGTGATCGCCTTCGGCCGCTGCGGCGCCTACTCCGTGACGGAGGGCGTGGCCGTGTTCCTCTCGCGTGACATGCCGCGCGTGGCGCTCTGCCGCGGCGAGAACTTCACGCTCGTGCGCGACCGGTTTGCGACCGACGTGCTCAACACCTGCCGGACGCCGGAGGACGAAGCATGACACTGACATCGCTGTCGTTTTACCTGCTGGTGCTCGCGCTGCTGGTGCTGTACTACCTCGTGCCGAAGCGCTTTCAGTGGGTGGTGCTGCTGATCGGCAGCTACGCGTTTTACGCGTTCGTGTGCCTGCGCTACATGGGCTTTATCGTCGTGACGACGCTCACGACCTACTTCGGCGCACGCGGCATGGACGCCATGACCGCGCGCATGGAGCAGACCGTCGCCGCGCACAAGCAGGACTGGGAGCGCGAGGAGCGCAAGGCGTACAAAAAGCGCTGCAAGTCCCGCCGCAAGGCGCTCATGATCGCCATCCTGCTGCTGAACTTCGGCATCCTCGCCGTGCTCAAATACTATAACTTCTTTGCCGAGTCCATGCAGGCGCTCTTCGCGTCCGTGGGGCTGACGGTCTCGCTCGGCCACATCGGGCTGCTGCTGCCGCTGGGCATCTCGTTTTACACGTTCCAGTCCATGGGCTACGTGCTCGATGTCTACCGCGAAAAAGTGCCCGCCGAGCGCAACGTCGGCAAGCTCGCGCTGTTCGTGTCCTTCTTCCCGCAGATCATTCAGGGCCCGATCGGCGTGTACGACCAGCTGGCGCACCAGCTCTACGACGAGCACAAATATAACTTTGACAACATCCGCTTCGGCGCGCAGCTGATCCTCTGGGGCTTTTTCAAAAAGCTCGTCATCGCCGACCGCGCCGTGGGCATGATCCACACCGTCGCCGGGGCGTACACCGACTACGCCGGCACCTACGTGCTGCTGGCGGCGATCGTCTACGCGCTGCAGCTCTATGCCGACTTCTCCGGCGGCATCGACATTTCGCGCGGCGTGGCACAGATGTTCGGCATCACCATGGGCGAAAACTTCCGCCGCCCGTACTTCTCGCGCACGCTCACCGAGTACTGGCACCGCTGGCACATCTCGCTCGGCGACTGGCTGCGCAACTACCTGTTCTACCCGCTGTCGATCTCGAAGGCGTTCCTCAACTGGGGCCGCCACGCCAAGCAGCACCTCGGCAATCACATCGGCAAGGTCCTGCCGACGGCCGTGGCCTCGCTGATCACGTTTCTCATCATCGGCATCTGGCACGGGGCGAGCTGGAAATACGTCGCCTTCGGCTTCTGGAACGGCATGGTCATCCTCGTGTCCACGCTGCTGCAGCCGGTGTCGGACAAGGTCGTCGCCGCGCTGCACATTGAGCGCAAGAGCGCGTGGTATCAGGTGTTTTCCATGCTGCGCACGTTTGTGGTCGTGCTCATCGGCTATTACTTTGACATCGCCGACGGGTTTCGCGCCGCGATGGGCATGATGCTAAAATCCGTGACCGACCTGCACCTGTCGCAGCTGCGGCCGGGTGCCGTGCTCGAGGCCCTGCCGCTGACGCGGTATGACTGGGCCGTGCTGCTCGGCGGCACGGTTGTGATCTTCACCGCCTCCGTCATTCAGGAGCGCTCGCAGCGCACCATCCGCGAGATCCTCGACGAGAAGTGTCTCGCCCTGCGCTGGGCCGTGCTGCTTGCCGGCATCTTCGCCGTCGTGCTCATGGGCGTTTACGGCCCCGGCGTGCAGGCCTCCGAATTCGTGTATATGCAGTTTTAAGCTATGACAAAACGACCGATCTCCAAATCCCGCACAGCGGTGCGCGCGCTCGTTTTCGTGCTCATCGCCGCGCTGGGCATCGGGTGGGGAAATGGCTGCCGGTGCAGCGGCGTCTGCACATCATGGATGAGACCGGCTGCTCGCTGACCAAGGGCGTGGAGACGTTCACCGCCTGGTTCGGGCAATATCTCTCGGAACACTATGACCTGACGGGCGCGCACAGCGAGACCGTCACCGCCGAGTGGCAGCGCTGCGCCGATTTTATGGCGCAGATCCTGCCCACCTGCCAGCAGCAGGCGGCGGACAACACCAAACAGACCCTCAACGAGTTTTCGGCGGCGTTTGACGCCTGCCGCTGACCCGATGATCCAACCGTGCCGCCCCGGCACAGAAAGCGCAAAGCCTATGCAGCAACGTTCCAAGCCTCAAAAACGCGCCCTGCGTGCCGTCATCTTTCTGCTCATCGTCGTGCTGCTCTACAGCGCCGCAGCCAATGTGCTGAGCGTGAACAATACGTGGGATATGCGCCATATCCGCGGCTTTTATCTGGAGCCGAAGGATTCGCTCGACGTCGTCATGCTCGGCGCGAGCGAGCTCTACACCGGCTTCAGCTCTCCGCTGGCGTGGCAGCAGTATGGCTTTACGAGCTATCCGCTGGCCGTGTCGAGCATGCCATCATGCCTGTATGACTCCATGCTCACCGAAACCATGCGCCGGCAAACGCCGAAAGTCGTCGTCGTGGAGATCAACGGCTTTTTGTACGACTTCAATCAGGACGAAACGGACACCGGCCTGCACAAATGGCTCGATAACATCCCGATGTCACGCAACAAGGTGCAGACGATCGCAGACTGCGTGCCGAAAGACCAGCAGCCGTCCTATTTTTTCCGCATGGCAAAGTACCATGACACCTGGATCGAGCCGGACGTCTGGTGCGGACCTGCCAAAGAGCAGCTGACCATGCGCCGGACCGGCTATTCGCTGACCAAGTCCTTTGAGGTCATCCCGAAAGTGGAGACCGGCGAGCGTCAGGTCAAATCTCTGGAGCTGAGCGCGGAAAACGAGCAGACGCTGCGCGATTTCTGCGAGCGGGCCAAACAGCTCGGGGTGGAGAATGTGCTCTTCGTGCGCTTTCCGCACCGCACGGTGCTCAGCGACCCCTCTGTCCTTTCGCAGCTTGCGGACATTGTGCGCGAATATGGCTACGGCTTTCTCAACTGCGACGAGCAGATGGACAGCATCGGTCTGGAGCTGGACGGCGACTTCTGCGACAACGAACACATGAACGTGTTCGGCATGGAGAAGTTCACCGCCTGGTTCGGGCAGTATCTCTCCGAGCAATACAGCCTGACTGCCGCGCACAGCGACAAGGTGACCGCCGAATGGGCGCGCTGCGCGGAATTTGTGGCGCACATGCTGCCCATCTGCGAACAAAAAACACCGGGCGACAGCGAAAACTACAACGAATTTTCACCGGAATTTTCGGTCTACCGCTGACCCTGTATCTTCGAGGACGTTATGAAACAAAACCGTTCCAAAACAAAAACCGTCGTGCGCGTGATCGCGTTTCTGCTCATCGTGGCGCTGGTCTACGGCGCGCTCACGCGGCTGCTGACCGTCAACAACGCCACCGAGCAGCAGTACATCCGCAGCTTCTATCTGGAGCCGAAAAACTCGCTCGACGTCATGATCCTCGGTGCGAGTGAGACGTTTACCGACTACTGCGCACCGCTGGCATGGCAGCACGCGGGCTTTACGAGCTACCCGCTGGCCGTATCGGCTGCACAGGGCACGCTCTATGCGTCCATGCTGCGCGAGAGCGCCAAGCGGCAGAGCCCCACGGTATACGTGGTCGAGGTCAACGGCTTTCTCTACACGGAGGACGAGCGCAAGGAGCTCGGCAAGGCCGCAACGCGCGAGTGGCTCGACACGCTGCCGCTCTCACGCAACAAGGTGCAGGCCATCAACGAGTGCGTGCAGGGCAAGCGCCTGTCGTACTATGCACCGCTGCTCAAATACCACGACAACTGGAGAAAGCCGGACCTCATCCGCAATTCGCTGTCGCTGCAGCAGCAGGCGCGCGACGCGGGTTATTCGTACACCAAGCCGTTTCTGTCCATCTCCATGTTCCTCACGGAGACGGACGAGATCCCCGTGCGCCAGCAATCGCTCGACGATTTCAACGAGCAGAGCCTGCGCACCTTCTGCGAGACAGCCAAGGCACTGGGAATCAAAAACGTGCTCTTTGCCCGCTTCCCGCACCGCACCGTCATTGAAAACTATGACGCCGTGTTTGCCGAGCTCGAGGCGGTCGTGCACGAGTACGGGTATGATTTCGTGAACTTCGACACGCAGATGGACGCCATCGGCCTCGACCCGCTCAATGATTTCGCCAATGCCGAGCATCTGAACATTTTCGGTGCGGAGAAATTCACGCCCTACCTCGCCGACTATCTCGCGCAGCACTACGACCTGAACACCGCGCACAGTCAGGCCGTCACCGACGAATGGACGCGCTGCGCCGCGTTCACGCAGCAAATGCTGCCCGTGTGCGAGGACAACACCCGGCGCTACACCTCCGAGCGGCTCGACGAATTCTCGGCCGTGTTCGCAGACTGCCGCTGAACAAAGCAAGTCTGCCGCTGAATAAAGCAAAACGCAGCCCCCTTCGAGATGCTCGAAGGGGGCTGCGTTATTGTTGCTTTACCGGCCGGTGCTGCCGAAACCGCCCGCGCCGCGGTCAGTTTCATCGAGCGTGTCGGCGTCCGAAAATTCCGCCGCGAGAAACGGCAGGATCACGAGCTGCGCGATGCGGTCGCCGGGGGCGACGGTGCGCGGCGCGTCCGTGTCATTGTGCAGCGCGACGGTGCACTCGCCGCGGTAGTCGGCGTCGATCACGCCGACGCAGTTTGCCGGGCGCAGTCCCTGCCTGGACGCGAGGCCGCTGCGCGCAAACACGCCGCCGAAATACCCCGCCGGAATGGCGAGGGCGAGCCCCGTGCCGATCATGGCCGTCGTGTGCGGCGCGATCGTGACACTCTGCCCGTCCGCCGGGCAGGCGTAGAGATCATAGCCCGCCGCGTCCGCGCTGCCGCGCCGCGGGGTGACGGCGCCGGGGCGCAGCTTCCGGATCTTTACTTCCATCCGTTCATGCCCTCCCAGAGTACGATGTGCCCCGCCGCGCGGGTGCGGTTCATGTCGATGATGCGCTGGTTTTCCGAGCCGCGAAAGCGCAGGCTGAGGTTGCGCTGCGCGTCCACATAGCGCCCGTCGACGAGGATGTCGATGAGCGAGAGCATCTCGTCGGTCACCTCGCAGCGCGGGTGCGCGCCGTCGACGGTGAGCTCCTTGTCGAGCTCGAAGCCCGAAAACGCCCAGATGTCCTTATCCGGATAGCGCTCGCGCACCCGGTGCAGAAACGGCACGAGCGCGCGCTGATTCTCCGGCTCGAACGGGTCGCCGCCGAGCAGCGTCAGGCCGCGGATGAAGGGCTTTTCCAGCTCGTTGAAGATGATCTGCTCGGCCGCCGCGTCAAACGGCTGACCGTAGTGAAAGTCCCACGTCTGCGGCTGGAAGCAGTTGTAGCAGTGGTTCGTGCAGCCGGAGACGAACAGCGTCACGCGCACGCCGACGCCGTTGGCGATGTCGCAGGTCTTGATCTGACCGTAATTCATAGCAATTCCTCACAAACAGCGGGCGCGCCGCTTCAGACACGCCCGCCGGGTATTTTTTCTCCGCGCGCCGCCTTACAGGTGCAGCACGCGCTCCTTGATCTCCTGCGTGCGGCCCTGATTCCAGAACTGCGTGCCGATGTAGCCGCAGGTGCGGCGGGCGACGTTCATCTTGTCCTGATCCGTGTTGCCGCAGTTCGGGCAGCGCCAGATGAGCTTGCCGTCGTGCTCGACGATCTCGATCTCGCCGTCAAAGCCGCAGACCTGACAGTAGTCGCTCTTGGTGTTGAGCTCGGCGTACATGATGTTGTCGTAGATGAACTTCATCACCTCGAGCACCGCCGGGATATTGTTCTGCATATTCGGCACCTCGACGTAGCTGATCGCGCCGCCGGGGGAGAGCGCCTGGAACTTCGACTCGAAGGCGAGCTTGCTGAACGCGTCGATGTTCTCCGTCACATGGATGTGGTAGCTGTTGGTGATGTAGCCCTTGTCCGTGACGCCGGGGATGATGCCGAAGCGCTGCTGCAGGCACTTGGCGAACTTGTAGGTCGTGGACTCCAGCGGCGTGCCGTAGAGGCTGAAGTCGATGTTGTGCATCTGCTTCCACTGCTTGCAGGCGTCGTTCATGTGCTGCATCACCTCGAGCGCGAACGGCGTCGCCGAGGGGTCGGTGTGGGACTTGCCGGTCATGTACTTGACGCACTCATACAGTCCCGCGTAGCCGAGGGAGATGGTCGAGTAGCCGCCGTAGAGGAGCTTGTCGATCGGCTCGCCCTTTTTCAGGCGGGCCAGCGCGCCGTATTGCCACAGAATGGGCGCGGCGTCCGAGAGCGTGCCCTTGAGCCGCTCGTGGCGGCACATGAGCGCGCGGTGGCACAGCTCCAGCCGCTCGTCAAAGATCTTCCAGAACTTCTCCATATTGCCGCCGGAGGACAGCGCCACGTCCGGCAGATTGATGGTCACGACGCCCTGATTGAAGCGGCCGTAGTACTTCGGCTTGCCGTTTTCGTCGACATACGGCGTCAGGAAGCTGCGGCAGCCCATGCAGGTGTAGCAGTGGCCCTCGCCGTTTTTGTCCACCTTGAGCTCGAGCATCTTCTTCTCGGAGATATAATCCGGCACCATGCGCTTGGCGGTGCAGCGGGCGGCCAGCTCCGTGAGATACCAGTAGGGCGAATCCTCGTGGATGTTCGCCTCCTCGAGCACGTAGATGAGCTTCGGGAACGCCGGCGTGACCCAGACGCCCTTCTCGTTTTTCACGCCCTGATAGCGCTGGCGCAGCGTCTCCTCGATGATCATGGCGAGGTCATGGCGCTCCTGCTCGTTTTTCGCCTCGCCGAGGTACATGAACACCGTCACGAACGGCGCCTGACCGTTCGTGGTCAGCAGCGTGACGACCTGATACTGGATCGTCTGCACGCCGCGGCGGATCTCCTCGCGGACGCGGTTTTCGACGAGCTCGGCCAGCTTCTCCTCGCCCGGATGCGCGTCGATAGCCTGCATCTCGGCCGCGACCTCGCGGCGGATGCGCTCACGGCTGACCTGCACGAACGGCGCCAGATGCGTCAGCGAGATCGACTGCCCGCCGTACTGGTTGGAGGCGACCTGCGCGATGATCTGCGTGGCGATGTTGCACGCGGTCGAGAAGCTGTGCGGCCGCTCGATGAGCGTTCCGGTGATGACGGTGCCGTTTTCGAGCATGTCCTCCAGATTCACAAGGTCGCAGTTGTGCATATGCTGCGCGTAATAGTCCGCGTCGTGGAAGTGGATGATGCCCTCCTCGTGCGCCTCGACGATGTCCTTCGGCAGCAGGATGCGGTTGGTGATGTCGCGGCTGACCTCACCGGCCATGTAGTCGCGCTGCGTGCTGTTGACGATCGGGTTCTTGTTGGAGTTTTCCTGCTTGGCCTCCTCGTTGTTGCACTCGATCAGGCTCAGGATGCGGTCGTCGGTCGTGTTGGCGCGGCGCACCAGACTGCGGGTGTAGCGGTAGGTGATGTAGGCCTTGGCGACCTCGAACGCGCCGTGCGCCATGATCTGCTTTTCGACCATGTCCTGAATTTCTTCCACGGCGGCGCTGCGGCCGAGCTCCTGACAGGCGAGCTCCACGCTCTCGGCGATGCGCTGGATCTGGCGCGGCGTCATGCGCGCGCCCTCCTCGACGGCGGCGTTGGCCTTCGTGACGGCCATGATGATCTTCGAGATATCAAAGGTCGCCTCTGCACCGTTTCGCTTGATGATCTTCATTTTTCTATTTCTCCCCCTCGTAATCGAAAACACAATATCTTGTGCGGAAAACCGCTTTATTTTGTATTGAGAGCGGGTATATCGTACAATATCTTGTGTCTTATGTCAACACATATTTTCATTTTGTTTGTGCAAAACACACACGACCGGCCCGGCTTCAGGCCGCAAAAATGCGCCGCCCGCAGGCGGCGCAAGGCTTTTGCGGATCGCTGGAGCGAGCCGCAAAGCGTTGCCGTCAGGCAGTTTCGTAGCCGTTTGGATTCTGGGTCTGCCAGCGCCAGCTGTCGCGGCACATATCCTCGAGCGAGTAGTCCGCGCGCCAGCCGAGGATGCGCGCGCTCTTGTCCGGGCAGGCGTACACCGTCGGCAGATCGCCGGCGCGGCGCGGCGCGATGCGGTAGGGCACGTGCACGTGGTTGGCCGCTTCAAAGGCGTGCACCATCTCGAGCACGCTGTAGCCCCGGCCGGTGCCGAGGTTAAAAATGCTCTCGCCCGTGTGCGCCGCCATGTAGGCGATGGCCGAGACGTGGCCGCGCGCAAGATCCATGACGTGGATATAGTCGCGCACGCCGGTGCCGTCGGGCGTGTCATAGTCGTCGCCGAACACGTTCAGGCATTCCAGCCGGCCGATGGCCGTCTGCGAGATGTAGGGCATGAGGTTGTTCGGCACGCCGCGCGGATCCTCGCCGATGAGGCCGCTCGGGTGCGCACCGATGGGGTTGAAGTAGCGCAGCAGCACGACCGACCAGCTCGGGTCGGCCACTACACAGTCGCGCAGGATCTGCTCGCAGACGTACTTCGTCCAGCCGTAGGGATTCGTGCAGCTGCCGGTGCGGGACGTCTCGTAGAGCGGCATATCGTTGTCGCCGGAGTACACCGTCGCCGACGACGAGAAGATGATCTGCTTGACCCCGTGGTCGCGCATTGCCTCGCAGAGCGTGACGGTCGAGCCGAGGTTGTTGTCGTAATATTCCAGCGGCATATGTACCGACTCGCCCACGGCCTTGAGGCCGGCAAAATGGATGACGCAGTCGATCTTCTGCTCGGTAAAAATGCGGTCGAGTCCGGCGCGGTCGCGCACGTCCATCTGATAGAACTTCAGGGGCTTGCCCGTGATCTGCTCGACCCGTCTGCCCGCCTCCGCGCTGCTGTTGACGAGATTGTCCACCACGACGACATCCATGCCCTGCTCGAGCAGCTCCACGCACGTGTGGCTGCCGATGTAGCCCATGCCGCCGGTCACCAATACGGTCATGCGCCGTACCTCCCTCTTGCTGCGGTATCGCAGGATTGCGTACCTTTTTATTTTACATCAGAACGCCGCGAAGTTCAACGGTTTTCCTTTGCCAGAGTTTTGCCATGCGCGTGAATTTCCTGTCAATCCCTGATTTTACAGATTTCAGGCGATTTTTTCTTGACTTTTCATCCCCGCTGGGCTAAACTGCAACTACCATAGTGCAGTTGGGATGGCTGCGTACGCACTGTTTTTGTCCATTTGCGATCTGACCCATCTCTTTTTTATCAATTCTTTTCTCTTTTATCTGATCTCTATTTACCGCGTTATCTACCATTGTTCTCCGCGATCGGCACGTTCATCCCGTCTCTGGATCAGGGCGCACCTGCGGCGTACAGGGCGCGCAATGGCTGCACGCATAGCGAAAGACCTCCGGGTACGCCCGGAGGTCTTTTTCTGCTTTCGGTGATTTTCAGCTCTCCATCTGCTTGCCGAGAAAGCCGGCGACCGCCTGCGCGAGCTTGCGCTCGGTTTCTCCGGCGGGGGCGCCGCCGCGCGCGGCGGCAAACAGCACGCAGCCGAGCACATCGCCCTCGGAGAGGATGGGCGCGGCCACGGCCACGGCGTAGCGCTCGTCGGTCTCGGTGACCGGCAGCGTGCAGGTATCGGCCGCATATTGGCCGCGCGCGGTCATGAGCTCCTCAAGCTCGCGGCTGACGCGCCGCTCGAGCAGCTCCCGCTTGCCGCCGCCGGCCACGGCGATGACGGTGTCGCGGTCGCACACGGCGGCGATCTCGCCGGTAGTCTTGTGCAGCGCATCGCAGATCTGCACGGCGAACTCGGACAGCTCGCCCATCGGGGAATACTTTTTAAAAATGACCTGCCCGTCGGTGTCGGTGTAGATCTCCAGCGGGTCGCCCTCGCGGATGCGCATGGTGCGGCGGATCTCCTTGGGGATGACCACGCGGCCGAGGTCGTCGATCCGGCGCACGATTCCGGTTGCCTTCATATTCTGAAAACTCCTTTGCTCTGTTTTGCGTTTCGGCAACCCTATTTTCTGCAAATTCCGGTAATCTATGCAGGCCGTGCCGCGCAAGGGTGCATACGCGCCATTTTCCGCCGCCTTGTACGCGCAGCAGACTGCAGCCGCTTTGTCAAAAAGCATTACTTTTTGACAGTCTCAAAAAAGCCCGGCCGGTTTCCCGGTCGGGCTTTGGGACATATGGGTCTGACGGCTCAGAACTTGATCTCCTTGCCGTTTTTGCGCCACTGCTTGAACTCCGCGACGGCGGTGAACAGCGCATCGGACGAGGAGTTGATGGCAGTCTCGAGCGAGTCCTGAATGACGCCGATGATGAAGCCGACGCCGACGACCTGCATGGCAACATCGTTGGAGATGCCGAACAGGGAGCAGGCCATGGGGATGAGCAGCAGCGAGCCGCCCGCAACGCCGGACGCGCCGCACGCGCCGAGCGCCGCCATGACCGACAGGATGATCGCGACGGGCAGCTGCACGGTGATGCCGAGCGTGTGCACCGCGGCGAGCGCCATGATCGTGATCGTGACGGCGGCGCCGGCCATGTTGATGGTCGCGCCGAGCGGGATGGACACAGAGTAGAACTCCTTATCCAGACCGAGGCTCTCGCACAGGGACATGTTCACGGGGATGTTCGCGGCGGACGAGCGCGTGAAGAAAGCGGTCACGCCGCTCTCCTTGAGGCACTTGAACACCAGCGGATAGGGATTCTTGCGCATGGCGACAAAGGCCATGACGGGGTTGACGACGAGCGCTGAGAACAGCATGCAGCCCACGAGCAGGAGCAGCAGCTTGCCGTACTCGGTGAAGATGGCCAGACCGCTCGTGGACACGGCCGTGAACACGAGGCCGAGAATGCCGAAGGGGGCGAGATTGATCACGAAGCGCACCGCCTTCGTGACGGCCTCGGAGGCGTCGGCGAGGAAGCGCTTGGTCGAATCCGCAGCGCCCTTGAACGCAAAGCCGAGCACGATGGCCCAGAACAGGATGCCGAGGAAGTTGCCGCTGACGATCGAGCCGATGGGATTGGAGACGATATTGGTCAGCAGGTTCGTGAAGATCTCCGCGAAGCTCTCGGGCGCGCTGTCGGAAGCGGCCTCGGTCAGCGTGATGGTCACGGGGAAGAGGTAGCTTGCAGCCACAGCGATGACGGCCGCGAGAAACGTGGACACGAGGTAGAGCACGATGACGGTGCCGAACTGCTTGCCCATCTTCTCCTTGGACTGGGCGAGCGCGCTGATGATGAGCACGAACACGAGCAGCGGGGCGATCGCCTTGAGCGCGCCGACGAACAGTTTGCCGAGGATGCCGATGCCGGGAGCGGTCACGGCGGCGTTGGGGATCAGCAGGGCGAGCGCCGTGCCGATGGCCATGCCGATGACGATGCGCAGCACGAGGCTGACGCTGTTGTAGGCTTTGACGAGTTTCATTTCTTTCTTCTTCTCTTTCTTTTTGCTGTTTTTGCGAGCGAGTCGCTTTAGCAGTTTAGCAAACAGCCGCAGCGATGTCAAGCAAAGGGTGCAGGTGCAGGAGATGACAAATCCTCAAAATATGGTTTCCGGTCGGATGCGCGGTGCGGAGCATTGTTTTATCTGTTGATCACTTGAATACCCGATGCACACATGATACAATCTGTCAAAACCTGAATATAGAAACAGCCGGCTGCGCACGGACAGGTCATATTAAAAGTGAATGCATGGATTTGAAAAAGCCGGCCGTTGATCCTGCATAGGGTTTCTATGCGTATGCGATCGTGAGAGGAGATCTTATGAACAATATTCTTATGAACAATATAATAAAGAGGGACGTGCTCGGGAGGACAATCGAGGCCCGGCTTACATGGCAAGGGAAAGACCTGCTTGTCACCGTGACAGGCGGGGACGCCGCACATATCGGCAGTGTTTCGCTGTGCCGGATGTGCAGCGGCGCGCCCCGGATCGAGAAAATTCTTCTGCCGGCACATCGCGACGATGTCATTGGCGACAAATTTGCGCAGGCGCTGGCGCAAAGGCTGAACACGACCGTATGTGTGGTGAGCGGGATTCATTTTGACGGCGTGTCAAAGCAGGACATCGCAGAGATCGTACGGGCAAGTGACGAAATGCTTGTGCGCATATTGGCGTCTTTTGATTGACAAAACGGCGGAAAAGCAACGATAATAGAGCGAAACGGGATGCGTCGAAAGACAGAAAGCCTGTTTCGCTCCTTTTCTTTTTCTCATTTGGTCGGATCGCTCGTCTTTTACTGTGCAAATAGCACGAAAATTTTTTCTCGGATTGTGTAAAAAGCAGAAAACTGCACAACCACCGTTTTGACAGCGAAAACGGCGGAAATGCCCCACAATGCCAACAGGCACTATGATATGCTTTTAACACAAGGAGAAAGATTCCCGGGCGAAAACCAAAAAAAGAAAAAGGAGAGATTTATGGAATGAAAAACGATAAGGTCAAAAAATGGCTATGCCTCATCCTGATCTTCGGCGGCTTCTTCATTCTGCGCAACTTCGTTCCCAGCGGACTGGATCAGGCCGGCTGGGACGGCTTCCTGGTTCTGTTCGTTGCAGTTCTGCTGTGGCTGACAGAGGCAGTCCCCATGGCTGTTACAGCAGTGTTTGTGCTGTTTTTCGGCGCATGGGTCGGCTTTGAAAAAGAGGCCAACATCCTCGCAAACTTCGCTTCTACCGGCCCGTTCTTTCTGCTTGCGGCGATGGTCATCGGCCAGATCTTTACCAAGGTTGGCCTTGGCCGCAGAATTTCACTTTACGTTTTGCCGATGTTCGGGAATAAAGCCAAGGCGGTGCTGCTGGCAGTCATGATGGGCACCTGCGTCGTCTCCATGTTCCTTGCGGACATTCCCACCGCGCTGGTGTTCTTCGGCCTGTGCGCACCGATTCTTGAGCAAAACGGCTGTGAGCCGGGCAAATCCAAATTCGGCAAAGCCATCATGCTTGGCATTCCGGTCGGCGCTGCCATCGGCGGCATCGGCACACCCGCAGGCAGCGGCATGAACGCCGTGACCATGTCCCTGCTCAAGAACATCTGCGACGTTGAGATCAGCTTTGGTCAGTGGTCTCTCGTCGGTGTGCCGGTGGCATTGGTCAGCATCGTGCTTGCATGGCTCATTCTCTGCTGGCTGTACAAGCCCGAAATCGACATTGTGAAAGGTCTTGACTCTCTGAAAGAGGACCGCAAGAATGTGGGGCCGCTCAAGGGCGACGAGCTGAAGTTTACGATCGTTTTTGCGATCATGGTCGTGCTGTGGTTCATCCCCAAGCAGACCGGTATTGATATGTACATGACTGCGTGGGGCGGCATCTTTATCATGTCCCTGCCCGGCATGAATCTGGTCAACTGGAAAGAGGCCAGCACCAAGATCGACTGGTCTGCGTTCCTGATCTGCGGCGCTGCCACTGCGCTTGCAACCGTTGTTGCAAACCTCGGCACCGGCGCCTGGCTCAGCGGCATCCTCTCGAACCTCTTCCTGTCCAAGGTCGCAGGTATGGGCCTGATCGTGCTGCTCCTTGTGATCAATGTCATGATGGCCGTTGGCCATTATCCGATGCCTCAGGGCGTCTCTCTGGCCGGCCTTTGCCTGCCCGTTGTCGGCGCGCTGGCTGTCAACCTCGGCCTCAATCCGATCGTTGTCTGCCTGCCCGTCTGCATGTCCACCAGCATGCTGCTGCTCGTCCCGATCGATCCGACGTGCTTTACCACCTACTCCGGCGGTTACTGGAAGATCAAGGACATGATGAGTTCCGGCATTCTCATCACCGTTGGCTACATTCTTGTTTCCTCGCTCTGGACTGCAGTGATCGCCGCTACCGGCGCGCTCGGCTGACAGCATTCTCTAACCGATCCTTCCGTCGGGCGGTCCAACCGCCCGGCGGAAGAAATAAAAAGTGAAGGGACAAACAGATATGGCGATACTTGACGAAGCGGATTACAGGATCCTGGACATCCTCCAGAGGGACGGACGGATCACGTTCTCAGATCTGGCAGATCAGGTAAATCTGTCGCGTTCAGCCGTGCGCGAGCGCATCAAAAACATGCAGGACAGCGGCATTATCCGCGGCTTCACGGCGATCATCGACGCAAAGGCTTACGAGAAGTTTGCGAGTGTCTATATGGACATCGAGGTGGAGCCGATGAAGATCAACGATGTTGCCAAGGAGCTCATGAAGCTCAAAGAGATCGCAATTGTCTCCCAGCACACCGGCTCTACCGGGCTGCATGTGCATGCATACATCGACAGCGTTGACAAGGTGTCAAAATATCTGGAAGAAAATATATACACGATAGACGGCGTCAGAGGTGTGCATTTTGAGCTTCTCGTACACCAATACAAGACGACTGCCTATCTTGCAAGATATTCAGAATAAGACAAAAGGCATCCACGATTAAAGGAGGAATTGCTATTATGTGGGAATTCAGATTCTATTCCCGCGGCGGTCAGGGCGCAGTCACTGCGGCCAAGATCCTGACCAACGCCGCCATTATTGAAGGTAAGTTCGCTCAGGCGATCCCCTCGTACGGGCAGGAACGCAAGGGCGCTCCGATCCACACCTACGGCCGCATCTCTGATGAGCCGATCGAGGTGAAGAGCTATGTCTATCGCCCGAACTGCGTCATCTGCTTTGACACCAGCCTCGCAGATGTCGGCATTGATATCACGGAAGGCATCCGCCCCGGATGCACCCTCGTCGTCAACTCTCCCGTGCCGGTGTACGAGGACGTTTTTGCCAAGGTCTGCAGCATTGACGCGGACAAGCTGACGCATGAGATCCTCGGCGAGGTTCCGCCCAATGTGGCAATGCTCGGTGCGCTGGTAAAGGCGACGGGCTGCGTCTCTATTGAAAGCCTTCTGCAGGCGATCAAGATCAAAATTCCGGGAAAGGCGGGTGAAAATAATGCAAAAGCTTGTGCAGCAGCGTATGAAAATGCTTGAGGGCATGCCTCGGCTGATCGGCCCCATGTCCGTGAAAATCTCCGATGTGCCCACCGGCACATGGC
>ERZ1673699.589-NODE-589-length-38433-cov-4.587159_pt1 | contig 38433 bp, 36 predicted proteins | sample MGYA00580229_ERZ1673699 | MGnify/ENA primary metagenome ERZ1673699 (study PRJEB41218, sample SAMN15661785) | gut metagenome | host: Homo sapiens | place: Canada: London | collected 2015-08-20/2019-03-30 | study: EMG produced TPA metagenomics assembly of... | reverse complement strand
ACCCTCAGGTGCAGCAGGGTCACCACACACCACATCCACCGGGTTACCGGAGTCGGGACGCACAACCCACTTGCCATCACGCGCCATAATATCCTCGCGGAACTCAGGCAGCACACCCGTTAACATACCCCAAAAATCATAGGTGTCACTTACTACAGACACAATACCCGTAGGGTAGGTGTCCAGCAGATGCTGCACCTGGTCTCGCTCATCCATATTGCCGTTAGCATCCATCACAGCACCTGCACTCATTACCGCGTGCTCAGTGGCGGGTACACCAACCTGCACCACGCCCTTAGTGGCTGGATAGGTGGCGGTAATGTAATCCCAGCTAGATAGCGAGTCGGAACCTACAAAGCTTAGCAGGTGCGCTGCACCAGACGCTGACGCAGCCTCAATGCCCGCCATGCCACGATAGGAAAAGTCGTGAGCTAAAAAGCCGTTAGCCTCTGGGTCACAGCCTGTTGCCACTGCGTAATCATCCATCAGCCTGCGCACGTTATACGCTGTGGTAGCAGAGGTAATTGGTTGCCACATAGCGGAGGACAACCAGGTCTCCAGGTAGTTCACCAACCAAAACGCGCACGGGTGAGTATTGGTAATAGTAACCAGCGGTTGCCCAATAAGCCCCAGGGTGCCCTCAGGTAGCGCCTTAACCCTCAGCGGTAGGTAGCCCAGCTCGTGGAGCTCATAGAGGTGGCTCGTGTCAGCCTCTAGCCCCGTAAACGCCTCAAAACGCTCAGCAAAAGCTGCAGCCACCACATCAATGTCGCAGTCAAAAAACGCCTGGTAATCGCGCTGCAACTGGAGCAAAAAGTGGCGCAAACCAAACATTACCACATAACCAGGGCGTTCCTTAGTCTCCCCACCATACACACTGCGCGGGGTCAAGTTGGAATACACAGAGGTAGTACCGCGCGGGTATTGCTGGCGGTGTCCCAGCTTGTAGCCATCGGTGCGCCAAATAACCTCTAGCGCCTGTGCATTAATATCGTTAGTTGCAAACATAGTGTTATTCTCCTTGTGCTGTGTTAGTAGTTGTATTGTGTAGCGCCCTGCTGCCAGTAGGCAACAAATGTGGACACTGCTGGTAGCACAATCTTGTCAGTGCCAACATCAGTCGTTGCCCTCGGGTGCGTATCTGTGGTAACAACCAGGTCGTAGCCGGAGAGGTTGTGCTCCCGCTCGGCTGCACCCGTAAACAAACCGTGGGTAACATACAGGGTTGCCTTACCGGGCAAATTGTCTCGCAGCAGCGCAAACGTGCCACCGCCATCACAAATGTCATCCACCACCAGCACATTGCTCATATCAGCTCCCGCCGGTGCATCAAATTGGTAATGCGTAATGCGCCCCGTAGCCTGGTCGCGTACCTTCTCGCCGGTGCAGAGTGGTACACCCAGCCACCGCGCTACGGCACCAGCTCGCTCTACGGCACCCTCATCTGGTGCCACCACCGCCGTAAAGTCCTGCAGCCGAGCATCCCACACCGGGTTAGCAAAGACGCTTAAAATGTCTAGCGGGGTAACTACCCACACTTTGCCTTTTTCTGTTTCCATCCTGCGCACAAATGAGGCGTTGTGGGGGTCAAAAACCACAATGCGCTGCGCCACATAATCCAGCAACTTCATCGTAATCGTCACATCATAGTTGCCCGGCTTGTCAGCCCTAGCGTTTAGCAAAAACGGCACTACGGCTAGCATAGCCTTCTCCCCGTTTTGCATAATGGAGGCACCACGCATAAAGCCCTCTGCCGTCGGCACATCAAACACCACCGCGTCTGCGGTAATGCTTCGGGCTGAAAACTCGCCTGAGGGGTAATTAATATAGCGTGCCGTAGACACTGAAATCGTTCTAGCCATATCCTGCTCCTTATGTAGCCGTGTAGGTTATTTACCAGTTTGGTAATTAACATGTTAGCACACACTATACACAGCTTGCGCGCATATGCAAAATCGACCCCTTGAGGAGCTCTCAATGAGGTTGATTATGCAGGCTAATCAGCGTGGTTCATATAACGCTGTAGGACGCCCCCTCCCGGTAATTATCGTCTCTCCAGTACGCTGATACAGGCGTGCAAACAGGTTTTTGAACGATGCCGGAGAGGCTCCACTGTGAGTCACCTCAGCCAACCTTTTGGCATTAGGAATGGTGATATCACCCATGAGCTCGGCAAACATATCTGGGTCTTGCTCAACGCTGTTGCCCGACACACTCACCGCTTCACACACGATGTCATCGTGGTCAAATGGCAACAGCTGCTCAGTAGCCTGCATGAAATCAGTCGCTGATAACCAGGTACCGCTTCCCACCTCATTGGTGACGGCAACATGAGGAAGAGAAATAACTCGAAATCGGCTATCTCTTCCAATCATATCGCGCACCAACAACTGGTGAGGAACCCCCATGGAAGTCACATCCACCTTCTCGGCTGCTCGCTGCAGGGCACTATTGATATCCTCGTCGTACCCCATGAGCACACCGGGGAGTGCCAATTCCCCTTTATGGGGTTCATTCAACCGCCTGTGTACACATACCAGAAGGTCATTAACACTGGTGTCATAGCGCAACAGCACCAGGTCTGCTGCTATCGCTGGATTTTTATACTCAATACTCATGGGGTGATGTTTCTCCTTGATGGTTTCTCTTTAATGGAGATGTTACCAGGGTGGATTCGGAGAGTCAATGCACTGCAGGGGGATGCACCCCTATCCCAGGGGATTTGCGGACTATGAAGATAGGAGCTATACTGGGTGCCAGTTGCCCTCTCAAAACAACTTTCTAAGAGAAAGGTTTTCCCTTGAACATCAACCTCGGATACACCCCTTTTAGCATTCACATTGGGTCTCCACAGTCGCTCTATATTCACGGAATCATTTCCGGCGGCACTGGAAGTGGAAAGACTCTTCTCGCCCAGCATATCGCCAAGCAATTCGTCAGTGGTCTTAATCGAGGTACCTCCAATAGTGGTGCACAGGTCATTGTCGGTGCCTACTCAACAATAGACAATTGGAATGACAACTACACCCTCTACAAGGGACTAGGCAAATGTGAAGGTTCACTCAACTCTTTCGTGACTGATATCGAAAATTTGGTGCATAGCCGACTAGAATTTGTACGTCGCGGTGAAAAACTTGACATTAGCCCTGATGCAGTGATGGGACTATTGTCTCCGGTGCTCATCATCGTTGATGGTATAGATTGGAACTCCCCTGAGCCTGAGGGGAAGGAAAACCTGGAAAAAATCGTGAGTCTAATGAAGATTTCCCGTCAAGCAGGCGTTTTCTTCCTGGTTACCACTCAGTCACCAGTAGGTCTATCACAGCTGACAAATCAGATGAGCTACTCCATTTCCCTCGATAAGAATTCCGCCATGCACCTTGGTGGTGGAGGAGACATTGAATTTGAGAGTAGCCATGAGGTCAAGCAGGCTGCTTTTAAAAGCTGGAATCTCCTTGAACCATTTGTCTTCAATCTCCCGCAGTTGCCACATCCAGCAGGCTAACAATTGGTGACTGCTTGACAAATGTCAAAGTAGCGGTAGCATGTGATATACAAAACCTGCCAAAACTCAACCAAAGGATGCACCTCCATGCTCAGGAAGTACGTCTCTGTCAAACCCCGTTCCCTCAACACCCCCCCCACCCCTGAACAGGGGTGACAGCTTGACAGAGTGGCACATCTGCTACTACTGTTAAAACTGTAAACAGAAAAAATATCGACACCAAAAGGATAATCATCATGCCCACCATCCCTGAACTACACACCATCAATTTCAAGGAGGCACCATCTGGTTTTGACCAATCGGGAACACTCTATAGCCCCCAAATTGCCGTGCTGGATAATGACCTAGACGGAGGCCTCTTTACTTCTCCACACATCATCGTTGGGTTAAATGTTGATACCGGGAAAGCTTCCTTGTCTGTTGACCAGGGAGATGGAATGTAGGCAGATAGCTCCATCCCATCTGATTGGGGAGTGCTTGATGAGCTATGGGGGCGTGAAAACTGGATGACGTGGTTGGCTGAGTGGGAATCCAAAAAGAAAGAGGAGCTCTCCACTACAGAAGATTGACCCCACTAGCATTAAGCAGCCAACATCAAAAGAACGTCAATAACATCCTCGCTGACACCCATCTCGTCTTTTAGCCGGTGCAAAAACGAGTGGAACGCCTTCGGATAGTCAATAAGCATCACATGGAGTGACTCTTTGAATTCCGCAGAGGACACCCCTGAGTCATCAATGGCTTTCTCAATGTTTTCCTGAGAGTGGTCTGTGGTGAGAAGCGTCTTTTTAATGGCGTTGACCGCTTTTGGCATATCCTGGGTTGTCTGTGGGTCGATGACTCCCTTCAACGGAGACAGGTCGATGGACTCCAGGGTGGAATTAACCTCCTTAGCTGACTCATAAGTGGCACAGGAGGCAGCTGATGCAACGATGGCACAGGAGGCTATAACCACAGCCAAGAGGAGTGTGCAACGGGGAACGGGGGATGGGGAAGACATTGCAGGTAGTGTCCCTTTTTGTGAGGTGTGAAGCAAAGCACAGCGTTTCCCCCATTATAGCAGCCCTCACCCCACAACTGCTTAAGGGTGCAAAACTATTGTTGATAATCATCAAGAAAAACCTATAGGATTATCACAACGAGGAACCAACATGATTGGACGCAAAAGGAAAAACCAACCCGGATACCAGCTGGTCAAAGGGGCACGCTCATCCTATTGGGCGAGGATAGACTCCCCAGAGCAGTCTTCCGCAGACACATCTGTGTCCCCTGGCAGTGACTTCGCCCCACGAGAAGAACCGATGCTACCCCCAGCGGAATTTGCTACCCCATTGGTTGAGGAGCGCGGAATCTTCGGCAGAAAAGCAACCATTGCCCTGGATATCGACGGTACCCTCGGTGACTACTACGGACACCTGCGAAGCGCCTCTGCACGCCATATCTCAGCGGAAGACCCAGAGCAGTTCAACCTGGTGAAATCAGGAAGATTCCGCGATATGGACGAGTTCCTCACCCATCACTCCCAGGCGATGAAAACAGCAGGAGACATGAAGCTCATCGACGATAACACTGTGGAAGCTATCGGAAGAATTAAGGCTCTAGGGCACGAAGTAGTTATCGTCACATCCAGGTTGGAATCGGAGGCAAAAGAGACCATCCGATTTCTAGAAAAAAACGACATTGACGTCGATAGGGTCTACATCACAGGTGGGCATGACGCAGATAAAACCGAGGTTGCACACTATGACTGCATCCTTGATGATGCACCCCACAATATCGATAGCGCTCTGGATACTGACGACGTACTTCCAGTGGTGCTCAATCAGAGGTACAACCAAGACATTGACCCGGAAGTTCCCCGCGTCAACACAGTGAGCGATTTTGCCACCGCGCTGGAGAACAATTGGATTTAGGGTCACCTAACCTCCGGTGCCACCGTGAAAACCACCCTGTCGCCCTCAATGGGAGTGCAGGGTGGTTTTTTCCTCAACGGTAATGCACCAAATAGATAGCACCGGTATCAGTGTGGTCAGCCACGGAGATGAAGATGTCCTTGGTATCAATCCCGCGCTTCTCGTACTGCTCCAGGGTTCGTTCCGCAACTAGCTTGTGCGCTTGGTTGTGGTCATCATCAGAGTCAATCTCAAAAGAGACGTTCACTCTGCCTTCGTCACCAGCCTCAACGGTGAAATCGCTCCCCTGGGGGAACGCTTCTCGTGCTACCTGATAGGCGGTATCACGGGCTTGTTCTGAGATGTCGAAAGTCACTTTGTACGGTTTCATGGTGGTGTCCTCTTTATGGGGGGTGGGGTGTTTCTTCCTTTCACCGTTCACACTATCAGGTTAGTTCATTTTTCTCAATTATGGTGAGAAGTGCGGTGAACGCTATTCACCAAGGGCGTTATTCAGCTCATTGAGCTCCTCCATGAGACGTGCACGACGCTCCTTCATCTCCGCGATTCGCTGAGCCTCACGCTGCTCCAGCAGATGCTGGAAGGATTCAACATCCTCTGCACGTGCGTGGAATCGTATCGATACCACGACCTCTTTTGCCTCTTCTGGTTCAACCGGATGCGGATAACCTTTACGCTCCTTGAAAAAGGAGACGTTGGCAACACCAACAGCTGAGAAGCCTTCTTTGAGGAACTCCGGAGAGAAGAATTCCTCCAGGATGGGTTCCAGCTCACCTAGCTCTTCGCGGGAATGAAACGCGGGGGATAGCTGAGAATAATGGTCGCTGCCAGCACTGATGCCGTTAAGGACACTATAGTCCTCGGCTTCAAATTCAAGCTCAGCAATGTTGTCGATGATATTCTTTTCGGTGTTGCGCATTGGTTTTCTCCTTGGTGGTTGTGTGGTGATTCCCTCAGATGGGGAGACAATAACGATAGTAGTCGCTGAGTGCTCTGCGGGTCAAGTGGCACCCCTCATATGGGGTGGATACCTGCAGAGTCGTGTCCCTTTTTGCAAGGGGTACGGCACTGCAGGTGCGTCGAAAACTCTGTGTCCCTCTTGCGGTTTGCCTCCTCAAGAAACACCTCCCATATAGGTATCAACCCAATTGAGGTCACACCCCACACACCTACCTATATATGCTCCTGCACCTATCCTCTACGACACCATAATCCACCGTGAAAAACCCTTTGCCAATTTCCACACCTCCCATTGTGGCTGCACTAAAAACATGCTCTCACCAGCACGTATATAGTCTACTACCCCCATATGGGGAGTCCATGGATTGACATACTTGACCCCAACCCCCATAATGAGAAGTACATCAATCAAATACCACATCGAAGGAATCAGGAACATGCTGTACAACACCGGAATCACCACAAAGTCCAACACCACCAAGGAGTACATGCAGGTGGACGTAAACTCCGCCTCCAAGGTCACCTCCCTGCTGATTAACAACTACGCTTCTGTTGTTACCCCTGTCCGTGAGGCTATCGTCAATGGTCTGGAAGCCATTGAGGGAACCCAGGACGGTGTTGTGACCGTCACCCTCAAGTCTGAACTCATGACTGACTCTGACAATATCTTCGGTTCCAGCGATTCCGAGCACTCCTACTCGGTTGTCATTGAGGATAACGGCATCGGTATGAGCCACGATTTCGTCACCAACCGCTACCTCAAGTTGACCAACTCCACCAAGGACGATGACGTTAACGCTATCGGTGGTTTTGGTATCGGTGCCAAGGCTATTATGTCGATTTCCACTCACACTGTTATCCGTACCGTCAAGGACGGGGAAGCAACAGTTGTCGTACTGGGCATTGACTCTCACGGTGTCACGCAGGAGGTTTCCCAGCCTATCTCGGTGGACGAACCGAACGGCACCCGCGTTTCCGCTTCTGTCTCCTACCCGACGTTCACCACCATCAAGGAGAATCTGGGAAAGGAGTTCCTGAACTACCTGGACGAGGATTCCCCGGTTGTGGTTATCGAGGGAAACGACCTGGGCTCCTCTGTGGTGGACTACGATAACGTCATGGAATCCCGCAACAACATCAAGACTGTTACTACCCCTAGTGGCGTTGTTGTTCACTTCCAGCGCGACGATACCAACGATAACAATGGTTGGTGGAATCGGAACAACCATAAGGACGCTTTCAAGGTGCGCGTGGCTGGTATGCCGTACCCGGTTTCCTCCCATATGGCGGAAGAACTGCATGACGTGTGCGATAACCTGTCGTCGTCCTTCTTCGGTTCCGTGAATCCGGTTTACACTGGGCGCAAGATTGTCCTGGATATCCCAGCGCGTGACGTTGTTGTGTCGTCCTCCCGAGAGTCCATTGTGGACACCCCGGAAACGATGAACCTGGTTACTTCTGCATACCACGAGGCAATGAACACCATCATTGACGAGATTGACGCTGGCATGAAGAAGGCTAAGGATATCGACGACTTCAACGAGACGGCGGGCGACGCTAAGAACCTCTTGAGCGTGAGCACCTACTCTTTCAGCACTTTCATCTCTGACATTGCCAAGGTTGCTACTGATTATCAGGGCAAAACCATCGCCATTGTACCGGATACACAAAAGGGTGGTGCGCTGAACAACCACTTCAACACCACCTTCCGCTGCTCCCCTATGACGATGGACGGTATGTTCTCCTTCTTCGAGGGCGCTCACGTTGACTCTATCGAGCGACTGCGCGACAACAGCGATTCCGTGGATTCCTTCGTCAAGGCTGATATGCAGGGTGCTTCCGCTCTGCTGGTCGCCAAGGAGGGTAACAACGTGGGGCGCTACGGTATTACCAATGGTGACATGCTGCCGGAGGCTGCACAGGCTGTACTGGGAGATGAACAGTGGAACGAGTCTGCTACCGTCGGTGTGTTTATCCGCGCTCTGCTGAAGTGGTCTGGTATTACCGTTATTGAGCATGAGCGTACCTGGAAGTCTCTGCGTGCTTCCATGATGAATCGTGGACGCAACATTGGTAAGTCCACCACCGCTGTCAAGCGTTCCTACGGCAACCGGGCTAACGACTACCGCTTCCACATCATTGATGAGGTCAATGACGAGATTCTTTCTGGTTCCCGTAGCGACCTGGGAGACATTGTTGACCACATCAACAATTCCGGTTCCTCGGTTGTTTTCGTCGCCAACGTCGCTGACACCACCAACGCTATTGATAAGCAGGGCTCCTCTTACGGGTTTAGCTACAACCTATTCAAGTCCAACACCACCATCTCCGGGCTGTGTGACGCTATCTACCTGTTGATTGGCACCCCTCGTGGTGACGTTTTCGACCGTGACGTGAACATGCTGCGTGGCAAGGTTGGCGATGGTGTGGAAATCGTCAACGTTACCAACCGTAGCCTCGCCCGTATGGTTTCCGAGCGCCTGATTGGTGACATTGAGGGTGGCACCGAATGCGAGAAGCGTTACCCCTTCTATGTTCACAACCTCTCCAGCGCTGACCTGTCATCTTCTATCCACTTCAATGAGGCTTCCCTGTTGATGGTTGGTGACACTGGTGTGAACCTGATTCACACTCTGGCTGACTACTTCGGAGATGACCGGAACACCGTTGACGCTATCATTGATATCAAGTGCAAGGTCATGGCTGCGGTTCAAGGGGATAACATCTCGGATTACACCGCTCTCAATGAGGATTCCCGCTACAGCCTGCATGGTATCCGCTCTTTCTTCTCGGAAATCGTCGAGGGTCACCGCAGCTCCAACCCCACTGATAGCGCTGTCCTGGATTCTTCTGTGGCACTGACCCGGAGCATTCTGTGGAACTCTGATGCCAGCCTCCTTTCCGCTAAGCAGTTGGAAAAGGCTCTCGGTTTCATCTTTGAGACGGCTGAAAACCTGCGTTCCAACGCGCTCACCAGCGAGCTAATGAACCTGGAAGAAGAGTAGCACACCTTAATGGGGGTAGGAGTTGCGCTCCTGCCCCCATGTCCATTATAATCAAGAGTATCAGCACAGGATATGGGGTCACACCCACTGTGCAACCCCATATCGCAGAAGGAAGGCATATCATGCTATCGTACACGATTATCGGTTCAGGAGATTCCGCTGGTATCTCCTTTGTGGATTTGTCTACGGGTGAATCCGGCAATTATGGGCACTTTGGCACCCTGGACGAGGACAAGAAGCACGCAATCCTCTCGGTGCTGGACTGTGAACAGTCCACGGTCAAGGACGTTTACACCGCTATCAAGGAATCCGATAGTAACGAGACTTCCGCCATCAGGAAGGAACTGGGAATTGTCGTTTTGGCTGATTCCGTCATCATCGGTGGAGTTGCGTTCCCACGTCGCATTTCCGCGCTGCTGGAAGGTGCCACCACCCTTGAGGAAGCGAAGTCCGTGGTCGCCTTCGCCAAGAAGTTGAACGACAATCCTGGTGAGCACTGCAAGGAAGCCATGATTGAATGGCTGCTGCATAACCCGTCGCTGACATTCACCACAGACGGCAACATCATCGGTTACCGTGCCGTCAAGAATGATTTTGGTTCCAAGCATTGCGGTTACGGTATCGTCAATGGTGTGGAATATGATGACGCTTCCCTGGACAACTCTCCGGGGAACGTCCTTGAGTTCCCCCGCGCGATGGTAGACGCTGACACATCAACATACTGCTCCATCGGATTGCACGTTGGCACCTGGGATTATGCCCTGGGATTCGGTTCCGGCGACGATAGGCGCGTTATCGTGGAGTTTTCTCCCGCTGATGTTGTCTCCCCTCCGTCTGACGCGCAACAGGAGAAGATTCGCGTTTCCAAGTTCACCGTTATCCGTGAGGTCACGACCTCTCTAGACGATTTCATCATTGACACCGCCACCGAAACCAACTAAGGGGTAAGCATCATGTCACACATCATCACTGTTTTCACCAACCCTGGGGCTGTGGACGTACCACAGACCAGCACCTCCCGCGCAAATGTTTCTGATATGGATATTGTGCGTCACACATTGGACGTTGACGAGTCATCTTTTGATAAGTCACGCCACGTCGGAAGGCTTTTCTCCGCCCTGACGAGAACCCGTAATGCGCTGGACGAAAAGGTATCCTACGCGGTTACTGATTCTGATAGCATCAACAGCGCTGCAGATAACGTCTCCGGTGCTCTAGAGATGTTTTACGAGTCTCTTTCGGCTACGGGGGCTGTGGGAGCCATTGAGGTAACCGACGCGCAAATGTCCTACCTCAATTCCAACCCGCAGGCTATGAGCGTTTTCATCAACAACGCCATTGTTAACCCAGATTCCCTGGACTGGACACCTGAAAAGGTATCCGAGCGTGATGACGCAGCGGAACTGACCACAGGTAGCGCTCGTAGCCTCTCAGACGCAATCTACGAGCATAAGGAGGCTTCCGGGTACTTTTATGCAGACGAGGACTCCGAGGGCTTCTACGGCGATTCTGAGGACGATTTCGACGACTGGGGGGACGAGGACGAATACCCAGGCGACTACTACGACGATTCCGACGAGGATTGGGAGGACTGGGAAGATTCCGACTCTGACGAGGAGGAATCTGACGACGAGGACGAGGATTCCGACGAAGAGGACGACGTAGATTATTCAACGTGGACTCTGGAAGAATGGCTATCCCGACGAGGATACAACTCGTAGAATCAACCCTCTGATAGCAGCCAGCGTGATACGCCTTTGCGGTGGTCACGCTGGCTTTTTGTGTCCACCGATGTTGTCGCGTCAACAGACGGTGAAAGGGGTTTTGTGTCCCTTTTATGGCGTACCCCCCCCCGTCCAGGGGTAACGTCATCCCCGCCATGTTGACGCACGTAGCACCAGCGACTACCGTGGAGAGTGTCACAACTAGTCGTTGATTATGGTGACTAATCATGTTATGCTATGATATAGTATGAACATACCACGAGAGAAAGGAGGATGTCAATGACAAAGACGGTAAAACTATCTGAGTATGCCTCAATGAACTCTGTTGCCTGGAGGACGGCATTTAGGTGGTTTCAGGAGGGGAAGATTGATGGTGCGAGAAAAACTCCAGGAGGAAGCATCGTTGTCGATATTGATGACGGAAGCGATAAACCGGAGTTAAAGACGGTCACCTACGCCAGGGTGTCCAACTCGTCCAGACGGAAAACTGACCTGGAGTACCAGTCTCAGAGGCTCAAGGAATACTGCTTGAATAATGGATGGAAGGTTGACAAAGAGTATAAGGAAGTGGGCTCTGGATTAAACGACTCCAGAAAAAAGCTCATAGAAATAATCTCCCATCCACATCCCTTGAGAGTAGTTGTTGAGCATAAAGATAGGCTTACGCGATTTGGGTTTACCTATATTGAATGTGCCGTCAAAAACAATGGTGGAGAAATTGTTGTCATCAACACCAAGGAAGACGAAAAAGATGAGTTGATGGAAGATTTTGTTTCCATTATCACAAGTTTTTGCGCTCGTATATATGGAAAAAGAAGGTCTGAAAGAAAGAGGATTGCCATCACTGAGGTGATTGATGATGAAGACTGAATCCATCATCATCAGACCTAGCAATCCCCAGTACCAGCGCCTTCTTGAGTTCTGTCACTTGGCGAAAAATCTTTATAATGCCTCCCTCTATGATGTGAGGCAGCATTATTTCGAGACGAAAAAGCATAAAACGTGGCAGACCCAGAGAGTGGAATTTGTTAGAGACAACAACCCTGATTATCGGGCTTTACCTGCTAAAATATCAGGAGAAGTGCTAAAAAGTGTTAGCAAAAACTACTCTTCTTTTTTCGTCCTCAGGAAGAAAAGTCTCCCCGCGCGCATCCCAAAATACCTAAAGAAGGATGGAGTAACAACTCTCCCCATCCCGAGGGATGCTATTTCCATTGATAAACACCCATCGGTCAATAGACATGGGGATGTCATCTATACTCATGTTATCTCCTCCAAGGGGTTGAACATCCCAGTCACAACGACAGTGGCTCGTCCTCGTTTCATCACCATCACACCGAAATATGGGCATATCTGTATTGGTGTGGTCTACGATACTCAGGACGCACCAACACTTCCCGACAACGGTAGATATATGGGGGTGGACATTGGCATTGATAACCTAGCAGCCTGTCTGGATAGCGACGGGAATGCTCTTTTATTCAAGGGCAAAACCATCAAAAGCGTCAATCAGTATTTCAACAAAAAGCGTGCCAAGCTTATCTCTCAATTGAGTACACGAGGGGAGGTGAAAACGTCTGCAAGACTAGGAAGGTTGAGCACAAAAAGGAAGAATAGAATCTCTTGGCATATGCACAATATCAGCTCATTGATTGTGAACTACGCAGTTTCCCACAGGATTAACACCATCATTGTTGGACATAATCCCCAATGGAAACAAAGCATAAACATTGGGCGAGTCAACAACCAGAAATTTGTTTCCATCCCCTTTTCAATGCTCATCCAGCAGATTCAGTATAAGGCTAAGGAACGCGGTATTAACGTCATCGTGACAGAAGAGTCCTATACTAGCAAATGCAGCCTCCTCGATAAAGAGGATATTTGCAAGCACGAGGAATATTCAGGCAGGAGAATCAAAAGAGGACTATTCCGGTCTCTTGACGGAACTGTGATTAACGCTGATATTAACGCTGCTGGAAATATCATGAGAAAAGTAGTCCCTGTAGAGTCATTGACCCAGGGGATAGAGGTTGGTGCAGTCCAACCACAGACTGTGCACTATGCACACTCTTAAACCCGGTTTCATTGTTTAACATATGAAATTGGAACTGTCGGAAAGAAACAACCCCTTAAAAGAGGAATCTCAATGCAGAACACCATCAGCCTTCCGGTTGGCAACCTCACCCTCGTCGTGGAGCCTCACAATGTTATGGGTGACGACAATATGGCAATTGTCTATGGCGTCCTGAAGAACAACCTGCGAACCACCCTGTGCAATGTCACCTTCTCCCACCTGGGAGAGGACACCGCTTCTGTTGTCTTCCGCTCCACTGACAACAACCTCGCAGTGAGCATTGCCCGCGATGAAGACGGAGACGACACCATTGAGGTTTTCCATGGAGGATACTCCAGGGTTATTCCGCTCCACTCCCCGGATATCGAGTTTTCCATCAAGGGGATTGCCCAGGGCATCTTCACCGATGCCAGCGTTCCTTTCATGGATGAAACCTTCCGCCTGGTGCAGGGTATCATGGGTTCCAGCGCTGGAATTGATGACGTATTTTTTGGCGGTGGACTCCTGGAAGCCATCTCCTCACTAAAGTAGGCTACCCCCCACTCTGAGAGCAGGATACTGCTGCGGGGTGGGGTTTTCTCTACGGGGTGTGTTCCGTGTCCCCTTTATGGAGTACCCCCCCCTAGATGGGGGGCAAGAGCACCACGGACAGGTTGACGTTCACCGCCTCACTCTGTAATCTCGATGGTGAACGACATAGAGACCACCAAGGATAATCAAGGAGAAAACCATCATGATTCACCTCATCAATGTCGGAAACGCCACCCTGCGAGTCAACGACCTCAAGGTCATCAAGGGTGAGCACGTCACCATCATCCCCGGAGAATTCATTGATGGTACTTCACACGGGTTGGCTATCGTCAACGTCGTTATCGACGAGGAAGGAACCTCTATCCGACTCAACCCGATGGGTCGCGGAGAGGTGACGGTTCTCTTCCAGCACACCAAGGGAGAAAAGAAGACTGATGTCTACATCTATAATGGAAAAGACCACCTGGTAGATATGATTTTCGAGCGTAACGCAGTGGTCGATGTGGAATCTGTGGGTGCAGCTGTCCTGAGCGCCTTCGACGTCACCTACAGCCCTAATCTGGTGGATTTCGCCCGCGCTATGGTTGATTCCGCCCCGGGATTCTGGAAGATGCTTACCACTGATATGCTGATTGAGACGTTGAAAGAGCAGCAGGATTAAGAATTAGCCTGGAAAGTTGACACCCCCTTGGATAGTACTGCTACCTAGGGGTGCACACATATCAACAATGGGAGTGTTCTATTCCGTGTACCCGCGCACGGCACGAGATATAGGGACGTTTTACGTGCTGCGCCTCATCTGCTATCATCAACCCCAGACAACCGCTACACCTCCATGTAGCCACATATACACCTTAGGAAGTGATACCCATGCCCATCAAGTTGCGTGTTGACAACGACTGTGAATTGACTCCAAGTGACCTTTGGATGCTGACTGATATGCGGGAAAAACTCAGGAAAGACCACACCAGGCTATTTGACTACGCAGCTAATCGGTATTCAACTTCCATGCTCCCATTGGACATGCTTAGTGCAATTGACGATGTACAGAAGCAGAGGGAGAAAATTACAACGACTGAATTCATGGTCAGACTCGCAATTCTGCTGGTTGAAGACAAAACGGTCTCCACCATTTCTGATTTAGCAAGGTTTTTGCAGCACGAAGTCAACTACGGAAACACACACCGCAATTATACTGTTAAAACCAAAGCGAAGGCAGCGCAGGATATCATCAACCTTCTCCAACCACACTAATCCCATAACGGGAATAGACCTGTTGGATAACCTCGTGGTCACGCTGCATCACCTCTTTAGAGCGCGTCATTTGCCCAGGGTGCTTCCGATAGTAGTGGGTAACAACATCTAGCATGACTATCCCGTATTCCACCATGAGACAGGCTGCTAAGTCAATATCTTCAGCCTGCTCCAGAGAGTCATCCCATCCACCGACACCTTCTAGTGTATGTCGCGGAACTATGAGGGTGGATGGGTGCATCGCAATGGGGTAGGTGTCAGCCAACCACAACAGGGAAACCTCACCTGGTGGGTGAAACCCAGGGGGAAGTTGCCCCTCCCAGATGTGATGAGTGTCGGTCTCCGGGAACCAATCTGCACTATATGCAGCATACACTGTATCCCTATACAGACCGTCAATCAGAGAGGCGGAAAAATCAAGGGATAGCATATCGTCGTCGTCAAGGTTCACCACGAAATCGCCTCTTGCACGCTCCAGGGCTGCGTTTCGTGCCCTTGATGGAGATAGAGGCTCCTTAAGGGCAACGTAATCACACTCCAGCGATACAGGAGGTTTCTCTGGAGAGGCGATAACCCACTGAACGTCTAGTCCGGTATTTTTTGCCCTCTCGATGGAAGAGGCTGCGTCCAGCAGATATTCCTGTCTGCATCCGGTTGACGGAGTGATGATGGTGACTGACGGTTGTAGCACTGCTGCACCCCCCCCATATTGATGGAATTGTGAACTCCCTCCACGATAGCAGATGTGCGTTCCCTGTTGTTCAACCACACCCATTCGGAACTAAACGGAATCATTCGGATGTGGAAACGGAAACAAACGGACATCCAGGTGGCGTCTTCACCCGGGGTGGAGCGGTTCCTTGATGGTTGCCAATGTGGGAACGGAAACAAACGGGCATCGATGTGATGGATACCAACAATATCCATGGTAATCGGGCACTCAAACGGACAAAAACACAGACAATCGGGCATCCAGGCAGTGCAACACCCTGTTTTCACCGGGGCTACACCCAGGGTTTCTGATTGAGTTACCATAGTGGTGGGCAAAACGGAAGCAAACGGGCATTGACAGGTGGGAATATGTACCTAAAACATGCAGTGCCCACACAATACGCGGTCAATCGGAAGCAAAAACCAACATAATCGGACATCTCGGTACCCAAAACGGACATTTCGCACCCTTAATACTGTTCCTCAGCGGTACCCCAACTGGACAATGGAGTCTCTTTTCGCTATCCTTGAGAGTGCAGAGACGACAAAACAACAGGGAGGAAACCACATTGACGCTGGTCATCATCGCCATGGGTGTGTGCTCAATAATAGGGTGCGTTGGCTATGCCACGGCAATTCCACTGCTGGTTGCAGACCAGAAGGAGATTCCAGAAGGCGTAAGAGTAGACCCATCAATCTATCGTTTAGGCATCCTGGTCTCGTTGAATGTTGCACTCTTCGCCGCAATGCTGAGCTTCCATGGGAGCCACTACCTTGGAGAGAGACCGTCAACAGTCACACCGCTATTCCTGCTTTCCGGATTTCTCTTTTTGCTGGGTCGTAGTGACTATCGCCGTGGAGTGCGCCTCCGCAGTGGGGAACAATAGGGAGGGTATCTCTACTCCTGCTGTGGAGACGGTAATCCGTGTCCCTTTTAAGTGGTGCCCCCACATGGGGGTACTAGGGTCACCCTCAAGATGACACACCAGCTCTCCACCCGTTATAATGGAGTCAGCAACCAAGGAAAGAGGAACGATTCCTCGCCATGACCATAACAAAGGAGCACCAATATGGCTACCGTCTTTGAGCGACTCAACTCCGGATTTGACCGTACCATGGCTACCGCAGCTGGTTCCATCGATGCATATTACGATGCCAAAGCCCGCAACGCAGATGAGGATAGCCTCGCCCGCCTGGAGAACAACCGTGACGCAGCCGTGGGTGCACTAGACGCCTGGAGCGTTGCACGTGACCTCGAAAGTGACGGCAACCTCTCCTATGGCACCCTCATTCGCACACTGTCGGAGTACCAGAAGACCTACTCTACCGCGCAGTATGAATCCTATGTGGAGAACGTCAACGGAATCCTCTCCATGATGCGCAGCCACCGATAGGGTAGCAGGAGCACCACCCGTGAACGCACGACTGCGAGGTCGTGCGTTTTTTCATGGGTCTTCCCGGGCACATTTCCGTGTCCCTTTTATGGGGAGGTACACTAAGGGTGTGGTGCCCCATCAATCCATGGAGGCACCACACCTATCAGTGCTCTGCTACCACTGCCCCTCCGTAAGCACCATCAGCGTGTGGATGAACAGGGCTTGGTGCTTCCTGGTGAATTCCTGGTCATCATTAAGCTCCCTCAGCTGCTGGTTGGAGTCTTCCCGCTGGGAGGCGAAAAACGCTGCGAAGACTCCGGCGAAACGCTCATCGTATCCAGAAAGCTGCCCGTCAACGCAGTTGGCCATCTTCGACACCTGCTGGAACTCATAGTTCACATACGGGTTGTCCAGTGGAATATGAAGGCATGTTGCGTTGCCATCATCAAGGCTCTCCCACATCTTGACAAAGCCTCCCTGCTCATCAGGAACAGCAGTGATGGTATATGACGATAGCTCGTAATCTGCAAACATTGACGATTTCCTCTCTCGTTGTTGTTCACCCTCCATTGTAGTGCCTCTGCATATCGGTGTCCAATTGAAAAGGTGGTGCACCCCCCCAGTTGGGGTGTCTGCTTGGGTGGGATTTCGTGTCCCCTTCTGCAGTAGGCAACCACAGCGATGGAGCCTCCTCTAGGGAGAAAAAGCGCCTCCCTTTAAGCCCCCCCTACCTGGGGGTGAGGTTCACCATGCTCGGCTGGACGCTGCCTCACGCTATTGCTACTATGGGTGATATCAAGGAAAACACCACTGCCGCACAGTGGATAACCGAGGAGGAAACAATGGGTTGGGACGGGCGCTTCGTTGCCAAGAGCGACATCAAGAAGGAGGTGTGCAACCTGTGGAATGGACAGAAAGCCTACGGGTCGGACGACTACTTCACCGTGGAGAAGCACGAGGTCTTCGGCAGCAACCACGCGCTGGCTGTCGCACGTCGCTCGGTGGACGCGAAAGTCAAGGAAGTCTTCGCTGTGGTGGTGCTCACCAACTACCGTGATGGTGAGCTGCTCACCAAGGATATCCAGGAGTCAGGTGGACCGATGGGAATGCCGGTGACCAAGAAGTTCCTCACTATGCTCAGCGACACTGACGATAACTTCGCTATTGCCTGGCGGAAGTGTTGCGACGAACTGCGCGCACGCAACCAGTGGCTGCGCGGAAAGCTTGTCGATGGAGCACGCATTGGGTTAAAAGACGGAACCCACTATGACTTCGGTGGAGGAGATGTCATCTCCACGGAGCTTGCCTACACCAAGATTGGTAGAAGCGACTGTGCGATTCTTCCCAGTGGTAGGCTGGGGAGGCTACCCCGCGCGTGGCGAAACCGGATTGTTTCCGTCAACGGGGAGTTCCTGAACCATGAGGGTTGCACCCTCTAATTGTTGATGGGGGGGGTAACACCAGTTGCTCCCTCCATCAACATGATAGGCGTCTCATATTTCGTGTCCCTTTTATAATGAGGTGCCCCCACACAGGGGTGGCGATAGCGCGTCCTAGTAGACGGTGTGCCACCTCTGCTGATAGAGTGGGCAGAGTGGGCTGCAGAGAAAGAAACCGAGATGCAACCAGAAAGGAGCACCACCATGGATAACACCAACCACCAAGAGTATCTCCTGGAAAAACTGCAGGGCAAAACCGTTGTGCTGCTCTCTCAGACTGGTTCCCGCCTCTATGGGTTGGAAAACCAGCACTCTGACTGGGACTGGTACGCGGTTACCCTGGAAGACACCCGCGCACACCAAAAGGTTGTCGGCGACGAAGATGTCACCGTCATGCCCTTCGATAGGTTCCTGGGTCTGGTTGCCAAGGGTGCACCTCAAGCCCTAGAGGTGTTGTGGAATCCGGAAGCCTATCGAGACCCGCGCTATGCACCGATGCTGTCAGCGCTGCGCCCCAACCTCTGGTTGTCACGCTATCGTCATTTGGCTGAGCAGGGTGGTGGTTCCTTCTCCAAGGAGCGCTACAGCGATGAAGAGGTCGCCTACCGGAAGCGGAAGCATAACCGTCATCGTGTGCGTTTAGCCCTCCAGTGGCTGCAGATGGCACAGCATGGACGGTTCAATCCGCGACTGGATGATGAGAGCCTAGAGAAGGTGCTGCGTGCAGGCGACAGCGAGGATTACTCTCTGGGGTTCCACGATGGAGTGGAGAGTCGATTCCTCTAGGGGTGGGGGGGTGTGACCCCCGGGGAGTGCCTCGGCACCCCCCCTAAGTTCCGTGTCCCCCCTTTTGCACCCCCCCCACCCCATCTTGACTATCACCCAACCACCCATTACAATGGTGAGCAACTCCATCAGCCACACAACCATCAAGGAATATCATCATGGGAATCTCCCGCACCATCGCAGCGTGTGTTGCGGCTGCAGCAACCTGCATCCTAGCAGGCTGCTCTGCACCCACCTACCCGGTATCGTCCACGCTGGATATCGATAACTATCCGCGCACCATCCAACAGGCTATTGCTCCGGCTACCACACAATCTGATAGTGCCGTCAATCGTGCCATCATCATCCGTCACACTGATGGCACCTCATCGCGCTGCACCGCTGCGTTCACGGCGAAAGACCAAGAGGGAAACCCTTTAGCGGTAACCTCCGGGCACTGCATCAAAACCCTGGGGGATTACGTCTACCGGCACGGTGCTCCCATCAGCACCGTGATGAGCACCGATAAGCGATACCGTGCTGGTGCCACCTCTACGGTGGACTATGGGACATTCCAGACATCGATGACCAACAATGTCGCCACGCAGACCACCGTAGAAGAAGATGACAATTCCTTCTCATCGACGTTCCGCATCACGTCCGTGGAAGCGCCCCAACGAGGCATGCCGGTGTGCTCCTACGGGTCAACGTCTGGGTGGCGTTGTGGCATCATCACCAGGGTGGAAGAGACCTTCTTCGTGGTGGCGGGAATGCTCACTGACAAGGGTGACTCTGGTGGTGGAGCCTACTACGGAGACTCCGTGGTGGGGATTACCAGCGCGTCCAATAGTGACACCACCTTCTTCCAGCGCGCTGATGTGGTGGTAGAGCGCGAGGGGTTGACGCTGAACTAGACGGAGCGCCACCATGGAAGTGGGTGGAGGTGGCGGGGAGCCGCCTATGAGTGGAGTCGTGTCCCTTTTTAGGTGATATCCCCACACTCGTTGACGTGTCTACTATCGGGGGTGGTGCTACCCCCGTGAGATGGACACCGCCACCACGTTCAACTACGATAGAAGGCATGAACAGCATCGTTACCGCTATCGCCACGCTCATCATCGGTGTGACAACCCTTATGGGTGTCACCCCTGCACCAACATACACCTCTGACACCGCCTCCCACCCCATAGAAGCGTCTTCCCAGGTCAAGGCGTCCATTATGGGGGAACCCACCTACGTACGGGATATCAAGGTCAACCGGCAAATCATCGTCTCTCACGACGATAGCCCGAATGAATACCGTAGCTGCACAGCTGCATTTGCAGCCTATCAGGGGCAACTCCCTGTTATCGTCACTGCTGGACACTGCTTTCCCTATGTTGGAAAGCAAGTAGAAAAATTCGGAGAAGTCATCGCCTACCGCAATGATGTCACCGACTTCCGACTCAACGATTCCTCAAAATTTGACTATGGCATCTTCGCCGGTGTGGCTGACAACTCCTTGGGTGCAGACACCCACGTCACCTACGAGGACGGCAAATACCACTCTGGTGATTCCTATCAGATTGACAGGGTGGAGACCCCTACCATCGGCAGGCGCGTCTGCTCCTATGGGAACACCAGCGGGTGGCGCTGTGGGGTTATCAACCGGGTGGAAGACAACTACTTCGTTGCCAGCATGGGGGCGAGCGCAGGAGACTCTGGTGGTGGTGCATACGCTGACGGTGCCGTACTGGGAATGCTGAGTGCTACCACCACAACGAGCGACGGGAAGACCGCTTCCTACTTCCAGCGCGCTGATGTGGTGATGGAACGCGAAGGATTGTCAATCCGGTAACCCCATATGGGGGTGGCGGGGGCGTTGATGGGAGGGGCGCTCCGTGTCCCTTGTAAGGCGTGCAAGCTACAATTGAGGTACACCTGAACACTGCATAATTTGCCCCTTTATAGCTACCGCTGATATCCTTGACTGTAAAGCTAACCGCCCACCCCCTCAACAGGGGTAGGCGATTGACTCACTGGGAAACCCGCTGCTATCCTTGATGATATCAACCACCTATCAACATGCAGAAGGAATCGACACGCAATGCCTAATCAGACCAAGGTGTCTTATCCCGACCATCTAGGTGAACTCTCCCCCACTTAAAGAAGTGGGGGCTTCGGAAGTTGTCGTGTAGACACCTTCACCGGCTGGTACACGCAGCCACTATGGGCTAGAGACCTCACCCAAGGGTTGGTCTCCTCACCTTTACATTTTCGTGCAATATTGATGGCACCATTGACATCAGCGTTGATAGCTTTTCCAGTAGACGAGCGGAACAATCCACGATGAACTCTTTTTCCTGAGTAGCAGTCATGTCGCTCCACTGATTCTAGAGCTAAAGCGTCACATTTGCTGGTGTATGACTCTTCCTGGAGTACTACCTTGATTCCACACAATGCACCTTTGTACTCCAGGTAAGATATGAGTTTCCCAAAAGGAATCTGTACAAAATTCTGGTTATTCTTCCTACCTAGGCTGATATTGTTTTTCCACTCTTTATTGTATCCGACAATGATGGTGGAGATATCCCTATGCTGACAGTAGCGAATAATCCAGAGTGACAGTTTATGGAATGTGTCTTTGAGGATATCATCACGTTTTTGGTGTAATCTCAAAACCGCCTGAGACTTATAGGTTCCATTATGCCTCTTAGTGTAGCTCTTATGCTCACTAGTCTTTTTGTTGAAGTACCGATTGATAGATTTTATCTCTCCACCATTTACAATGATGGGCTGGTTATCAACATTGTTTATCATGGTCGCAAGGTTGCTAATACCAAGGTCAATGGAAAGGAAGTTCCCGTTATCCACGTGTTCTACAGAGGTGTCGTCCACACTGCAAACATACTCCATTCGATAGAATGAACCGGTTGGATTAATCCTAATCTCTTTTAACCGAGAGGCATCAATGAACCCTGGGATATCAATGAACAATCCTTTAACCTTGAATCTCTCCTTGAGATAGGTTGGGATTGTCAGGTAATACTTCTCCGCCTTTTTGTCATATCTAATATGCGCTTTCGGGAAGATGACAACGAATTCACCATCCTTAGGCAGATACTTCGGGATGGAAGCTGGGCGATTGTAGTTACCCTTCTTCTTTTCCCTCAACACTCCAAAGAAGGACTTGAAACTCCTCTCTACCACTTTCATCGTCTGCTGAGCAGCTTGGGCTGGCAGTGACTTGTATTCCTCGCTATTTTTCATCACGTGATAAGCCTGAGTGTAAGTGAGGAACTTACTAGTGTTGAAAAAGTGTTGTCTCGTTGCATACAGAGTGGCGTTGTAGAGGTTCTTAGAATTGTGAGTTAGTTCCCTAACAATTTCGAGACTATCTCCCTTGAGCTTCATTCTATTGACTGTCGTTTTGTACATGTTCACGTTCACCTCCTTTGTGCCAACTGGGTGCTTGTGTGTTATATATATAATAACACATCCGGCTGGTATATGCATAAGCGATTCATCTCCCACTTAGCCTATTGGCTTGAAGTGGGAGTTTTCTCGCAGTGAACGATAAAGAATGCTGATATTAGCACTACATTCAATATCCACACCCTGGATAGCCTCATCGAGGCGCTGAAGCAGGCTCGTCGCGTCGGTTGGGGGTCTGTGACCGAGAAGTAGTCACATCTGCGGGAGGAGCACCCCTGGCTCCTCTTGACAAATCGGAATTGAAAACTTATGGTGGTGGACGTCAATCAGGGCTCCCTCCCCAGTCGTGATTCCAGAAAGAAGGTGTGTGCCGTGGAGCTTAGCGACGAGGATTATGCAGTTGGTTATGCAGAGATAGTTTTCGTCAACGCCATGCTGTTACTATGCGCTATTGGTGCCGTGTCTGACTGGATGCACTTTTAGCGACCATCAGGTTATGCTCCATGGGGTTTTCCATATAGGCTACCACTTTTTGCAGACCTGCCTCCTACGCAGCTACAATAGAGCTCACATCTGAACCAACAATCACGGGAGAAATCAAATTGGATAAACAAAACTTCCACGATATCGCTACAACAGCAGCCCGCGTAGCCACTGGAACGACATTTGCCATCCTGGGTGCACACAACATCAATCTTCCTGCAGACGTTACGCCTGCAGTCAAGAAGGCTGGAATTCCACACGCTTGGAGCATTGTTCAAGCCCATGGTGCAGCTCTTATTGCTGGTGGCATCGCCTTAGCTGCTGGAAAGGGAACTGCACCGGTGGGTTACGCTCTCGCAGCTACGATGGTTCCCACCACTGCGGTGGGACATCCATACTGGAAGCTGGAGAAGCATGACCCTGACTACAATGTGCAGAGGGCACACTTCTGGAAGAATGTCGCTATTACTGGAGCAGCGGTCTCCATCGCTGCAGGGGCTGGCAGGGCTTCAACACGGGAGCGCTCCAAGGGAGAGAAAATCGCGCATGCTATTGAAGAGAAAATGGCTTGGTTTCCGTGGCCGGAAGGATTGACCGCATAGGGGTCTCACAGCCTCCAGCCTTTAGTGCATGCACTCACCACCTCAGGAGAAACATCTCCTCCTGGGGTGGTTTTCACATCTGTGCACTACGTGGTGGCGGTATAAGGGGAGCGCGCTGTGCTACCATAGGGAAAAACGACCATAGAGGTGACTCCTATGGTTTTGACTAACCAATGATTGAGGTGACGATACTCTATGTCTGATGACCACCGCTCAAGTTTTTACGGCACCACTGGGTTGGGTGCGCAGGTGATGGAAAGGGACGCAAGAATCCTCTCTACACTTGAGGTGTATGCCAAAGTGGAGAAGTTCCAACAGGTCTCCAGCCTGAATTCCACCCAGTTCGCCATTAACTCCTGGGGGTACCCATTCATCCCCATTCCGGAAGTAAAAAAGGCGTTCAACAACGTCCGATTGGCACCAAAAAACGTCTCTAACGGGTTCCTGGGGCACCCTATTTACTGGATTGACCCGGAACTGACGGAGCGCCGCGACAATGAATCATCCCAAGAGTGGTGCATCAGGATGTTTTACCTCATTGACGCGCTGGGGTACTGGGATGAGCATGCCCGGTGGGTGGACTTCCTGGAGACGCGCGGGTTCCAGTTTACAGAAGCTCGCGTGCAGACCTACCACAATATTGCCGTTGATTCCGTCACCGATTCATACTACCTCCTGGATAAGGATGACTTCGATACCTCTCCGGAAGCTGCAGAGGCTGCATACCAGGAAGCGCTAAAGAGGTGTGCAGCTATCCAGCGTCGTGAATCCTTGGTACTACTGCAGACTCAAGCACGCCAGTATGCTTTTGCAAAGCAAATCCTCGGGGATGATATCTACAACCCAGACGTTACCTTTGAGTCTCCTGGTGGGCTGTGGAGTGAGAAACTCTATCCAGCCTTCTCTGACATCGCCAAGGAATACACCAAGAGAAGCCTGGAAGGAGACCCAGTTGTTTCTGACCTGTTAACGGCAACCAGAAAAATCTACGACGATATCGTTGCCGTCGTTGAGCGTCTCCACCATGCAGCTTCTATCTTGGAGCTTCCCGCCAAGGCTGTTGCAGACGGCAACCCTGGTGGTGCAGCACGTGTCTCCTGGATGGCTACAGCTATGAGCGTTGCCCTTTCCAAGGAAAATATGAGAAAAGTCGCCTTCCAGAAGATTGATGATGCTATCGCAAAAGCTTTTGGTGACGGAAACATTGGTGAAGGTGGGTTCGACGGTGTTATCAACGCAGCATCAGAGACCTACTCCACAGCCTGGAACAGACTGAGGCTCCATTACATCAATTACCAGAGGCTCCAGAAGGGAGAGGTACTCTTTAATACCGTCATTGAGCTTAATGCGGCACTGACCAGAGATAGAGCCATGTCCAACCAGTTTGACCGCATGATTGCCTTTGAGGAGGAAATCAAGTAATGGATGGATTTGTAGACTTCCTTAAAAAAGCTAAAAGTGCCATCGATGAGACTCCATTTGGTGCTTTCAACTTCTCTATGGACACCGGTGGATTCATGGATATTGTGTGGTTGGTCGTCAATATCTTCTTCACCGTTGTCACGGTAATCCTCGGTGCCATCATCGTCGGCATCCTGGGTACCTATGTGTGGCGCTACTTCTACCACAAAGCACGCCCAGCTATCATCGGGGACATCATCTGGAATGAAGTCATCTTTGATGGTATCGTCTCTGACACTGAGTGGGTTAACGCTGGTGGTCAGAGCGACAACATGGCCAACATCATGAAAAACGATAACGCAGGTATGAATTTCGGTATTCAGTACCGTCGCCCACGTTATCTCATCGCTATGCGCCTATCTCCGGAAGATGAGCAGCTCCATATGTATATCGGGGTCAACAGAAAAGCCTACAATGAGAATGTCTTGGCTGGTTGGGCTGCTGGAGCCAACTGCTCTTTGGAACCGGTTGACTTCTCTGATATTGGGTTTGTTCCCCGTGCACCAATGACGCTGGTGCTGCAGGACTACGACACTGCAAACTTCACGGAAATGCCGAAGGATTCTACGGTTGGAAAGGTGGTGCGCAACCTCCAGAACAGCTCCGTGATGAAAGAGGGTGGCACTGTTGTCGTCTCCTATGAACCGATGAGTGACCGCGAGGAGCGTGCCACTGCAGCGCGCATCAATGCGGAAAACTACGAGCGTGGTAGCGAAGCTTCCAGGATGGATATGACGGCGAGAAACGTCAACATCTTTACTTCTAAAACCCCATGCCGTGGAGTCATCACGTCATTTTCCGATATCGGTAGTTACTCCTCCAGTAAATCCTTATTGGATACTGTACGAGGAAATATCCCCAATTTGGGGGTAAGGAACTTCTCTGCGAAGTACCAAGACCTCCACCGTAAAGCTGGATTTTTAACGATTCTTCCATCTATCCTCCTGCTGGTTTTGGGTATTATCCAGTTCGTACCAATGTGGATTCCGCTGATTTTCGTCGCACTATCTGTGCTCACCATCGCCGGGGTGCCATCTCTATCAGCCACCTGGGTCTCCAAGGCATCAGCCAAGGAGATGAACCCTCCGATTCCCCCATACTTACGAGTATCACCACGTAGAATCCTCAATAAGATGTCACGGAGAGTCATCCCTTCGAAGAACCCATCTGGGTATGTTCCAGCCCCTTCGATGAGGGAGGTCGTTCCCCTGTACCAAGCTTCCTTGATGCAGTTTGCATCCATGCCGAAAGATGGTGCGCGGAACGTTTCCAGTTTCGCTATCCCACAGGTGCCAATGTCTAGTTCAGTCAATAAGGATATTATTGAGTCTGTGCGGAATCGAGAGGTTGCCTTCATGGGTACTAGTGTGAAAACCTTCGACCCCGTGATGTTTACTGCACCTGACCTCAACAATGGTGTTGCTATTGCAGGTACTCGTGGTTCCGGTAAGACCAACGCCCTGAGAGTCCTCTATGCTGGGGTGTCTCATCTTTCAGCTACTCTGGACGACTATCGGTTTACTCCTTTCTGGTTGGAAACCAAGTCGGAAGACCTTCAGGAATTGGTTGACCAAGTATCCCCTTACGACCCGAAGGTAGTATATGCTCACGACCGAAATAGGGACACGAGAATTGCCTTTGAGGGGAGGAGATTCTGTGATGGTGCTGACATGGATGAGGTGAAAACCAATATCTCCAACCTGGTTACCAGCATGGAGAAACTCTGGGGAAACGGTGGAATTGGACCACAATCCAAGCAGGTTGCTCACGCTGCTGTGACATTGGCAGTGCTCATGAATAAAAACGAGCTGGATGACCTTGGAATCTCTGCACGTCTCGTCAACCCAGAACGTCCCAATGTCATGCAGGTAGTCAATCTTCTCATTGGAGCAGACCCCAGTATTACCATGGTGGTGCCACCACGACGCGCTCAAGCAGGAAGAGAGCAGGAGCGTGGTGTGTTGGAAGTGTTAGCTGAAAAGCGACGCAAAATCATCACAACCCCCAAGCTGGTTTCCATGGTGGAAGCAAAAAGGGGGCAGAGAGAAGTCGAGCGTATCCAAATGATGGTTCCAGCCCTTGACCAGCTAATCAACCTCTACCAGGTTAGCGACGCGGTAGCTCCACTGAGGAATAAGATTCCGGTTCTTCTTAAGTCAGAAGGACTCTGGGAGACTACGAAACCGGATGGAACACCCAGAAAAGAGGTGTCCGTCACCTCCTTCTTGGATTACGGTAAGCCTGTGGTTGTTGACTTGACAGAAACCTACTCCACGCTATCCGGTGCTGAGAAGGTGCAATTCTCTATGCTGTTCCACTACATGCTGTGGACAGGAATTCAAGCACACTGCTATGGATGGGCACAGCAGAAGAAATTTGTTCCTATCTTTGTCGATGAGTTGGTATACATTGCAGGCACCAGAGAAGACCAGTCTGACCTGGGTGGAATCGTCGATGAGGTACTCAACCAGGGTCGCTCTTTCGGAGCATCACATTTCGTTGGATTCCAGAGCTACACCCAGCTCCCTCCCAATGCGGAGGCAACGGTTCGAGGTATGACTTCCAAGATGTACTGCTCCCTGCTTGACTCTAGGGATAGGGATATTGTGCTGAGCCTCATCGGTGATAGGACGCGCTACACCAGTGAATCTATCGCTTCAATGCCCATGGGGTACTGCATCGCGGACATGTCCATCGGAAAGGTCAAGAGAAGCGTGTTTACCATGAAAACCCCATATGCACCAACATATATTGATGCCCTCAAGAGGAAGGGCACCGTATTGGGAGCGTTCAAGGAGTTGCGTGAGCAGGAGAAGGAGGCTATCAACAGGGACAAAAAGAAGAAGTTGTCTGATACTGACATCATCACCACGCAGGACCCTTATGGTGACGACCTAGACATGCTCACCAGCATGGATAGCCATCATGACTCCCATCAGGGTGATTCATCGTACGGAAGCGATTCTGTCTACGATGATGGATTCAGTGATTCCTCCACTAATGGTAATCAGCTAAACGACGTGCTGGACTGGCTAGAGTGAACTACCGCAGTGCTCCCCACCCCCTCTGTGTGGCTTACATCACATAGGAGGGGGTTTTACCGTGGTAGCTCAAGAGGGGGTCTGCCCCCAATCTGTGATAAGCTTGGTGACTACCCATCCCGGTCACCCGTCTATTTGGAGGTTACACCATATGTCCAATCTGTTTTACAACGAGTGGTCTTCCAGCATTTTCTCCAAGGGTGCAGGGGGAGATTTTGAGACCCCAGCAAATCAGCAGTACATGGAGGACACCAGAAAGGGACACCCTCTCTTCGAGGTAGAGTATGCTTCTCGGTGCCCATATCCATCTTGGAGCAGGTGGGACTGCTTCTATAACTCCACCTACCATGAAGCGCTCGATGTTAAATTTTCCGCACCTACTATCTCATTTCCAGCGATGATTCCTACTGTGGATGGTACGCTATCGGTTCAGCAGGTGGAGCGAACTTCTCCGGTGCTTCTTCCCGATGCAGAGTTGTATGACTACCGCGCGCAGAAGCTCTATGCGGTGTTCAGCCAATTTAACATCGCCACCACAGACCAGTTGGTAGCCTGGACGGGGATGAACCGCGATGATGTGGAGAAAGGGTTGAACATCCTGTATTCCTCTGGGGTGGTTCTCTCTGGTGGTGACTCATGGGTACATAAACCATCGTCTGGAGATATTTGGATGATGAAAATCGCCTCACCGGAAGCGCGTCGATACTATGAGGGACTTGACCCGTTATCACGTGTACTCACCCTGGGGGTGGACGTCAACGACATTGAGACTCCAGTGGGTAGCAACTCCCCCAGCGCGGTGCGACACAACATGTTCATCTCTGAGATGTGCCTGAGAATCATGGAGAATTCTGACAACATCGTCACAGCATGGGGAGACTATTTTGGTGCAGAAAGCAGATTCCATGACCCTCTTGATTCCGTGGCTCGCAGACATAACCATGGAGATGCCATCCTGGTGACTAACAATGGTTCTTTAGTTATCTTGGAGCTGTCCACCTCACATGCTTCTTCCAGGGCTGGACTAGAGATGTTTCTCAATAAGGCTGCAGCATGGGTGGGTGTCATCGCCAACTCCGACTTGGATATCTCTGTGATTTTCGTAGACACCAGGTGGCGCACCAATAGAAACGTGCTCTATCGAGGGGTGTTTTCCGGTATCATGGATGCTTCCAAGCCTTACGCAAACAATGAACTATCCCGTCAACAGGCTTTGGGGCATATTGGCATCGCCAATGCTGCGTGGTGGTTTCCCCGCCCTGGAGCAACTTCCAAGGCTGCATCACGTCTGATGGCGTTTTCTCCTTCTGAGTACCGTTTCAAGGCTTTTGACCAACCTGACCCGGAGTTTTCTTCCTCAAGCGTAAGGAGAAACGTTGTCATCAATTCAGCGTTGGCACTCCATCGTCCACCGTGGGTGGGGGAGGAGCCTTCTCTTCGTGAGTATGATATGGGGGTCTCCAAGAGCCACGAGGACTCCATCAGGAGGATGATGTGATATGGAGCATAGCGCTTTTTCCCGCGTGTGCAATCTGGACGTGTTCGAGGTTGTAGAAGTCACTGGTATTCACCCAGCCATCACTGAGGAGGTGTCTCACCCTTGGGCACACGCCTTCGTATTGTCGTCCTTCATTTTCGTGCTGGAGGGGGACACAAAGACCACCTTGACGATAAACCCCATAGCCACCCTGATTAACCCAGTGCAGCTCTATCAGTTTTATAGCCTCTCTCACGCACTATCTACCATCGAAGGTGTGGAGTCATGCGGAACGTCGGTGTGTATTCCGCACAGCATCATGGATTCCCATGGAGACGACATCGCTGCACTATCTGTTGCAGCCTCCATCACATTTGTCGATAATGACTATTGGGCGAAGTACTTCTCCGGCTTGAGAAACGCTGTCATGCTGTTTTCCAATCCAACACTTCTATCCAAGGACTCATCACTATACCCCTACTACCTTGATGATGAGGGTCTCATTGGGTTGGTTTCCCCCTATGGAAGAGTGCTCATTGAGGGGGAAGAAACGCTGAACCCGGTGTCGTTTTCCGCAGAGTCATTCATCACCTTTCCGGATGCGCTTGACATCCTCACCGACGATGAAATATCCACCATTGATGCACGAAGAGACGCATTTGTCAATGACAATGGAGTCAACGTGGTGGTGCCAGCAACCCCACTGGGAATCGTTCAGGCTTCCAACGTGGTGAACACTACCCGTAGAGTCCCCAGGGACACGCATTACACCGTGATAAAGCGCCCCCAGGAAGAGATTGATAAAATGCCACCCGCCTTTTTTGTCAATTATCCCTCCCTAGCTCTTGACCCCAAGCAGTACGCTGATACAAAGTCCAGTTGGATTGATTACCAAGACGTATCATCCATGAAAAAAGGAGTGTACCGTTAATATGTCATTGAGTAAATCAGCCGCAGCTACCAAAGTATCACGAGCGCGTCATATCGTCACACTATGGTCACCATGGTGGACAACCTATCTGGGGCAATGTGAGTACATCTACGTCTACGACGATTCCGTTTCCATCACTGGTTCATCGTCACTAGTGATGACCATCGGAATGGAGTTCGTAGAGTCACACGGGTTGATGGATATCGCCATCCACATTGAGTTTGCTCTCCAACAGATGCTCCGCTCCATGGACTCACGTGCTGAGACCTACATTGACATCTACCCCGGGGTACGCAGTGATATCGTAGGGCTATCTCAAGCTCTGGAAATCAATAGTGATATCAACGCGAAATTCTCTTCGGTAAGTCAAGCTGATTGGGAAGAGCTGGTGGCAAGAAGCGTTGATAAGGAATATCTATCTAGTTTTGATGTTAAAACCAAGCCGCACCTCCCCAATGGATTCTTTCTTCCGGAGATGTTCGGTTTCCCGGATGGTCTCACCGCAGAGAAGTACGCAACGCTACTTACTGAATTGAACAACGCTCAAGAAGAGGAGTTCCTCAATCGAGACGAGGAGCCTCAGCAGGGAGATGATGGACGTGGTGATAATCAATCCGGTGGCAACAATGGGGAAGACTCTAGGGGTAACGAGAAAGATGGGGACACGGAAGAAACACAGGGTGCCAATCAGGAGGGGTCTGATACACACAGCGACTCTCATTCCGGTGGAGACGGAACATCATCAGGAAGTAGCAGCTCCACCGAACAGGGCACGCCTTCTGGTGCTGGAGCACCCTCAGGGTCAACCAACAGCATCTCTACGGTAGGAGCTGGTGCACCATCTGATTCACCGCTAAAACCAGGCAGTAGCCATAGCAGTGGAGATTCCCCTCCCTCTTCTGGCAACTCATCCTCATCGGTTCATCATGATAGTCTCCAATCAGGTGTGGATTCCCGGGAATCCCAGAGTGAAAATGGGGGCTCTCAGGGAGGTTCATTCCCCTCACCTACAGAAGAGTCTGGCGGGGAGCTGGCTGACGTTGAGAAAAACATCATGGACGACTACGAAGCACTCCATGATGACTCCATGGAGCGCACTAGCGATGCTCGAACTGATGAACGCGGTGCAGATGACGTAGTGCAGAGTGAGAAGGTGGATAACCCCTGGAAAGACAATGCTCCAAGCGGGGACACCGCTCCGAACCCACAGGATGGCTCCCTGATTGACTCCAAGGGTGATGCATCAGCTATTGAGGCGGGAATCGCAGCGTCACAGGATACCTCCGCCTATGCAGACGCGCTAGATACTTCCCAGATGGAAAACGACTATCAGCACTTGATGGATAGACTGCAGCGCAGCACCACCAGCGAAGGGGCTTACAACCTGGATGCACCCAGGTTTCCGTCACACCCTATTGCACCTGGGGTATCAGCCGAGGAGAGGAAGGACATCGACAAAGAGCTTGCTGCAGCAGTGCAAGAATACACCGATGCACTTCCTGCTCAAGGGGGATTTGCCACGGGAACATCCATCTCAGAGTGGAGCAACGAAAAACTTCGCAAATCAGTTGTGCCATGGCAGAAAGTATTGCGCAAAATGACAACCATATCTGTATCACGAGCCCAAATGTCGGGAACGGCTGACCTCTCCTATGCCAAGCAGAATCCCAATCAGCAGCCCGATATGCCCATCATGATGGGATTTGTCACCTACCCACCAGAGGTAACGGTGTTGGTGGATGCCTCCCCCTCGATGGTTAACAACAAAAAGAAGACTATCAGTGAATTTGTAGGGTTGGTGCAGAAGATTCTTCTGCAGTACTCTCAACCGGTGGTGATGGCTGCGGCTGATAGCAATATTCAGTATGTGTCCTATTCCACGTCTCCAGCTCATAACATCATCAAGAATATCGGAAAGACTTTCGATGGAAGCTCTGCGACCTTCGGGAAGACGGTGCAAAGAGTTGCACGGAAGGGGGTCTCTTTTCGTGGACGACACTACCCTGAACCGGACATTCTCATCATTTTCACTGACTGCCTATTTCATTGGCCACTCCAGTCGAACTCCAAGCTACCGTTGAGTTACGCCACCGTCATTGTTGCCAGCACGCAGCCATATGATAAAGTGAAAGAATATTTGCCACGCTGGGTGAAAGAGAAGAAGAATTTTGTATACATCCCGGAATAACCACAAGGGGACACAGAAAGAAAGAGGTGCAGAACGCGGTGAGTGATTTTGACATGAACCTTGATGAGCTCAATGACCTCTTCGATAGTGACCTCGATGATGATGAAGGTGGCGCAGGCAACAAAAAGAAGGAGAAGAAATCCAAGGCTCCATGGATTATCAGTCTCGTTGCCATTGCTGCTATCGGTGGAATCTTCGCCAAGGGCTTGACTAACTCTGAACCACCTCCTCCTCCAGAACCGAAAGCACCGGAGAATATCCAGGTAGAGCTAGTGAACCTCCAGCAGGTGGCGTGGGCTGACAACATCTGTCAAGCAATTACCCAGTACAATACAAACGACTACCTGTTGCGCCCTTCTGGGAAGCCCACTAACCCGCTGAAGCTGCGTTCTATTATCACCTCCAACATCGAGAAGAATCGTCAGCGACTCACGGAAATTACCCACACCATTGAAAGTGTACCGGAGAAATCACTGGGACAAGCCCATCAAATGGCTGACGACACCACCCCTGCAGACAACAACCTTAAGGTTTCCGATGGGGTAGATGAAAAGGTTGATGCCATGAACAGGGCTATCGTCAGCTCCTATCAAGGGTACAACTCAGCCCTCGATAAGGTGGCTGGTGACCTCAATAAGGTGGCTGACTACAACTTCAATGGCATGAGGGACGGCATTGAGCAGGCACGAAACCAGCTGGGTGATTTGAGCAATCAACTCTTCGGAGAGCTCTCCACTGTTTTCAACGATGAAAGTTTCGACAACTTGGCGACCATGGAGGCGGTCTCTGAGTTAGAAAGCTGCAATGGTTCCGTCATTAACGGTGAACAGTTAAAGAAGGAGCGCGGAAAAGATTTGGACTTCATACACCGCGTCAGGGATATCACCATCAAGAAGCGCTGTGAACAGTTCATGGAGCCCACCCAGCAGTCTACCGACGAGAAGGTAGAGCAGTGGAGGCAGACGTGCCAAGAGGCGATAAGCTCCATCGTTATCAATGACACCGACCCACTAACGAAATCCAAGCTGGACATGCAGGAAGATGCACGAATCATCCCAAAGGTTCCGGAACAGAGCGAGGAGGGAAGCGCGTCTCAATCCCCGTCTGCTTCTCCATCAGAAGAATCAGAATCATCTGATAGCGAGGGTTCATCATCCAGCAGCAGTGGAACGTCCAGCTCATCGACAAAATCATCCTCGTCAAAGACGAGCAGCACAACGCCCAGCAGCACGGAATCATCTCCTGATGTCCCCCCAGCACCCAAGCTAGGATAGGTGCAATGGGGATGGCAATAGCTTAGACCTTTTTCGCAATCAACTTCCACTCTGGTAGCCTATTGGGGAACGATTAATACTCTTCGACAGAGGTGGCTTAGCTCACTCAAAGGAAGGAAAACGACGACCATATGTTTTCATTTTTCAAGAAAAACAATAAACCATCACCAGAAGAGCCATCTGAGGATTTCATTGGCTACTTCCCTCGGTATGGTGAGGAGCCGTCACAGGCTGGAGACGTAGCTGAGCCTGAGGTTGCTCAGGAGCTCCCCGACAATAACGATGATGATGGCGTTCAGGATGATGTTGTAGCAGAGGACTCTGGACTCAATGACAACAGCTCAGTAGAGCTTGATGAGGAGCCATCAGACGACAGCATCATCTCTGATGATGACATCAACACTCCTTCCGCTGAGCAGATTTACCACAACACCGATAGTGCCCAGCAGTTAGACGATGCAGATGTTGACAACTACCTCTCTGCGATGGACTCACCCGGAGACATCCTAGAGGGTGTATCTGCACCTGAAACAGATGAATCTCCCGAGGAGGTTCTAGACGAGTCCACAGAAGAGGCTGAAAATGGCGCTGAGAGCGATTCTGAGGGGCTAGGAGACGTCGATGGCGTAGTTGACACAGAGGATGGCTTCGACGCCTCTGAGAGCCTTGCAGAGGAGGCTGACGAGACTGACGAAGAGGAACGTGTATCCCCGGAAGAGGAACAGGAGTTTGACAACTTCATCCAGGAGGGGGCTATCGAGGAGAGCGACCAGGAGGATGATTCCCATGATGGTTCCTCTGAGGAAGAGGAAGAGAGCCTCCTTGACTCATACCTCAATGAGAAAGCTGAGGCGGAGCAGCTGGAGGAAGTCCTTGAAGAGGATGAACCTGAGGAGGCTTCCGGCGAGGAATCCGAGATTGAGGAAGGAGAGGATGCAACCTTTGACGAGGAGGCTTCCGATGAGGATTTCGACGAGGAGGGTGTTGCCGAAAAGGGTGCTAACCTAGAGGTTGAACCTGATGATGAGCTCAGTGATGACTCTATTGAGGAATCCGGAGATGATGGCGTTGACGATTACGATTCCGTGCAGGAACCGGAGGATGAGTATGATGTCATTTCCGAGATTGATAGTCTCGACAGTGAGTTAACCTCTCCAGAGCTTCCGGTTGACAGTGCTCACGGCACTGATGACAAAGATGATGACTCCCCCGAGGAAGGGAACACCCTAGAGACAGAGGTGTCCAACGATGATGAATCCGGGGAAGATGCCTTCGCGGAAGACGATAAGGAAGAGCTGGATAACCAGGGGATGTCCTCCCTAGAGGATACCGAGGATAATGACGACCCGGAGGAGTCAGAGACCCCAACAGAGGATGATTCCATTGAGGCTGCTCCGCGTGAGACAGAGGTTGCCGTCATCGCCTATGATGACTACCCAACTGGCGATGATTTCATCGCAGCTATGGATGATGCTCTAGCCAATCGTAACGTTTTCGTTATCGACATGACCAACGAGAAGAATGCCTACCAGATTCTTCCACGTTCCATTAAGCCACAGTTCGTCAATCTCCCAGAGGGGGAGAAGCAGAGTGCCATTGACATTTCTTCCATCATTGACGCTGCTGCTGAGCTGGACGATGCATCCATTGCCATCGTTGGCACAGACGCGCTGGGCACCCAGCTGGAGAAGAAATTTGAGGGTCTTGACCTGGCACTCGATATCGCACTAGAAAGAGCTGCGTTCTATGTCTCTGAGGCGCTTGACCGTGGTGTGAGTGTGTACTCTGTGTCACAGCACAGCCATCACATCACAGACGACGTGCTGAAGAAGATTGACTCCACCCCAATCTCTGAGGAGGAAGCAGAGTCTGACGACGACACTCAACTTGAGGGGTAGCACCTAGTTCCCTCCCTCAATGGTCTCTCCCGCTGGTAATCTTTTGGTTGCCAGCGGGCTTTTCTATGCATAAGCGACGGCTAGAAAGGGACACGAACGCAGGGTGATGCCTTCCCAGCTTGACGGTCAACCTCCAGACAGGCTATTCTTGCATTGGAAGACGCTCAACGTAGCAGGAAGACACCTCAACATGAATGACACAGTACAGCAAATCATCCCCGTGATAACCAGTGTGGCTATCCCATTGCTTTTATCCATACTGTCAATCGTTGTGTTAATGAAACTATATACATGGTGTGACGGTGTTGCTTCTTCTGTGATGCGTCGAAAGCGCCCCGATTACAAAAGAGATAAGACGCGAGTTTTCACCCCTAAACAGAAGCGTCTTGCTTCTCAAGCCTGCAATCATAGGTGTGAGGGAACCGGAATTTTCTTCCGGTGCACATACCGAGGAGATGACCTCCATGGAGACCATTGGTATCCACACTCTCGTGGAGGTGCAACCACAGAGAAGAATCTGGTGATGCTCTGCCCGAAGTGCAACAATCGAAAATCAGATTCCATCCCATCAAGGCTGCAGACGCGCGCTATCAATAGGCGCAGGCGCTCTGGTAGAGATTACTCGATGATGTATACCGAGAAGGTGGGACAATGGCTCCCCAGGGGGTACGACAATGGTTCCATGGGTTCAAATGACAGAAGTTGGCTGCGACCAGGATTTTAGGAAGGGGGTAACCATGGATTCCTATCGAAAAGCGTATGACGCAACTAGGGAGCAGTCATGGGATGATATTGACAACGACTCATGGGCTCTCCCTATTGTTTTTGCGATTTTCGGTTTTGTCATTCTATCGATGCTCATTGAGTATCGAAGCCCCGTAATCCTGGTTCCCTGCATGGTGTTCGGGGTTCCCCTAACGATTTTCGGGACAGTGGTGTATGCCCCCACCAAGAAAAGGATAGCGATATATGCTCTTCTGTCTGCCTCAACTGTGTACTTCGTGGTATCCTTGGTGATTTTCACAGTGAACATAGTTCAGGGCGTTGACTCTGGGTTGTCGCTATCCGACATCAGGCTGTTTGACATTCTTTAGACGCTCTTCTGGGGGCGGTCTCCCAGAAAGGGACACTACACATAGCTTTTGGTGCCCCCATCTTTGCCGTGATACACTTTTCTCAAAAGTTCCCATCTCATAGCTATTGACACAATCGACAGGAAAACGCCATCATGAATATGAAGCTAGAATCAATCACCCAGGAATACTCGCAGTATATCGGGGAAAAAGACCCGGAAAAAGTGGTAAAAATTCTCTCCGAGATTTCCAACCACCCCAGCATTCTCGCCTCTCACCGCACTTGGGAGGACTACGATAGACAATGGAAGTCAGCTACCAAAAATGGTGGCAGCGACACTGAGATTATGACTTTGGCTGCGCTGACACGTGAGTCCAAGCTAGCGAAAGACCATATCCATGATGCTGCAGCTACCGTAGCCCATGATATCGCTATGGGAAGTGGAATCATCAAGGAGTTCACGAAGCCAACTCTGGGGAAGGCAACGCCTGCTGGTTCCACTCCAGAGCTTTCCATTGCCTGGCATAACCTCCGTAGAACTGGTATCGGTGGCTCCTCTGTTTCCAAGGTCATGGGGATGCACTGGAAGTCGCAAATTGGTTCTCCCGTATACCTGGAGCAGGATGAATACCAGGATATGCTCGTCGATATGTCCATCGAGAAGATGACCCCTGTGGAGCATGCTGACGTTCCAGAAAAGGGTGTCCTCTATCGAGGGCACATGTGGGAGCCAGTCACGCTAGCCTGGTTGTCTGTTCATTACAACATCAATGTGGCTATCTCCAAGGATACCTGGAATGGTGTGAACGACTACCAGGTCATTAATGTTGACGGAATCATCGTTGATAATGAGGGCAATGCTACCGGCATTGTAGAGTGTAAAACCTCTTCCAGGGAGTGGACGTGGGAGAAGGGTGTCCCGGTCAACTACCGTGCCCAAGTGCTGTGGTACCTCAACGCCACTGGGTTGGATTTCGCATATGTGATTGTGCGATTTGATACCGGGAGATTTGAGGTATTCACCATCCGAGCTGATGAAACCATTGATGGCACGAGTCTCACCCCTAGAATTGACGATTCCGCTACCACTAAGGCAATTGCGGAAACGTGGGATGCCGTGGAGTTTTATCGGGAAAACCCTGAAGCTATCTGGGAAGATTCCACCACAATGTCCAAGGAAGCATCTCGACTTGGCGGGATTGCAACCAGCAATCATAAGCTATCCTCATCAGCCAAGGAGATTGTTGACGGTGCATCAGTGGTGCATATTGAGTTCTCTTCTCCATATGAGCGAATGGACAGCAGGTTCACTGTTCCTACGGTCATTGAGGTG
>ERZ1673699.570-NODE-570-length-39327-cov-45.068828_pt1 | contig 39327 bp, 36 predicted proteins | sample MGYA00580229_ERZ1673699 | MGnify/ENA primary metagenome ERZ1673699 (study PRJEB41218, sample SAMN15661785) | gut metagenome | host: Homo sapiens | place: Canada: London | collected 2015-08-20/2019-03-30 | study: EMG produced TPA metagenomics assembly of... | reverse complement strand
ATGTTTCTAATTATAAGTGAAATATATTTATTCTTATTTCGAACTCACGTTAAATTATTGTTTTATTCATTCGTTGTTGCATTTGTACAAGTTCTTTTTGCAAAATAAAAAATATATTCCGATAATAGAAACAAACCCCGAATGTTTTTGTTCTTAAAAGAACAACATGAACGACATTTTCATCTAAAATTTATGTATTTTTGTAGCCTTATAGAAAAGAACAGACATACAAATGATGGAAGAAACAACCTGCAAACCTGATTATTCGAATTCGATGGCGGAACATCTGGGTATCCGGTTTCTACCCTCCACCGAGGATGCGGTACATGCCGAAATGCCTGTAGACCATCGTACTTCACAACCCTTTGGTATGTTGAACGGCGGCGCGTCACTGGCTCTGGCCGAGATTGTGGCAGGGCATGGCTCCATGTCGCTATGCCGGGAAGGCGAATATGCCTGCGGAGTACAAGTAAGTGGAAATCATCTGTCGGCCGTGCCCGTCGGAGGCAAAGTATTCGCCACCGGCAAACTGATTCACCGCGGCAGATCCTCGCATATATGGAATATAGATATCACCACTCCACAAGGACAACTGGTTTCTACTGTTCGTGTCGTTAATTTCATACTGAAAAAGAAATGAATCTACCAGATATACATACGCAAAAATTATTGGATTGCCTGACACACAGCCGCCTCGGTTTCGCCCTCTACCGGTTACCTTGGACAGACGAATGCTACCTGGTATTGCAAACCTCGGGCGATGTGGAACAATTAGCGGACATTCAGGAACTGAATGGAAAGAAAGGATTTGTCATGGCTCCTTTCCGGATATCGGAGGAACATCCCTTGGTACTTATCCGTCCGGATGTCACCGCATACGACTGGAGCGAAATCAGCGAAGCACTGTCTTCACTGGAATGTGCGGATGCCCTGCTCACCTGCAAAAGCCGGCAGAGTGAACTCTCCCCTTTTGTTTCCGAAGAAACGGATAAAGAACAATATACCCGCGCATTCGGGCGTTTCATCACTCCCTTACAAGAGAAGCGGTTCCAGAAACTGGTTCTGTCACGTTCTTCCGCCAGACATATCGGAGATGATTTTTCACCACTCGGCGCTTTTGTCCGGGCCTGCAACAACTATCCGCGCATGATGATTTACCTATGCCACACCCCTGCTTCCGGAACCTGGCTGGGCAGCACACCGGAAATCTTATTAAGCGGACACGGCAAAGAATGGCACACCGTGGCCCTGGCCGGTACCATGCCGATGCAGAACGAAGTGATGCCGACAGACTGGGACAAGAAGAACCGGGAAGAGCAGGGCTATGTGGCTGATTACATCCGCCGGATCGCCAAAAGATTCGGCAACAAGATGACGGAAAAAGGTCCTTATACCGCCCGTGCCGGACAATTGGTACACCTCAAGACCGATTTTTATTTCTTGTTGAAAAATACAGACCATATAGGCGATTTATTGCAAGAACTCCATCCCACTCCCGCCGTCTGCGGCCTGCCCAAAGAGGAGGCTTTCCGGTTTATTCCGGACAATGAAGGGTACGACCGCAGTTATTATTCCGGATTCACCGGCTGGCTGGACACAGAGGGGCATACCGATATCTACGTCAATCTGCGCTGCATGGAAATAAAGCCGGGTGAAGCCATCCTGTATGCAGGAGGAGGAATACTGGCTTCCTCGGAAGTAGAATCGGAATGGATGGAAACGGGAGACAAGATGAATACGATGCGGAGCATCCTTCATCCTGACTTTATAAGTAAATAAATGGAAACAATTAAAGTAGAAGAATAATGTATTCAGACAAAAAGAACATACTTCAGTTGGTGGCACTTCTCAAAGCGCACGGTGTGCGGAAAATAGTGCTTTGTCCCGGCAGCCGTAATGCTGCCATCGTACATACTCTGGCCAATATAGAGGACTTCACTTGTTATTCTGTAACCGATGAACGCAGTGCCGGTTTTTTTGCCATCGGCCTATCTTTACAAGGGGGAGGCCCTGCCGCAGTATGCTGCACTTCCGGTTCGGCCCTGCTGAACCTGCACCCTGCCGTAGCCGAAGCCTTTTACCAACAAGTACCTCTGATTGTCATTTCCGCCGACCGCCCCGCTGCCTGGATAGGACAAATGGACGGACAAACCCTGCCCCAGCCCCATGTGTTCGGAACGTTAGTCAAGATGTCTGTCAACCTGCCCGAAGTACATACTGAGGAAGACGAATGGTTTTGCAACCGCCTTATCAACGAAGCCATACTGGAAACCACCCACCACGGCAAAGGGCCTGTACATATCAATGTACCCATTTCCGAACCCATTTACCGCTTCACCGCCAAAACACTTCCCGAAGTACGTGTCATCACCCGTTATCAGGGACTGAGCGTGTACGACCGTGACTATAAGGAACTGATCGAACGGCTGAACAAGTACAACAAGCGCATGGTTGTGGTAGGCCAGATGAATCTGATTTACCTGTTCGAGAAAAAATATGTGAAACCGCTTTATAAACATTTCGCCTGGCTGACGGAACATCTGGGCAACCAGACCATCCCCGGCATTCCTATCAAGAATTTCGACGCCGCCGTTTATTCCATGACACCGGAACGCCAGGAAGACATGGCCCCCGAAATACTGATTACCTACGGCGGACACATCGTATCCAAACAATTGAAGAAATACCTGCGCAATCATCCCCCGCGCGAACACTGGCATGTTGCCGCCGACGGGAAGATAGCCGATTTATACGGTTGCCTGACCACCGTCATCGAGATGGATCCGTTTGAGTTCTTGGAAAAAATAGCTTTCCTGCTGGACAACAAACCTACCCATTACCCGCTGATGTGGGAAAACTATTGCAAAACCATTCCGATGCCGGACCTTGCTTATTCCGAAATCTCCGTTATCGGAAAACTCATCCGGGCATTGCCCGAACCCTGTGCCCTGCATCTGGCAAACAGCTCCACCGTGCGCTATGCACAGTTATTTACAGTTCCTCCCCAGGTGGAAATCTGTTGCAACCGGGGAGTGAACGGCATAGAAGGCTCCCTGTCCACCGCCATCGGTTATGCCGCCGCTTCCAGCAAGCTGAATTTCATCATCATAGGCGACTTGAGCTTCTTCTATGACATGAACGCACTGTGGAATCAAAATTACGGTGCCAACATCCGCATCCTGTTACTGAATAACGAAGGAGGAGAAATATTCCACACCCTGCCTGGAATGGACAAATCAAGCCGTTCCAGGGAGTTTATCACAGCCGAGCATTACACCACCGCCAAAGGCTGGGCGGAAGAACGCGGCTTTATTTACATGAAAGTGACCGGAGAAGAAGAGCTGGAAGAAGCGATGCAGCCATTCACCTCACCCGAGACACGGATGCAACCCATGCTGCTGGAGGTGTTTACCGACAAGGAAAAAGACACCACCCTGTTAAGAGAATATTATCACGGACTTAAAAATAAAAATGAATAATGGAAACAAGAGAATGGAAAACCATCAAAGAATATCAGGATATTCTGTTTGACTTTTACAACGGAATAGCGAAAATCACCATCAACCGTCCGCGTTACCGCAACGCGTTCACCCCCACCACCACTTCGGAAATCAGCGACGCCCTGTATTACTGCCGCGAGTGCCAGGATATCAATGTAGTGGTTCTGACCGGAGCAGGCGACAAAGCCTTCTGCAGCGGGGGAGATATGCACGTAAAGGGGCATGGCGGCTATATCGGCACAGATGGAGTTCCCCGTCTGAATGTGCTGGACGTACAAAAGCAAATCCGGTCACTGCCTAAACCGGTCATCGCCATGGTAAACGGTTACGCCATCGGCGGCGGTCATGTGCTGCATGTGGTATGCGATCTGACCATTGCCTCAGAGAATGCCATTTTCGGACAGACAGGTCCCAAGGTAGGCAGCTTCGACGCCGGATTCGGCTCTTCCTATCTGGCACGCATCGTAGGGCAGAAGAAAGCCCGTGAAATATGGTTCCTTTGCCGTCAATACTCCGCACAGGAAGCACTGGAAATGGGATTGGTCAATACAGTCGTTCCTTTCTACCGCCTGGAAGACGAAACCGTGGCATGGGCAGAAAAGATGATGGAGCACAGCCCGCTCGCTCTTCGTATGATCAAAGCCGGACTGAATGCCGAACTGGACGGACAAGCCGGCATACAAGAACTTGCCGGAGATGCCACCATGCTGTATTACATGACAGAGGAAGCACAGGAAGGAGGAAAGGCATTTTTGGAAAAACGCAAGCCACGGTTCCAGGATTATCCGAAGTTCCCATAATCAGTGGTTCATTTTTCCGGTGGAGGACAACCCAATAGTCCTCCTTGCTTCCCATTAACCACTAATCACTAATAAGAATGTTCCAAACCCGAATTATAAAAAAACAATTACACTTCAAGCAACCGGCAGGTACTTCCAGAGGAGTATATACCACCCGGAATGTATGGTACATCCTCCTCACCGACACCGGCAGCCGCCACTATGGCGTGGGTGAATGTGCCCCTCTCCCTGCCCTGAGTTGTGACGATATCCCCTCATACGACGAGGTGTTGGCCACTGCCTGCAAGAACCTGGAAAAGAACGGGGAAATAGACCGGGAAGCCTTGCTTCCCTATCCGTCCATCCTGTTCGGAATGGAAACCGCCCTGCTGCATTTCCGGGCACGCAGCCTGCAATTCTGGCACACCCCGTTCAGCAAAGGCAAAGAGGGCATCCCCATCAACGGACTCATCTGGATGGGAAACTTTGACGAGATGTACCGGCGCATCGGGGAAAAGATGCAGCAAGGCTTCCGCTGCATCAAACTCAAAATAGGCGCCATCGACTTTGAAAAGGAACTGGAGCTGCTGGCGCACATCCGCCGGCATTTCACCCCAGCCCAAATCGAACTGCGTGTAGATGCCAACGGTGCTTTCTCTCCTGCCGATGCCCTCGAAAAGTTACATCGTCTTTCCGAATTCCAGCTCCATTCCATCGAACAGCCCATCCGTGCGGGGCAATGGAATGAAATGGCCCGGCTCTGTGCCGCCACCCCCTTTCCCATTGCACTGGATGAAGAGCTGATAGGCATCAACCGGCGCGACCGGAAAATAGAATTGCTGGAAACCATCCGTCCTCAGTACATTATCCTGAAACCTTCTCTGCACGGAGGAATCAGCGGCTCCGAAGAATGGATGGAACTGGCGGCTGAAAGAGGCATCGGCTCATGGGTCACTTCCGCTCTGGAGTCCAATATCGGACTGAATGCCATCGCACAATGGTGTGCCACCTTGCAGCCCGCCCTCCCCCAAGGACTAGGTACCGGCTTGCTGTTTACCGACAATATAGACTATCCGCTTCACATCGAAGGGGACTGCCTTTGGTTCCACCCCGAAGAACAAGAACCCGACTTACTAAACTGGCTGAAACAATGACAAAATTCTGCACCAATAGAAACAAACAGACCATTCTGATAGAAAGCATCCCCTACTCCAACTGGGAAATTGAAATGGTAAGAATGAATATCCCTGCCGACAACCGAAGCTTCCGGCAGGAACTTCTCTCCTTTCTTTCCGAATGGTTTGACCCGGCAGACACCCTGCCGGTACATACTTCAGGCTCCACCGGCAAACCCAAGGAACTGTATGTAGAAAAAGAACGCATGATGGAAAGCGCCTGCCTCACCTGTTCCTTCCTCGGACTGCAAAAAGAAGATTCCGCCCTGCTTTGTATGCCCTTGCAATACATTGCCGGAAAAATGGTGGTAATACGTGCCTTGGTAGCGGGACTGGACTTGCTGCCTGTCACCCCCTCCGGACATCCTTTAAAAGACCTGACAAAAGCACCCGTCTTTGCCGCCATGATCCCCATGCAAGTCTATAACTCACTGCAAGTTCCCGAAGAGAAAGCGATATTGCAACAAATCAGACACCTCATTATCGGAGGCGGTCCTATCGACTCCCAACTGAACGCTGCGTTAAAAGATTTCCCCCATGCCGTATGGTCTACCTACGGCATGACCGAAACCTTGTCACACATTGCCCTACGCAGACTGAACGGTCCTGAAGCTTCAGACTGGTACACCCCTTTCGAGAGCATACAGATCCGTCTGAGTAAAGAAAACACCTTGGTGATATACGCTCCCGAAATTTGCGAAAAAGAACTGGTGACCAATGACATAGCCGAGATAAACGGACAGAACCAATTCCGCATTCTAGGCAGAAAAGACAACACGATCAATACAGGAGGAGTAAAAGTGCAGATAGAACAAGTAGAGGCCGCATTGAAAGAACACCTGTCCGTTCCTTTCCTGATCACCTCCGCCCCCGACGAAAAATTCGGAGAAATCATTGTACTGCTTGCCGAAGGACAACTGCCCGACGACATAGAACAGACCTGCACACATCAATTACCTCCCTACTGGCGTCCCAAACGTTTTGTTCCGGTATTCAAACTTCCCCTGACAGAAACCGGGAAACCCGACCGTGCCATAGCCAAATTACTGGCGCAAAAATAACTCCGATCCATTCATAAAGGGTGAATTCAAAAACCAATCAAACGGTCTTTTTGAATTCACCCTTCTTTCTGTAAAAAAGAATAATTTTCCGTGTTCTCCTACAACTTACGGAAAGCTCAAATTGTTTTCCTATCAGTATATTAAAAAAATCAAATACACGTAGTTTTTTTCCGTTTTATTTTCCCTTATGTCCACTACTCCCGGTGGAATGTATCATTAAATTCTAATTTTGTGAAGCTAGATTTGATACAAAGTATGTTATATAATAACCCAAAACCACAGGATACCAAAGAAGGACTGTCCGACCAAGATTTCAGTATTTATATGGATGCGCACACAGTGCCTTTCAGCAAATACCCCTCTTATATGCCGGCAGGAGTTTTGGGTATATGTACCGAAGGAAATGCCGAGATCCAGGTTGGCCTCCGGAAATATGTTATTTGCGCAAACGACATTCTTATTTTCATGCCGGGATTCCTGGTTTCATTTATAAAATCCAGCCCGACTTTCACCATCGACTATTGTACTTTTTCAAATGTCCTTTTTTATGACGTGATCAATGGAAGTATCAAACGTTTTCCGACCGGTTTTCATACCTACACCCAGACCCACTGCGTCTATTCGCTATCCCAAGAGAAAGCGGAACAGTTCTCCATCTATTTCCGGTTATTATACAACAGAGCCACTTCGCCAACTTATTTATTTACAAAAGAATCTATTACCAATCTGCTGAAATTACCTTTTCTGGAACTTTATGCAGACTATTACAGCACGGTAAAAGAACATAAAGTCACCACCTTGCATAAAGAAGAAATCGGATACTTTTTTCTGGATTTGCTGTTAAAGCATTACAAAGAAAACAAAGAAGTGGCGTTCTATGCCGAAAAGTTGCATGTTTCCTCCAAATACCTGACTGAAGCCTTGACCCTGGTAAGCGGAAAATCCCCCAAAGAATGGATTATACATTATACCCTGCAAGAGATTTACGCACTATTGGAGAATCCATCCATCAGCATACAGGAAATCGTTCAAAGAACCCGGTTTGCCAATCTTGCCACCTTAAGACGTTTCTTCAAGCGACATACCGGAACATCCCTGTTGCAATACCGGAAACAGGACTTATACAAAAATAATCAATAGGTACCTCAATAAAAAAATCAGCCCGTTCCACACATTCTTCCGGAACGGGCTGATCCCTCTATCTACCAAAACTTGTTGTTTTCCTTACTATACTCAAATCCGGCCGCCTTCAGTTTTTTCACCAACAGCTCCTTGTCTACATTCATATCATCACAAAGCTCGTCCAGCGAATGATAGCAGTCACGAAGTTTCATATTCACCATGCTGAAAAGCATCATCGGGTCATCAGGTAATTCCATATCAATATCTCCTTTTTAAAAATCGGATGCAAAGTTACAAAACTTTTCATAATGATACGTATTCCATCGCCAAATATCGGTTTGACAAAAAGTTATCCCCTGCTTTTTATCCTATCAGTCCGTCAGCTTCACCGTTTCCATCTTCCCCGGAACCAAAGTAAGACGCGCCGTTCCATCCCTGTCTATCTCCACTTCCATATACCGGGCCCGGATAATGATCCTTCCATCTACAGCCAGTACCCCCCACTGGCAGGAACTGTCCTGATAGGCGCAATAACCACCCACCGGATGCAATATCCTCCGATAGACAGGTGGAATCAAAATCCGCTCCGCTGTCCTCAGCCCCCATTTCACTCCTATTTGAAAAGGTACGGCCTCCACACTCCTGCTGATTATACGCTGCCGTTTCCGTTCATACTCGCACTTCTCCTCACGCAAGCGTTTCTCCACACGCTCGTCCGCCTGTCTTCGGAGCAATGCCACCGCCTCATCAAAATCCTCACTCCGGTCCGACGGACGGTTACAGGCCACATAACGCTTTCCATGCCCTTTCTCCACATGGTAATACCGTCCCTCCTCATCCATCACCACAATACTTTGATCCGGCAACCGTCCGCTCAGGTAATAAGCACGCTCCTCATCCCCCTCCAACAGACAAACCTGCGGTTCACAACAAAAGCCTCCATCTTCCATGCGGCGGCATCGGGAAGGCACTCTGCCATCGTACATCTTCACATAAAACCCCATCCACACGATGGACGAAGAAGGCAACCCGCATGTATTGGCATACACCTGCCTTGTCCTGCTGTAATAAGTACGGTTCGCCTGTAACAATTCTATGCTCCCGTATCTGAGGACACGCGGGCGGACAGAATAACACCGGCCGTTCCGTAAATCCACATAAGACACCGAATTCCCGGCATGACGGACTTGCAACAAATCATCTTTCAGAAACCTCACCTCACGGCAATGCCCCGGTTCGGCCACCAAAGCCCCCGTATCATCCAGTACCCGGACACACCCGTTCCGAAGCCTCCCCACGGCAAAACGTCCTTTGATACTCAAAACCTCTTTAAACGAAGCGTCCGGCAACATCTCATCTCCCTTTTCCAATCCCCAAAGACCTGTTTCCTTATCTACAAATGCCCTCAGCCTGCATGACGGTGACTGCTCCTTCTCATCCGGCAAAGCCTGCTCTCTGATGGAAGAAAGCAAACGCCCGTGCTCCATAACCACCACCAAGTCCCCACCGGCTTCAGCCGGCCTTTCCACCACCGGAAAAGCGGTAACGGAAGCATCACAGTTCATCCGTCCGGGCAAACTCCCCTTTCCCGCCATCCGTCCCCGGAACATAGCATCCCAGTTCCATCGCTGTGTAGGAAGCCCGAAAATGCGGTACAGCCCCACATTGTCTATCAGCATACACGCCTCCTTGCCCTCCGATCTCCGCAATCCGCGCCCTACCTGCTGCAAATATTTAGCCAGTGACAAAGTAGGACGGGCCAGTTGTACAAACTCCACATCGGGACAGTCGAACCCCTCGCTGAATACATCCACATTCACCAGCACCTCGATTTTTCCATGTCTGAACTCCTCCACCATCCGCTTACGCTCCATAGCAGGAGTCTTGCTGTCCACAGCCACCGCATTCACTCCCCGCCTGCTGTAATACTCCGCTATCCGCCGGGCATGTTCAATGCTGATGGCATACACCATCCCCTTCTTGCCGGAAGCAAACTGCCTGACACTGCGGTACAGGCGCTCGATACCGGGACGCCTGTTCAGTACCGCATCCATCTCTTTCACCTGATAATCCCCATCGGCCCCCCGTTTCTCCAGACCGTCAATGAGCCGCCGCTCCTCGCTGCCGGGACGGATGGATACATAATCGAACACAGACAACACGCCTTTTTCAATAAACTCGGCAATACTCCACGAAGTAACCAGTACCTCGAACAGTTCCGTGAACCCCCTACGGTTCAGGCGGCAAGGTGTGGCAGTCACACCCAGTTTCTTTGCGGCAGGATAACGCTTCCACATCTCCGTGTAAGAAGCGGCCAAGGCATGATGAGCCTCGTCTATCACAATCAGTCCCGGAGCATCACCCGCCTCATTCCAATGCCGGGACAGCCATTGGACAGACATCACCCTGACCGGAGTATCCTCCCTCCGGATACCATATTTAGCCAGCGTTTCCTCCATTTGCGCCACCAGTTCCCTACGATGGGCAATAAGCCATACCCCGCTGCCGGCAGAAGACACGAACTCACTGACCACAGATGCCAGCAAATGTGTCTTGCCCGTACCGGTAGGCATCTGCACCATCACGCTCCGGTGAGCTTTCCACGCTTCCATCAGACGTGTTTTCATCTCTATCTGATAATCCCGCAACATAAATAATTTGCCGATTTGCTAACGTGCCAATGGAGTAAGAGGATAACTGAAAAAATTATTTACTAGCCAGCATATTATTAATCTGCGCCCGTATATTGGCTATCGTACCGCCCGACACAAGCCGTTTGGCAAAAGGTAGCAACGACTTGATGAAAGCCGCTTTCACCACCGTGTGTTTGTCTACATTCCTACAGTTCTCATCGGCCAGCATCTTTCCTACCACCACCGCCAGTTCGCGTGCCGTGGTACACTCTCCCAAAAGTATCTTGTAAGCCCTCATCACCTTTATATCGGGTATATAAACCGATACGTAAAATTCATCATCCGACAGTTCCGCCGGCTCCTGTGCCGGCTTCTCATCCGTCACACTTTCTGTACTCTCCGTTTTCTCAGAATCTTCCGGTTGGTCGGCGGCCTCATCACCCCGGTCGCCATAAAAGTTCTGAATGGCGGAAGACGCCACAGGGGCAATCAGATTGTTTCCGCCATAAATATTTATCATCATATCAGGTTTTTCATTCATATACTATTTCTTTTCTCTATTCTTTAATTATTATCAACAGATCGTTAATCAAAATCCATATTTTATCAATATATAATCAATAGCATGCACCAATAGTAAACAGATAGTAAACGGTTATGAACCGATTTCCATACGTCATTCCCTACCCGTATATTTGTGCAGATAAATCAAAATCAATTTCTTTTATGAAAGAATACATCATGTCATTTTTCAATGCACCCGTCACCAATAAAATACCCACATGTATATGCAGTGTGGCAGGGCTTCATACCTACATCAGCACCAATCCGCAACTGGAAGAACTGACGCGTAAAGTCAGAGCCGGACTCGGAGACAAGCAAGTGTTCCGAAAGAATAAACAGACCCTTTTACCGTATGTCACTCCGGCAGGTATCTTCTCTTACTGCAAAGAGCAATGCATGCAAGTTCCTTCGGGCCTCTTTGTCATAGATATTGACGAACTGGCTTCCACCGAAGAAGCGGCAATGTGGCGCGACCGCCTCTTTGCCGATGAAGTGCTGCACCCCGTACTTTCCTTTGTCAGCCCCGGAAACCAGGGAGTAAAACTGTTTATCCCTTACCGCATAAACCCTTTCCTGAGCGTGGAAGAATCCTTCGACAATGCCCTGCACACCGCATGGGAGTATCTGGAATGGAAATACGAGCTGAAAGTGGACAGGGCCAATGCCGACTTGTCCAGAGCCTGTTTTCTGTCGCACGACGGAGAAGCGAAAATCAATAACCATAAATATTAAAAAATGAACGATTCTATTTCTATCTTGGAACAGCTGGTAACAGCCATCGAACAAGCGGGAGTCAATGTGGCCCCCACCTATCAGGAATATATGCCGCTGGCCTTTGCCATAGCCAACAGTTGCGGAGAAGAAGGACGCACCCGGTTCCACCGCATCTGCCGCATATCCGAAAAGTACCACCACGATGAAGCAGACAAACTGTACGGACATGCCCTGACCAAAGGAACAGGCAGAAATTCCCTGGGAACCGTCTTCCATCTGGCAGAGGTGGCCGGGGTGAAAATGGACCCGAAACTTGCAAACTTGCAGAACTTGCAGTCTCTCCACACCCACACACGTGCGCGCGTATCCTATAATGCCCATCCGGATGCTTCCGACGGGACTCCGCCCGATGCCGTTTTCACGGACCCAGCCTCCCCCCTGTCCGACGGCGTGTCCAAGACCATCCTCCCTGCCCGACTTCCCTCTTTCCCCGACTACCGCTGGCCCGCCTTCCTGCAAGGAATCATAGACTGCGGTAACTCTCCCGCCCAACGGGATATCCTGCTGCTGGGTGCGGCAACCGTGCTGGGAAGCACTCTCAACAAACTGGTAAGTTTTGTGTACGGACGAAAGCACAAGTATCCCTGTCTGCAAGTGTTCGTCACCGCGCCTCCCGCTTCCGGCAAAGGTGCGCTGACCTGGGTACGCCGTTTGGCAGAACCCATACACAACGCGCTGCTGGACACCTACCGGGAAAAAATAAAGACCTACCGCATGGAAAAGACCAAATGGGACACTTTGGGGAAGGAAAAGGCAAATACCCCCGAACCCGAACAGCCCCAGCTGAAAATGCTCCTCATAGCCGGCGACAATACCGGTACAGGCATACAGGAAAACCTGATGGACTCCGGAGGCGTAGGACTGATATGCGAAACCGAGGCCGACACCGTGAGCACCGCCATTGGAGGCGACCACGGACACTGGAGCGACCTCCTCCGGAAATGTTTCGACCATGACCGGCTGGCCTACAACCGGCGCACCAATCACGAATACCGCGAATGTAACGTCACGTTCCTCTGCGTACTTCTCAGCGGCACGCCTGCACAAATCAAGCCCCTTATCCCATCGGCCGAAAACGGATTGTTCTCTCGCCAGCTGTTCTACTATATGCCTGCCATTGAAGAATGGGAAGACCAGTTCAACGAAGCGGATACAGACTATGACTCCCGTTTCCTGGAATGGGGGGCACAATGGAAAGAAGTGCTGGACGCCATCACCGCTTCGGTGAGCAACATCAACATGAAGCTCACCCACGAGCAAAAAGAGATATTCAACTTCCACTTTGCCCGTGTATTCGGACGAGCCTCCGCCATTCACGGTAACCAGATGAAAAGCGCCGTAACCCGTATTGCCATCAATATCTTCCGCATCATAAGCATTATCGCCCTGCTGCGCTCTCTGGAATCCCTGCTGCCGGGAGGCGAAAGGAGCGGTGAGCCACAGGAAAACATCGTGCGTACCCTGCTGGACTGTCCCGGACTGACCCCGTCGGCCCATATTCCACAAGAAAACATAGCAGACGGAATCGTACCGCAATTCAACCTCTCCATCCGCACCGACGACTTTTATGCCGTGCTGGCCCTGGTGGAACCTCTGTACCGCCATGCATGCCACATTCTCTCGCTCCTGCCCGCAGGAACCCCCACCGCACCATCGGCGAACATGACTTCCGAAACCCTGTTCGACTGCCTTCCCCTGCGCTTCACCCGCAACGAAGCCATCGACAAAGGAGAACAGGTAGGAGTTCCGGCAGGCTCGGTGGACTCGCTGCTGAAACGTATGACCGAACGCGGACAGCTGGTCAAAGTGGGGCGTGGCGAATACGAATTCAACGCGCGCATGCACACACGTACGTGTGTGGGTGTGAGAGAGAGTGCAAGTTCTGCAAGTTTGCAAGATTCCTGAATTTAAAATGTATAAATATGAAAGATTTCCTTTATTTCCCATCCATGACAAAAGGTAGCCTGGCTCTGCTCTATTTTCCCGGTTCAAATCCCCGGATAGCCACCCGGCATCTGATGAGGTGGATAAACGGCTGTCCCCCTTTGATGGAAGAGTTATCCGCAACGGGTTACCATACCTCGCAAAAAGTCTTCACGAGCTGCCAAGTGACACTGATCAACCGGCATCTGGGCAGCCCCGGATAGCCCTGCAAGCTCTTTGGAACAGGATGAAAGCCATAAAGTGCCACAAGGTGTCATAAAGCGTCAGCACGCATTTCACAGTACCTATCTTTGCAATGTCAACAATGAGGGAGCCGATACGTTACTAACCTTCGGCCTAGCATGTTACTAACATGTAACCCCATACGTTACTAACCTTCAGCCTTACACGTTACCTACGTGCAATCCGCAAGAAAAGTAAAGTATTCTCCCTCTTCACTGACGAAATTCATTTTTTATTTTTCATCTCTTAAAACCCTATTTATCATGATCAACTACAGCACCTGCATGCGTGGTAACCCCACCGACAAAGACGCGGCCAAGAAGGCGTATGCCAACGCCCAGTACTCACAAGTAATGACACTGGACAAGTTCTGTTACCACATTGCCAGCCACGGATGTGTATACTCGCGCGCCGATATCCAAGCCATCCTTATTCTTGCCGTGGACTGCCTGCGCGAGCAGTTGTTGAACGGACAGCAGATACAGATGGGCGATCTGGGCGTATTTTCGAACAGTATCCGAAGCCTCGGCGCCCATTCGATGGCAGAGTTCACTGTGGAGAACATCACCGAGGTGAACGTACTGTGGGCTCCGGGCGTCCGTTTCAACAACCTGCGCCAAGATGCCGAATTCCAACTGGTTCCCACGCGCAAGGCAGCCGCCGAAGTAGTGAAGGCATTGAAGGCCGGAAAGACTACGGTAGACCTGACGGGCAATTCTTCTGCCGCCGGCATTGCCGCTGACGACGCTGACGCCTCCCGCATTCCAGCCGCCTCCGGCGAACCGGCAGACGAAAATAGCTGACCGGCTTGTTCCGCTCCACAGAGATAGCATGATGTGATTATGGAACACGGGCGACACGGACTCTTCTTTCACTCCCCCGTGTCCGTCCGCCAGTTCCGTAACCTCCTTTTGTTCCATTCGCATTTTAAACTGACAAAAAACAGATATTTCCATGAATGAATCCAACCACGAATCCAAGAAAATCACCTGGACACAAATCCTCCGGGCAGTTATCCAGGCAGCCATCGCGGCACTCACCGCTTTGGGCATTACCAGTTGCGCATCCCTCATCTAAAGAACAAACACAACATTTTCCAATTCTCAATTTATTATGATACAAGAAACATTCCCAATGATAATCGGTGAGGAAGAAATGAAAAACGAACGCCAACTCCTCACCGTAGAGGACGGACCGCTGATGCAAGGACGCGAATCAGTGCGATACCTCATCCTCCACTGTAGCGCCACACGTTGTGACAAAGACTATACTGCCGAGCAATTACTTCGTGACCATAAGACCCGTGGTTTCCGGACTGTAGGTTACCACTTCTATATCCGTCGCGACGGCACCATCACCCAGCACCGCAAACTGCTGGAAGTGGGGGCACACTGCCGTCCCTGGAACCGTTGCAGCATCGGCATCTGCTACGAGGGCGGTCTGGATGCGGACGGACATCCGGCAGACACCCGGACCGCAGAGCAGACAGAACAGCTTACCTTGTTGCTGATGCGTCTGGCAAAGCTTTTTCCCGGTGCCCGGATAAGGGGACATAGGGATATGAGCGGAAGCATCCCGAAGGCTTGTCCGTGTTTTGACGCGGAAGGGGTGTTCGGATATTTGGAAAGGTAATTTCTTTTTCCAAGGTTTCCTTTTGCCAGTGTTCGTTTCTGCTCTCAAGTAGAGAGTGATACTACTGGCAGAGGGAATTTTTTACTAAGATCATCCGGCCGGTACCGACACACCGAAACAGACTATCATATAGATAAAAATCCTTCCTGTTACGGGTTATTGTATAATCCGCGTTTATTTTTAAAGCTGAATAAATCCTGATCGGATAATCTTCTTTATTATTAAAGCTCCGGGAACAAGCGCTCTCGTTCCCGGAGCTCCCCCTGCACTTTTCACAAAGGACAAGGGTTCTGATCTAACATTAGTGCCGGCTATGTTCCATTTCCGGCCGGCAGACGGAAATAACAGGCTGCAAAAACAAAGTTTTTTAACTGCTAAATTACTAAGGACCCTCATCGAGAAGGATCGTTAAGAACAGCCCGTTTTACTAATAGGCATTCTTCTCGCCACGGAAGACATTCGCCACCGTCCTGTACATGATGTAAAGGTCCAGACCGAAGCTCCAGTGCTCCAAATACCAGATATCACCACGGATACGGCCCTCCATGTCTTTTAGTTCCTTCGTTTCCCCACGGAAACCCGTAACCTGGCTCCATCCCGTTATACCCGGTTTCACAAAATGCCGCACCATATATTTATTGATCAGCCTTGAATATTCCTGCGTATGGAGAAGCATGTGAGGACGAGGCCCCACGATACTCATATCCCCCAACAGCACATTGATAAACTGGGGCAGTTCATCTATATTCGTCTTACGCATTATATTGCCCCAGCGCGTCTTGCGGGGATCATGCTCCGTGGCCTGTATCCTGTCGGCATCTGCATTTACTTTCATACTGCGGAACTTGTAACAATAAAACTCCCTGCCGTTCAGCCCGTTCCGTTTCTGGCGGAAGAACAACGGGCCGGGCATGGTCAATCCGGTCACTATCGCCACCACAATCAGAATAACCGGAAAAAACGTACAAAGGAACACCGATGAGACTACTATGTCAAAGGCTCTTTTCAGCAGGCGGTTCCCCGGCCAACTTAAGGGATCGGGGCGAAGGCCCAGGTAAGGGACGTTCCCCATGATGTTGAACGACATACGGTGGTGGAGATAATTGCGCACATTGGGCACACTGAAGAAATGTACCAGATGGTTCTCGCAGTAATCAATCAGAGAAACGATGACCTCTCTGTCTTTTGAGGGCAGGCAGCAGAACAGGTAATGTACATAATCATGTTTCTCCAGATATTCCTGTACCTGCGCCGGCTGGCCCAAATACGGACATTCTACCGGGAAAGCAGGATTCGCCTGACCGTCAAAATAGCCCACGACCGAATAACCTGTATCTTCACTGCCCGACATCTCATGGTAGATTTCCAGGTTGTTGTCCGTACTTCCTACCAGTACTACAAAACGCGTATGTTTCTTGCTCATACGGTAAAGCCTGATGAGAAGACGAAGAGTGAAACGGAACGAAACAAGACACAGAAACAGGAGGAAAAGGTACTCCAGCATGAACAGGGAGGCTATATCCGCATAGTTTCCTACAGAAAGGACCAGACCGCCCAGGAGGACAAACAGGAACATATTCTCGAACACACGTTTCCATATCTGAAGGGAATGCACTTTCCTCCGGTGAAGCACTACTCCTGAATGGATGGCGCAAAGGGCGTAACATAACATCAGTGTAAGCATGACTTGCAGAACGGTGGTTCCACCAACCTGCAGGCTATCCCACTGCATCTCATTGGACAGCTTGCTGAAAAGCAGGAATAGCAGACCGCAAAGAAAGGTCTCGGTGACAATCACAAAGGTCTCGATCAAGTGGTTGTAGGATGCTAATTTGTCTTTCATAGTGGTATGGGGGGTAAGTTTAAAGATGTATGCCGTATTATCCCCAACTGGGATTCTCATTATCTGTTCTTATACATCGACTCATAATATTTTTCATATTCGCCACTGGTAATATGATCCATCCATTCCTGATTGTCCAAATACCAACGGACCGTTCTCTCTATACCTTCTTCAAATTGCAAACTAGGCTCCCATCCTAATTCGTGCTTCAGTTTATTGCTGTCAATCGCATAGCGGAGATCATGACCTTTGCGGTCGGTCACATAAGTTATCAGACACTCTGAAGTGCCTTCCGGATTTCCCAACAAACGATCCACGGTTTTGATTATTACTTTTATCAAATCTATATTCTTCCATTCATTGAAACCACCGATATTATATGTATCCGCTGTTCTGCCCTGATGAAAAATAAGATCAATAGCACGGGCATGATCCACAACATACAACCAGTCGCGTACGTTCTCTCCCCTACCATATACCGGCAATGGTTTTCCATGACGTATATTGTTGATAAAAAGCGGAATCAATTTTTCCGGAAACTGATAAGGACCATAATTGTTAGAACAGTTTGTTACAACGGTAGGCATACCATATGTGTCATGAAAAGCACGAACAAAGTGATCACTACTTGCCTTACTTGCAGAATACGGACTATGAGGCTGATATTTGGTTTCCTCCGTGAAGAAAGTCCCGTCAAATTCCAATGCCCCATATACTTCATCGGTGGAAATATGATAGAAGCGTTTCCCCTCATACTTTTCCGGCAGGGATTCCCAATACAACTTGGCTGCCTGAAGCAAAGCCAATGTACCCATCACATTGGTTTGTGCAAAAGTAAACGGATCTTTGATACTTCTGTCCACATGACTCTCGGCGGCAAGATGGATAATACCATCCACTTGATATCGCACCAATAATTCCTGAATGGTTCCAAAATCACAAATATCCGCCTTTACAAAAATATAGTTCGGTTTGTCCTCTATATCCTTCAAATTGGCCAGATTACCGGCATAAGTCAGTTTATCCAAGTTTATAATGCGGTATTCCGGATACTTGTTTACAAAAAGACGTACCACATGGCTGCCGATAAAACCGGCACCACCGGTAATGATTATATTGCGTTTGAATGAATCCATAATTTAAAATATTGTTTTAATTAGTTATTGTTGAGTTTCCAATTCTAGCATACATTTCTTTAGAGAATCTTTCCAATAAGGGATAGTGATACCAAAAGTTTCCTTCACTTTTGTTTTATCCAGCACCGAAAAATGAGGACGTTCCACCTTACTGGGGAACTCATCGCTGTGACAAGGCTGTATGTCACAATTATTTCCGCTCAATTCACAAATTTCCTTCGCAAAATCATACCAAGAACATACCCCTTCATTGCTGAAATGATAGACACCTTGACGATCCAGCAAGTTCTCTTCGATTATGTTATAGATCAAAGCAGCCAAATCTCCGGCATAAGTAGGAGTGCCTACTTGATCAAAAACCACTTTCAGTGAATCTTTTGTTGAAGTCAATTGCCGCATGGTTTTCACGAAGTTCTTACCGAAAGGCGAGTAAAGCCAAGCTGTGCGGAAAATAAGATATTTACATCCTGCTTTTACCAAAGACTGTTCGCCCGCCAGTTTGGTTTTTCCATAGACACCCAACGGATCAGTTTCCCAAGACTCACGGCAAGGAATGTTTTTATCCCCTCGGAACACATAGTCTGTAGATACATGAATAAGCGTGGCACCTGTTTCTGCGGCAGCAACAGCCAAATTCTCCACAGCTTTGTTATTCAGCAAATCAGCCATAGCAAAATCATCTTCCGCCCTGTCTACATTCGTATAAGCAGCACAATTTACAATCACATCTATCTGCTCTTTTTTCAACATATTACGGACAGCTGTCGCATCTGTGATATCCAGTTCATTTACATCTGTAAAGAGATAACGATTCCGGCTGTCTAACGACACCCTGCGCATCTCATTGCCAAGTTGACCATTGGCACCTGTAACAAGTATATTCATCATTCGTATAGATTAATAGTGTAGTCAAACGGAGAGTCATAGTCTTTCAACAAAGGATGTTTCAAATCCTTCTCACTTAAAATGGCCTCGGCAACGGGTATTTTCCAATCAATACCCAGACTTTCATCGCGCAGCTGAATGCCACCATCAGCTTGCGGTGCATAGAAGTTATCGCACTTATATTGAAAAACCGCTGTTTCACTCAATACGGCAAAACCATGGGCAAATCCACGGGGGATAAAGAATTGGAGATGGTTTTCCTCCGTCAATTCCACCGCAACATGCTGCCCGTATGTAGGACTTCCCTTGCGGATGTCTACCGCCACATCAAGTACGGCACCTTTTACACAACGCACCAGCTTGCTCTGAGTATAAGGCATTTGCTAAAAATGTAACCCACGCATCACGCCATACGATGACATACTCTCATTATCCTGTACAAAATTGACAGGCATCACCTTTTCATTAAACTCCCGTTGAGAAAAAGATTCAAAGAAATAGCCTCTTTCATCTTTAAAGATGCGCGGTTCAATGACCACCACACCTTCTATTCCTGTTTTTATAACCTCCATATCTTAATCTAGATTTTCTTTGCCTGTACGTTCCACTTCATCAATCACTTTGAGCAGATACTGACCGTATTGGTTTTTCAGCATCGGTTTGGCAAGGTCACGCATCTTATCTGCCGTTATCCAGCCTTTGCGATAAGCAATTCCTTCCAGACAAGCCACTTTCAAACCCTGACGTTTTTCAATGACTTCTATATAAGTCGAAGCTTCTGCCAATGAATCATGCGTTCCCGTATCCAGCCAGGCAAAACCGCGTCCCAACGTCTGTACTTTCAGTTCACGATCTTCCAGAAAACGCTGGTTCACTGTCGTTATTTCCAGTTCGCCACGTGCGGAAGGTTTGATGTTCTTGGCCACTTCCACTACTTTGTTGGGATAAAAATAGAGGCCCACCACTGCATAATTTGATTTGGGCTGTTCCGGTTTTTCTTCGATGCTCAGGCAGTTACCTTCCACATCAAATTCTGCCACACCATAACGTTCCGGATCGTTCACCCAGTAACCGAATACAGTAGCTTTTTGTTCTTCTTCCGCCATACGCACGGCTTCACGAAGAAGAGAACTGAAACCGTTACCATGGAAGATATTGTCGCCTAATACCAAACATGCAGAATCATTACCAATGAATTTCTCTCCGATAATAAAGGCTTGTGCAAGACCATCGGGAGAAGGTTGTTCGGCATACTCGAACTTCACACCATAGTCTGATCCATCGCCCAAAAGACGCTTAAAGCCGGGCAGATCATAGGGAGTGGATATATAATCAGAATCTCACGGATGCCTGCCAGCATCAAGACTGAAATAGGGTAGTAAATCATCGGTTTGTCAAAGATGGGGAGAAGCTGCTTGCTTACTCCCTTGGTGATGGGGTACAGACGGGTACCGCTACCACCGGCGAGAACAATTCCTTTCATACGAATAAGTTATAGTGTTTGTTATTTTAAATGTACTTTAAATATCACTCCGCCTGACAAATGCTTACATTCTGTCATTTCTACCACAGCATTAATATAATCTTTCCAAAAACTATATTTTAACCCACAGTTTATGGTACGACTGTCGTATTCAGCCATTACATTAAGATTGTTTAATGCCTTCACAAAGAAATTTGTACCCGATAGATAAAAATGAAAATTTACTCCAACAGCCGGACCGTTTAAATGATAGTCTTTCCGTTTATTGTATAAATAAGCAACATGAATGCCTAGCTCTCCCCTATTTTTGAAATAAAAATGCTTAGTACCAGCTATATAATATCGGTTCCAATGTCCATTACCCATCTCTCCTACTCCACCAATGCCATAATCATCTTTATCAGAATTTCCTAATATATCATTGGTACTTGGATCATTCGCGCCCAATACAATCTGAGGAGTCCATTCTTTCCACCACCCTTCTTTCCATATACGCAACCGCCCTGAAAACTGTCGGTCCTGGTTACAATATTTCCCCCAAACGGAAGGTGGGAAATAAGTACTACCGTGTTCTGCCTTATGCAAGGTACAAGTATATCCGATTTCGAGCCAAGGAAAAATGGTGATATTAATGTAGTAATTAAACGTATGATAATTCCAATGGGCAGGAGTAGCAGCCACATCCAAATAAGAAGCTCCGAACAGGAATGTCTTATCCCGTTGCATATCGGCAGTAGGCATGTGCAGAAGTCCGGTGGTTCCATACACATACTGAGAAAAACCTTCCTGCCATATCATACACAGCAGAAAAACAAATAAAATTTTCTTCATTAAAACAAAAGGCAGGAAAAACAACAATCAACCTTGTTCCTTTTCAAATTTATCACGATAAAAATTATAGTTTAAAGAACGGTATCCGGAGAACAGTCTTTTTAAATAATATTGATTGGCAAAATGTACACTTGTCAAACAACGCAACAATCTATAAGGCAAATTGCTTTTGCCTTCATCCAACAACACCATTAGGATGAATGCCGTTTCCTCTTGTGCGGAAAGTTGTCTATACTCTTTTTTTGCCAAAACCTAATTATTCATGATGATATCATGAACAAAGGTAGCAATTTATTGTTTCTGAGAAAGTAACCAATAAAAATATTTTTCGTGTTTATCTATCAAACTTTCCCATGAGTATTCGTTCCTGATTACTTCAATATTACGGGCTGTATATTGAATCTTGCTTCCCTCCGCAATCGTGTCAATACGGTTAAGATATTCAGTGACTTTGTCTGCCGAAGGATAATAGAAAGCATTCTCCTTCAGTACGGCACGGTTGAAAATATTGTCATGAGCAAAGATGAAACAGCCTGCCGCCATCGCCTCAAGCAGGGAAGGATTTGTTCCTCCCACACTGTGACCGTGGAAATAGGCCTTTGAGAAATGACGGACTGAATCCAGCTTTTTGAAATCATAGATGCCGCCGACAAATTCCACGTTTCTCTCGTTCCCGTATTTCTCTACAAGTTCTTTACCATGAGGCGTGTTTGTCTTGCCGACCACAATCAGCGGTCTGCGTCCGTTCTCTTTGGAGTGCAGATAACCTTCTATCGCCATCACGATGTTGTTTTCCGGTTCAAGGCGTGCTATCAGGATGTAATATTCTTCCGATTTCAATCCGAACTCCTCCAAGTATTCCGCCTTAAAATCATCGTGTATGTCTGCGCCATAAGCTAGGAACTTGCTTTCCTTGCCATATTTTTCTTTATAGTAATCATGGATACCCATGTTGTCGGCTATCAGGTAATGACTGTATTTCACCGCCATCTTCTCTTCCCAGTCTAGAAAGCGTCTCACCATCGGGCTGAACTTCGACCGCTTGTTCTCCAATCCGTCCATGTTCGTGGTGAATATTGGACGTTTCCGTTTTTTCACGTTGAACCAAATGTAAGCAGGAATGATGCTCGTATATCCTGCCTCATAGATGATGTCGAAATCTTCTTTCTTCAAAGCATCACGTAACGATGCAAAGTCATAGAAGAAACTGCCGACTGAACTGCCCATCCATGTTTCCGGACTGTAGATATGCTTAATCCGCACACCTTTGTACGTGCTTTCCTGATATGGATGAAACTTGGGTGAATAGACTACCACTTCATGACCTCTTTGTGCCATCCCTACGGAAATGTATTCAGCAAACTGTTCGAATCCCCCGTAGTTATTAGGTATACCACGGGTGCTGACAAATGCTATCTTCATAAATATTGGAATATAATTTTAGAGAGTATTCCCAAATGGTTATATTGGAATACTTGTTGAACTATAATATATTATTGGAGCAATATCGGATTGAAAAAAATGTATTACTTAACAAGCTGATTATAGAAGCCTATCAGTTGCGGATAGTATTTTTCCCTGTCAAAATGCTTTCTGGCAAAACTCAGTGCATTCTGTTGATAGTTTGAATATTGTTCTACTGGTAATGAATCAGCCGCTTTCACAACTCTTGTCAAATCAACGGAATTGGCCGGAGTGAACAAGTATCCGGTTACTCCTTCTTCTATAATCTCAGGTATGCCGCCGATGTTTGTGCCGATAACAGGCACGCCTGCCGCGTATCCTTCTATGATAGTCATCGGGTTATTCTCATACCACTCAGACGGGACTATGATGAAATAAGCGTTCTCAACCAAATCTGTCAGTTCTTTACCTGACTTATATCCTAAAAATTCCACATTGGTAACGTTGTTGGATTTGGTGTAATCTTTCAATTCATCTTCCAGCGGACCGGTACCTGCTATTTTCAGATTGCAATTTGGCATATCCTTAAAAGCTGAAATCAATGTTTTTACGCCTTTTTCGTAGGACAATCTTCCGAAAAATAGGAAATATCTATCTGTCTTTTGGGCAGGTGCATCCAGTATTTTATCAGCCAGATTATACAGGACAATGTTCCTTTTCTCCTTCAATTCAGGCATGTATTTTTCATGCATCTGTTTGGCAAACTGACTTACATAGATAAGACCGTCAATGTATTCGGCGGGATTGAAGAAGCGATTCCTGTAACATTGTTCTATCGCCATCATCACGCTTAGTAGATAACTGTCTTTCGTGCATTTGTTGATCACACAATGATAAAAGTTTCTTCCCCTGCACTGCTCGCATATCTCACCTTTCCCGTTCCTGAACGTATAGGCGGGACATACGATGCGATAATCGTGAATGGAAAATATGATTGGTACATTATGCCGCTTCAAGACAGGCAAAATGGAACCGGTAATCTGTCCCCAGATCAAATGCATATGTGCCAGGTCAGGACGTTCCTTCTCTATCAGCTGTTCCAACTTCCGGGCTGCTTCCCTGTTATTGAAATAATTGATGATGTTTTTTACAGGCTTCAACAGTTCACTTCGGGTTTCCTTTGATTCAGGAAAATACGATTCATATTCAGAAGGATAATTCTCAGGCCATCTCAATGCAAAATTGACAACCTCTTCGCCATGCATCCTCAGCAACTCCATCGTACTGAAATACACGACCTCAGAACCACCCTTACGATAGTTAAAAACGTTAATTTGCAGAATTTTCATTAAATAAAAAGATATTAGACGGTTATTGTCACTCAACCTTTTCGGTTTGAGTCTGTAAAATTCTAATGTATATGCCTGTCAAGAACCAACCAGACAGGTTTATAATCTATCTGTTTTAACAATTCCTGTTTCATCTTCCTGTCCTTTTTCGAATCTCGGTCCAACAGATAGATTTCACTTTTATCTTTACTTCCTTGTGAGGATGAAACATAGAGACATAGAACATCAGATAGGTTGAATCTTGAGAAACATTTCCCTTTGCAAACTGCAACAGGCTCACTAAAACCAGCAAAAGTCGAAAGATTCTTTTATTCTAGTCAAAGCTCATAAAGTGTGTATATAAAAAGATGCTATTGACGTAACTACTCAGGTGAGGTAACCTATTGACGAAGAAGCTGTTTCAGTATTCCCAAAGATCGAATGCGCTCCTTTCTTAAAATATCATTAACCCTTTCATAATCAATCATGCGTTCGCTTATTGAACAGTCAGCATAATCCGTAACAATTCTGTCTTGCAACCTCGTCAGTTGCAAGATGCTCTGATTTCTGTTTCCGGTCTTATTGTTTGGCAATATCTCAATAAACTGCCTATTGAAATTCAACGCGAAGGCAGTTCCGTGGAAAGAGTCTGTTATGAAATAAGTAGAATTCTTTATGTATGACAGGAAATCAGGTAGATCAGGCAGATATATAAACTTGCCGCCCCTGCGGATTTGGTGGAAAGTGGGGGACACTCTATATAAAGGCAGTCCAACATGTTCTGCGAATCTAACTGCATATTTACTTAACGCAGGGTTATTATGAAGCTGATACACTAAAACATATTTGCCGCCCATATCTTTTTTTATCATTCTGCTCCATTCATCACCTGTAAGAAGGAGTGTTGGGTCAAGAACTTGTCCTGCACATTCAATGTCCATCTGCCTGAGCAACCCGACAGCCGTATTTTCTCTTACAGCTATGCCTGAATATGAAGACAACAGTTTTTTGTATTCAGAAAGTATCTTTGCCGTAAAATCAGTTCTGCCTAAACTTGCCGCATACGCTATTTTCCTTTTGTCTTTTACGAATGAGAGAAAATAAGCTTCATCATAGTGTCCGTTGAGAGTAGGTCCCCATACTTGATCACTGCCGGTCATGAATATATCGGCATCAAGACGTTTCAGATCGTCATGTGTCCTGCATAGCTGCGTCAGTTTCAGATACTTCCTGCGCATTTCTCTGAAGTTCAGTTCAGCCTTCTTTTCTTCAGGATAACGTAAAACTATATATGCCAATTTCTTCAACGAATTACCGGACCATCTCTGCTTGTTGTTAAGGTTTGTTTTTACGGCACTAAGTCCGTGTTCGTCATCGCGTATGTAATCTATGATTTCGCATTTATGCCCTAATCGTTCCAATGTCGTTATTGTGGCTATTGACTGCAATAAAGAACCGTAATTAGACGGAGCATGTCGGGTGATTACTTTTATATCCATAAACGTTATTTTAATATGTTATTTCGCCTGTCAGAAATTTTGCATAAAATGCGGTAGAAGAGAATCGGCATTCTTGGCAGTGTCTCAACCACAGAGCGCAAGAACTTTCTCTGGCTTTGCTCAGCCTTACCTGCCTTGAGGACAGTCTCCGTACAATTTTCGCCACGGAAGAACGGCACAAGCTGCTGTTTGCGCCAAATGTCTTTCAAGTCGAGCGCAAGTGCTACTTCTTTATATGCTTTCTGTTCTGACCTTAACGATAAGATATTATTCAACAGATTAAGTCCTTTGTCTGTGTGTACGATGACTAAGGTTTCACCCAAATCGTTTTCAGATCTTATTTTCCAAGGGTCCATTAAGGTTATGTCCGCTCCGACATTTGTCCCGAACGAGTCACCACAAACATTGCAGCCAGGAATAGTCCACAATCTTCTACCGAACGGAATCTGAGCTGCCCTATTCCAAGACAGTTCAGATTCGTTCACTCGAACAATTCCCGGCCATCCGTTCCCACGATAACGGATCGAGAAATTTAGATTTTCAGAGATTTCCATACCCATAATTTTAGCGAGAAATCTGGTCGAATCCAAAGTCTTCTGCTGCTTGCAAAAAATACAAATTCTGATAATCTCATTCGCCTTCCCTTTCAGTATGGTATTCATGGCCCTAAGCTGGCAGCTGGTACCGATAACAATCAGACGCTCGCACCGCTGTATTTTCTTTACCTCACGACACGCAAGTACAGAGTGGTAAACCGAGTTCGGAATGTCATCATATCGAGGTATATTCTCTTTCGTGTAAAACTCGCCTTCGGCATACGGATAACGTCCGGTCTTCCTCAACGTGTACACGCCGTCAGCCAAGTTGTTTTTCAGGCTCTCAATAATCAATGTCTTGCACACCCCGCCCGACGAGCTTTCACGCCTTATCTTGTTGTCCTTATTATACCCTAAAAAATACTTTTTAATCGAAAAGTTATTGAAATATCCATCATAACCTTCTTTCTTATTAGCAGGGCAACTTTTTACGCATCGCAGACACCTGATGCACTTCTCGTCATCAATGACAACCTTGTGTATGCCGTTTTTCAACAACTTGAATGATATTGCCTGTTTAGGACATACTGCCTCACAAATGCCACATTGCTGACATAGGGAATAGTTGTAGTTTATTCTATTGTCAATGTACTGGAGCATAATCTGATTCTATAAATTCTTTGTATTTTTCTAAATATGTTTTAGCCGTAATCCGCACATTATAAAGTTCCGTAACTCTTTTATAAGCACTTTCAATCATAGAAATATTATTATGCCCTTTCAAAAAGGTTTCAATCTTATCAGCGCAGTCATTTACATCCATATTTTTGAATGAATAGCCATATTTACCATAATCTATGATTTCTAACGGCCCTTGATTTTCCGATACAAGTACGGGGATTTTCGCCGCCATAGCTTCGGCTACGGTTAGTCCAAAACCCTCATAAATAGATGGTTGTACATACAAGTCGTATTCACACAGATGAGTATAGATATACGACTGATTTTTTGCTTCCAAGAAACTGACATATGTGGACAGTCCCAACTCATTAACAAGATTCTCCAAATACTCACGAGATTCACCTTCACCTATAAAGTCAAGGTGCAACTGAGTATGTCCACGATCTATTAATTGATGAAAAGCCTTTATTAATATATGTTGTCCTTTCTTTTCATGCATGAGCCTACTCACTTGTACGATTCTGAAAATATCAACTTGACGAGCAGTAGAGTATCTGATTTTACTCACATCAACACCATTAAGAACGACTTCTGAATTCAGACCGGTCCATTTAAAAATATCTTCTTTAACAATATTGGAAATTGCATAAACCCTTTTACATCTATATAAGTTTACAAAATTTCCTCCGTTACATACATCATGATGTGTAACACATAGCTTGCGCTCCAATGAAGATAAAAAAATGAATCTCGCAATAGATGAGTAGTGCAAGTGAATAACATCTGCATTGATTCTTTTAAGAAGTAAGTTTAGCTTAATATAATGCAGAGGATTTTTAGAACCTTTTCGCCTTTCCAGGCAGTAGAATTTGATTTTTTCATTCAAACTTGTGCGAAGCTCATCGTTAACATTATTATTGATAACAATCAGATGTATATTATACCCGAATCTAGCTTGCTCATTCGCAATATTACGCAGCATAGTTTCTATACCTCCAAGACCGAAGGCATAGGTGATATGGATGATTGTCATAAGTGAAATGATTTGAATCTTTTTTTCAAATTGAATAATATCTTTAGAAATTGATAGCCAATAAAGAAATTTGCTGTTGATAAAAACAGTAAATTTCTTTTATTCAATAGTTCTTTCGGAATGTTTGTATTTGGGTATAAATTAATATATTCTTTATATGTATATTCTCCAGATTTCAGTATAGACAATTTTATACCTGCTTTAAATCGGCTGAGATCAAGGTCTAAAGGAAGTATTTTCTCGATTTCTTGGATAAAAATTATACGATTTATTATATAATTTCTATTTATTTCCCGTGTTAAAGATGATGCATCATAACAGTAATGATATAGAGCTTCATTGATGTAATTAATTGATATGTTATTTGAAAGTATTTGAGTTAAAATATAAACATCCTCACAATAATTACATTGCTTTAGAAAAATGACATTATTGTAAAGTGATGTTTTAATCAATTTATTCCACAATGTTCCAATGAATATTCCATTATATATTTGTTTAAGAAAATCAAATGCATCGCAGGCATCCTTCATACCTTTCTGGTATACAAACTTATTTTTCTTATATTCTAATATATAATCGCAAACAACCATATCCGCATTAAATTTTAATGCTATATCCATCATTCTTTCTATTTCACATTTATCAATGTAATCATCTGCATCAACATGAATTGAATATAATCCTTTCGAATGTTTAACTCCTATTTGACGGGCTATACTAACTCCTTCATTTTTTTTATGTATTACTTGTATATAATTATATTTTGTTGCATAATTATCACAAATGCTTCCTGATAAGTCTGAGCTACCGTCATCAATAATTATAACTTCAATGCTTGAATATGTCTGATGTATGATACTATCTAGGCAGCGTGTAATAGTACCTTCTGCATTGTAAACAGGAATAATAATGGATACAGTTGGATTTTTCATAGCTGCAGATTATTTTTTTAAATAGATAACCATAGAAAAACAAAGGACACATAACAAATTTGTTTGTGCCATTAAGGAAGTGTATGTATAAAATGTAGGAATAACCAACACCCTTGCGCATAAGCATAATATTATTATTTGAGGAAATGTTATTAATCCGTTTTTTATTTTAGTTAATTTGATAGTAATTGTAGAAAACACTAAAAGAAATATTAATGTGCCTATTTTATTGAAGTCTTCAAAAATAGATCCTATATACGTATAAAATATATTTCCAGGTATCCCCAATTTGCTAACTGTTGCCCAATTGTCTTCAACCCCAGAGCCTTTCGTTAGTCCAAGTAAATCTTTTAAAAAAATAAATGTTGAATCGCCCCCAGTGCTTTTTTCTACATACCACATTAGAGAATTGAAATTAAGAACTCCTTCACCGGCATAAAGTCCTAGCCATATCCAAATATTTTCTATATTGCTACCTTCTGCTTCTATACTTGTAAATCTGGAAATAGAAATGAGCAATACCATACAAATTCCTAACCCAATAACAACACTTCCATATAAAATAATTTTTTTAGTTATACAAGCATTTATATAGGGTCTCATCAAAAAAAAGCAAACAACTAAATATAAAATATTTTGCACTAATTTAGAACGCCCTCCTAATCCTAATTCATGAATCCAAAAACTTAAAATTACCATTATAAGTCCATATACGATTTTTTTTGATATTATTTTTTTTTGCAAAAAATAAAATAGTAATGGAGGGTAAATCAGCTCAAAAGAAGTCGAAATTCTATTTAATTTTCGTCCTATAAAAGAAAGGTACTCGACTCTACTATCATACATTTTTGCAGCATAATCGGAATTAGCTATCACAGAAGGTAGATGCAACAAATTCTCCCCAAAAGGTTCAAAAGAAATGATTATTAAAAAAAGAGTAAAATAGTGTAAAAACACACCTTGCTTGTTAGTTATAGATAGTTCTTTCCTAGGAGTGATGTCATATTTTACTATAGGCATTAAGGTTATAAGATAGCCAATGATTAAATAGAAAAATGGAATTAGCGTCAGATTAGAATAATTACGAATAGTTCCATTTGAAACATTCCAATAAAAAGCAGAAATTATTCCTGAAAATAACAAAAAGAATAGAATATATAATGTGCCATTTAACTGCCACCCTTTTGTTTTAATCCAAACAAACAAAAGGAATAATAAGATCAAATTGTAAAAAACTAAAGAAATCAGTTGATAACTCATTGTATATAATAGGTACACTTAAACGTTTTTACTACTGTTTATAAAAGATATGATTAAACGATTTAATCATCATTTATATTAGCTTGAATGAAATTCAATCCACATTTACAATAATATGCAACATTTTCTTCTATTAAATTGTAATCAATAATCCTTTGATCTATTTCGAATGAAGAAACGATTTTGTTTTTCAGTCTTATTTCATCATGTAACGTAGAGATTCTTGTATCACTTGAATTTATTCCATAATGAACAAAGTTTTTTCGGTAAATCACAGAAAACATATTACCATGAAATGTGTTTGTTACGATAAACGAAGCATGATGAAACAGCCATAAAAATTGTTGTGGAGAAACATTCATTAATCTATAATCAACATCTTTATGCATTAATGCGTTCAAGTCTCTATCATTGCAAATTTGTACAGTTGGCAAATTTAAAGAAACAGCAACCTGATGCGCAAAATTTATCGTCTCTTTCGGTCTTTTTATTGTATAAATCAATAAATAATTATCAGGTAATCCTTTATATGGTTTTTCTATTTCTGACCACTCTGAGGCATTTAATAAAAAAGTAGGATCCGGATTAATCTCTGATACTAATCCCAATTCTTCTTTAATATATTCCTGCATAAATCGCTCCCTTACACCGATTGATTTCAAGTTTTGCAAATACTTTTTAAACAGTTCAGGATTTTCATCACCAAATCTGACCGAACCGGAACTCGCAGCGTATGAGAATTTACAAGTAGTCGTGCCAAAATCAAGATAATATATAGGGTCGTTTTCACCAGATGCCTTTGGATTCCAAATTTGATCCGAGCCACAAACTAAAATATCATAGATATCCGGTATATCATTTTTATCTTTTACCCTTTTGGATTTTTTCAGCACATTTTCAATAAAATCAGAGAATACCTGTTCCCGTTTTTTCCCAAAACTGAATAAGCCACGCAATACCAATTCTCGCAAATTCCATTTCCAGTTTTTATACGTAGACCATAGTCTCCACTCATACATATCTGTTGTTCTGGGATGGCGAAAATCTATCAGTTCTGCATCAAGTCCCATTTTCTGCATGACTCTTACCATGGCATAAGCCTGTAGAACAGAGCCGTAATTATGTGAGCTATGAAATGTAACGATACCACATTTCTTTTTTCTATTTCCCATATTATAATGCTACTATCTTATTATTTTTCTAATCTTATATTTTACAATCTTATCACAAACACATAGTTTGTAGGCAGCATCTACTCCTATGTATTTATGGATTCTTCTAAAAAACTTTATTCTTAGATTTTTCTTTTTGGGAAATCTGAGCTGGTCATTACCGTTTATGGCTTCCGTAACTGGACGTTCGTAAATATTCAGCTTATCCTTTACAATCGAAATGAGTCTTTTACCTTTTTCTGTAAGAGGAAGAACACAGGAAATGCCATACGGATGTTTGGGAATATAATTATCGTCAGTTTCATTACCCAATCCCCAAAAATCTCCGATAGTTATATCAGATACTCTTTCCGGTTTGGCATAATGACAATTAAAACAACTGTCTCGATAGGTAAAACCGTCAATAAAAGTGTTATAATATAAATCTTCATAACGGTGTGTCCATAGATCTCCGGACTTATAAATCAACCTATCATCATTATATACACATAGACTAAAAGCTTCAAATAACCGAAAACCAATGCTAGAAACTTTATCTGCTTTTATTTTGAGAGTATTTGCTATATAGTCAACCAACCATTTATTTGAAGGCACCCCATGACAAATAAGGTCTACCAAGAAAAGATTATCAGGTTGTTCCTCATACATTCGCTTGACAGCTGTCACTTGACAAGGTGTCCCGATAAATAATACGTTTGTTCCATCTTTTACATCTTGTCTAATTTGTGACAGGACATCAACGATACTGCTTTGCACATATTTAGAGCCTTTCAATTTATATGCATCTTTAAGATTATCTATGCGGATATGCTTAATTTCAATGCCCGGTATTACAGTGCATCCATAAACGATACCTACATTGGCTAAAAAATAATGAGTCAATACAGAAGCCATACCGCCGGAAGTGCTGCTTCTATAGTCTTCTTCGTCTTTCGACCATGCGGCGTATGCCACTGACGGATACAGACATACCGTATCATGCAACGATGGGCATGCTTTTTGACAAAGCCCACAATCAATGCATTTCTTCTGATCAACGGACGGATAAAGATGTCCCAATTCTTCAGCAACCAGGGATATGCTATGTTTGGGACACCTTGCGGCGCACAGTCCACATCCCGTACATAACTCTTTCTCACAAATCAATTTCATTTTTTATGAAGTTTGTTTTTTACGACGGAAATAAGCGTATTCCTTTCAGTCTTTTTCAAGCCGATAAACCATGAAATGGTCATAGTGACAATAGCGGTAATTATACATAGTGAAATGAAATTACCAAGAGTTTGAGCTTCAAGGAAATGATATTTTATGAAAACAGGCAACGGCAAAGAAAGAACCGTCACTCCGGCTACAGGAGATAAAACATCCTTTATAAGTTTCTTCAATGAATAGCCAATCAGACTCCGACAGAACAGAAAACGAACAAAACCTGCAATGAGTGTGAAGAATATTGAAATATAAAACACCGATGATGCGCTACAGCCGAACTTCAATGCAATATACCCGATCGGAAAAATGCACAATATGATGCAACTTACAACAATTTGGTAGTTCCGTATCCACCCCGTTGCTGACAAAGATGTCATAAAAGGAGTCCCAAAAAGTGTTCCACACAATGCATCTATCATTATCAATATAATGAATAAAGCAGCATAGTCAGGCACATCGACCAACCATAAATGCAACACGTAATCAATGTTCAAGCAAAGAGGAAATGCCATCATAAACAATATCAGAAAAGAATACTTTATCCCTAAATAAGAAAGCCGTTCCATTCCGGTTATATTTCCGGTTGCATAATCCTTGGTAATCTGGGGATTTAATGCTACTTGAAAATTAGAGATAAACCCCATAACGGCATTTGAGACCTGGGATGCCACCCCACGAGCAGCATTAATTGCAGGACCGAAAAAAAGATTGAGGACAATATTGGTCCCTTGATCACGCACGAGCCATGCCACACTGCCGAACAGATTCCATCCGGCAAAGCCAGACATTTGTTGATACAGAGCTTTATCCCAAAACAGTTTAAACCTGCTCTCTTCATAATGTCTCCTGCAATACATCTGATAGACAATCCGTATAATCAATTGCACAGCAAAGACAAGCATTCCATAGACAATAAGCTTATCCGCCGATACAATTACAAGCAAATAGACTATGCCTAATTTCAATAAGGCTTCCAATATGCTTATGTACGCATATACATTCATCTTTTCATGTGCAATTAAGACTGCATTATACGGCACCTGAATGATGTTGATGCAAAAAGTCAATATGGAAAACTGATAGACCCAATTGGCTGCAGCAATCCTGTTATCAGGAATGACCAGCTTTTCATTGACAAACCAAAGCCCAATCGTTTCAGCCAGAAATATTATTAAAATACCGATAGCTATATGGATGTTTAAGGCTGCAGCAAACACATTTTTTAATTTGTCCGTATCACCTCGACCAAGCTCGAATGTAAGAAAACGCTGTGTAGCGGTAGACATGCAACTGTTCAGGAAAGAGAACATTAAAACCACTCCTCCTACAACATTGTAAATGCCATAATCATCAATACCCAATTCTGCCAGCACGCCCCTTGACGTATAAAGGGTAACCAGCATGATAAGAATCATACGGAAATAAAGGAACAACGTGTTTTTGGCTACACGCTTATTGTTTTCTGCCGGATTTTTCATTATTTGTCACCATGTATTTGAATAAATTCATTTGCAAATTAACATGTTAACTTTATTATTTATTTTGACAATTAATCTTTTCTACAGTGGTTAAAAAGTCATTTCTTATCATATTCCAACGAGTTGTTTTTATGGGGTCTATATAAAAAAATCCTCTAATTATTCTTGAAAATCATTCAAATAATGGTATGTGTCTTTTTTGCCTGTTTTGAAAGCCGTTTCGTTAGATGTGACAACTCCTTTAAGCATTTCAAATTCACAATCACTTGTTAAAAATGACACACGGATATTCTTTAGTTCTTAAATTTTGGTTGCAGCGAAAATAAGCCTTTTAATTTATAGCTATAAATTGAGTACCTGCCTAAATTGAGTACTTACTTCCTATAATGTCCCAAATGTCATAAATATACTTCCGCCTATCTTTATTTTTACTTAGATCATATTTCTTTTTTATAAGCTCAAGGAAGCCATTGAGTGCTTACGACGCAAAGGGCGTAACATAACATCAGTGTAAGCATGACTTGCAGAACGGTGGTTTCACCAACCTGCAGGCTATCCCACTGCATCTCATTGGACAGCTTGCTGAAAAGCAGGAATAGCAGACCGCAAAGAAAGGTCTCGGTGACAATCACAAAGGTCTCGATCAAGTGGTTGTAGGATGCTAATTTGTCTTTCATGGTAGGTTGTTATTATCAGATCACATTATAAAAGTGATCTCCTGTTATTTTTTCATACCATATCCATAGCCGTAACCATATTTGTGCCCATATCCATAGCCATACTTATGACCATACCCATAGCCACTCTTTCTTGAATTCAAATCAATACTATTAATAACCGTAGCCAATTTATCGAATTTCTTCTGATCCCGCAGCACATTAATATACTGATACCCCAACTTCGGAGTAACATCTGCACGACACACATACACGCACATATCAGCCACACGACTGGCAATAGCAGTATCGGTCACAATAGCAATAGGAGCCGTATCAAGAATAATGTAATCGTAACGCTCTTTCAATTTCTCTATTGCATCCTCCAGTACCGTACGCGCCATCAACTCTGTAGGATTGGGAGGAATAGGACCACCCGGAAGAATATCAAGATTAGGACTTACATCCGAATGTTGTATCATATCAAAAAGATTGGTATGCTCGGGGTCAGCCAGATAATTGGTAATACCTTCCGTGCGATGGGACAGATTAAAGACCTTATTCAGCCCCGGCTTGCGGATATCCAAACCCACAATAACAACTTTCTTACCCATATAGGCCAGACTGACTGCCGTATTTCCAGCAATAAAAGACTTACCTTCACCCGGCTGTGTGGATGTAAAAAGCACCACTTTCTGACTGGCACCAAGCATGAACAACATATTGGTACGCAGACCACGAAAAGCCTCCTCCATCATACCATTCTGATTCTCCTGAACCACAATGGCACCTTTTTCGGGCTTCTTACTTAAAGGAAGCTCACCCAAAATAGGAACATCCGTTATCTTCTCCACATCCTCGGCATTCTCTATCTTATATTTTAATAAATCCTTCAAATAAATAAGACCTACAGGAATACCCATACCCAATACAAAGGCAGCCAGCAGAACTATCTTCTTCTTAGGAGAAACCGGCTTTTTACTAGGAAGAGCAGCTTTGATGATACGTCCGTTATTAGCAGTGGATGCCAGGGTTATTGCGTTTTCTTCACGCTTCTGAAGCAACATAATGTAAAGGGTCGCCTTGATTTCCTGCTGGCGGGAGATAGTAAGAAATTCTTTCTCCTGCTGCGGCGCACTGCTGATCCTGCCTTCAAACTTCCGTGCCTGACGTTCAAGGTTGGACTGCGCTATCTGCAACCCTCTCAGTACACTGTTCACGGTAGTCTGCACATTGTGCCGCATGGACTCGATGCCCGTATTGATATTGATTACCGCAGGATTGTTTTCGGAAGAGGTACGGAGCAAACGCTTGCGTTCGATCAGCATCGTGTTATATTGGTTGATGATAGAACCCAAATTCTGGTCCTGCAACCCTACATTAGCGGGAATCACCTCGTTTGCATTCTTCGGATTGTTCACATAGTTACGCAAGGACTCCACCAGTCTCAACTGGGTGGCATTCTCGGTCAGCTGCTGTTCATATTTCGAACTCTCTTCCAAAGCCAGACGGGCATCGCTGGTCAAATCGGTCAATCCGGAGCGTTGCTTGAAATCGGCAAGTTCTGTTTCGGCAGTACCTAACTCCCGATTGATAATGCCAATACGCTCGTCTATAAACTCTGCGGATTTTTGAGCCACTTCATTCTTCTCGTCATTCGCGTCCAGATTATAAAAGTCAACCAAACAATTGATGAAATCAATACCGCGCTGCTTTACCGTATTCTGCAAGCTGATGGCAGCAATTGTGGTAGTCTTCGAAGTGGGTTCCACTGACAAATTCTCTACATAACTTTCCGTCACATCTGTAGGAGAATTAACGTATGCCACCAGATTCATATCTTCTTCCAAAGGTGGGACCGAGTCGTTCTTTGTAAAACTGAAAACTCCTACTGGAGTGGGGAAAACAGCCGGAATACTGTCAAAACTTACCTCAGTCTCCTGCTTCTCCTCGTCAAACATATATTCCACTTTTACATCCAATTTTCCATTCATGGTGTATTTTAGATGAAGCTTGGCTCCTTCTTCCAGATTGTCTGCCTCTTCAGGAGTCATATAAACTTTTACCGGAGTGGACTTATATAAAGGAGTGTTATAGCCGAACATACGTTCCTCGGCCACTGAAATATACAAATTCAAATGATTCACCACCTTTTTAATCAAGGTTCTTGACTTCAGGATTTCCACCTCATTGTCAAAATTGTTAGTCATGGAGAACATACCCAGATCCTGAAGGGCTCCCATAGGATTATTACTGCTTCCACCTTTCTTGTCACCTTCTTTGATGAGTACGGCCGCATCAACATTATAGACAGGAGCTTGATAACGGAGATAGATGAAAGCAGATATAATACAAACCAGCACACTGGCTACAAACCACGGCCAATAGGCAAAGTATTTAAAAAACAAGGCATAAAGATCAACGTTCTCCTCACGTTGCTCGGTACCCGAAGGGGTGTTCTTCTGTTCGTCAGTCATATCAACAGTTTGTAATCAACAATTATATTTATGAGTTTTATTTCAAGATGGTTGCCAGAAGGCTTGCAAGAGATACCAAAATGGATGTAGCACTGATCCATATGCTGGTGCTGCTGCCAATGTCCGAGTTCTTGGCTTTTGTCTTATTGGGCGTTACATAGATGATATCGTTCTGGCGCAGGTAGTAATAGGGAGATACAACCAGCTCTGCATTATTAAGATTCAAATTGATAATCTCACGCTTGCCTTTTGCATCTTCACGAATCAGTTTCACATTGTCACGGACGCCATAAACAGTCATATCTCCCGCCATGGCAAGAGCTTCAAGGATATTTACCTTTTCATTTCCTACGGTAAAAGTACCCGGACGGTTCACCTCTCCCAATACCGAAATTTTGTAATTTGCCATACGGACTGTAACGATAGGACTCTCTTTCAGATAGGGCTGCAATTGCTCACGGATCAAATCTTCCGCCTCGTTTTTCGTAAGGCCGCCTACCTTCAGACGACCGATAACGGGGAAATCTATCTCACCCTTGTTATTTACCAGGTATTGCTGGAGAGTGGGTTGTGTGGTAGTATTAATATTGGTCAAGGCTGCATTCAGAGGAGTCTGTACTGTCAGGTTAAAAGGAGCGGCAGCCTGAGGATCACTCGTATTCACAGTTATACTCAGCAAATCTTTCGGCATAATCTTTGCATCATAAAGGGGAAGATCTTCCCTGTAACTGTTCACGACCTCGGGATTCTGCATGTAAGGTACATTTTTATAGGAGGTGCAGCCTGCCAACAAGGCGGATGCCACAACAAACAATAATAGTTTCTTTAAAGTCTTCATATCAGTTTTTTCATTTATTATTCAATCATCTGCCAAACAGGCGCGAGAAAAGACCTCTGCCGTGATTCTCCGAAACAGGAGATTCACCGGCATTACGTATCAAATCCGAAAAAGTGGTTCCGTCATGAATCATTCCATAAATAGTACCCCAATCGGGAAGGCCTCCCAAGTTGCGGTCATCTATAAAAAGATCGGCTTTGAGCTTGCGTGAGTAATGATTGTTACGCCCTTTCTCCTCCTCCGGATAGTCGCGGTTCACGGCATAAAATTCAAGACCGCGATCACGGCAAAAGGCAAGAGCTTCGTCAAGCAGACGCCCTTCACGCACTGTCCATAGAATCAACCTGTGATGTTCGTCACGCAATTTTTTCAATGTCTCAATGGCAAACGGCAACTCCCTGCCGATTGCCGGATACTTGTGCTCAACAATAGTACCGTCAAAGTCTACTGCTATGGTCATTGTATGTCAATATATAATTATATGTTAACTGAGTTTTTTTCCGCTATAGGTTCCAGCAATTCTCTAGCAATGGTAACTTTAGCACATCCAAGGATATCAATTTTTACAACCAGACTAGTAGAACCATCTATCTCACGACATATATTCCCTTCCAACCCTACTAGTTTGCCACCGTTTACACGGACACGATCGCCCAAATGCAGAGGGCATGACTCAATAGTGACGTGTTCTTCGGCATCATTGACCATACGCATCAAGCTGTACATCTGATGATCTGGAATAATAGCTACGGGACGGCAAGTATTTCGGGAAGAACCGGCTATGTTAACCATGAAACGTTTTATATAAGGAAGGCAGACTATTTCTTTCCGTCTTACTGAATCTGTGCAGCGAATGAACACAAGAGCAGGGAAAACAATACGGTCCACTTTTTTACGTTTACCATCATGACGAATACTCATCTCCTGTTGGATAGGGACATAAACTTCATAAGCTTTCTCACTATCAGTTTCGTTTTTCAAACGTTTTCGTAATCTATCCTGACAGGCTTTTTCACTTCTGTTATTTACAACAGCCACATACCAATGCTTTTTTTCCTGATCATTTCGGAATATGCCTACGGCGTCGTCGGTCTTTTGAACCGTCGTTCCCAAAATTTGTTGTGGCATGTCTTTGCCCTTGTTATTTACAATACTCATAGTGGAATAATCCGACTAAAAACAGACGCACTCTTATATAGAGAGCGTCCGATTTCTTAAATTTCTGATTTCCATTTAT
>ERZ1673699.566-NODE-566-length-39367-cov-6.087709_pt1 | contig 39367 bp, 31 predicted proteins | sample MGYA00580229_ERZ1673699 | MGnify/ENA primary metagenome ERZ1673699 (study PRJEB41218, sample SAMN15661785) | gut metagenome | host: Homo sapiens | place: Canada: London | collected 2015-08-20/2019-03-30 | study: EMG produced TPA metagenomics assembly of... | reverse complement strand
TGAAGATGGGCAGCACCTCGTGCACGTAATAGGTCAGGCCGAGCACGTTCGTGTTCATGGCCCAGGCCCAGTCCTGAGGCGGATGGTTGTAGACCCAGCCGGCGGTGGCGATGCCGGCGTTGGCGAACATCAGATCGAGCTGGCCGTACTCCTGCATGACGCGCAGGATGCTGAAGCGGACCTCTTCATACTTCGTGACGTCGGTCTTGATGGTGACGACCTTTGCCGCACCGGCCTTCTCGCAGATGGCCTTGGTCTCCTCGAGACCCTCGGTGTTGATGTCGATGAGGGCGAGGCGCATGCCGCGCTTGGCAGCCTCTTCAGCGAAGGCGCGGCCGATGCCGGTGGCGGAGCCGGTGATGGCGGCAACTTTGTTCTTGAATTCTTTCATGTCTAGACTTCCTTTCTGTAAATCAGGATGGGATCGCGGGGCTCAGGCGAGACCCGGGAACAGGACGCACATGAGCGTGACGGCGGCAGTACCGACGGTCGTGGCGATGACGGTCGTCACGAACAGGGCGGGGTAGACCTCCTTGAGCTTCATGTGGCACATGGGCAGCAGCATGAGGATGCTGCCTGAATAGGGCATGGAGTCGAGCGTGGTGGCCGCAAACGCGGACACGCGGTGGATGGTGCTGGCCGTCAGGCCGAGCGCCTGCAGTTTCGGTGCGATGATCGGCAGCGCGACGAGCTGACCGGTGGACGAGCCGCCGGTGAGCATGCACATGAGCGCCACAACGACCCAGCAGATGAGGATCGGCGCGATGCTGATGCTCGTGATGGCGGTGATCATGGACTGGAATGCGTCCGTGTTGGTGATGACGCCGGCGAAGCCGCAGATCGCGGCGACGGTCATCGTCATGGGCACGGAGTCGACGGCGCCGCTGTTGAGCATGGCCTTGAGATCTTTGCGGCGCAGCTGCGGCCAGAACAGCACGAGGGACAGCGCGATGGAGCACAGCAGGCAGATGTTGATGTTGAGCTTCCAGATGTTGAACAGCAGGAAGAGGACGGCCATCGGAATGAGGGCGACGATCAGCTTCGGCTTGCTGCCAGTGCTGTCATAACGCGGGTCGAGCGGGTGGAGCTCGAAGTGCTCGCCGCGTTTGCGTGCGCGGTTGATGAGCAGGTTCATGATGACGAGGATCGCGGCGATCTCCGCCGCCGCGCCTACGAGACCGGGCACCAGCGCCACATCGGCCGCCGTGCCGAGCACGGTCATGGCGGCCACATTCGTGACCTGCGGGCTGCCGGGGATGGTCAGCGTGAAGGTGAAGGAGCCCGCGCCCAGAATGCCGAGGATGAACTTCTTCGGGATATCGCAGCGCTCGAAAATGACCAGCGCGATCGGGTACATGAGCACGATGACGACACCGGCGATGATGCCGCCGAGGTTGAGGATGGTGCCGATGACCAGGATCACGGCCATGGCGATGAGGTTTTTGCCGGTGCTGCTCATGTTCTCCTTGAGCAGGCGGTTCATGACGGAGTCGGCGATGGTGTAGGCGGCACCGCTCTCCGTGTAGATCTTCGACTGCAGGCAGCCGAAGAGGATCATGAAGAAGAAGCCCTTGACGGCGGTGAACATACCGCTGACATAGTCGCCGACGAGACTGTCGATAAACGGCAGCGTGTTGCAGGCGATGACGACGCACGCGCCGGCAAATGTGGCCAGATAGACCGACCAGTCTTTATAGCAGAGATAGATAACGATCAGAAAACCGAGGATACAGCCGATGACGCCCAATGTTGACACCTCTTCCGATCGGGATTACACGGATTCGGCCTGCTTCTCGGCCGCATCGAGGGGCTTGCGATCCACCTTCGGGATCAGGTACATGGACGCAACGGCGACGCACGAGAGCACGATGCCATAGATGAACGAGGCGGTGTAGCCGCCGGTGGAGGCAACGAGCGCGGCGCTGATGCGCGGCGTGATGAGCGTGCAGAAGATCATGTAGCCGAACAGGGCCACACCGTAGATGCCGCCGGCGTAGACCGGACCGTAGGACTTGTTGATCGTGACGGGGTAGACGCTGTTGGTGGCGCCGAAGCCGAGGCCGAGCAGCGCATAGCCGAGGTAGAACATGAACAGCGAGTGTGCGGCGATCAGGCAGATGGCGGACAGGATGCACAGCGCACCGCAGATGCCGTAGACGTGCTTGTAGCTGATCTTGTCGCACAGCGCGCCGAGGAACAGGCGGCTGAGGGTGTTGGCGATGAAGTAGATCGACACGCCCAGCGTGGCCGCGCTCAGCGTGAAGCCGGCGTCGGTCATGTACACGGAGAAGCGCGGGAACATGATCATATACATCGTCGGGAAGAAGGCGGTGCACACGATCAGGTGCCAGATGGGACGGGTCTTGAGTGCGCGGCGCACGTTATAGCTCTCGAGCTGTGTCTCCGCGCTCGAGGCGGAGCCGGCAAAGCCGGCGGGCGTGTAGCCGACAGGCGCCTGACGGACGCCGAGCGCGCACACGACGCACACGACCAGGGACACGAGGCCGACGATGCGCAGCGTGGAGATGATGCCGGTGGACTGCACGAGCTTCGAGCAGATCGGCGCGAGGAAGGCGGACGAGCCGCCGGTGAAGGCCATGCACAGGCCGGAAACGAGGCCGCGCTTGTCCGGGTACCAGCCGGTGGAGACATAGGTGGCCACGGTGTAGGCAAGGCCGTTGCCGAGCCCCTGCAGGAAGCTGAAGGTCACATACAGCAGCCACGGGGCCGACTGCGGCACGAAGCTGCTGGTCAGCGTGCCGAGCGGGAACAGCACGGCGCCGAGCAGCATGGCGTTTTTTGCGCCGATCTTCGACATGAGCGTGCCGCCGATCAGGGCACCGGGCGTCCAGCACAGCAGCATGGTCGTGCTGACGTTTGCGATGGCGTCTGCGGTCCAGTTAAAGTGTGTTGCCAGCGGGGAAACAAATACGGCCGCGGAGTTGGTCACGCCGGTGATGAGCAAAATCACCAGGCAGCGAATCAGGATTCCAAGGCGGCTGCGATCCATATTCTCGATCGTCTTTTCCATCGAGATTCTCCTTTCTATCATTGACATGGTCCTGTGCTCCGGCAGCCGGGCAGACAGCCGTCCGGAGCGCTCCGCACCGCCGCGACGGACGGCTGCGGAGCTGCGTTCGTGTGTCCCTGCGGGATACACATCGGTTTTGTTCGGTTGTGCCCATTATATTTGCTTGACAGGAAATCGACAATGTTTGCCGTGCACAGTATCCGGTCAAAATTTTGTCATAGAGACCAATCCGCATTTTGCTCAGGAAACCGTTTTTGACGCAAAAAACCGGACCGGCAAGCTTTGCCGGTCCGGTTTTCAGGCTGCGGCCGCCGTCAGAAGGCGACGTTGTTGAGATAGCCGTCGATCAGGAAAGACAGCTGGAGCGAAAACAGCAGCTCTGTCGTCGAAAGGTCGATCCCGCAGATGGATTCGATCTGTGCGATGCGGTAGTTGACGGTGTTGCGGTGCAGAAAGAGCCGCTCGGAGGTGTGCGCCTTGTTAAAGCCGCATTTGGTGAATACGCGCAGCGTCTGGTAGAGCTCGGCGCTTTTTTCGCGGTCGTAGTGGATGAGCGTGTCGAGCGCGGGATGCCGGATGAAGGACAGCAGGCTTTTGTCCTCGACCTGATCGAGCAGCGCGTAATACACGTAGTCCGAGAAAAAGAAGAGCTTCTGGTCCGAGCGCATCTGCTTGGCCAATTGCAAGGTCTGCAGCAGCATGTTATAGTGGAGCGAAAGCTGGTTGTTGGCCTGAAAACAGTTGCTGATGCCGACGATCAGCCGGTGCCCCTGCGTGTACTGCTCCAGCGCCGCGCGCTGCTCGGGCGTGATGGTGCCGCCGTCCGCCGCCGTCAGCAGCAGCACCAGATCGTTCTTGACCACCGAAAAGGCCGTCTTGCCGAAGATGGCCTGCATATCCGGAATGAGGCGGGATTTGTAGTAGGCCGGCTCTTTATAATAGACCGGCCGGATGATCGCCAGACATTTCTGCTCCGGAAAGCTCAGCTTGGCCAGCTTCATGCGGCGCTCCATGTCCACGTTCTGCGCGCCGGCGAGCATATCGGCAAAGATGTTGTTGAGCTGGGAGGCGCGGTAATCGATCCAGTTGCCGTTGTTGTTCCTGACGATGCGCTCCTTTGCCGAGCTGGACAGCAGCGGGATGATCTGCTGCTCGGCCGCGCTGAACATGCCGGTCTTGCTCACGATGATGACGTAGCCCATCATGAAATTGTCGTAGACGATGCGCGTGCACAGCAGATAGCGCTGCATGTGCTCGCAAAAGAGCGTGAAGGGCTTGTCCGAGAGGGAATACTCGTTTTTGCGCCGCCGGTCCTCGATGTACTCCATTAGAATATCGCTGCAGTATCCCTGCTCGATGCTCCGCATCCACAGCGGGTAGTCGACATAGAAGTTTTTCGTCTTGGCCACGAGCTTTCCCGTGCTGTCGATCACGACGAACAGGTCGCCGGTGACGTCGGTCATTTTGGTCAGTACCCGGTCCAGCTCCGCACCGTTGCAGAGCATATACAGCACCTGCGTATAGAGCTGCTGGTCGGACTGCTGGTAGCTCAGCAGCTCCTTTACGGTCTGAAACAGCACGGCAAATTCACCGCGATCGATCATGGCGCTGTTCGTCAGTCTGTCCGCCAGCTCCGGCGGCAGCGTGCCGTAGTACAGCAGGTTGGTCGGCAGTACGGTGTCCGGCGTCAGCTGTCCCGCGTCGGCAAAATAGAGCGTTCCGGCCTGCACATCGCTCTGACCGGAGGCAAGGATGTTGACGTCCGCCAGCTCGCAGTCGGAACGAATGTCGATGTACATGAGCATATGCGGCTGACTGGCCGAATGCAGCTTTGTGATCAGTTCGGAAAATTTCACGGTCGTGCCTCCTCGGATATACTAAAATTGTTAAAAAAATATTTAACTCAATTATACTACACGCAGGGGTGCGGGCGCAACTGCCGCCGTTGTGCGGCGTGACAAAAAGGCAGTGGGTCGTTGTGCACGGCGCACAACGGCGGTCGTTTCCGCGTCGGGCAGGATCGTTGTGCACAGCGGCGGGATTGTCTGCCCCGCACAAAATCAAGCTTTTTTTGGTGTTTCATGCATATGGAAATCCGCGAAACAGATGGTTAAAATATTTGCAAAGGCACGGATGCGGCGGCAGAATCCGCATCCCCTGTCGTTCCTGCACAAGCAGACAGCATCGGTTTCGGAATCATCCAAAGAAAGAGAAGAAACGCCTCATGAAGTACGAAAAACTGTTTCAGCCCGGAAAGATCGGGAACCTTGAGCTGCGCAACCGCGTCGTTATGACGGCCATGGGCGCGCTCATGGGCGACTGGAACGGCTGCACCACGCCGGAGCAGATCCGTTTCTATGAGGATCGCGCCAAGGGCGGCTGCGGCCTCATCATTCCGGAATTCACCTCCGTGGACGCCGACAGCGGCCACTGCAACCCCATCCAGCTCGGCATCTATGACAGCCGGCAGATCAAGAGCTTCCAGCTCATCTGCGAGGCGGTGCATCGCCACGGCGCGAAGATCTTCATCCAGCTGCATCACGGCGGCCGCGAGGCGCCCCCGGCCTGCAACGGCGGCCGTCAGGCCATGGCTCCGAGTGTGGAGCTCAACTCCGTCGTCGGCCGCGCGACCATTCTGCCGCGCGAGATGACCATTGAGGACATTGACAACCTGGTCGAGAAGTACGTGCAGGCGGCGGTCAACTCCGAGCTGGCCGGTGCCGACGGTGTCGAGGTCCACGCGGCGCACGGCTATCTCGTGCAGCAGTTTTTGAGCCCTTACACCAACAAGCGCACCGACGAATACGGCGGAAGCATGGAAAACCGCTGCCGCTTCCTCGTGCGCATCCTCACCGGCATCCGCGCCGCTGTCAGCCGTGATTTCGTCGTCGGCGCGCGCATCAACGGCAATGACTTCGTCGAGGGCGGCAACGATCTCGCTGCCTGCACCGAGATCGCCAAATACCTCGAGCCGTATGTGGATTACTTCAATGTGTCCTGCGGCGTGTATGCCAGCGCACCGACCATGATCGAGCCGTGCTACAGCCCCGAGGGTTGGAGAAAGGATCTGGCCAAGACCATCAAGGCCGCTGTGCACGTGCCTGTCATCGCCGTCAACACCATCAAGCACCCCGAGACGGCCGAGCGCTTCCTGCAGGAGGGCGTGAGTGACTTTGTCGGCATGTCCCGTATGCAGCTGGCCGATCCCGAGGTGGTCAAAAAGGCTATGGCCGGCCGTGAGGATCTCATCCGCAAGTGCCTCGGCTGCATGAACTGCAACAAGTCCGTCGTTGCGGGCAAGAACCTGCACTGCGCCATCAACCCCGTCACCGGCCGCGCCACGGTCTACGGCGACGAGAACCTGGTCAAGACCGGCGCCGGCCGCACGGTCGCGGTCGTTGGCGGCGGCCCCGGCGGTATGCAGGCTGCGCTCCTGCTGAAAAAGCGCGGCTATTACCCGGTCATTTTCGAGAGCCGTGACCATCTCGGCGGCAGCGCCGTGCTGGCCTCGAAAGCGCCGTGCAAGGGTATGGTGGCCGAGCTCATCGAGACCATGAAGGCCGAGATGAAGGAGTACCACATCGAGGTGCGCCTGAACACGCCTGCCACGGTCGAGACGCTGCGCGCGCTCGATCCCTACGGCGTCGTCGTCGCCTGCGGCGGCGATCAGATCGTGCCGAACATTCCCGGTGTGGACCGCAGCAACGTTTACTATATCGAGGATGTGCTTTTGCACCGCGTCTCCTTCGAGGGGAAGAACATCGCCGTCATCGGCGGCGGCCATGTCGGCCTTGAGGTCGCGCACTTCCTGTGCGACAGCAACAAAGTCACGGTCGTTGAGATGCAGAAGGAGGTCGGTGTCACGATCTACCGCACTGCGCGCTACAAGCTGCTGTCCCTGCTCGCCGAGAGCGGCGTGGAGGTCCTGACCGAGCACGCCATTGCCGGCGTGACCGACGGCGCGGTCGAGCTCAGGAAGACCGACACCGGCGAGGTCGTCACCCGTCCGGCCGATATCGTCATCATGGCGCTCGGCAATCGTCCCGACAAGAGCTACGAGCAGCAGCTCAAGGATGCGTTCGACAAGGTCGTCTTTGTCGGCGACGCCAACAAGGGCGGCACGATGGCCGATGCCACGCTCAGCGCCTACGAAAACTGCTGGTTCTTCTAAACCATTACAGAATTTTTTACAAAAGGAAGGCATTATCATGAAAAACAATCTGTTTGATCTTTCCGGCCAGGTCGCGTTCTGCTGCGGCGGTTCCTCCGGTCTCGGCCTTCAGTTCGCCAAGGCCATGGCCAACGCGGGCGCGGACATCGCGCTCGTCGCCCGCCGCACCGACCGTCTGGATGAAAACGCCAGGGAGATCGAGGCGGAATACGGCGTCAAGGTCTATCCGCATTACATGGATCTGCAGGATTCCAAGAGCATCACGGACTGCGTCAGCGACGTCGTCGCGCATTTTGGCAAGATCGACATTCTGGTCAATGCCGCCGGTATTCCGGGCGGCGGCGATCCGGCCACGCTCACGGATGAGTACTGGCTCAACGTCATCAACACCGACCTCAACGGTCAGTTCTTCACCTGCCGCGAGGTCGTGCGCCAGTCCATGAAGCCCAATCAGTACGGCCGCATCATCATGGTCTCGTCCATCCACGGCGTCTGCGGCCGCAAGGGTGTGGACACGGCGCCGTATGCGGCGGCCAAGGGCGGCATCGTCAACCTGACGCGCTCGCTCGGCAACTCCTGGGCGCGTGACGGCATCACCGTCAACTGCATCTGCCCGGGCTACTTCCCGACGGAAATGACCGCGGCCTACATCGACGCGCCCTTCTTCCATCAGGCGCACCTCGAGTGCTGCCCCATGGAGCGCCACGGCAAGACCGGCGAAATGGACGGCCTGTGCACCTACTTTGCCTCCCCGGCCTGCAGCTACACCACCGGCCAGATCGTGTGCGTGGACGGCGGCTGGAGCGCCATCTGATCTCTGCCTGATCCGGCTTTCGCCGCGGCGCATAGCGGCGAAGCCGTTCCTCTCCGCGTCGGGCGGCTGTGTATGCCCGGCCGCCCGGCGCGTCATGTTTCCCGTATCACCATGCGCATTTCTTCCTTTCATTTCCCCCCCCCCCACTCCATGGCATACGCCCCTTCTTTTTCTTTGCGCGGCAGCAGTTTTTGCTGCCGCGCAAAGCGTTTTGGGCGTTGCGCGCCCGGAGACGGAAGTGCGCACATTCACCAATTTCATCCGCTGATTTTCGGCAGCATGACAAAAGACCAGCCGCCGCAGGCGATGCCTGCGGCGGCTGGTCTCGTATTTGGGGAAGTGTGTTCAGCCGTGCTTTTTCACCCGGCGCTTGCCGGTCATGTGCTCCACGGTCAGGCACAGCACGGTCGTGCGCGGGATGACCGCCGTGGAAAACGGGAAGTCCGGCGCGCGGTACTGCGCCATGAGCACACGCAGCGCGTGCTCCTTGCCGCTGTCCGGCACGACGGTGATGCGCCCCTGACCGATGACGCTCTCATACGTCATGGTGCAGTTGCCGTGCTCGTCGTCGAGGATGAGCTCGTGCCCGCGGTCCATCTCGAACGATGCGTTCGGGTTTCTGGCGATGAGGTCATACTTCGTGCCGGTATCCGCACCGTGAAAGTACAGCCGGACGGTCCCGCCGTCGGCCTCAAGGCCGAAGTTCAGCGGCAGGATGTAGGGATACGGCTCGTCGTGCAATGCGAGGCGGCACACGTCGCACCCGCGCATGACGGCGATGAGCTCGTCAAAATTTGTGATCTCGCGATCTGCTCTGCGCATGAAAATGCTCCTTTCCGATCAGCCGATGGGCGTGCCGAGACGCGCCAGTACGTCCTGAAAATACTCCGGCAGCGGGCAGGTGAATGTCACAAGCTCGCCCGTGCGCGGGTGGATGAATCGTAGCGCGCGCGCGTGCAGGCACTGTCCGCTCAGCCCCTTTTCCGGGCGCTTATGCCCGTAGACAAGATCGCCGAGCAGGGGATGACCGATGTGCGCCATGTGCACGCGGATCTGGTGCGTGCGGCCGGTCTCGAGCTCGCAGCGGATGTGCGTGTAGCCGTTGTAGCGCGCGATGACCGACCAGTGCGTGACGGCGCGGCGGGCGTTTTTTTGCGTCACGGCCATGCGCTTGCGGTCTGTCGGGTGGCGGCCGATGGGCGCGTCCACCGTGCCGGCATCGTCGCGCAGATTGCCGCAGACGACGGCCTCATACGTGCGCGCCATCGTGTGGTCGGCCAGCTGTGCCGAGAGCGCGAGGTGCGCGAAGTCGTTCTTCGCCGCGACGAGCAGCCCCGACGTGTCCTTGTCGATGCGGTGCACGATGCCCGGCCGCCGCTCCCCGCCGACGCCGGAGAGACTCTCCCCGCAGTGGGCGAGCAGGGCGTTGACGAGCGTGCCGTCCTCGTGACCGGGCGCGGGGTGCACGACCATGCCGCGCGGCTTGTTGACGACGATGAGATCCGCATCCTCGTACACCACGTCCAGCGGCAGATCCTGCGCCACGAGCTCCGAGGGCGCGGCATCCGGCAGCGTCACGACAAACGTGTCGCCGGGGACGGTTTTGTAGTTTTTCTTCACGGGCGCGCCGTCTTTTGTCACCGCGCCCTGCGCAAGCAGCCGCTGGGCGGCGCTGCGCGTGAGCCCGGGCAAAGAGCGCGCGAGGAGAGCGTCGATCCGCTCGGCGCTCTCCTGTGTTTGAATCGTTCGTTGTTCCATTAGAAATCCGAAAACTCCGCCAAAATGTCGTCGAGTGAATACGCTGCGCTGTCGGCACTGCCGTCCGTGGCATCGTCCGGCTTGGGCGTTTCCGGCTCGGCGGGCGCAGCGGGCGTGCTGTTGAGATAGGCCAGCAGCGGATCCGCCGCCTCGGCCGCAGGCTGCGCTGCCGGTTTGGGAGCCGGGACTGCCGCTTCGGGCGCGGGGGCTGCCGGTTTGGGCTGCACGGGTGCCGCCGGTTTGGGAGCCGGGGCTGCCGCTTCAGGCGCGGCGGGTGTCACCGGCTGCGCGGCGACGGGCGCGCGATCCCACGCGGCGAAGAGATCGTCCTTCGCCGGAGCGGCTTCCGGCGCGGCGGCAGCGGGCACTTTCGGTGCGGTGGGCGGCTCGATGGGCTGCTTCCGAGCGGGCAGGTGCAGCTTGTGCGCGCGGGCGGGGGCGTCCGTGTGCTTGCGGGGCTTGCGCGCCGGTTTCGGCGCGGGCTCGCCCTCGCTGCCGTCACCCCGGTAGAAGATCACGTGCAGGCACAGCGTGATGCCGGCCACGACGATGAACACGTCCGCCAGATTGAACACGGCAAAGCGCACGAAGAGGAAGTTGAACATGTCCACGACGTAGCCGCTGAGGATGCGGTCGATGCAGTTGCCGACCGCACCGGCGAGCACCAGCACGACCGACCAGCGGCCGACCTTGCCGTGCACGACGTTGCGCCGCAGGCAGAACACCGCGATGGCGGCGAACACGAGCGTGAAGATGATGAAGATCCAGTGCGGCGCGTGCTCGAGCATGCTGAACGCGGCGCCGTTGTTGTGGATGTTCGTCAGCTCCAGCACGCCCGGAATGAGCGTGACGTGCCCGGTGTCGAGCGGGATGTTGACGGTGACCCAGTATTTGAGCCCTTGGTCAGCGATGAGGATCAGGATGGCTACGATGGCATACCACATAGCGGTTCCTCGCTTTCGGATCAGGATTTTGGGATCGGGTGATTACTCCGCCTGCTGCGCGGCCACGACCGCGGCACAGCGCGGGCACAGTCCGGTCTCGGGGTCGGCCTGCTCGGAGTGCATCCAGCAGCGCGGGCACTTGGTGCCGGGCGCGTTGCGCACGGAGATGTGCAGACCGGGGAAGTTCGTGCCGGTGCCGGTGACGGCGTCGGCCGGTACGTCGCCGCCGATGAGCGCCTGCGATACGATCAGCAGCTCCGGCAGGTTCATGCTCTGCACGTCGTCGAGCGCGGCCTTGGCGGCGTCATCGTCGGCGCGCAGCGTCACGGCTGCCTCGAGCGGCTTGCCGATGCGCTTTTCGGCGCGGGCGGCCTCGAGCACACCGTTGACGTCCGAGCGGACGCGGATGAGCTGATCCCACCGGGCAAGCTCGCTCTCGCTGAGCGCGTAGGCGTCGAACGGCTGGTTCATGACGTTGAGCAGCACGTTGCGCGCATCGTCCTCGGCGCGGTGCGGCATGGCCAGCCAGATCTCGTCGCAGGTGAAGGCGAGGATCGGCGCGAACATCTTCGTCATGCTGTCGAGGATGAGGAACAGCGCCGTCTGCGCGCTGCGGCGCTCGAGCCCGTTGCGCTCGTCGCAGTAGAGGCGGTCCTTGATGATGTCGAGGTAGAAGCTCGAGAGCTCCACGACGCAGAAGTCGTTGATCGCGTGCGAGACCACGTGGAACTCGTAGTTGTCATATGCCTTGGCCACGCGGCGGATGAGGTCATTGAGCTTCGTGATCGCCCAGCGGTCGAGCGGGAGCATATCCTCCGGCGCGACGAGATGCGCGGCGTCAAAGCCGTCGAGGTTGCCGAGGCAGTAGCGCGCGGTGTTGCGGAACTTGAGGTAGTTTTGCGTCAGCTGCTTGAAGATCTCCTTGGAGCAGCGCATATCGGCGTGGTAGTCGGCGCTGCCCGCCCAGAGGCGCAGCATGTCGGCGCCGAACTCGTTGATGATCTCGGCCGGATCCATGCCGTTGCCGAGGGACTTGTGCATGGCGCGGCCCTCACCGTCGACCGTCCAGCCGTGGGTCAGGCACTCGCGGTACGGAGCGCCCTTGCCGAGCGCGCCGACGGCCACGAGCAGGGACGACTGGAACCAGCCGCGGTACTGGTCGCCGCCCTCGATATACATATCCGCCGGCCAGAAGCCCTGGTCGCGCTGCATGGCGGCGACGTGGGTAGAGCCGGAGTCGAACCAGCCGTCGAGCGTGTCGGTCTCCTGCGTGAAGTGCTTGCCGCCGCAGTGCGGGCAGGTGAAGCCCTCGGGCAGGATGTCGGCCGCCGGGCGGTCGAACCAGGCGTTGCTGCCTTCCTTTTCGAACAGCTGCGCGACGGCCTCGATGCTCTCCTCGGTGCAGACGGGCTTGTGGCAGTCGTCGCAGTAGAACACCGGGATCGGCAGGCCCCAGCGGCGCTGACGGGAGATGCACCAGTCGGCGCGCTCGCGGATCATGGCGGCCATGCGCTCTTTGCCCCACACGGGCAGCCAGCGCACGTTCTCGCACGCGGCGACCGCGTCCTCCTTGAAGGAGTCCACGGAGCAGAACCACTGCGGCGTGGCGCGGAAGATGATCGGGCTCTTGCAGCGCCAGCAGTGCGGATAGCTGTGCACGATGTCCTCGGATGCGAAGAGCGAGCCGGCCGCCTTCATGTCTGCGAGGATGATGGGGTTGGATTCCTCCGTGGTCAGACCCGCATACTTTCCGGCGTAGTCGGTGTGGCGGCCCTGATCGTCCACGGGCACGACCATGTCCATGCCGTAGCGCTTGCAGGTCAGATAGTCGTCCGCGCCGAAGCCGGGCGCGGTGTGCACGCAGCCGGTGCCGGAGTCCATGGTGACGTAATCGGCCAGCACCAGACGCGAGGTCTTGGGCAGGAAGGGATGGTCGGCGAGCATGTTCTCAAAGAATTCGCCCGGGTGCTGCTCGAGCACCTCGTAGCTGTCAAAGCCGCCGATGTGCATGACCTTCTCGGTCAGCGCGTCGGCCATGATGTATACCTCACCGTTGGGCGCCTGGACGAGGTTGTACAGCTCGCGCGGGTTGAGCGCGATGGCGAGGTTGCCGGGCAGAGTCCAGATCGTGGTCGTCCAGATGACGAAATAAAGCTTGCTGTGGTCGACGTTCGGCAGCTTGCCGAGGTCGTCGTGCATCGGGAACTTCACGTACACGGTCGTGCACGGATCGTCCTGATACTCGATCTCCGCCTCGGCGAGGGCGGTCTCGTCGTGGGCGCACCAGTACACCGGCTTGAGCCCCTTGTAGATGTGGCCGTTGCGGTACATCTTGCCGAACACGCGCACCTCTTCGGCCTCAAAGCCCTTGTTCATGGTCTTGTAGGGGTGCTCCCAGTCGGCGACGACGCCCATGCGCTTGAAGCCGTCCATCTGGCGGTCGATGTATTTCTGCGCATAATCATGGCAGGCGCTGCGGAAGTCGGCGATGCTCATGGCCTTGTGGTTGAGCTTCTGCTCCTTGATGATGGCGCTCTCGATGGGCATGCCGTGGTTGTCCCAGCCGGGGATGTAGGGCGTGTAGTAGCCGCGCATGGCGTAGGAGCGGACGATGAAGTCCTTGAGCGCCTTGTTGAGCGCGTGGCCCATGTGGATGTTGCCGTTGGAGAACGGAGGGCCGTCGTGCAGGCTGAAGCGCGGCTTGCCGTCGTTCTTTTTGAGCATTTCGTTATACAGATCCATGTCGTTCCAGCGGCGGAGCATATCGGGCTCACGCTTGGCGAGGCCGGCGCGCATGGGGAAGTCTGTTTTCGGCAGGTTGATCGTGGCGTTGAAATCGTTCTTGGACATGGTAAAGATCGTTCTCCTCTCAGAGTAGTTTTCCGTTAAAATTGTGCAGGGCGGTACGGCACCGGCCGTCCCGCCCTGGTTGATTGCTGTTCACTCAGCTGTTGTGCAGAAAGTGATAGAGCTGCGTGGCGTCATCTGCTGCACTGTCGGCCGCGGCATCGTCAGCTTCCACGGGCTGCGCCTCCACGGGGGCGGCGGACACGGTTTCTGCTGCATACACGGGCTCTGCCTGCACAGGCTGCCCGGCGGCCGGAGCTTCCGGCTGCGCGGCAGGCACAGGCTCGGCCGGCGCGGCGGGCGCAGGCTCGGCAGGTGCGGCGCTCGCGGTCGGGCGAGCCGCCGCGCGCGGCGCGGACGCTGCCTTCGATCCGGCGACGCCGTCGAGATACTCGAGCTGCGTCAGGCACAGATTGCGCACATCTTCCAGGAATTTTGCGCAGGAGGTCTTTGCGTTGAGGAGCTTGGCTTCCTCGTTGGCGGTTTCGTGCTGAAGGCCGCCAAGTATTCGGTCGGACGTGTTCTTGGCCTCGCTGAGTATCTTGTCAGCGCGGGCCTGGGCATCGTCCTCTATCTGCTTGCCGACCTTCTGGGCCGACAGTATGGCCAGACGCATGGCGTCTTCACTGGCGCGGTACTCTTCTATCTTATCGACCAGCACCTTCATCTTGCCCTTGAGCACAGCGATCTCCTTCTGTGCGTTGGCAAGCTCGGTGGCCACTTCTTCCTGATAGTTCTGCACAGCGGCCATGTCGTAACCGCCGAACATCGCTTTTTCAAAGGTTTTTTCCCGAATATCCTGAGGAGTCATGTTGGAAAGTCCTCCATTCTTTCTAATGGTATACTACTCGCGGGGCTGTCAGGGACAGTATGCCCGAATGTTACAGGTGAAACTCGCCCGACTCCATGTCGTCGAGCTGGTCGCCCATGAGGTCGACGTTGAACGGCGTGATGATATACGTCGCGCTGGCGACGCGGCGGATCTTGCCGTCCTGCGCGTAGGCGACGCCGGACAGGAAGTCGATCAGGCGGCGGGCGATGTTCTTGTCCGTCTGCTCCAGATTCATGAGCACGGCGCGGCGATCGCGCAGATGGTCGGCGATCTCGGCCGCGAGCTCAAACTGCTTGGGTGCGACGAGCACGACCTTGAGCTGGCCGCCGCTGTTGAGGTTGACGACCTTGTCGGCCACGCGGCTGTCGCTGCGGGCGGTGTAGCCCGGCGCGGGGCGCTCGGGCTCTCTCACCGGCTCGGAGACCGGGTCGTCGCGGATGAAGGAGCTCTGCTTGGCGGCGGGCGCCGTGCGGCGTGCCGGCCGTGCCGGAGCGGGACGCTCGGGCGCGGGCGCTTCCGCGACCGGGATCGCCTCATCCTCATCGTCGAAAAACTCGTCGTCGTCATCGTACGGACGCGTCATTTTCTTCAGTTCATCCAAAAAGCCCATGCAGGGTCCCCCTTTATCTACCGGCGGCCGCTGTGTTGCCGCTGTGTTCTCTGTCTGAAAAAGCGGGCGCGGCGCTCAGTGCCGGGAATAGTCCCGTGCGCCGAAGATCGACGAGCCGACGCGCACCATGTTCGCACCGGCGGCGATGGCGTCCTCAAAGTCCCCGCTCATACCCATGGACAGAAAGTCCATAGAAACATTATCGTATTTTTTTCTGCCGATGTCAACAAAAAGCTCGTGCATTTTCGTAAAATATGCATGATTTCCGTCGGAAGTTTCTGCCACGGGCGGGATCGCCATCAATCCGCGCACGCGGATGTGCGCGCAGGCGGCGGCGGTTTCCAGCAATTGCGGCAGGGCCGCGGGGTCAACGCCGCTCTTGGCGGCCTCACCGCCGATGTTCACCTCCAGCAGGATATCCTGCACGGTGTCCTGCATGGCGGCGCGCTTTTCGATCATGGCCAGCAGCTCCGGCGAGTCCACCGACTGGATGAGATCGACCTTGCCGACGACCTGCCGCACCTTGTTGGTCTGCAGGTGGCCGATGAAGTGCAGCGGTGCGCCGGTGTAGGCGCCCTCGGCGAGCTTTTCGGTCATCTCCTGCACGCGGTTTTCGCCGCAGGCGTCGATCCCGGCGGCGACGGCCTCGCGCACGCGCGCGGCGTCGTTCATCTTTGTCGCTGCCACAAGCGTGATGTCAGCGCCCGTGCGCCCCGAAAGGCGGGCGGCGGCGTCGATGCGCGCGCGGATGGCGGCGATGTTTTCGGCAATGGTGCTCATTGTGGGTGGTGCCTCCTTATTTTACGACCTGTCCGTCGGACAGTCCCTTGCCGCTGACGACGATGTCGTTGCCGGCGCGCAGGGCGTTGCTGTCCGTGCTCTGGGCGACGAGACAGTAGCTGTCGGTCTGGTAGATGATCTCGATCGGTTTTTTCTCCAGCTGCGCCGCCGTGACGACGTAGACGAAGGTCTGCCCGTCGTCGTCCATGTGCACGGCCTTGAGCGGTACACGCAGACCGGTGTGCTCACTGTAGACGACGTCGGCCGTGGCCTTGCGCATGGCCAGCGTGTCGGCCAGCGCGTTGTTGCACGCGAACACGACCGCGACCTCGCCGCTGCCGTCCGGCTCGCTCTTGCTGAACACGGTGGCCGAGATCGTGCCGCTGTAGTGCTGCGGGAAGTCGAGCGTGGCGCTGCCGCCCAGATTCAGGCGGTCGGCGTCGGCCTTGCTCATGACGGCGGCGAAGTACCACTTTTTCGCCGTGACGAGCTTGCCGATCGTGTTTGCGGGCGTCGAGGGGCTCGTGTGCTCGAGTGCGGCCACGCCGTCGGGCGTGAGGTTTTCAAGCGCCGCCGGGCTCAGTGCCTCATAGCCGTCCACCGTGGAGGTGAACAGCCCCGCCGCCGGTGCGGTGATGCTGCCGCGGCCGACACCGGCCTTTTCCAGCTGGTGCAGCTCGGCGTTGAGCGCGTCGAGGTCGCTCTGCGAGACGGTGCCCGTCGAGGCGCCGAAGAGCAGCGAGCTGAGATCCATGCAGATGTCGTCAAGCTCGGACGCGCTGCCCGCGGAGACGGCGGCGTTGAGCCGCAGGATGGCGCTGTGGACGCTGCTGTCGAGCTCGGACGCGCCCGAGGCGCTGCCCGCGCGTGACAGCAGGCTCGAGACGTAGGCGATCTCCTTTTTGAGCTCGCGCGCGCGGCTGGCGCTGTCGAGCGCGGCCTTGGAGTCGACGCCGATGGCGATCTCGCCGCCGCGTGCGACCTGCTTGCCGTCGTCCACGGACAGGGACAGAAACTCCTTGTCCGAGGCGATGACCTGCTCCTCGCGCACGACGATGCCGCTGGCCTGTCCGCCTTCGCTGACGGTCACGAGCACCGCCGGTGCGGTGGAATACGACTGCTGCGTGGAGCGAAACAGGTACACGCCCAGATACACGGCCATGGCCGCGAAGAGCACGAGCATGGCGATGTTCGTAAAGGTATTCGTTTTCTTCAAAGCCTGCCCTCCTTCCGGTGGGGGGGCGGCGGGGAGATCACGCCTGCAGCTCGAACGTCACCGCCCGCACCGGGGCGACCGTCGAGATCGCGTGCTTGTAGATCATCTGCTGGCGGCCGTCGGCCTCGATGAGCACGGCAAAGCTGTCAAAGCTGCGCACGATGCCGCGCAGCTGAAACCCGTTCATGAGAAACAGGGTCACGGGGATCTTCTCCCGCCGGATGTAATTGAGGAATGTGTCCTGAAGATTCTGTGTCTTTTGCATGATCGCCGCTCCTTTTGCCGGAGCGGACATATATCGACTTATCATAGCACAAACCGCCGCTCCGTGAAATAGTGAATTTATACAAATCCGGCGAAAATGGCAGTTTTCTCCGCATCTGTACAGGCCACTATTCTATACCGCGCCCGGCCAAGAATTGCGTCGAACGGCGGCAGGCCAGGTCCATGTCCGGCGTTTTTTCGTGCCGCAGCCAAAATAGCTGCGCATCGCGCCGCAGCCACGTGAGCTGGCGCTTTGCGTACTGCCGCGAGGCGAGCCGGATGGCATCCGCGGCCTCCTGTGCCGTCGCCTCGCCGCGCACGGCGGCCACGGCCTCCTTGTAGCCGATGGCCTGCATGGCCGTGCAGTCGGCTGGCACACCGGCGGCCAGCAGCGCGCGCACTTCGTCGAGCAGCCCCTGCTGCATCATGGCGTCCACGCGCCGGTCGATGCGCGCATAGAGATCCTGCCGGTCTGCGAACGTGAGCGCGATCTTCGCCGCGTCGTAGCGCGGCGGCACGGCGCGGGTCTCGGCGTCGTGCTGCGTGATGGTCTTGCCCGTGAGGATGTAGACCTCCATCGCGCGCACGATGCGCTTTTTGTCCGCAGGGTGGAGCTTTGCCGCGCGCTCGGGGTCAAATTTGCGCAGCTCACCGAGCAGCCCCTCGCCGCCGATCTCGTCGTAGCGCTCGCTCAGCTCCTGCCGCAGCGCGGTGTCGGCCGTGCCGTCGGCAAAGGTGCGCCCGGCGATGAGCGAGTCGATGTAAAGCCCCGTCCCGCCGACGACGATCGGCAGTTTTCCGCGCGCGAGGATATCGTCCACGCAGGCGGTCGCTTCCGCCGCGTAGCGTGAGACGGAGTAGTTCTCCGTCGGGTCGGCGATGTCAATCATGTGGTGCGGCACGCCCTGCATCTCCTCCGGCGTGGGCTTGGCCGTGCCGATGTCCATGCCGCGGTAGATCTGCATCGAGTCGGCCGAGACGACCTCGCCTCCGAGCCGCTGCGCGAGCATGACGCCCAGCGCGGTCTTGCCCGAGGCGGTCGGGCCGGTAATGACGACCAGTTTTGGCTGCATCCGGCAGCCTCCTTTCCATAAGAGAGAATTCAGAAAGATTTTATTGAAAAGTATTAGAAATGTGTTAAAATGAGACCATATCCCAGTATTCAAGAAGGTGAACCCATGAAGATCAAAATTTCTGCCGACAGCACCTGCGATCTCTCGCCGGAGCTGATCGCGCGCTACAACATCGGCATCACGCCGCTGTACATCGTGCGCGGCGACGAGACGCTGCGCGACGGCATCGATGTGCGTCCGGAGGAGCTCTACGCCTACGCGAAGGCCACGGGCAAGCTCTGCCAGACCGCGGCGGTGAACGTGTCGGACTATCTGGCGTTTTTCGGCGCGGCGCGCGCCGAGTATGACGCCGTGATCCACTTCACGATCTCGAGCGATATGTCCGGCTGCTACCAGAACGCCTGCATCGCGGCGCGGGAGTTTACGAATGTCTACCCCGTGGACGCGCGCAACCTCTCGACCGGCATCGGCCATCTGGTGCTCGACGCGGCCGAGATGGCCGCGCAGGGCATGGATGCGGCCGACATCGCGGCGGCGCTGGAGAAAAAGCGCGAGAAGCTCGATGTCAGCTTCGTGCTCGACACGCTCGATTATCTCGTGCGCGGCGGGCGCTGCTCGTCGCTCGCGGCGCTGAGCGCCAATTTCCTGCATCTCAAGCCGTGCATCGAGGTCAAGGACGGAAAAATGGGCGTCGGCCGCAAGTACCGCGGCAAGCTCGAAAAGTGCTATGTGCAGTACATCGAGGACCGGCTCAAGGGCCGCGACGATATTGACTGCCACCGCATCTTCATCACGGATTCCGGCATCGACGAGGCCACCTGGCAGGAGCTCGAGCGCGTTGTGCGCGCGTGCCAGCCGTTTGAGGAAGTGTACCACACGCAGGCCGGCTGCACGGTGTCGAACCACTGCGGCCCCGGCTGCATGGGCATTTTGTACTACCACAAGTAAACACAGTTGTGCAGTCTGACAGGGGGCGCGCCGCGCTCCCTGTTTCTCTGCCCAAAAGGATTACTTTTGGGCAGAGAACTGCGGCCTGACTGCATCGCACGCGCTGTCCGCCTGCGGCGGACGGCGCGCACGTTTGATTAACCGAGGGGAGCGCGTTGCGCTCCCTGCTTTTTTACACGATGCGCTTGAAGAGCTTGTCCAGCTCGCGGCGCGTGAGCGTCACGGCGACGGGGCGTCCGTGCGGGCAGTATTTCACCTCGCCCGCGCACACCGCGTCCGCCAGACGCAGCAGCTCCTCGGGCTCTGTCTGCCAGCCGGCCTTGATGGCCGCCTTGCACGCCACGGTCTTGAGCACCTCGTCGCGCACGGCCTGCGCGTCCGTGTGCGCGCCGTGGCGCAGCTGCGCGCAGATCTCCTCGAGCGCGGGCAGCGCATCGCCCGCGTCGATCTGGGCGGGCACGCCGCGCAGGATGTAGTCGCTGCGGCCGAACGGCTCGAGCGTGAAGCCGAGCTCCGCGAGCGTGTCGCCGTGCTGCTGCAGCACCTCCGCGTCGCTCGCGTCTGGCGTGAAGGGCAGCGGCTCGAGCAGCGTCTGCGACGGGATGTCGGCAGGGTTCCGGCGCAGACGGTCAAAGTTGATGCGCTCGTGCGCCGCGTGCTTGTCGATGAGGATGAGCGTATCGCCCTTTTCCACGAGGATGTAGGTGTGCATCGCCTCGCCGATCAGGCGGGCGGGCGGCGTCTCCGGCGGCACGGCGCGCGCGAGCGGCGACGGGGTCTCCGGCTCGGCGGGCTCGGGCTCGAGCGCGGTCTGCACGCTCTGCACGACCGGCGCGGCCGGTTCCGGCATGGGCTGCGCTGCCGGTGCTGTGCGTGCGGGCGCGGGGAATACCGGCGGCGGCGTCACGCACGGTGCTGAAAAGGCCGACGCCGTCGGCGAGCGGAACGAGAGCGCCTCCTCCGCCGGGGCGGCGGGGGCATAGGTGCGCGCACCGGAAAATACCGGCGCCGCGGGTGCGGGCGGGTGCTGTGTTGCGGCCGGTGCCGCTTTCGGTGCTGCCGGCACGAACGGATCCGCCTTTGGCACGGCCTCCGGTTTGGCCGCCTTCGGCAGCGTGGTCACGGGCTCCTTTTCTGCCTCGAGCGCTGCGCGCGCGCCGTAATACACGGCGTCGAACACCGCGCGCTCGTGCGAGAATTTCACCTCGGTCTTTGCCGGGTGGACGTTCACGTCCACGGCCGCGCAGCTGAGCTCCACATACAGCACGCACGCGGGGAAGCGCCCCACGAGCAGCGTGTTGCGGTAGGCCTGCTCGAGCGCGGCCTGCAGCGCGGCGGATCTGATCCACCGGCCGTTGCAGAAGAAATGCTGCTGCGCGCGGCTGCCGCGCCCGGCGGCGGGCGAGGAGATGAAGCCGTGCACGCGCACGCCGTCGGCCTCACCGGCGCAGGGCAGCAGGCTCATGGCGAAGTCGCGCCCGAGCAGGCTGTAGACGCAGCTGTCGAGCTTGTTGTCGCCGGGGGAGAAAAACAGCTCCTCCCCGTCGCGGATGCAGCGCACGGACACATCCGGCCGGCCGAGCGCGCACCGCAGCGCGGCGGCGGCGCAGGCCGCGCCCTCCGCGCGGTCGGACTTCAGGAATTTGCGCCGGGCGGGCGTGTTGAAAAACAGGTCGCGCACGATCATCGTCGTGCCCTCGGGGCAGCCGGTCTCGTACATGTCCTGAATGTCGCCCGCGTCGAGCGTCATGTGCGTGCCGGCGGCCGCGCCGCGCTGCCGCGTCGTGAGCGTGATGTGCGACACGGCGCTGATCGCGGCCAGCGCCTCGCCGCGAAAGCCCATCGTGCCGATGGCCTCGAGCCCCTGCTCGTCGTGCAGCTTGCTCGTCGCGTGGCGCAAAAACGCGATGCCCGCGTCCTCGGGCGCCATGCCGCAGCCGTCGTCCGTCACGCGCAGATACGTCGCGCCGCCGCCGCGCAGCTCCACCGTCACGGTGCGGGCCCCGGCGTCGAACGCATTTTCCACCAGCTCCTTGACCACGGAGGCGGGCCGCTCGACGACCTCGCCCGCGGCGATCAGATCCGCAAGATGCGGAGAGAGAATTTGAATATCGGGCATGGTTTGCCCTCCTTTGTGCACAGTCGGCGGGAAGCGAGCTTCCCGCGCGTACATTATAAAGGATTGGCATTGAAAATTCCACCGCGAAATGCTACAATATTCTATCACACTTCAAATTTTACCCGGATATATCCGGATAGGCAGGAGCATTGCATGAGCTATCAGAGAGTAGAGATCCCCGAATCGGACATCCAGCGCCAGCTGGACATCTGCGCGCAGCTGCGCGCGCATTTTTCTGCCGGCGGCCGTCAGCCGCTGGCCATGGTCGACACCTACGGCTGCCAGCAGAACGAGGCCGACAGCGAAAAGCTGCGCGGCTATCTGCGCGCCATGGGCTTTGATTTCACGCAGGACGAATTTGCGGCCGACGTCGTCGTCATGAACACCTGCGCCGTGCGCGAGCACGCCGAGACGCGCGTGTTCGGCAACGTCGGCGCGCTGACGCACACGAAGGCGCGCAATCCCGAGCAGATCATCGCGGTCTGCGGCTGCATGGCGCAGCAGGAGCACGTGGCCGAGAAGCTGAAAAAGTCCTACCGCATCGTTGACCTCGTCTTCGGGCCGCACGAGCTGTGGCGCTTCCCGGAGCTGCTGCGCAGCGTCTGCACCGAGCACCGGCGCGTGTTCGCCATCGCCCCGGCGGACGGCAGCGTCGCCGAGGGCATCCCGCGGCAGCGCGACGGCAGTGTCAAGGCATGGCTGTCGATCATGTACGGGTGCAACAACTTCTGCACCTACTGCATCGTGCCGTATGTGCGCGGGCGCGAGCGCTCCCGCCACCCGGAGGAGATCGTGCGCGAGGCGCGCGAGCTCGTTGCGGCGGGATATAAGGACATCACGCTGCTGGGTCAGAATGTCGACTCCTACGGCCGCGACCTCGACGAGGACGTGGACTTTGCCGACCTCATCCGCAGCATCAACGCCATCCCGGGCGACTTTGTCATCCGCTTCATGAGCAGCCACCCGAAGGATGCGACGGAAAAGCTCTTTCGCGCCATGGCCGAGTGCGAAAAGTGCGCGCACCAGATGCACCTGCCCGTGCAGAGCGGCAACGACCGCGTCCTGCACGCGATGAACCGCGGCTACACGCGCGAGAAATATCTGGCGCAGGTGGCGCTTGCACGGCAGTATATGCCCGACCTCGTGCTCACGACGGACATCATCGTCGGCTTCCCCGGCGAGACGGATGAAGAATTTCAGGACACGCTCTCGCTCGTCGAGGCCGTGCGCTATGACGCGATGTTCACCTTCATCTATTCGCCGCGCGTCGGCACACCGGCGGCGAAGATGCCCGACCCCTACACCCGCGCGCAGAAGCAGGTGCGCTTTGACGCGCTCGTCGCGTCGGCCAACGCCATCTCGGAGTGCAAGCACCGCGCCTATGAGGGCAGCGTGCAGCGCGTGCTCGTCGACGGGGCGGACGGCCGGGGCGACTATCCGCTCACGGCGCGCACGAAGGGCGGCCGGCTGGTGCATATGCGCGGCGACGAGGCGCTCGTCGGGCAGTTCGTGGATGTGAAGATCACCGGCAGCAACACCTGGGCGCTCTACGGCGAGGAGGCGTGACATGGCGGAACTGACGCCGATGAAGCGGCAATATTACGAGATCAAGCAGCGCAATCCCGACTGCCTGCTGTTTTTCCGGCTGGGCGATTTTTATGAGATGTTCGACGACGATGCGCGCCTTGCCGCGCGCGAGCTCGACCTCACGCTCACGACGCGCGACCGCAACGTCGAAGACCCCGCCGAGCGCACGCCCATGTGCGGCGTGCCGTACCACTCGGCCGAGGCGTACATCGGCCGCCTGATCGCCAAGGGCTACAAGGTGGCCATCTGCGAGCAGATGGAGGATCCCGCGCTTGCCAAGGGGCTGGTCGAGCGGGACATCATCCGCATCATCACGCCCGGCACGGTCACGGAGTCCTCGATGCTCGAGGAGAACAAGTCGAACTATCTCGGCGCGGTGTATCTGAGCGCACAGTCCGGCGGCACGGCGTTCTGCGACCTCTCGACGGGGGAGTTCTGCGCCGCAAGCTACCCGGCCGACGCCGTGAGCCACATCCTCAACGAGCTCGGGCGCTTTGCCCCGCGCGAGGCCGTATGCGCCGACGCGGCGGCGGAAAACGACGACATCCGCACCTTCCTCACCAAGCGCCTCGGCAGTCTGGTCGAGGCGGGCGGCGACCGGTTTGAATACATGGCGGCGGCTGCGCGCGTGTGCGAGCAGTTCGGCGTGCAGAGCGCGGACGACCTCGGCCTCGGCGAGGCACCGGAGGCCGTGTGCGCGGCCGGCGCGCTGCTGGCCTACCTGCACGAGACGCAAAAGTGCGACCTCGGCCACATCCGGCGGCTGGAGCTGCTGGGTGACGACCACTACATGGAGCTCGACTACACCACGCGCCGCAATCTGGAGCTGACGGAAAACCTCCGCTCCGGCGAAAAGCGCGGCAGCCTCCTCTGGGTGCTCGACAAGACGAAAACGCCCATGGGCGGCCGCCTGCTGCGCACCTGGGTCGAGCGTCCGCTGCTGAGCCCCGTGCAGATCCGCCGCCGCCTCGGCGCGGTGGAGGAGCTGGTGGGCGAGAGCGTGCTGCGCAGCGAGCTGATCTGCTGCCTGCGGGAGATCGGCGATATGCAGCGCCTTGTCTCGCGCGCAGTGTACGGCTCGGCCAACGGGCGCGACCTGCACGCGCTGGCGCTGTGCTGCGCGCAGCTGCCGCAGCTGACGGCGCTGCTGCAAAACGTGCACAGTGCGGCGCTGCGCGACATTGCGCAGATGGATACGCTCGCCGATCTCTGCACGCGCATCGACCGCGCGATCTGTGACGAGCCGCCGTTTTCCGTGCGCGAGGGCGGCATCCTCCGCACCGGCTACAGTGAGGAGGTCGACCGCCTGCGCAACGTGCGCGATCACGGCGCGCAGACCGTTGCCGAGCTCGAGCAGCGCGAGCGTGAGCGCACGGGCGCAAAGAAGCTCAAGGTCGGCTACAACAAGGTTTTCGGTTACTATATCGACATTCCCAACAGCGCGGGCATCACCGAGCTGCCGGAGGACTATATCCGCAAGCAGACGCTGGTGTCGAGCGAGCGGTATTTCACGCACGAGCTCAAGGAGCTCGAGAACACGCTCCTGACGGCGCGCGAGCGCATCGCGGAGCTGGAATACCAGCTCTTCAACGAGGTGCGCCAGCTCGTCGCGGGCGAGGTCGCGCGTGTGCAGGCGGCGGCGGACGCCGTGGCGCGGCTCGACGCGCTGTGCTCGCTGGCCGAGACCGCCGTGAAGAACAACTACGTCTGCCCCGAGGTGGACCTGTCGCGCACGCTCGACATCCGCGAGGGGCGTCACCCCGTCGTCGAGCAGGCGCAAAAGGACAGCCTCTTCGTCCCGAACGACACGTTCCTCAACGATGCCGATGATCGCGTCGCCATCGTGACCGGACCGAACATGGCCGGCAAATCCACCTATATGCGCCAGACCGCGCTCATCGTGCTCATGGCGCAGATGGGCTCGTTCGTCCCGGCGAAAAGCGCCGTCATCGGCGTGGTCGACCGCGTGTTCACGCGCATCGGCGCGTCCGACGACCTTGCCGCCGGACAGAGCACGTTCATGGTCGAGATGAGCGAGATGGCCAACATCCTCCGCCACGCCACGGCGCAGAGCCTGCTCATCCTCGACGAGATCGGCCGCGGCACGTCGACATATGACGGCATGGCCATCGCGCGCGCGGTGCTCGAATACTGCGCAGACCCCCGCCGCCTCGGCGCCAAGACCATGTTCGCCACGCACTACCATGAGCTGACCGCGCTCGAGCAGACGCTGCCCGGCGTGCGCAACTACAACATCACGGCCAAAAAGCAGGGCGGCACGCTGCTGTTCCTGCGCAAGATCGTCGCGGGCGCGGCCGACGACAGCTACGGCATCGAGGTCGCAAAGCTCGCCGGTGTGCCGGACACGATCATCACGAAGGCCAAGACCTACCTGCGCGAGCTGGAGTCCGGCGCGGCGCAGCCCGCCGCCCCCGCGCACCCGGCGCAGGACGATGCGCAGATGACGCTCGGCGACGCCGCCGGAGACGTCATCGCCGAGCAGCTGCGCGCCATCGACCTCAACACCATTACGCCGCTCGAGGCCATGCGCCTGCTCTTTGAGCTGCAGCAGAAAGCGAGGGGCTGATATGCGCAGAGCCAAAGCAGAGTGGAGCGATCCCATGCCCCGCGGCGCGCGCATCGCGGGCTGGGCGTATTTTCCTATCCACGTGGCCGTGCTGCCGCTGACGATCGGCGCACTGCTCATGGCGGTGCTCGGCGAGCTGCCGTCGGACATCCTGTGCAACGTCTGGTATTACCTCATCGGCCTCGTGTTCACGCTCGCCGTCATGTGGCGCTTTTTGCACCGCAGCTATGACACGATGGCCGGCAGCATCCTGCGCTGCATCGGCATGATGCTCGCCGCCTACGGCATCGACGTGCTGCTCTCGCTCGTGCTGCAGCTCGGCACGGGGCTCATCGGCGAGCTGCCCGTGCCGAACAACGACGCCGTGACCGGCCTTGCCAAAGTGGACTACAAGCGCATGACCGCCGTCGCGGTGCTCATGGCGCCGCTCGTGGAGGAGTGCCTGTTTCGCGGCGTGGTCTTCGGCACCATCCGGCCGCGCAGCCGCTTCTGGGCGTATGCCGTGTCGATCGCGCTCTTTTCGCTCTACCACGTCTGGCAGTACGTCGTCATGTACGGCGATCCGAAGCTGCTGCTCTCGGCGCTGGCGTATGTGCCGGTGTCGGCCGCACTCACGTTCTGCTATGAGCAGACGCGCTCGATCTGGCCGCCGGTGTTTTTCCACATGTGCATCAACGCGCTCTCGCTCGCGGTACTCGCCGGGTGAGCGCAGAAAAGATCCACCGCTTTCCGACTCCGGAAAGCGGCGGATCTTTATGCTTCGGTTTTTTCGTACACGCAAAACTGATAGCCCACGCCGTCATGCTCGGCGCGCGGCTCGGCGGACACGCAGTGCCATGCGGGGTCTGCGTCCAGATCCGGGAAAAACACGTCCGAGTGGGGCGCAGCGTCGATTTTTGTGACGTATACGCGCGTCATGTGGGGGAACATCTGCCGGAACACACTGTCTCCGCCGATGACGAAGCAGCGCGCGTGCTGCGCGGCGGCGGCCACGGCCTCGTCCGGGTCGTGCACCACCTGCGCGCCCTCGATCGTGATGTTCCGGCGCGAGAGCACAAAGTTTTCGCGGCCGGGCAGCGGCTTTCCGCCCGGAAAATCCTCCAGCGTGCGCCGCCCGACGATCACGGCCGCGCCCATCGTCAGCTCCCGGAAGCGGCGGCGGTCGGCGGGGATCACGAGCGGCTGTGTGCCCTTGGCACCGATGCCCCAGTCGGCATAGACGGCAACGATCGCATCCATGGCAGGCCCTCCTTACACCGCGATGGGGATCTTCCCCGTGAACTCGCTGTATTCGTAGCCCTCGACCTGGAAGCTGTCACGGGTGAAGGCGTAAAAATCGTTGACGGACGGGTCGATGAGAAACTTCGGCGCGGCCTTGGGTTCGTTTTGGATGATCTGCTCGATGACCGGCACATGGCGGTCGTAGATGTGCGCGTCGGCGATGACGTGCACCAGCTCGCCCACCTGCAGCCCGGACACCTGCGCGAACATATGCACGAGCACGGCGTACTGCACGACGTTCCAGTTGTTCGCCGCGAGCATATCCTGACTGCGCTGGTTGAGGATGGCGTTGAGGGTGTTGCCCGAGACGTTGAAGGTCATCGAATATGCGCAGGGGTAGAGCGCCATCTCGTGCAGATCCTCGAACGTGTAGATGTTCGTCAGGATGCGGCGGGAGGCGGGGTTGTGCTTCAGGTCATAGAGCACGCGGTCCACCTGGTCGAATTCGCCCTCGGGATATTGGTGCTTGACGCCGAGCTGATAGCCGTAGGCCTTGCCGATCGAGCCGGTCTCGTCGGCCCACTGATCCCAGATGTGGCCGCGCAGGTCGTGGATGTTGTTCGACTTCTGCTGCCAGATCCACAGCAGCTCGTCCACGGCGGTCTTCCAATAGGTGCGCCGCAGCGTCAGCAGCGGAAACTCCTCGGACAGGTCGTAGCGGTTGACGATGCCGAACTTCTTGACCGTGTGCGCCGGAGCGCCGTCGTCCTCCCAGTGGGGGCGCACGGTCCGGTCGGTATCCCAGACGCCGTTTTCCAGTATGTCGCGGCAGTTGCGGATGAATACCTCGTCTGCGTAGCTCATGATTCGGCTCCTTTCGAAAAAACAATGACATATTAGTTTATCACACGGACGGCGGGGTTGTAAATGGCGAAAGCCGAAAACGCGCCGCGCCGCGGTTATTTTACGAAAGGCATAAAAATGCAGGGTAAATTTGGTCAAAATGCCACGGAGATTTGACACGTTTTTTGCGCACAGACCGTCCCGTTTTCAGTTGCGGGATGCTATAATCAAAGAAGCGATACCCCAAATCATGAAACGGAGGATATCACATGAAGCACATGAAGAAATTGCTTTCTCTGCTGCTGGTGCTTTGCCTCGTGCTGAGCCTGAGCTGCACGGCATTTGCGGCCGGGGCGGAAAAGCCGCTGGACGGAAAGACCGTCATCCTGCACTCGAACGACGTGCACGGTGCGATCGATCTGTACGCGGCCATGGCAGCCCTGAAGGCGGACTATGAGGCGCAGGGCGCGGAGGTCATCCTTGCCGACGCCGGCGACTACAGTCAGGGCACCGTCTATGTCAGCGTCAACAAGGGCGCGGACGCGGTGACCATGATGAACGCGACCGGCTATGACGTTGTCACCCTCGGCAACCACGAGTTTGACTACGGCTATGCGCAGCTGGCGGAGAACATGAAGGCCGCCAAGTTCCAGGTCCTGTGCGCCGACGTGCTCGGTGCCGACGGCAAGACCATCTTTGACGCCAACACCATCATCGAAAAGGGCGGCGTGAAGATCGGCTTCTTCGGTCTCGATACGCCCGAGGCGCAGACCAAGGCCAACCCCAAGCTCATTCAGGGCCTGAAGTTCCTCGCCGGAGCGGACGGCAAGGAGCTCTATGACTGCGCGGCGGCGCAGGTCGCAGACCTGAAGGCGAAGGGCGCAGACCTCGTCGTCTGCCTCGCGCATCTGGGCGTGGACGAGAGCTCCGAGCCCTATACCTCCTATGATCTGGCCAAGAACGTGCAGGGCATCGATTTCATCATCGACGGCCACTCCCACACCGTCATGACCGCAGGCCCGAACGGTGAGCCCATCCAGTCGACCGGCACGGCCTTTGCCAACATCGGCGTCATCACCATCGACAACGCCACGAAGAAGATCGTCGGCAACGAGCTGATCAAGGTTTCTGAATATGAAAAGCGCGATGAGACCGTCGCCGCGGCCGCCAAGGCCATCAAGGAGCCCATCGACAAGGCCTACGGTGAGAAGTTCGCCGTGAGCGAGGTGGCGCTCAACGGCGCGAAGGCGCCCAACGGCAACCGTGACTCCGAGACCAACCTCGGCGACCTGATCACGGACGCCATGCTCTGGAAGGTGCTTGCCGACGCGGAGATCACTGTTGCCAAGGAGAACGTGGTCGCCATTACCAACGGCGGCGGCATCCGCGCGAGCATCGGCGTGGGCGACGTCACGAAGAAGGACATCAACACCGTGCTGCCGTTCGGCAACACGCTTGCCGTGGTCTACGTGAAGGGCTCCGAGCTGCTCGAGGCGCTCGAGGCCAGCACGTTCTGCACGCCGAAGTCCATCGGCGGCTTCCCGCAGGTGGCGGGCATGCAGTTCAAGGTCGCGACGTATGAGAAGTACGACGCGAACGCCGAGCCTTATCCGGGTTCTACGTACTACGGCCCCAAGACCATCAACCGCGTGAGCATCAGCTCGATCAACGGCAAGGACTTTGACCCCGAGGCCACCTATGCCGTCATCACGAACAACTTCGTGGCCGGCGGCGGCGACACGTACTATGCGTTTGCCGCAGCCACCAACCAGTTCGACACCGGCCTGCCGCTGGACGAAGTGGTCATGGAATACATCACCAAGGAGCTCAAGGGCGTGATCGGCGAGGCCTATGCCGAGCCCGCCGGACGCATCGTGGTCGATCAGGGCGTCGCCCCGGCGATCGCCGATGTGCAGAGCATGGTCATGGGCGAGGCTTCCTACACGGCTGAGAGCTACAAGGCCTATGCTGCCGTCGAGGCCAAGCTGGCCGCCGCCGAGACCGAGGCCGAGCGCGTGGCGCTGTGCGCCGAGCTGCGCGCCGCGGTTTCCGGTCTGAAGATTGTTGAAAACACGTTTGACGACGCCACGAGCGGCTGGTATAAGCCCGCTGTCGACTTTGCGCAGGCGTCCGGCCTGATGTCCGGCATGGGCGACAACAAGTTCGCCCCCGACGTCACGACGACCCGCGCCATGGTCGCGCAGGTGATGTATGAGCTCGCCGACGAGCCCGACGTGTCCGGTCTGACCTGCCCGCTGAGCGATGTCGACTCCACCGCGTGGTACGCGGATGCAGTCACCTGGGCCTACAACGCCGGCGTGGTCAGCGGCTATGAGGACGGCACGTTCCGCCCGGGCCGCGCCATCACCCGTCAGGAGATGGCCGTCATGTTCTACGGCATGCTCTTTGGCACGGATTCCATCCTCGTCGAGGATGACATCAAGATCGCCCTCGGCGCGTTCAAGGACGGCGACACGGTCGCTTCCTGGGCACGCGAGGCGGTCGCTGTCTGCTACATCAGCGGGATCATGGTCGGCGACAACGGTTCCTTCAAGCCGACCGACCTGCTCAGCCGCGCGCAGCTCGCGCAGGTGTTCCGTAGCTTCTACGAGACGCAGCTGACCTTTGCGCTCGACGAGCTTCCGGCCGCGCCCGAGCAGCCCAGCACGCCTGTGCAGCCGAGCGCACCCGAGCAGCCCAGCATGCCCACCGCAGCGTAATTGCAATCCCCCCCGCCCGCACGGAGACCCGTGCGGGCGGTCTTCTTTTTGTGCGTTTTGCGCATGGGATCGTGCTTGACAATTCCGGAAAACCTTTTACAATATAGGGCGAACCGATCTGAAGAGTCTACAAGGAGGTTTTTGATATGAATCTGAACAAATATCTGGACATCGCACCCGAGGTGCAGCAGGCGCTCGCAGACGGCCGTCCGGTCGTTGCGCTCGAGAGCACGATCATCTCGCACGGCATGCCCTATCCGAAAAACGTCGAGACGGCGCTGCTCGTCGAGCGGACCCTGCGCGACAACGGCGCAGTGCCCGCCACCATCGCCATCCTCGGCGGCCGCCTGAAGGCCGGCCTGTCCAAGGAGGAGATCACCTACCTCGGCAAGAGCGGGCGCAAGGTCGCCAAGGTCTCGCGCCGCGACCTGCCGGTCATCTGCGCGCGCGGCATGGACGGCGCCACCACCGTCACCACGACGATGATGATCGCCCACATGGCGGGCATCTCCGTCTTTGCCACCGGCGGCATCGGCGGCGTGCACCGCGGCGCCGAGACGACCATGGACATCTCCGCCGACCTGGAGGAGCTGGCGCAGACGCCGGTCATGGTCGTGTGCGCGGGCGCAAAGGCCATCCTCGACCTCGGCCTGACGCTGGAATATCTGGAGACGAAGGGCGTGCCCGTGCTCGGCTACGGCACGGACGAGCTGCCCGCGTTCTACACCCGCGAGAGCGGCCTCGGCGTCGACGCGCGCGGCGACACGCCGGAGGATCTGGCTGCGATCTTCCAGGCGCAGCGTGACCTCGGCCTCAAGACCGGCATGCTCGTCACGAATCCGATCCCGGAGCAGTATGCCATGGACAAGACCGTCATCGACAAGGCCATCGATCAGGCGCTCGCCGAGAGCCATGAACAGGGCATCCACGGCAAGGAGACCACGCCGTTTCTGCTCGCGCGCGTGGCGGAGCTCACCGGCGGCGACAGCCTCGAGAGCAACATCCAGCTCGTGCTCAACAACGCCCGCGTCGCAGCCAAGACCGCTGTCGCCCTCTGCAAATGAAGGGCGGTGCGTGGCTCGTGCTCGCCGTGTCCATGCTGATGGGGCTCGGCCTCACCATCGGAGCGATCGCCTCACGCAGGCAGATGCGCACCGCCGTCGTGGTGGTGCTGTGTCTGGTCGGCATCGGCATCGTGCTTGCCGGCGCGGCGCTGAGCATCGGCATTGGCATTTTGTGAGCGCGTGAAACCAAACCGAAAACACCGCAGACCAACTGGTCTGCGGTGTTTTTTGTCAGCAGGGCTTATTCGCTGCCGGGCTGCGGCTTCGCAACGCGGAAGATCATGCGCGGGGTCTCGGTGCTGGCCTTCGTGTTCGGGGCGATGGATTCGGTGATGAACGAGTTGCCGCCGATGACGGAGTTTGCGCCGATGACGGTCTTGCCGCCGAGGATGGACGCGCCGGAGTAGATCGTGGCGTTGTCGCCGACGGTCGGGTGGCGTTTGCCGGTCACGGCGTGGCCGTGGCGCGGGCTGAGCGCGCCGAGCGTCACGCCCTGATAGAGCTTGACGTGGTCGCCGATGACCGTCGTCTCGCCGACGACGATGCCGGTGCCGTGGTCGATGAAGAAGTATTCGCCGATCTGGGCGCCGGGGTTGATGTCGATGCCGGTCGCGCCGTGGGCATATTCGCTCATGATGCGCGGGATGAGCGGCACGCCGCTCTCATACAGCTCGTGCGCGACGCGGTAGACGAAGATGGCATACAGACCGGGGTAGGAGAAGATGACCTCCTCCTTGCTGCCGGCGGCGGGGTCGCCCTCGAAGTTTGCCGACACGTCCTTCATGAGGATGGTCTGGATCTGCGGCAGGCGGCACAGGAACCGGTCGCAGACGGCGTTCGTGCGCTCGCGCAGCTCGCCCTCGTCCGCGATCGTGTTGGAAAAGGCCAGATGCACCTGCTCGCGCAGGTCGGTGTAGATCTCGCCGAGCAGGAACTCCGCAAACGTCTCGGCCGAGACGTGCGACACCGTGCCGCCCGCGAAATACGCCGGGAAGAACACCTTCTGCAGGTTCTCGATGATCTTGATGATGACCTTGCGGTCGGGCATGCGCAGGTGCTCACTGTACATGGGCACCTCGGCGGTCTCGTAGCCGTTGGCGATCTGTGCGGCAACGGCGTGCAGCAGACTTTTTTGCGTCATGATGGGCAATCTCCTTTTCGATTTTCTTCTTTTTTCCACGGGCTGCAGACAAAAAACGCAGGAAGCGCGCTGCTTCCTGCGTAAAAACCATTGTGGATACCATACGGGCGCGATCCCGCGGCCGTAGAGCTACCGGCAGAAAGCGACGCAGCTTTGCGCACGACAACAACAGGCCGTCGGACAGACCGCGGCCGGGATGCTGTTGCAGCTGCAAAGACGCATTGCTCAGGCTCCTTCCGGTAATGCCCCTTCGATGGGGCGCTCTGGTATCTTGTATAACACGAACTGCCGCACTTGTCAAGTGACGATGTGCCGCACTTGTCGCACGCACCGCTCAGGTGCGCTTTTTCGGCAGCTTTGTGACGCGGCCGTCGCCGTGGTCGATGTATGTGTTTTCGAGCACGTCGATCGTGCTGCGCCGCCAGTCGGCGATGTATTCCTCGCGCAGCGCCTTGCGCTCAGCCTGCTCGTCGGGCGTCAGCTCGCGCTCGCGCGCGATGCGCGTCAGTTCGCTGATGCGATCCATCTTTTCCTGTGTCAAGGCTTTGCTCTCCTCTCAGTTTTTCAGGCTGTGCAGCGGGGCGGGGATGCGCCCGCCGCGGGCGATGAAGTCCGCCGCGCTGCAGCGGTTGACCGGCATGACCGGTGCGCTGCCGAGCAGCCCGCCGAACGCCACCGTGTCGCCCACGGTCTTTCCGGGCGCGGGGATGATGCGCACGGCGGTGGTCTTGTTGTTGATCATGCCGATGGCGGCCTCGTCGGCGATGATGGCGGAGATGGTCTCGGCCGTGGTGTCACCGGGCACGGCGATCATGTCGAGCCCGACCGAGCACACGCACGTCATCGCCTCGAGCTTCTCGATCGTCAGGCGGCCGGCCTCGGCCGCGGCGATCATGCCGGCGTCCTCCGACACGGGGATGAACGCGCCCGAGAGCCCGCCGACGTGGGACGAGGCCATGACGCCGCCCTTTTTCACCGCGTCGTTGAGCAGCGCGAGCGCCGCCGTCGTGCCGGGTGCGCCGACGGATTCCAGCCCCATCTCCTCGAGCACGGCGGCCACGCTGTCACCGACGGCGGGCGTCGGTGCGAGCGACAGATCCACGATGCCGAACGGCACGCCCAGCCGCGCGGACGCCTCCTGCGCCACGAGCTGACCCATGCGCGTGATGCGGAAGGCCGTCTTTTTCACCGTCTCGGCCACGACGTCGAACGGCTGGCCGTGCACGCTTTTGAGCGCGTGCTGCACGACGCCCGGCCCCGATACGCCGACGTGCACCTCGCACTCCGGCTCGCCCACGCCGTGAAACGCGCCCGCCATGAAGGGGTTATCCTCCACGGCGTTGGCAAAGACGACGAGCTTTGCGCAGGCCATGCCGCCCTGCGCGGCGGTGAGCGCGGCGGCGCGCTTGACGGTGCGCCCCATCTCGGCCACGGCGTCCATGTTGATGCCTGCGCGCGTCGAGCCGACGTTCACGCTCGCGCACACGAGCTCCGTGCCGGCCAGCGCCTCCGGGATGGAGGTGATGAGCACGCGGTCAGAGTCCGTCATGCCCTTTTGCACGAGCGCGGAAAAGCCGCCGAGGAAGTTGACGCCGATCTCATGCGCGGCGCGATCGAGCGCCTGCGCATACGGCACGTAGGAGGGCGCGCCCGTGCCCGCCGCGACGAGCGAGATGGGCGTGACGGACACGCGCTTGTTGACGATGGGGATGCCGAACTCGGCCTCGATATCCTCGCCCGTGCGCACGAGCCGCCCCGCGAGGCGGCAGATCTTGTCGTACACCTTCGTGCAGCTGCGCGTGATGTCCGTGTCCGCGCAGTCGAGCAGGGAGATGCCCATCGTGATGGTGCGGATGTCGAGATGCTGCTGGTCGATCATGGCGATCGTCTGCAAAATTTCACTGCGGTTGATCATGGCTGTGTCCTCTCAGATGCGGTGCATGGCGTTGAAGATGTCCTCGCGCTGGGCGCGGATCTGCAGGCCGCGCTGCGCGCCGGCCTCGTCGAGCGTACGGGCGAGGTCAGCAAACGGGACGGTGCACTGCGACGCGTCCACGAGCATGATCATCGTGAAATACTCCTGCAGCACCGTCTGGCTGATGTCCAGCACGTTCACACCGTACTGCGCCAGCAGGGCGGTCACGTCGGCGATGATGCCGACATGGTCTTTTCCGATCACGGTTACGATTGCACGCATAGATTGTCCTCCTTATTGACCGATCGCGCCGAGCTCGTCGAGATCGCGCTCGAACGCGGGAATGAAATGCTCCAGAAAATACTGTACCTCCGGCAGGGGAGAGGCCTCGAGCGCCGCGCGTGTCTGCGCCTCGGCGGAGAGAAACTCGTTGTTGCCGGCCTTGCGCTCCTCGATGCACTTGATGTAGGCCGAGAGTTTGTCGGCCGCCTTCACGAGCGGGTAAATGTCGCCGTCCTTGTCCTCGCTGAGCACGGCGGCATAGGTCTCCCGCAGCTCCGGCGGCAGCATGCCGAGCAGCTTCTGTACGGCCAGATCCTCCACCGCGTGGTAGGCCGACATGATCTCGGCGTTGTGATACTTGATCGGCGTCGGCAGGTCGCCCGTGAGGATCTCGGACGCGTCGTGATACAGCGCCGCCGTCGCAAGGGCGTTGACGTCGCACGGCTCGCGGAAGATGTCGCGCCGGATCACGCCGAGCGCGTGCGCGAGCACCGCGACCATGTGGCTGTGCTCCTGAATGTTCTCGGGCAGGGCGTTGCGCATCAGCCCCCAGCGCGCGATATAGCGCATGCGCGAAATGAGCGCAAAGAAGTTGGAATCCATCATTTGCTCCCCTCAAAACGGATAATTTGCGATATGGGCACATTTTATCATGCCGTTCGGGGAATGTAAACACGAAAAAGTGTTGCAATATCAGGTTTTCCATGCTAAAATGCAGATTTGTGCAAACAGAAATATCTAAAATATGTGATTCTCTTTGAGGAAGTGTGCAAAATGGAGAAATTGAGAAACATCGCCATCATCGCCCACGTTGACCACGGCAAGACCACGTTGGTCGACGAAATGCTCAAGCAGGGCGGTGCATATCGCGAACATCAGGAAGTCGTCGAGCGCGTCATGGACTCCAACGATCTGGAGCGCGAGCGCGGCATCACGATCCTGGCCAAGAACACCGCCGTGCGCTACGGCGACACGAAGATCAACATCGTTGACACGCCGGGTCACGCCGATTTCGGCGGCGAGGTCGAGCGTGTCCTGAAGATGGTCAACGGCGTCATCCTGCTCGTGGACGCCGCCGAGGGCCCCATGCCGCAGACGCGCTTCGTGCTCAGCAAGGCGCTCGAGCTCGGCCACCGCGTCATCGTCGTCATCAACAAGATCGACCGCCTCGACCAGCGCATCCACGAGGTCATCGACGAGGTGCTGGAGCTGCTCATGGACCTCAACGCCACCGACGAGCAGCTTGACTCGCCCATGCTCTTCTGCTCCGGCCGTCAGGGCACCGCGTCCTACTCCCCGGATGTGCCGGGCAAGGATCTGCGCCCGCTGTTCGAGACGATCCTCGAGTACATCCCCGCGCCGGAACAGAATGTCGACGCGCCGTTCCAGATGCTCGTGTCGTCCATCGACTACAACGAGTTTGTCGGCCGCATCGCCATCGGCCGCATCGAGCGCGGCGTCATCCACCAGAACGAGGAGATCGCCGTGTGCAACTACCACCAGCCGGATGCGCCGGCCAAGAAGGCCAAGGCCGTGTCCATGTATGAGTTCGAGGGCCTGCAGCGCGTGCCCGTCACGGAGGCGGAGGCCGGCAGCATCATCGCCATGTCCGGCATCGGCGACATCACCATCGGCGACACGATCTGCGCGCCGAGCTGCGTCGAGCCGATCGAGTTTGTCAAGATCTCCGCGCCCACGATGGAGATGACCTTCTCCGTCAACGACGGCCCGTTTGCCGGCCGCGAGGGCAAGTTCGTCACCAGCCGCCAGATCCGCGAGCGGCTCTACCGCGAGACGCTCAAGGACGTGTCCCTGCGCGTGACTGATCTCGAGGGCGCGACGGATTCGTTCAACGTCGCCGGCCGCGGCGAGATGTCGCTGTCCATCCTCATCGAGACCATGCGCCGCGAAGGGTATGAGTTTCAGGTCTCGCCCCCGCGTGTGCTCTATCAGACGATCAACGGCCAGAAGTGCGAGCCCATCGAGCGCCTCGTCGCCGATGTCCCGACCGATGCGGTCGGCTCCGTGATCGAAAAGCTCAGCGCCCGCAAGGGTGAGCTGCAGCAGATGGAACCCATCGGCAAGCGCACGCGGCTGGAGTTTCTCGTGCCGGCGCGCGGCCTGTTCGGCTACCGCAACGAGTTCATGACCGACACGAAGGGCGAGGGCATCATGGCCTCCGTCTTTGACAGCTACGCCCCGTACAAGGGCGACCTCAGCCGCCGCAACACCGGCTCGCTCGTCTCGTTCGAGACCGGCGAGAGCATCACCTACGGCCTGTACAACGCGCAGGAGCGCGGCCAGCTGTTCATCGGCGCGGGCGTGCCCGTGTACGCCGGCATGGTCGTCGGCGTGTCGCCGAAGCAGGAGGACATCACCGTCAACGTCTGCAAGAAAAAGCAGCTGACGAATACCCGTGCCGCGGGCTCCGACGACGCGCTGCGCCTCGTGCCGCCGCGCAAGCTGAGCTTGGAGCAGAGCCTGGAGTTCCTTGCGGACGACGAGCTGCTCGAGGTCACGCCCAAGAGCCTGCGCATCCGCAAGCGCATCCTCGACCATGAGCGCCGCATGAAGGCCGCGCACGGCAAGGGCGCAAAATAAATCTTTACAAGCGCGCCGCGATGTGCTATTGTAAAACAGTCCATGTGCCCGGATCCGGGGTCTGGCCGCTTCGCAGCGGTTCCTTTCCGCCCGGTTCTGCGCCAGCGGATACGAAACAAAGAAAGGAATGTATCACCATGATCACCAAGACCGAAAAGACCGCAGTCATCGAAGCCAACAAGACGCACGAGGGCGACACCGGCTCGCCGGAGGTCCAGATCGCCATCCTCACCGAGCGCATCCGTCAGCTCACCGAGCACCTGAAGGTGCACCCGAACGACAAGCACAGCCGTCTGGGCATGTACAAGATGGTCGGCAAGCGCCGCCGTCTGCTCGACTACCTCGCCAAGAAGGACATCGAGCGTTATCGTGCGATCATTGCAAAGCTGAACATCCGCAAGTAAGTTCGGCTTTTCCGAAGGGTATGAACGTTTGAAAGCAGGGGGATAATTTCATATTGTCCCCCTGCTTTTTTCGTCCGCGCCCGAATGTTCATCTTTCGGGAGCGCCGCTGCCCAGTATTTGAATCTGCGCCCCATCGCGTATGGGACGCGGATGCAAGTGCTGGCTCTGGCGTTTCCGCTGACAAAAGAAAGGAGCACCAGAACCATGATCATCACCACGCACAAGCAGTTCCCCAACTACAAGCGCTACGAGATCGAGTACGAAGGCCGTCCCCTCGTGATGGAGACCGGCAAGCTCGCCGAGCTGTGCAACTCCGCCGTCCTCGTCAGCTACGGCGAGACGACCGTGCTCGTCACCTGCACGGCTTCCGCCCGCCCGAAGGACGGTGTGGATTACTTCCCGCTGTCCGTGGACTTCAATGAGAAGCTCTACGCCGTCGGCCGCATCCCCGGCAGCTTCATGCGCCGCGAGGGCAAGCCCAGCCTGCCCGCCGTGCTGGCCAGCCGCCTGATCGACCGCCCGATGCGCCCGCTCTTCCCGAGCGACCTGCGCAACGACGTCATCATCGCCTGCGAGGTGCTGTCCGTCGACCGTGACTGCAGCCCGGAGATCACCGCCATGATCGGCGCGAGCGCCGCGGTGAGCATTTCCGACGTGCCGTTCAACGGCCCCATCGCCGGCATCGTCCTCGGCTGGGACGGAGAGAAGTACCTCTTCAACCCCACGCAGGAGCAGCGCAAGACCAACCGCATGATCACCACCATCGCCGCCACCCACAAGAAGATCGTCATGATCGAGTCCGAGGCCGACCAGGTGCCGGACGACGTCATGTACGAGGGCATCGTGCAGGCGCACGAGCATCTGCAGCCCGTGCTCGACCTCATCGACAAGATGGTCAGCGAGATCGGCAAGCCGAAGTTCGAGTATGAGCACGCCTCCTTTGACGAGAAGTTGTTCGATCTCCTGTGCGCCAACGAGATGGAGGCCATGGAGTACTGCATGGACACCGACGACAAGAACGTGCGCGAGGCGCGCGTGAACGAGTGGATCGCCGCCGTGCAGGAGAAGTATCTTGACGAGCATCCGGACATGATGCAGTTCATGGACGAGATCCTCTACAAGATGCAGAAGAAGATCGTCAAGAGGTGGCTGCTCGCCGGTCACCGCGTTGACGGCCGCAAGATGAACGAGATCCGCCCGCTCGATGCCGAGGTCGGCGTGATCCCGCGCGTGCACGGCTCGGGCCTGTTCACCCGCGGCCAGACGCAGGTGCTGTCCATCGCCACGCTCGCGACGCTGTCCATGGCCCAGAAGCTCGACACCATCTGGGAAGAGGAAGAAAAGCGCTTCATGCACCACTACAACATGCCGCCGTACTCCACCGGCGACGCCCGCGCCGCCCGCAGCACCAACCGCCGCGAGTACGGCCATGGTGCCCTCGTCGAGAAGGCGCTGCAGTGCGTCATCCCGCCGGTCGAGGAGTTCCCGTACGCCATCCGCGTGGTGTCCGAGGTGCTCTCGTCCAACGGCTCGACGTCGCAGGGCTCCATCTGCGGCTCCACGCTCGCGCTGATGGACGCCGGCGTGCCCATCA
>ERZ1673699.552-NODE-552-length-40067-cov-6.291513_pt1 | contig 40067 bp, 19 predicted proteins | sample MGYA00580229_ERZ1673699 | MGnify/ENA primary metagenome ERZ1673699 (study PRJEB41218, sample SAMN15661785) | gut metagenome | host: Homo sapiens | place: Canada: London | collected 2015-08-20/2019-03-30 | study: EMG produced TPA metagenomics assembly of... | reverse complement strand
AGTTTATGGTTCATAGTTTAATGGGGTTCGATAATTTATGTTCGTGTCAGAAAAGTCCGGTTTGTTCCCAATCGTTGGCCGTATCGTTCCTCTGCGGTTTGCCGGGCGTCGAACGGCCGTCGTTCACGTAACGCCGCATACGGGCCGTGAGCTCCTCGACCGCCTGCCGGTACTTCGGCTCGCCGATCAGGTTGCAGCGCTCGCCCGCATCGCCGTTCATGTCGTAGAGCTGCATGTCGGGCAGTCCGACAAGGTCCTCCGGCTTGGTCGGATAGGACTGCCCGCCCGACCCGCACCAGAAGATCAGTTTCAGATCGGGCACTCGCATCGCCAGGTAACCGAAGCCGGAGAGCGAGACGAGGTCTTTGCGGGCGGTCGTTCCCGTGCGGGTGAGGTTGCTCCAGATGCTGTAACTGTCCTCGGCCTCGTCGTCGCGGAGCCCGCAGCCCGCCATTTCGGCAAAGGTGGCATAGAAATCGCTCAGCGAGACCAGCGAATTGTCGGTCAGGCCGTCGTAACGGTCGCCCCACGTCACGATCAGCGGCATGCGGTGCCCGCCCTCGTAGATGTCGGTCTTCGCGCCGCGGTAGATATAGCCGGGATAGTGCCCCTGCCGCTCGAGCAGCGGGATGTCGATATGGGGCGCGCATCCGTTGTCCGATGTGAAGATCAGGATCGTATTCTCCCACTGCCCGTTGGCCTTCAGCCGTTCGACCAGCTGGCCCAGCAGGTCGTCGATCATCACCACGAAGTCGCCGTAAGGCCCGATCGGGGTCTTGCCCCGGTACTTCTCCGAGGGAAGGATCGGCGTGTGGGGCGCCGTGAGCGGCAGGTAGAGGAAGAACGGTTTGTCGCTCTGCGTCTGCGCGTCGACGAAGTTCATCGCCCGCCGGAAGAAATTGTCGAGACACTCCGCCGGCTCGAAATCGGGCGCGATCGGTCCCGAACGGAACAGCTGAAGCCCGTCCATATTCCCCGAAATGCTGTCGGGCACGGCCGTCGGCATGTCGTTCTCGACGTAAACATAGGGCGGCATGTCGAGCGAAGCGGCAATGCCGTAAAAATAGTCGAAGCCGCCGCGGTCGGTGACGCCGTTGGCAACGGGTTTGCTGAAATCGACGTCCTTGCCGTTCTTCGCACCGGCTTTTTTCGTCCAGTTCCAGCCCAGGTGCCATTTGCCGATGCAGGCGGTGTTGTAGCCGTTGTCGGAGAGCATCGAGGCGACCGTCCTCCGGCCCTCGGTAATCATCGGACCCGTGTAGCCGAAGCCGACGCCCTTCTTCAGCGTCGTGCGCCACGAGTAGCGCCCGGTCAGGATGGAATAGCGCGACGGCGTCGAGAGCGACGACGTGGCGTGGGCGTCGGTAAAGACGATGCCGCGGCCGGCCAGCGCGTCGACGTTCGGCGTGTGGATCTTCGACCGGGGGTTCAGCGCCGAGATGTCCCCGTAACCCAAATCGTCGGCCAGTACGAGGATGACGTTGGGTCGTTGCTGTGCCTGGCAGCAGGATGCGGCGCCTATCGACGCGACACCCAATAGCATGGATGCATTCCAGTTCATAGGATGGAGTTTTATCGGTTACGCCGGGATTACCTGCCGAGCAGTTCTTTGGTGATCTCGTACATCGTCTTGCCCCCGTAAGGCCCCTCCTTGCTCGTCACGCTCGCGTTGGCATCCCACGAATCCTGAATGACGGCATAGACGAACGTGAAGCCCAGCTTCTCCTGGTAAGGGAAGATATTTTCGGTGTAAATCTCGGCCTGCCGGTCGGGCGAATGGAGCCGGAAAGCGTTCATCGGACCGGGATAGTCGATATACATATAGAGCCGTTTGATGTTGGGATAGCTCCGGAGCGTCCGGAGCGCCTGCTCGTTCACCTGCCACGTCTCCTTGTTAATATTGAAGTCGGCATAGTCGATCTCGGGATGGTTCACCCGGTAGAGGCCGGTCATGTTGACGCCGATCTCCTCGTAGCCGATCTCCCGCAGCCGGCGGAACAGCTCGTCGCGCTCCTCCTGCGTCGTGTGGATCTCCCGGCAGTAATGGTCCCAGACATCGAGGTTGATATTCCGGATCGGCCGCACCAGGGGCATGTCGTAGAGCGCCTGCGCCGACTTCCAGAAATAGGCTGCGCCGCGCTCGTTTTTCAGCCACTGCAGGTTGAGTTTGGGCACGATGTGGCAGTTCTCGCCGCCGGCCAGGATCGCCGCATTGAGAAATTCCAGCACGGTCATCCGCGGGCATCCTTTCCGTACCGGAACGAGGTCGTCGGGATTCTGATACCCCGTGATGAAACGCTCCAGGCAATCGGGCCTGAGCTCCGCGATCATCTCCAGAATATCCTGCGCCGTATAATCCCTGTCCAGCCCCCGGCGCTTCGCGGGCATCCAGTGCACGGCCGAGAAAGGCTCGGCCAGTGCGATCAAGCGAACCTGCCGTTCGGGCCTGCGCCCGGGCTGTGCCGTGCCGGTCCGGACATCGGCCGCGCTGAGCAGCAGTACGAAGAAGAGCGTAATCAATCCTGCTTTTTTCATATATCGTATTTTTTAATCGTTTGTCAGAGGGCCCGGTTTCCCGGAAATCGTTTCAGGGCTGTTTCCCTGCTGCAAATTGACGCAAAAAAATTCGAACCGGAAACAGCCGGGGAGCATAAGTAAATAAAAATGAAATCAGCGACAGTATGATACTGCTGATCCAAGGCATTTTACGCACACGGCACAACGCCGATTAAGTAAGTTTGTTTCTGAACCGGAAATGCCTGAAAACATCGAATACCCGTCGAAAAGAGCGTGAAAAAACCGGAATGGGCATCAGGCCGATCTGCGCGATCTCCTTTTCAAAATCCTTGGGGCTCTTCGCCTTGTTACGCATCTGGCTCCGATAATTATATACGGTCCGGATCGAGTAACGCAGGAAAAGGGCGATCTTGTCCGATTCGGTGATGCCCAGGCGGATGAAAGCGGCGATCCGCTGCTCGATGGTCAGTTTCCCTTTGCCCGAGTTGCTCTCGGGGGATTTCATCAGCCGGTTATACTCTTCGATAAAGGTCGGGAAGATCGAGAGGATGGCCACATCGAACTTTTTGTGGAGCTCGTCCTGGTCGCCCGTCATGTTGAGCGCCCGGTCCACGAACTGCTCTATCTCGGCAAGATTGCCCGCTTTGAGGATTTTGACCGATTTGAGCCGGAAGGAGTTCATGCGCGCCAGGTGGTTCGAATAGGACTCGATGAAGACACCCATATATCCGTCTTTGGTCAGGTTCGCATCGGAGAGCCGCTGCTTCACGGAAGCCAGCTGGACATTCTGATACCCGATGAAGATAAGCAGCACGAACAACAGCACGCAGACGCTTTCGATCACGATCAGCAGGCTGGAAACCCGTTGCTGCTGCTTCAGGGCCTGCAGCTGATACGACTCGTTGATCATGACGAACATCTCGGAAACCTCCTGCGTCCGAACGCGGGCGCTGCTGTTAATCACGTCCTCCATCGAACACTTCATGTAGTGGTACGCCCGGTCGATGTCGCCCAGTTCGTACATCCGGATCGCCAGGCGCGGCAGGGACTTGTAGCCCCGCACGCCGTTGCGCAGATCGGATATGGCCGAACGGATGAGATAACGCTCGTACTCCGCCTTCTCCTCGTCGCCCGTCATCGCCTCATGACACAAAGCGATGTTGTAAGCCAGCGTCCCGGCACGCTTGGAACCGGGGTCGAGCTTGTCGTAGGAGTCGTGCAGCGCGGTGAGCGCCGCATTCAGCTGTTTCCGTTTGACGAGCCGCTCGGCCAGGATGACGACATACTGCCCCTGCGCGGAGCACATCAACAGCGAATCCCGGTAGGTCTCGGCCATCCGGTCGTAATAATCCTTGTACTCCGAGTGCGAATTGCTGTTGTACAGAAAGACGTAATTCATCATCCGCTCCATGAGATAGGCGGGATAGACCTCCGGCGAGACCGACGAACGCTTCACCTCCTCCAGCAGTTCGGAGGACTCCTTCAGGTGCCCCATGAACCGCAGCAGCGACACCCGGTTGAGCCGGACGATCTGCAGGTAGTCGGGGCGGGTATCGGCAATCGCGGCGGCCAGCGACTGCATCTCCTCGAGATGCTCGAGGGCCATGTCGTTCTGGAAGTCGTAATAGAGCCTGAATATCGTCTGCCCGATCTTCAGTTTCCGCTCCGGGTCCGATTCCCGGGCGAATGCCGCCTCCAGCGAATCGATCCGGCCCTGCCGCAATCCTATATAATACGCTTTGTTCGCCACGGTCCGGTCGAGTGCCGCCAACAGCGAATCGCGCCCGGCATATCGGACCCCCTCGGCGGAACCCGAATCCCCGGACGAACAGGCCGACGACAGGCCGACGAGCAACAGACAGGACAGAATCAAATTTTTCATAGGTGATGACATCTCAAATGTGGTCCGGAAAGCCATGAATACAAATATAGCAAATTACGGCAGCTTTTTACCAAAAACAGGCAACGGCGCAGGCCTTCGGCATTTCGCCGTTCCGTGCTGCGGCCGTTGCGCCGCAGCACGGAACGCGAATCAGGCCGCGGGTCACTCCACCCGCACGCAGCGCACCGGGGCGACGGCCGCCCGGTTCGGGGAACCGGTCACGACCAGGGCATTCTGCGCTCCCGACACGGTCCGGGTAAACACCCTGAAACTATCCGCACTCCCCGCAGCGGCCGTAGCATCCTTCGTCCACAGCACCGAAGCGTAGGTGATCGGAGTGCCGGCAGCACCAGCCTGGTTCCGGCTTCCGTTATTCGCCGCGGCGAAGGAGGTCGGACCGAGGCGCATGGCCGGATACAGCGTCTCCATGTAGGAATCGGCCGCTTCACCCTGGGCGGCCTTCGCCATGTCCAGCCATTGCTGCCGGGTGGGAATGTCATATCCGTCCGGGCAGGGGTTGCCGTCGTCGGGCCACAAAGTGCCTTCCACAGGCACATCGCCCGCCTTCCACACGAATCCGTCGGTAGCTGCGGTAAAGTTGGAACCGGCCCGCATCACCCACGTGATCGACGGAACGTTCATGCCCCACTGGTAATAGGTTCCCACGCGTTTGCGGACAGCCTGCAAAGCCTCGCTGTCGGTGCCCTGGTTCGACATCCGCTGGCCGCAGTCGCCCTGAACGAACGGCGTGTGCGCACCCAGGTTGCGGTCGAGCAGGTAATAGGTCGTGCCTCCGTCTACGATCGGGTCCAGCTCATAGTAAATGAGGTCCACCGCCGCGGCTCCGCCCGGCGACATCCGGTCGTACATATACGAATCTTTGCCCGCGCTGATGTCGAACACCCACTCCTTACCGCCGTCCACGGCCGTGCGGAAGCCGTACATCCGGGTATCGCCGTCGTTGCTGCCGGCCCCGTTCCCGGCATACGGCCGGAAATAGTAGCCGGTATTGGGCGTCAGGCCGTCGAGGGTTACGGTGTAGCCGCCCGTCTGTTCGTCGTATGCCAATGCGGCTTTCCGCCGGTCGGGATTCACAGCGCTTGTCCCCCACTCGATGCCGTACTCGGTCAGCGACGGGTCGATGCCTTTCGTTATCGTACAGGCAATGACCGCCGAAGTGGTGGTCACCTTTTCCAGCCGATACGCATAATCCATCTCCGTCACCGATACCGAAGGCTTTTCGAGCGAAACGGTTTTAAATTTCATCGTTGCACCGTAGGCGACTTTTTCCTCCGGCGTTCCCGCGTTCGCAATGATATAGGCGCAGAAATAGTACTCGGTGTCCTGCGCAAGCCCCGTCACATACTGCGAGAATGCGGCCGCCCCGGCGTCCAAAACAGCGGGCTGCTTCGTGCCGGTCGCGGCCGGGTCGTCGCCCGTGGAGATCCGGAAGCCGACCTCGGCATCCCCGTCGCCGCCGTTGAACCCGACCGTGCCGTTGAGCATGACGCTGAACGTCGTGGGGTTCGACGCGGCCTCGGTGACCACTTCGGGAGCCGGTATTTCAACGGTGGTGAACGTCGCCTCGTCGCCATATACGGGCTCCATCTCGTAGACGTCCGTCGCGTAACTGCGGTAGACTCCGACGACGATGTAAGGAACGAACTCATATTCCGTGCCGCCTTTCAGGGCGTCCAGTCCGATCTCCACCGTACTGTCGGGGTGCACTTTCCGGCACTCCTCTTCCGTGCCCAGCGTGATCGTCCGCGCATCCTCCCTCGTCTGCGTGGCGCGTTCCCACAGCAACACCCCGATCTCCCTGGGCTGAAGCATCGCTGCGTCGATTCCCGGAATCTTCTCCGTGCCGAATTTCCCGAGCTGCACACGTACCGCGGCCTTGTCGTAAGTGTCGGATTCGGCCGTGGCGACGGGTTTGTCGGCCGTGCCGAGGTCGAGGTTGTCCGGCAGGAAGCTCCGCTGCCCTCCGAGGCGGTAAGCCCCGGAGGAGAGTTTCACATACGCGATAAAGTGGCACCGGGTTCCCAGCTCCAGGCCGGTCACCTCGAAGGTGAACAGGCCGTCCGAAGCCGCCGTGACCTCGATGTTTTCCACCTCGCCGGCAATGTTCCCGCCGGCAAGGGCGCTTTCGTCCATCTCCGACAGCGAGAAAAAGAAACCTTTCCCGGCGATCGGGTCGTTCTTCGCATAGCTGCTGCCGCGCAGGGTGGCCCGGTCGGAATAGACGCCCGTGGGATAGAGGGTCTGAATCTCTTCCTGCGGCTCGACGTAACCGTCGTCTACCGGGTCCGGGGCCTCTTTCGTGCACGAGACCGACATGAACGCCGCAAGGGACAATACTGACAAAAATATATTTTTCATAAACGCTTCTTCATTATTCGATTATCACTACACGGACGCAACGCACGGGCCGTCCCACATAACGCTGTCCGGAATACGGGGTCGAGAACGCCCCGGCCGGCGCTTCCCCGATCACCATCGAGGGCACCTGGGTGCCGGTCAGGCTCCCGGGACTCGTGTCGGGACCGTCCTTGAGCCATATCTGCGATCCGACCGGAGCGGCCGTCAGGTTGCCGTTGGCTCCGTTGCGCATGCCCGTCGTGCCGAAACGCATGGCCTTGAACAGGCGCGGCATGGTCTGGTTGACCGGAGCCGGCTCGACGGCCGCCACCATCTCGGTTATCTCGGCCATGGTGGGCAGGTCGTAACCCTCCGGACAGACTTTCGAGCCCCATCCGGTCGTCACGTTCATCGGGGGATTGGTGAAATATCCCTCCTTATTGCTCCAGTTGTACGGACTGCCGTTGATGTTGCCGGTCACATTCATATCCGGCGTTGCGGAAGGTATGGGACGGTCCCACTGGTAGTAATAGCCCGCGGCATCGAAGAGCTTCGGATAATTGGCGGCATCGGCGAACGACTTGTCGTAGAAATCGGCCCCGTAAGCGATCTTCGCACCCAAGTTGCGGTCCAACAGGTAATACGCCCTGGTGACGGCCGGATTCCCGCTGGTGACGACGATCGGGTCGAGTTCGAAATAGGTCAGCTCGGCCTCTTCCGCAACGACCATATTAGCGCAGGTCGGCGTGAGGTTCTTCGCGGGATCGAACGTATAGGAACTGCCTCCGCTCACGGCCGTCCTCACCTGAAGCACCCGGTCCAGTTCCGAATTTCCCTGGGCGTTGGATGCGAACGGCTTGTAATAGACGACACCTTCGGGGAGCGACGTGAGTTCCAGTTCGAAATAGTCGTAAACGCCGTCCGAGAGAATCTCGCCGTCGACGTTCGCGGTATTTTCGAGCGATTCTTTGGAGAGTCCCCATTTGAATCCTTTCCCGGTGAGCGGGGAACCGCCGTCGGAAAGCAGTTTGGCCCTCAGGACCACCGATGTCGGGGTGAAACGGGCGGCCCGGGTCTCGTAATCCACCAGGTATTCGCTCACCACCGGATTTCCCGGAACGTCGGTCGTAAAGCTGCTCGCCTGCCCCGGAACGGTCGCCAGTTCATTCTCGGCAAAAGCCCGGAAGTAATAGGTCGTACCGGCCGAAAGGCCCTTCACGAAGACGCTGAAGCTCCGGGCATCCTCGTCCTCGAAGCCCGCGGCATAGGCCTTGCTGCTGAAATCGCCCTCGCCGGTCCCGTACTCCACGCCGAACCGCACGTCGGGGTCGCCGCCGCCGAATACCAGGGTGCCCGAAATGATGGCGGAAGTGGGAGTTACTTCGGAATAGCCCGAAGTCTGCACTTCCGGCGACGATATGCCCGGCATGGTGAACGTCCCTTCGGCGCCCTCTACCTCGGCAGTATACGCTTTCCAGGTGTCGGTGTAGTAGGAGGTGTACGCCTGCACGAACGGACAATAGGAGTAAGTGGTTCCCGGCTTAAAACCGCCGATTTTGAGGATTACGTCGTCGGCAATATCCGTCACGCTCGAAAAATCCTCCCCGAGCGAATATTTCGACGCATTTTCGCGCCCCTGCTCTTCCGTCCAGAAATAGATTCCGAAGTTGGCGGGCTTCACGGCAGCGATCTTCTTGTCGCCCGCGGTCATTTTTTCGTCGCCCAGCGAGCTCACCGTTTCGGTAACGACGATGTTCCGGCTGTCCACGACCTCGACGACGGACGTCGGCACCGACGGAAGATCAACGACCACGTCGCTTGTCCGGCATACGATCAGGTCTCCGTAGAGCTTCCGGCCCGAACTTTTGGTCACGAACGCCTTCACGTAATAGTCGGTATTACGCTCCAGTCCGTCCACTTTATAGCTGAAAACACCGGAGACGGGGCCGTCGCAGGTAATTTCCCCCTCCCCGTCGCTGCCTTCGAGGGGTGCGTCGGAAATGGCGAATCCATAGGACACCACCTCTTCCGAACGACCATTGTACCGCCCCTGGATCGTAAGGCGGTCGTAAAAAATATCCCGCGACTGCAACGTCACGATCTCCTGTGACAGGCCCGGCGAATCGGTCTTATCGTCACTGCACCCCGCCAGAAAGGCCGCAGCAAAAAACAAATAGATTATCTTTTTCATGCGTTTTGCTTTTAATAACCCGGATTCTGATAGAACAGCGTCTTGTCCCCGGCCAGGTCCAGTTCATAGGTAGGTATGGGCAACAGGTAGTTTGTGGGGTAGGAAAACTCCACGGCAGGCACGTCGTAGACCTTGCGCTGGGCCACAGCCGTATGCAGGGTGCCCGTACGGCTCAGGTCGAACCACCGGTGGAACTCGAAACACAGCTCGCAGGCCCGCTGTTTCAGCAGCTCCTCATAAGTGAGCGTCTGGCTCGTATAGTTCACCAGGCACCGCCCTTTCCGGGTCTCGTATTTTTCCCTGGCCACCCGGAGGTTTTCCGCCAGGGTGGGGTTCGACGGATCGGCATCGTACAGCTCCTGCGCAGCGGCCACATCGGCCGCATACGTCGCCAGCACGCTCCCGAGCATCTCCGCTTCGGTCGTGTAGGCGCCGGTCGAGCCGTTCCAGCCGCGGGCGCGGGCAAGGAGCTGGTCGTTCATGATGTCGAGCGACTCGGTTCCGGCGACGCCCCGGTTCATCAGCATGTCGGCCTCGATCCGCATGAGAAGCACGTCCGCATAGCGCAGGACGACCACATTGTTGGGCGCATTGCCCGACTCGAACGAAAGCGACTCCTGCCAATAGACCGACGGATCGCCGCCGAGTCCCCAGCGGTATTTGCTCACCCGGATTCGTTTGGCCGGAGTGCTCACCAGGGTACGCTCGAGCAAGTCCGGATCATCGGTGTCGAGATCGCAGAACTCCCCGGTCGATATCTTCTCCGCGGAGATATACGACAACGAAACCGGTTTCTGGGTCACGGCGTCGAACTGCACCCGGTAGTCCGCGATGCTCCACGTACGGCGGGTGTCGCCCAGTTTGAACACGCGGTAAAAACTCGGCAGGGGCGAGAAATAGCCGTTGCCCACCAGGCAGTTCTGCGTATAGGCGTTGGGATAACCCATCTGCGAAACGCCGAAATTCTTCGACCATGCAGCACCCATTTTCGGAGAGCTGCTGTACTGCAGTTCCCACATCGACTCGCTGCCGTTCTTCTGCCCGATCGTAAAGTTGTCGCTGTAGTTCTTCGCCAGCGTATATTTCCCCGAGGCTATCACCTCGTCGCAAAGGTCGCGGCAATCTTTGAAAAGGACCTCCGAGTCGAAAGGCAGCTCCCGGTATTCGTCGATCGGCTGCGGACGCCGCGTCATCGAGGTTCCCAGCGTCAGGTATACTTTGGCGAGCATTCCCTTGGCCACCCAGTGGTTGATGTGCCCGAGGTTGATATCTTCGGTAAGGACACCGTCCGCGCAGGCGAATTTCAGATCGTCGATCACGGCCTGATAGACCTCGGCTATGGGGTGGCGGCGTATCCTGGAATTGAAGTTGGACTGGGTCTGGGTCAGCATGAGCGGCACCCGCCCGAATGTCTGCACCAGCCGGAAATAACACCATGCCCGGATAACCCGGGCCTCGGCAACGATCCGGTCGCGGTCCTCCGGGGTAATGCCCGGCACGCCCGGAGCCACCTCGATGACGATGTTGGCGCTCTGGATCACCTGATAGTGCGACTGGTACCAGTTTGTCGTGGAGGGGTTGCTGGCCGGATACAGGTAAAGGTCCGCAATACCGAAATTACCCGTAGTATTGGTGGCATACAGCTCGTCGGTACCGAGGATCGTAATGGGAAGCGAGTTTCCCTGATAGAGCTTCTTTGCCTGGCTGTAAACTCCGAGCAGTCCCGATTCCATCTCCTCGGTATCTTTGTAGAAGTCCTTCATGTCGTACTGCGACTCCATCTCCTCGTCGAGGAACCCGGCACAGGAGGAGAGCGAAAAGGCCATCACGGCCAGAATCGCCCGCATCGTATATTTTTGTATTCTGTTCATAGGTTTTTCATTTCTGGGATTAGAACTCTAAGGTCGCACCGATCGTGTAGCTCCGCGAGCGCGGGAACGATGCAGCGTCCAGTTTGGGCAGCAGGTCGGCATAGATTCCCTTGCCCATGCTCACGTCCGGGTCGTAACCCGAATACCCCGTGATGACGAACGCATTGCGCACGGAGAAGAACAGGGAAAGTTTGCTGAGCCTCATTTTCTTCACCAGCGAGGCCGGCAGCGTATAGTTCAGGGAGATGTTGTCCAGCCTCAGATACGAGGCATCCTCCAGGAACCGGTCGCTCAGGAAGTTTTCCCAGCCGCTCATGGGCATTTTCAGGTCCGAACCCTCGTTGCCCGCATAGGCCAGGTTGCCGTCCATGTCGAAAAGCTTCGGCGTCCAGTAATTCCCGGCGGCGACGAGGCTGTTGCGCTGCGATCCGCTGTTGAGCTGCATCAGCTCGCGCGCCGTTGCGTTGAAAATCCGGCCTCCGTAAGAGAACTCGAATCCGAAAGAAAGCGTGAAATTGCCGTACTTCATGGAGCTGCCGAGTCCGCCCGTAAATCCAGGCTCCGAATTGCCCAATATCACCCGGTCCTCGGTGTTGACCGTTCCGTCGTCGTTCTGGTCCACGAGTTTCGTGGCGCCCGGACGCATGGCGGCCTTCGCCTTTCCCGCCGACTGATAGCCTTCGGGCAGCGCAGCGATATCGCTGTATTTGGTCCATACCCCGTCGCTCTGGTAACCGTACCAGTTGCCCAGCGGTTGCCCGACCCGGAGTATGCCGAAGTCCGTACACCGGCTCGCGGACCCGGGGCTGAGGATCAGCTCCGAGGCGCCTCCCAGCGAAAGGACCTTCGACCGGTTGAACGCCATGTTGTAGTCGATCGTCCACGAGAATTTATTTCCTTTGACGGCCAAAGCGTTGAGCGATATTTCCAAACCCTTGTTACCCACGGACGCCACATTGCTCCACTGCGAAGAATAGCCCGAGGTGTAGAGCTGGGGCTGTTCGAAGAGCAGGTCCGTCGTCTTTTTGTAATACACCTCGAAAGTACCCCCGAGCCGGTAGTCGAACAGCGAGAACTCCAGCGCGGCGTCATACTGGACGTTGCTCTCCCATTTGAGGTACGGGTTGGCCGGACGCTGGGTGATGAATCCCGGGCTGGGCGACGTGCCGTTGACGGGATAAGGCTGCGACGAGAGCAGGGAGAGCGACTGTCCCGTCGGGATGTTCTCGTTGCCCGTGGCGCCGACCGAGGCCCGCAGTTTGAGGCTGTTCAGCCAGTCGGCAGGTTTGAGGAACGACTCCTCGGACATGCGCCACATCACGGCTCCCGAGGGGAACACGCCCCACTTGTTCTCGTGCCCGAACTTCGACGAACCGTCGAAACGGATGGTACCGGTGAAGTACAGGTTCTTGTACATATAATTGGCACGTCCGAGATACGACAGCATGCGCGTCTTGGTGTAGGTCGTCGAGATGTTGTAGAACGTCGCCGCATTCTGCATCGCCGCCGTATTGGGCTTCTCGCGGTCGATTCCGCGCGCTTCGGTCGACAGGACTTTCTGCGACCGCTGCTCCACGATGATACCGGCCATCAGGTCGAACCGGTGCGACGGATTATTGATCTTGGGATTCCACGTAACCAGGTTCTCGCTGGTCCAGTTCAGCGACTTGTTCATCACGTTCGTGGCCTTGCCCTTCTCCGTGCGGCCCTGAGCCACATCCTTAGGATAGAAAGTCTCGTTGTGGTTCTGGTTGTTGTAGAAGTTGCCGGCCAGTTTGACCATCAACGACTTGGTGATGGGCACGTTGAAATAGAGCCGGAGGTTGACGTTCGTCTTTTCGGTCCGTTTTTTGATCCGCTTGGCCTGGTAAAGGGGGTTGTTGTTGTCCGACACCGCCTCTCCCGGCTCCGCGTCGAGGTCGTCCGCCGTCGGCCGTTTGGTCGGCGCCTGGATCAGCATGCTGAGCGTCGTTCCGCTGCCGTCGGTGGCAAGGCCGTTCTGGACCGAGTTGAACCCGCTGAGGTTCAATCCGAACACGGCGCCTCTTTTCCCGAGCGACGACTCGAAATTGGCCCGGAGCGAGTACTTCTCAAAGCCGCTGTGCACCAAGATACCCGGCATGTTGTAATAGCCGGCCATTGCCGCGTATTTGGTCTTCTTGTCGCCTCCGGTCACATTGATCCGGTAATCCTGAATCACCACCGTCCGCATCATTTCGGACTGCCAGTCGGTATTCACGTAATTGGGGTCCGACGGATCGCGGTAGACCGGCGCATTCCATTTGTTGCCCGAGTTAAAGACGTAATAGTTGCCCTCCGAATCGGTGTAGGCGATATGCTGCGCCGTGCCGAAATTCTTGGAATCGCTGTCCTTGGGATAGAAGCTGTATGCGCCCCATAGCATCGCATCCGCAAACTGCCCGGTCTCCATCATATCCAGTTTATTGGCCGCATGCTGCACGGTCTCGCTGAACGTGAAAGAGACCTTTGCCGCTCCGGTGCCGCCCCGCTTCGTGGTGATGATGACCACGCCGTTGGAACCCCGGGAACCGTAGATGGCCGTGGCCGAAGCGTCCTTGAGGATCTCGATGCTCTGGATATCGCCGGGCGAGACATCGCTCGTCTCGCTGACGATACCGTCGATGACGTAGATGGGCGAGTTGCCGGCATTGAGCGAACCGGCTCCCCGGATGCGGATATTGAGCGATTCGCCCGGCTCGCCGCTCTCGGAGAGGATTCTCACACCGGCCACCCGCCCGCGGAGGGCGTCTTCCATGTTGGTGATGTGCTTTTCGCTGAAAGCCTTTTCGGAGACGGACGACACGGACCCCGTAAGGTCGCTTTTGCGGGCCGTACCGTAACCGATGCTCACAACGACCTCCTCCAACATGTTCGCATCTTCATAGAGGGTGATCTTCAGGTGGGTGCGCCCGTTGAGTTTCTCCTCCTTGGACTCCATGCCGATATATGAAAATACGAGTACGGCATTGGGGTCCGATACTTTGAAAGTAAACTGGCCCTTTATGTTGGTACTCGTACCTCCGGGCTTGCCTTTTTCCACAACAGTGACTCCCACCAACGGTTCGGAGTCGGAATTGAAGACCTCTCCGGTCACGACCGTCCCTTTGCTTTGGGCGCCTGCGCTCAGCGCCCAAAAAAAGGTAACGGCCATGACGGAGAATCTCAGCAGTAGTTGTCTGGTCATAAGCGGTTGTTTTAGATTGAATTGGTTAGAACTTATTTAAGTTTGTTTTCAGATGTACCGATAAGGAGGGGGGGGGCCGGCGAAATGCCCGCCAGGGGGATTCCCAAAGATAGTTTTTTGTTCATACGAAGTCTCAGCAGTAGTTTCGGGTTATGCGCTGTAAATCTTGCCTCAACCCCAATTCGAGTCGGTCGGTCGGTTGGGTATACAAAGAAAAGTATTATCGACCCTCAAAAAAACAGCAAAAAAAATTAAGTAAACCTGCCGGAGGATTAAACGGAATCAACACCCTGATTTGCAACCACTATCGGGCAATCCCAAAAAGCGTTTTAGTAAATGGGAAACCCCATCCCGGTAAATTTTTCGCGCCCGGAGCCGCCGCAGAACGACGGCGGAACAGGCCGGACGGCAGCCTAACGGGCAATCAGAAATGCCTTTATTCCGAAACGCGGCATGGACACCGCCGCTTTCTTTACCCGACTGCGGAAGCCGGAGGGTCGGGGATCAGTAAAAATTGTCGGCCATGCGCCGATTTCCTCCGGATTTCGCAGTTTTTTCGTATATTCGAACGATGAAAAAACTCCTGAAATCCCTGTTGCCGCTCCTGGCGGTACTGGCCGCGGCCTGCGGATCGCAGACGCCCGGCCTGAAAGACTATACGCTCACGGTCTACGCCCCGTCGCATGCCTCCGGCTTCGAGATCGTCGGCGCCGAAGGACGGCAAAGCACCCTGCTGAAGGTCTTCAACCCGTGGCAGGGCGCCGAGAACACCGAAACGACGCTCTTCATCGCCCGCAACGGCGAAAAGGCCCCGGCCGGATTCACGGGACAGAGCGTCGAAGCCGGGGCGAAACGCATCGTCTGCATGTCTTCGACCTATGTCGCGATGCTCGACGCCCTGGGACAGGCCGACCGCGTGGCCGGGGTTTCCGGCCGGGACTACATCACCAACACCTATGTCACGGCACACCCCGACGCGGTGGCCGACGTGGGCTTCGACGGCAATGTGGACTACGAGTTGCTGCTCGCACAGAGGCCCGACCTCGTGCTGCTGTTCGGCGTGAGCGGCGCCAGCGGCATGGAACCGAAACTGCGCGAAATGGGAATCCCGTTCGTCTACATCGGCGAATACCTCGAGGAGTCGCCGCTCGGCAAAGCCGAATGGCTGGTCGCCGTCTCGGAGATCACCGACAGCCGGGCAAAAGGCGAAGCCGTTTTCACCCCGATTCCCGAACGCTACGATGCACTCAAAGAACGGGTCGCCGCAGCCACGGCCCCCGATCCGAAGGTGATGATCAACACGCCCTACGCCGGTTCGTGGTTCATGGCTTCGACCCAGAGTTACGTCGCCCGGCTGATCGCCGACGCGGGCGGGGACTACATGTACAAAAAGAATACGTCGAACCGTTCCCAGCCGATCGACCTCGAGGAAGCCTACCTGCTCACCGCACAGGCCGACATGTGGCTCAATGCGGGCAGCGCGTCGTCGCTCGGCGAACTGAAATCGCAATACCCGAAATTCGCCGGAACGCGGTGCGTGCAGGCCGGCGCCGTCTACAACTGCAACAAACGGCTCAACGCCGCGGGCGGCAACGATTATTGGGAATCGGGCGTCGTGCGCCCCGACGTCGTCCTGCATGACCTGATCGCCATCATGCACCCCGAGGTGCTGGACGACGACGACCGGGAGCTGTACTACTACCAGCGGCTCGAATAACCGCAGCGCGCTTCAAACCGGGAGATTTTTATCCTTGCACTTTGCAAAATGATTTTTTTCATGCGGATAAAAATTATATCTTTGGATAATCATTACGCCTGAATGACGTCTCCGGCCCGACATATCACCCGCGAATTTTTCGACGGCTTGTACGCTGATTACAAGCCGCGTTTCATCCGTATCGCCCGGTCGTACGTCCGCGACGGCATGGTGGCGGAGGACATCGTGACCGACAGTTTCCTCTACTTCTGGGAACACCGCGCGGAACTGGCCATCACCACGAGCGTCCCCGCCTACGTGCTCGGCGCCGTGAAGCACGGCTGCCTGGAGTGGCTGCGCAACGAGAAGCACCGGCTGAACATCCGGCAGAAAATCCACACGACGGCTTACCACAGCATTCAGGCCCGCATCGCGGCGCTGGAGGCCTGCGACCCCGGGCAGCTCTTCGCCTCGGAGGTCGCCGCGATCGTGCAGGAGGAGATCGGCCGCATGCCCGAGCCGATGCGGGGCATATTCGTCGCCAGCCGTTTCGAGGGCAAGACCTATCAGGAGATCGCCGACACAACGGGCATCAGCGTCCGCAACGTCAAAGCCGCCATCCAGAAATCGCTGGGCATCATGCGGGAGGCCCTGAAAGACTATCTTCCGGCCTGGCTGATTGCGTTGTTTCTCAGCGAGATGCGTTTTTAATAAAATTTATTTAGCCCGAACCTCCCTTTTTTCGTGTCCATCCGGCGCGCCCACGCACCTTATGGACGTATGGAGAAAGAGTTGTTATACAAATATATCGACGGCCGGACCTCGGAAGCGGAGGAACAGGCCGTCGTGGATTGGCTGCAGGCCGATCCCGGACACCAGCAGGAGCTGAACGCCCTGTGGTTCGTCCACAATACCACCCTCGTCAACGCACAGCGCCCCGAAAGCCGGCCGATGCCCGCCGCACGGCCGCACTGGTACCGCCTGCCGGCCGTGCGCCGCTGCATGCAGGCCGCCGCAGCCCTGCTGCTGCTCGCGGGAACCTGGTACGCCTCCCGGAGCGTGGTCATCGAAAACGCCGCCAAACAATACCTCTCGATCGCCGCTCCCGCCGGACAGCGGGTGGACATCACGCTGCAGGACGGCACGACCGTCTGCCTGAACGCCGGGGCCCGGCTGGACTACCCGGTGCGGTTCGGCAAGACGCGCCGGGTGAAGCTCTCCGGCGAAGCGATGTTCGACGTGGACCACGACGCGGCGCGCCCGTTCGTCGTCGAGACCTTCGCCTGCGACGTCGAGGTGCTGGGCACGAAGTTCAACGTCGCGGCCGACGAAGCCTCCCGGGGTTTCTCCACGGCGTTGCTGCGGGGAAAGCTCCGGGTCACCAACAAGCTCACCCGGGGCGACGAAATGGTGATGAACACGAACGACTTCGTCAGCCTCAGCGGCGACCGCCTCGCCCTGCGGAGCATCGAGAACACCGACGATTATCTCTGGCCGGAGGGAATCTTCAACCTGGCGGGACATAATTTCGGGGAGATCATCGCGCGGCTCGAAAGCCTCTACGGCGTGCAGATCACCGTCGAAAAGACGGCGAGTCCCCAGCTGAACATCATCCGCGGCAAGATTCCCGTCGCCATGGGGCTGGATTATGCCCTGCGGGCGCTGCAAAAGATCACCCCGTTCGAATACGACTCGGCGGACAACGGCACGATCACCATCCGGTGAACCCTCAAACCTTAAAAACAAGATTGCCCATGAACGACAGCTGACCCACGGTATGCCGCATAAAAAAGCCCGCAGGCGTTGCAACCACCCGCAGGCACCGCGGCCAATAGAATTCGAACCAATCCTAACAACCACTAATTGACAAATTTATGAATAAAATTTTTATTCAGCAAATTAAATGCCTGTTTAAAATTTTACTCATAAGCTGCTCCTGTTTTTCCACCTGGGGGGGGGAAGTGCATGCCCAGAACCCCAAGCTGACATTGAAGTTCCGCAATGCCGGCATGGAGCAGATTATGAATGAGATCGAGAAACAAATCAATTACTATTTCATCGTAGACAAAGGGGTCGACATCAAACGCACCCTCACGATCGACGTCACCAACAAACCGCTGACCACGGTGCTGGACCAGCTGGTCGCAGGGACCGACACCCGGTACAGGGTCTATCAGCAGAACATCTACCTTTCGGTCGTCAAACGCGACGCCTCCAAACCGGTGCGGATCGACGGCAAGGTGCTCGACACGCGGGGCGAACCCGTCGTCGGGGCCTCGGTGGTCGTCCGGGGCACGACGCTCGGCACCAGCACGGGGCTCGACGGCGCCTTCTCGCTCCAAATCCCCGCACCCGCGGAGACGGACGAACTGCACGTCAATTTCATCGGTTACGAACCGGCCGTCGTCAAAATCGGCTCGCGGACCAACTTCGACATCACGCTCCGCGAATCCGCCGAGCAGATCGACGAGGTGGTCGTCACGGCCCTCGGCCTCACCCGCAAAGAGAAATCGCTGGGTTACGCCGTCACCAAACTCGGCGGCGACGCGCTGAACAACACCGTTTCGAGCAACTGGTTGAACGGCATGGCGGGCAAAGTCGCCGGCCTGAACTTCGACCAGGCGGGGCAGGGTCCCGGCGGTTCGATCCGCGTGACGCTGCGCGGCGAGTCGTCGCTCACGCACGACAACAACACGGCGCTGTTCGTCATCGACGGCGTGCCCATCTCGAGCGACATGGAGTCGTCGAGCTCGGGCTCGCAGGCTTTCAACACCACGGCCCCGATCGACTACGGCAACGGCGCCAGCGACCTCAACCCCGAGGACATCGAATCGGTCTCGGTGCTCAAAGGCCCCGCAGCGACGGCCCTTTACGGCTCGCGCGCGGCCAACGGCGCCATCGTCATCACCACCAAATCGGGCCGCCAGACCCCGGGTCTGGGCATCTCGTTCAACTCGTCGGTGACTTTCGAAAAGGCCGGCTTCTGGCCCGATTTCCAGAGCGAATACGGCGCCGGCAACGGCAACAGCTCGAACCTCGACCAGCAGCGCAACTACAACTACTGGAGCGTTCCCGCGGCCAACGCCGAAGACGGCATCGCCAGCACCGGACGCATCTATTCGCGCGTGGCCTTCGGCGCCAAGTTCGACGGACAGCAGTTCTACCAGTACGAATCGCGCAACTGGGACACCGACATGTACCGGCGCCTGCCGTGGGAGTACCGCGACTGGTACAAGGGTTTCTTCGACACGGGCGTCACCTACAACAACAGCATCGCCTTCTCCTACAACAACGGCAAAGGCACCTCGGCGCGCTTCTCGGTGAAGGACTCGCGCAACAACTGGATCGTCCCCAACACGGGTTCCGACAGCCAGAACTTCAACATGTCGGTCACCAGCCAGCTCAACCAGTGGCTCCGCATGACGGGCAAGGTGACCTACTACCGCAAGAACTCGGACAATATGCCCATGTCGGGTTACAGCGCCGCCTCGCCGCTCTACACCCTGATCTGGAACCCCAACGTGGTGGACGTCTCGTCCTACTACCGCGAATACGCCAACGGCCGCATCGACCGGATGTACGAGGACGGCACGCCCCAGCTGCTCATCAACTCGACCTATGCGGACAACGTCTACATGCAGGTCTACGAGCAGCTCAACACCCTCAACCGCGACCGCGTGTTCGGCAACATGGCCCTGAACATCAACCTTATGAAAGGGCTGACCCTCGACCTGCGGACCGGCATGGACTTCAACAACGAGTTCCGCACCCAGCGCAAGCCGTGGTACTCGAACGGCTATCCCTACGGCTACTACAAGGAGCAGACGGTCACCTCGCTCGAGGTCAACAGCGACTTCCTGCTCTCCTACACGCGCAAACTGGGCGACTTCGACATGCGGGCCTCGTTCGGCGGCAACAACATGCTCTGGAAACGCCGCAACGTCTACTCCCAGACGGCCGACGGACTGCTGGAAAAGAACGTCTACAAGATGGCCAACTCGATCAGTTCGCCCGTCTACCGCTCCTACCGCTACACCAAGTCGATCAACTCGTTCTACGGCTTCCTGTCGCTGGGATGGCGCGACATGGTCTACCTCGACATCACGGGACGCAACGACTGGTCGTCGACGCTCGCCCCGGGCAACAACTCCTATTTCTACCCCTCGGTCTCGGCCAGCGTGCTGCTCGACCAGGTGTTCGATTTCAAAGAACACGCCCCGTGGGTCGACCTGCTGAAAGTCCGCGGCTCGTGGGCCAACGTGGGTAACGACACCTCGCCCAACAAACTGGTCTCGGTCTACTCCAACGGCAGCTTCCCCAGCTCGTACTACCTGAGCAGCGAGATCCAGAACTACTACCTCAAACCCGAGAACGTCGAGAGCTGGGAGGTGGGCCTCGAAGGCAAGTTCTTCAAAAGCCGCCTCAATTTCGACGTGGCCTACTACCACAGCGAGACCACCGACCAGATCATCACCGTCCCGATCGACCAGGCCGTCGGCGCCACGTCGGTCGTCGTCAACGCCGGCTGCGTCCGCAACCGCGGCGTCGAGATTTCGGCGCGCTTCCAGCCCGTCAAAACCAAGGATTTCGAATGGACGATCAACGCCAACTGGGCCAAGAACTGGAACAAGCTGGTCGAACTGGCCGACGGCGTGGCGATGTGGAACCTCAACCCCAACATCACCGTCGGCGGCAACATCTACATCCGCGCCTACCCCGGCACCGAACTGGGACGCCTCTACGGCCGCGGCTACGAACGGGCTCCCGAGGGGGCGTTCTACGTCGACGCGGACGGCTCCTATGTCGACTGCTCGAACCAGATCGTCGTCGACGCCGCGACCGGCAGCGCCCGGCTCACCTCGACCGAAGCCGAACTGCTCGACCTGGGAAGCATCTACCCCGACTGGACGGCGGGCATGAGCCACTCGTTCTCGTACAAAGGCTTCCGGCTGGGCATGTCGTTCAGCGCCCAATGGGGCGGCAGGACCTACTCGATGACCCACTTCGCACTGGCCTACCAGGGCAAGCTGAAGAACTCGCTCAAAGGGCGTTACGCCGGCATGATCGTCCCGGGCGTGAACCTCAACGAGAACGGCACCTATTCGAAGAACACCACCATCACGACCGACATCGTCGACCACTACACCAACTACGTCTACGCCCGTGAGAACGCCGAGGAGAACGTCTTCGACACTTCGTTCCTCAAACTCAAAGAGCTGCGTCTGGAGTATTCGCTTCCGCGGCACCTCTGCACCAAAACGCGGGTTTTCCAGGGCATCACCCTCGGCGTCTACGCCACCAACCTCTTCTGCTGGACGAACTTCCCGCTCTACGACCCCGAGGCGGGTTACGCCGTGGGATCGTCCATTTCGCGCGGTATCGAAGCCGGAGCCTACCCGATGACCCGTACCTACGGCATAAACCTGAAACTGGACTTCTAAAACCGACCCGGCTATGAAAAACATACTACGATACGCTCTGACGATCTGCGCAGCGGGCCTCCTCGCAGGCGGCTGCACCTCGAATTTCGACGAGTACAACACCAACCAGAACCAGATGGAGATGGGCGACATACACCCGCTCAACCTGCTGGAACACATTCTCTTCACGGGAGCCGACGGCATGGTCTACCGCACGTGGCTGCTCAACAACGAACTCGTCCAGTACACCGTGCAGATGTACACCGAGAACGTCCACCGCTACATGATCCGCGACAGCTACAACAGCGGCACGTGGAACCACCTCGCCCGCTGGGCGGCCAACTCCGACCACATGATCGAGCAGGCCGTGAAGAACGAGGACGCCAACTCGGAGGCCATCGCCCTGACGATGCGCGCGCTGTTCGTCTCGAACTGGACGGACATCTACGGCGACATCCCCTTCAGCGAGGCTTTCCAGGGGCGCAACAACGTCCTCAAACCCAAGTTCGACACCCAGAAGGAGATCTACACCCAGCTCTTCGCCGACCTCGAACGCGCCAACTCGCTCTACGATTCGTCGCGGGCGCTGCGCTACCCGAACAAAGACCTGATGTACGCCGGCGACATCGCCAAGTGGCGCAAGTTCACCAACTCGCTCCACATGCGGCTGCTGATGCGGCTGCAGAACCACGACGCGGAGATGGGCGTGAGTGAAAAGCTCCGCGAGATCGTCTCGAACCCCGCGCTCTACCCCGTCATGGCGTCGAACGCCGACAACGCGGCGCTCTTCTACACCAACGTCGACCCCTTCATCGGACGCTTCGGCACCATGACGCTGCAAAACTTCACCTCGAACTCGCACCGCATGGCCGAGCACCTGGTCAACATGATGAACAACACCAACGACCCGCGGCTGGGCATCTACGCCGTCCAGCAGAACAACGAATGGACGGGGCTGGTCAGCGGCTACCCCACCACGGAGACCAACGCCACCAACTGCGCCTACCTGAACAAGGACGTGCTGGGCGACTACACCTCGCCCTATGCGTTCATGCGCTACGACGAGGTGCTGTTCATTCTCTCCGAGGCGGCGTTCCGCGGCATGGTTCCGGGCGGCAGCGGCGCAGCGCAGCAGTATTACGAGCAGGCCGTGCTGGCGTCGATCGACTACTGGGACGAAATCAACCCCTCGCCCACCTACGAGATCACGCAGGCGCAGAAGAACGCCTTCATGCAGATCGTCGCTTTCGACAACACGCTGGAGCAAATCCTCAACCAGAAGTACATCGGCCTCTTCTGGGTAGGCTACGAGGCCTGGCACGAGTACCGCCGCACGGGCTACCCCAACCTCAAAATCGGCAAGGGCACGGCCAACGACGGCGTGCTTCCCACGCGCTTCATCTACCCGGTGACCACGGTGGACACCAACCGCGAAAACTACCTCAAAGCGATCGCCGACCAGGGTCCCGACAACATGAAGACCCGGCTCTGGTGGGCACGCAAGCAGTAATCCCGAAAAACACCGAAACATGAATATCGAACGAATCATATCGCATACGAAATACCGTCTCGCCGGGCTTCTGGCCGCCTTTGCACTGCTGGCGGCGGGATGCACCGCGGACGAGGACACCGACGCCCCCTACCTCTACTTCGGCGAGGAGGTCGAGTCGCTCTCCTACACGGTCAACGGAGGTTCGCTGACCGTCGAGATGTATTCGAACATGGGCCCGTGGGTCATCGAATCCGCCTACACGGGCGACGAGGAGTGGATCGACATCTGGCCCAACGAAGGCGACGACAGCGGCCGCTTCACGGTCAGCGTCTCGGCCAACGAAGGGGCCTACACGCGTTACAGCACGGTCAACGTCGTCATCGGCGGCAAGGTCGTCAAATCCTTCGAGGTCACACAGTCGGGCGTCGAGCCTTCGATCGCCCTCGACATGGGCTCCGACCACATCACCGCCGCCTCGAAAGGCGGCACGATCACCGTTCCGCTGAAAGCCAACGTCGGCTGGAAGCCCCTGACGCTGGAGAGCTCCGCCGGATGGATCGCTTTCGGCGAATCGACCGACGAGGCACAGGAGCTGGTCGTCTCGCCCAACACGGGCGACGAACGCACGGGCGTAGTCCGCTTCCAGGCCATCGGCACCAACCTGGAGAAGCTCTACGCCGACCTGACGATCGTGCAGTTCAACACGGCGCAGGACCCCAACAACGGCCAGCAGCTGACCATCGCCGACGCCGTCGCCCGTTATGCCGATGCGGGCAAGATCACCGACAACGTCTGGGTCGAGGGCTACGTGACGAGCAACCGCGAGAAGCGCAATTTCGACCTCAACGTCATGACGCTTCAGGACGACAGCCGCCGCGGCCTGCTCTTCGAGTTCGCCTCGACGAACGACAACACGTACAAGATGAACGAGCACCTGAAAGTCCACCTGCTGGGCCAGCAGCTGGTCACCGACGCGACGACCCGTTCGCTCAAAGTGGCGGCCTTTACGTCGAACTCCGTCTTCGAACGCGACGACGCGGGAACGGGCATCGCCCCCGTCGAGCTGGAGAGCATTTCGGAACTCGCCAACTACGAGAATACGCTCGTGACGCTCAAAAAAGTCGAGTTCGTCCAGCCTGCGGGCACCTACTGCAACATCGACGAACGCTACACGCAATCGACGCCCTCCTATGCGACGATCGCCTACAACGCCACGGCGATGCCCTATTGCGACGGCAACGACTTCTACGGCCACCTGCTGCGCGACGAGCAAGGCAACACCTGCAAACTCTACACGACGACGTGGTTCCTCGACCGCTTCGCGACGCTCGTTCCCGAGGGATCGGGCCCGCTGACGGGCATCGTCACCAAGTACTACAAGCAGTCGACGGGCGAGGTCTACATCATCCGCCTGCGCCAACACGAGGACAACCGGGTCTCGGCCGACGCCTCGACACGCATGTCGAAGACGCTGATCCAGTTCGGGCCTTTCGGCGACATCAACACCTACGACAGGCTGACGCCGCGCGTGGGCAGCGGACAGCTCACCACGACCATGTGGTCGGCGATCCAGATGGGTGCCGGCGGCATCTCGATGGACTGGGGATGGGGCTACGCCCGCATGGCCCCGGCCACGGTGACGGTCAAAGGCGACGGTTCGCAGAGCGTTTCGCCGGCGCTGTCCAACAGCACCACCAATTTCAACATCTTCGCCTGCGTCTCGTGCCAGTATTTCTGGGACTGCACCGCCTCGACGATGAACCGCACCGACGCCCCCGAAGGCTACAAGGGCGAATGCTGGGTCTTCCACGTCGACGACTTCACGCCCGACGCGTCGAAAGACCTCTACCTCACCTTCGCCATCGCCAGTTCGCAGACCGGCCCGATGTATTTCGACATCGAGTGGGGCGAGGAGGAGAACGGCCCGCTGTCGGCGTACACCAAGATCGGCGAGATCATCTCGCCCGACTGGTACTCGTGCCACCAGTTGCAGCAGTTCGTCCTCAAACTCCCCGACGAAATGAAAAACAAGCAGAAATTCACGGTCCGCTTCCGCGTCACCAAAAACTGGAACGCCGGCAACGGCATGGTGAACGGCAGTTCGACCGAGAGCACGACCGTCGCCAAGGGCGGCGCCCCGCGCATCAGCTTCTGGCAGATCGCCGAGATATAAGAACCCCAAAACGCAATGAACCATGATTAAACATAAAATCAGATACCGGATCGCAACGCTCCTCTCCGCGCTGGCGCTACTGGCCGCCGGATGCAGCGACGACACGACGGCCAATACCGCCCGGAAAGACCGGCTCGTCACCGACCAGCTGGTCCCCGGTTCGACCTTCTACACCTCGACCACCAAGGAGCTGACCATCCAGGGCAAGGGCTTCGCCCAAGGGGACGCGCTCGCACTGGCCGACATCGCCACGGGTGCGGAAATCCCGCTCACGCTCAAAGCGGTCGACTACGCCTATGTCACCTTCGCCGTGCCGCAGGACATCCCGACGGGTTCCTACCGCCTCGTCGTGCACCGCGGCCGGGAGAGCCAGGTGCTGGGCATCCTCAAATTCCGCCGCAGCCTCGACATCGAGATTCCCGACAAAGAGGGCATGAACGTCAAAGGCGTAGTCTTCTGCGGCTCGCTGCCCGTCGCGGGCGTGGTCGTCTCCGACGGCGAGGTCGTCACCACGACCGACGACACGGGCTGCTACTACCTCGCCTCGAAGAAGCACCACGGCTACGTCTTCATGAGCGTACCCTCGGGCTATGAACCCCAGTCCGAGAACTCCGTGCCCCTGATCTGGGGTCCGGTGACTCCCGGCGAGGAGGCGTGCGAACAGGTCGATTTCGAGCTGGTCGAAGCCCCGGGGCAGGATGATTTCGACCTGCTGGTGCTGGCCGACATCCACCTGGCCAACCGCCTGGGCGACATCGCCCAATACAAGAACCTGATGCTGCCCGAGGTGAAAAACTACGTCGCCAACTCGTCGAAGAGGGTCTACCTGCTCAACCTCGGCGACATGACTTTCGACCTTTACTGGAATTCGAACAAGTACAACATGGGCGACTATGTCAACACGCTCAAAGATTCGGCCATCCCGGCCCTGATCTACCACGTCCCGGGCAACCACGACAACGACGAGTACGCCAAGGACGACTACACCGCCGAACAGCCCTACAAGGACAACCTCGGACCGACCTACTATTCGTTCAACATCGGCAAGGCGCACTTCATCATGCTCGACAACACGGTCTACCTCAACGCCGGGGCCGACGCCGCGACCCGAACGCCGGGCGACCACTCCTACAACTCCGCCTTTACGGAGATGGAGCTCGCGTGGCTGAAAGCCGACCTGGCGACCGTCCGGGACAAGGACGCCCCGCTGGTGATCGGCACCCACTGCCAGGTGTTCTACTACAACTCGTCGCTCGACATCACCCCGTCGATGGCCTACGGACACTCGACGATGCTCGACCAACTGCTCACCGAGTTCACGGACGTGCACATCATCTCGGGACACACGCACAACAACACGACGATGAAGGTCCGCAACGGGCTGATGGAGCACAATACGGGCGGTTCGTGCGCGACGTGGTGGTGGACGGGCTATTACAGCAACGGCCACATCTGCAAGGACGGCGCGCCGGGCGGCATGGGGGTCTACGAGTTCCGGGACACCGACCTCGAGTGGTACTACAAGGGCTACGGCGAGCCGCGCGATTTCCAGCTGCGGACCTACGACATGAACAACGTCAAAACCTTTTTTGCCAACAACTCGGTCATCCGCAACATGATCCGCTACTACCCCGACCGGAACGACTACGCCAACGTGGGCAACAACGTGGTCTACATCAACGTCTGGGGCTGGGACCCCGAGTGGAAGGTTTCGGTGAAGGAGAACGGCGTGGAACTCAACCCCACGCGCGTCTACATGAAAGACCCGCTGCACACCTACGCCTACGACGCCACGCGCGTCTACAAGAACTCGAACAACACCTATACCGAGGTGCTGACCTCGAGCAACAACTACCACCTGTTCGCAGCGAACGCCTCGAGCGCCACCTCGACGCTCACGATCGAGGTGACCGACCGTTTCGGCAACAAGTACACCGAGACGATGTCGCGTCCCAAGGAGTTCGCCGCACAGATCGAAAACCTGTAAAAGCGAGTAACCGATGAAAAAACTGCAAACATATCTCTCGGGCATCGTCGCCGTGCTGCTGCTGGCGGCGCTCGGCGCCTGCGCCGACGACGACAAGACGCTCAGCGACGTCTATCTGGAAACCGACGCCTCCTATTACAGCGCCAATGCGCGCGGCCTGACCTACAACGGCGAGGAGGTGGTCATCCACATCCAATCGAACACCTACTGGATGGTCACCTACGACAAGGGAACCGGGCTCGAAGAGCCCTGGTTCACCCTTGCGCGGGAGGCCGGCAACGGCAGCACGGACCTCACGGTGACGGTGCAGCGCAACGACGGCAACGCCCGTTCGGCCGAGCTGAAACTCGTCACCAACCGCAACGTATCGACGACCGTGACGCTCTCGCAGGCCGGCATCGGCGAGCAGGTCTACTTCTACGGCGACGACTTCGGCACCGGGGGCGCCGGCGCCTCCGTCACGGAGTTCGAGGGCTGGAACCTGCGCGGCATGGGCGTCGACGAGACCTACTACGACGGCCGGAACGCCACCCTCGACGCCGGTTCGCCCTCGACGACCTACGACGGGGCGTCGGGCGGCAACAACGTCCTCTTGGGCGACGACGGCTGGTTCACGCTGGGCGGCATCGCCACCAAGGGCGACTACAACTTCATCTTCTCGTTCGGCGTAAGCAACGACACGAAAGCGCCCTCCGCCGACGAGCTCAAACTCTGCATCAGCCAGGACCGCGCGCAGTGGACTCCTGTGGAGTACACGCTTCCCGCCTCGGCGACCGAAGCCGGAAAGTGGTGCACGGTGCGCATCCCGTTCTTCATTAAGGAGGATTGCCCGGCGGTCTTCTTCCGCTTCGAAAGCGCTTCGGCAGGTTACCGCATCGACGATCCCGCACTCGAAGAGGGCGACGGAACGGGCGAAACGATCACGTTCCTCGAAGATGTCGTCAACTACATCCGGACCGTGCTCTGGGAGGACGACTTCGCGTGGGCCAATAACGCCGCCTACGTGAAGAGCGACGCCTGGACGGGTTCCGACGGCACGCGCATCGACAACTGGAGCGGCTATCCCTCCTCGGCCAACGGCTGGACGATCGAATCGGGCCGTGCGACCTCCTATCCGCGTTCGGCGGGCTCGGCCAGCGCAACCGGATTCCTCAAAAGCGGCTGGGCCAACGGCGGCGCGGGACTCTTCTCGCCCAAAATGGAGGCCATCGGCAGCGAGGCCAGGGACGTCACGGTCGAACTGACGCTGGCCAGCTGGACGCTGAACAACAAACCCGACAACGACCAGCTGTGCATCCGCGTCCTCGGAGGCGGCACGATCGGCAACGCATCGAGCACCGAGCAGGTCTTCAGCGTCGGCAGCTGGAACGAGTGGGCTGTCCACGAATTCGAAATCTTCGGAGCCACCGCGGCAACGCAAATCTACATCGGTTCGACGACCGAGGCCAATAACCGCTGGTTCATCGACCGCTTCCGGCTGATCTACATCACCGAGAAACCCGGCGACTTCGAACCCGAGCTCACGACCGACCCCGAGTCGCTCGAATTCGTCACCGCAGGCGAAGGCAAGCCGGTGAAGGTGACGGCCAACGCCGCCTGGAGCGTCCGCAGCGAAGCCGCATGGCTGTCGTTCGCGCCCGAAGGCGGCGATGCGGGCACTTCGACGGTGACGATCACCGCCGGCCGCAACCAGACGGGAGCCGAACGCCCCGCGACGGTCGAGTTCCTGATCGATGGCGAAGTGATCGCAACGCTCGGCGTGAAGCAGAGCGGCGAGGAGATTCAGTACGCCCCGTCGCCCGTCAACCTCACCGAGCTCGACGCATCGGCCACGGTGCTGACGTTCGGTTGGGACGAGCCCGCCGAAGCGACGCACAAATACCGGGCGGCGCTGTTCACCGACAAGGAGGGCGAACCCGTCCAGCAGTCGCCCGAATTTACGCTGGATGTGAAATTCCCCGCGCCGATCTTCACGTTCGGCGGCCTCGAGCCCTCGACGACCTACCAACTGGCCGTGCAGGCGATCAGCACCACCGACGGCGTGGAGGATTCGCCCTACGTCTTCCTCGAAAGCCGTACGACCGCCGCGCAGACCGCCACGCCGGGTGCATTGGTCTCGATGCGTTTCGACCGGCTGAAATGGTGCGGCGACCACCTGCTCAAAGCATACGGACTGCGTCCGGCGAGCGTCGGCGGCACTGTCGCTCCCGATGCCGTAGCGGATGCCCTGACCAATGCCAACACGGGCGGTTCGTCCGATGTCTTCAACACCCACAACGACGCTTTCCGGGCCGACCGCGGGGTGAGCGGCTGGTACGGACTTCGCGCCTATGAATATCCGGGTTACATCAAACTGGGGACCTCCACCCAGGCGGGATTCCTCGTGACGCCGAAACTGAGCGGACTGAGCCAGCCCACGGATGTGCGCATCTCGTTCCGCCTCGGCAACTGGAACGAACCCAATGCCGACGGCTCCGTCTTCACCATTGACAAAGCGGTCATCCGGGTCGGCATCGTGCCGGAGAACGTCACCGACGCCAACCTCAAAAGCTATGCGAACGCCTATACGCTGACGACCAACATCCCCTTCACGGCCGACGAAGCGCCCGTATCGGCGACCCCGCAGACGTGGACCGACGTATCGTTCGAAGTGCCCGACGTGAAACCGACCGACCGCCTGATTATCTACGCCACGGTCGACGGCACGGAAAAAAGCGGCAAGGCCCGCTACGAGGTGGACGACATCGAGATCGTCCCGGGCAGCGTGAAACCCGTCACGACCATCCTCGAGGATACATTCGCCTGGGTCAACACTTCGGTGGACTGGGCCAACAAACTGGCAGCCTACAAGGATAACTGGGCCGTATTCGACGGCCGCGTCTATGCCAAGTACTACTGCCTCCAGTTCGGCACCGGTTCCGCCGAGGCGGGCATCACGACGCATGCCCTGACGGAACTGGGCGCGACGCCGACCGACGTCACCGTCGAGGCGCAGCTCACGGGCAACGCCGCCAACAAGCAGAGCGTCTATTTCATGATTACGGGCGCCGGTTCCTTCTCGGCGACCGAAAACGTCACGGAGACCACCGTGCAGCTCGACGGGTTCATGCCCAACGCCAGCTCGGGAGCCACCGGCGAAGGTTTCGACGGCTGGGAGACCAAGACGCTGACCATCTACGGCGCGGACCAGACCACGCAAATCCGCCTGGCATGCGTGAAAGTCGCCAATGTGACCCAGCAGTTCTGGCTCAACAGCTTCCGCGTGACCAAATAACGGACACGTATCTACAAGAAAACGGGCGAGGGAATATCCCTCGCCCGTTTTCTTTTGAAGTTGTGTTTATATTTTAAGGTCAATCCTCCAGAGAGGTCGTTTCAAGGGGCGTATCGCGGATACAACGGATGCTGTATGCATTGGTACGCTGGTAAGGATTCACAATCACCTGTCCGCCCATGAAGAGCAAGCGGTTCGCATTATTGTAGTTATCGCCTTTTTTCGCAGCAGAGGAATTCGTCCAATAAACACCTCGCAAATTCCCGTTTTCTGTATTTGCTGACGATGACGAGTAAAGCATATCACCGGATGAAGGCAAATGCAGGTCTGATTCTGCAAACACGGTATTCGGATCACTGATCGAGTACTTGCTATTATAGGTCAGCTTGGTGTTCAGGATCGCTCCGGCCATGGACAAGAATTCATTGACGGTCGGCACCCGGTAACCGTCCGGACAGGGATTGTTCATGTTCGTTTCATCGGCCAAAGGTGCATGCCATTCATAGTCCGTGTACTTTCCACCCCAAAGTCCCGTATCCTGCGTCGAAGACTGTGAAGCCCAGTCATTGGGTTCTGCATTCGTCGGAATAAATTTATTATGACCGGCATTCGCCCGATCGGAAACGCGCTCATTAATCGGAGTGATACCATTCACCAATGCTCCTGCAGCAGCATCAGACCATGTGGTTTTTTCATGCCCGTCAGCCTTGCGCGACCACTGGAACAGCGAACCGTAAGCCTCGTAATCGCCTTTCGATTCGGCGACTTTCTTCGCTCCCAGGTTGCGGTCGAGCCAGGTCTGCGTCGCCTTCGTTCCGTCGGAAAGCGTCACTTCGATATTTACGGGATAGTAGATCAGTTTATAATACGCATCCGCACCGTCGTAATTGCGGTCTTTGACGCCGGATACCGTCACATTGCACTCGGCTTTCTGCTTGCTGCCGTCGTTGGCCTTGGCCGTAATGGTGGCGCGTCCGTGTCCGACAGGCGTAACGACGCCCTCCTGCGATACGCGGGCCACCCCTTCGTCGGACGAAAGCCACTCCAACGTGGGGATCGACGGATTCTCGGGTGTAACGGTCGCAGTCAGGGTGACCGGACCGTCGGTCACGAGGAAATCGTGAGAGGTCGAGCTGAGCGTGATCGAAGTGATCGGCACATCGGCGATGAACGGCGTAACCGTCACCTCCACCTCCGCCGTGCGGCGCATGTCGCTGGTCTGGATGCCGATGGTGGTCACACCCTCGGCCTTGGCCGTGATGAGGCCTTCGGAGCTGACCGTCGCAACGTCGGGATTGGTGTTGTACCAGGTGATTTTCTTGTTGCCGCAGTCTTCGGGGGTGAAGATGATCTGCAGGCGGTACGTTTTGGTTTCGGGAATGCTGAGCGTCGGAACGTCGAAACTTACGCTCTCCACATGCACGAAATGCGGGGGCGTATCCTCCTTCTCCATACAGGATGAGAGCGACAAGACCGCCGTCAATGTCGTGAATAGACAGAAAAATCTTTTCATATCGGTTGGTTTAGGTTAATATTCCGATCGGAAGGCCCTGCAAGAGCCTTGCAGAAACAAATATATTCGGAATAAACCTTTTTCGGGGACCGACGGCGGCAATAAATCAGCGGGAACGGTTTCGGGAACGGTTTAATCTTTCGGAATCGTTCCCGAAAAGGAGCGTTCCGGAGGTGGAAGGAAACGACGGAACTACTCGCCGTCGAGCATCTTGGGGTCGCTCGAACCCCGAACGTTGAGCAGTCCTTCGAGCACGACGGTGCGGTTTTCCGACGCAGGGTCCTGGATCTTCTCCAGCAGGAGCCGCGCTGCGGTCTCCCCCATCTTATCCAACGGCTGCGCCACGGAGCTCAGCATGGGTTCGGTGACCAGCGCCGACTGCGATTCGGTGAAACCCATCACCGAAACCTCCTGCGGAATATGGAAACCCTTGCGTTTGAGCGCCTTCATGGCTCCGATGGCCAGTTGGTCGTTGAATCCGAACAGGGCGTCGGGAACCATTCCCTGCACGATACAGCGGTTCATCATCCGGAAACCCTCTTCACGGGTAATGGATTCGCAGCGGACGACCAGCGACGAATCGACCGGAAGACCATGCTTGCGCAGAGCATCGGCATAACCCCGGTAACGCAGTCCCGAGAGGTCGATCTCCGAAGGACCCTGAAAATGCATGATGCGCGGCATCGGCTGGCCCATCTCGCGGCGGATGTTTATCAAATGCTCCACGGCGAAGAACGCCCATTTGTAGTCGTCGATAACGACGCGGCTGGCCGCAACATCGTTGGTTGCACGGTTGAAAAACACCAGCGGGATGCCGCTGCCGATCAATTCCTTATAATAATCGGTATTGCGTCCCTTTTCGGTGACGGAGATCAGGATGCCTTCGACCATGCTCTCTTCCAGAAGCTGCAGGTTGCGCCGCTCGGCCTCGGCGGATTCGTTGCACTGGGTGATGAGCACATGGAAGCCTTCGCGTTCGAAAACCCGTTGTATCTGGATGATGATCCGGGCAAAAAACGAGTTGATAAACTCCGGGACCACGACGCCGATGATCTTCGTACGCCGTTTTATCAGGTTCTGGGCGAACGGATTGGGCCGGTAGTGCATCTTCTCCGCCATCTCCATCACCGCCTTCTTGGTTTCGGGCTTGACATCGAAACGGTCGGCAAGCGCACGCGACACGGTGGACTTGGAGATTCCGAGCGCCCGTGCGATGTCCTTTATCGTGGTGTTTTGTGCCATGGATTTGAAAAAATTTGAAGCAAGATACACAGTTTTATATCAAAAATCAAATTTCATGCCCGTTAATTCCGCATTCGCACAGCCCCCGAAGATGAACCGGAACGCCTATGGGAGCGGTTGCATAAAATGGGAGCGTTCCCGAAAACGTTCCCGACGATTTTATGAACCCCGACTGGGGCGGAAACGGTCCGAATGGGATATATTTGTTCTGGGCTAACCCGAAAACGACCTAAATGAGAACCGATCCATGGGTACTTTAGACTATGTAACCATTTTGCTGTTTGCCGCAGGCGTGATGCTCGCCGGCGTCTCCTTTTCCTCTACGGGCAAAAATATGAAGAGTTTCTTCGCGGGGGGGGTAACGTTCCCTGGTGGATCAGCGGCCTTTCGCTGTTCATGGGCTTCTTCTCGGCCGGCACGTTCGTCGTGTGGGGTTCGATCGCCTACTCCCACGGATGGGTGTCGGTGACCATCCAGCTCACGATGGCCGCCGCGGGCCTCGCCGTCGGATTCTTCATCGCCCCTCGCTGGAATCGCACGGGCTGCCTCACGGCCGCCGAATACATCACCCGCCGCTTCGGCGTGTCGACGCAGAAGATGTACACTTATCTGTTCCTCTTCATCTCGCTCTTCACCACCGGAGCCTTTCTCTACCCCATCGCCAAGATCATCGAGGTCACGGCCGACATTCCGCTCAACACGAGTATCCTGCTGCTGGGGGCTTTCAGCATCCTCTACGTCACGATCGGCGGCCTGCGCGCCGTCGTGGTGACCGACGTACTGCAGTTCCTCATCCTGTTCGCCGCCGTCATCATCGTCATTCCGCTGTCGCTGATGAAAGTCGGCGGAACCGAGGCTTTCCTCGCAAAGGTTCCGGAAGGATTTTTTCAGACCGTATCGGGCGACTATACCTGGGTGTTCATCATCGCTTTCATGTTCTACAACCTCTTTTTCCTGGGCGGCAACTGGGCCTACGTTCAGCGCTACACCAGCGTCAGCACACCCCGCAACGCCCGCAAGGTGGGATGGCTGTTCGGCATCCTCTACCTCGTCAGCCCCATCCTCTGGATGCTGCCGCCGATGATCTACCGCGTCTACAACCCCGGCCTCGAAGGGCTGGAAGCCGAGAATGCCTACCTGCTGATGTGCAGGGAGGCGATGCCCCCGGGGCTGCTGGGCCTGATGCTCGGCGGCATGATCTTCGCCACGGCCAGTTCGCTCAACGCCACGCTCAACATCTCGGCGGGCGTCTTCACCAATGACATTTTCAAACGCCTCTCCCCCTCCACTTCGGAGAAAGGGCTGATGCGGATCGCCCGCTGGTCCACCATCGGATTCGGCGTGCTGGCTATCGTCGTGGCGCTGCTGATCCCCCTGATGGGCGGTATCGTGAACGTCGTCATCAGCGTCGCGGCCCTCACGGGCGTACCGCTCTACCTGCCGCTTATCTGGTCGCTCTTCTCGCGCAACCTCAACGGACGGGCCATCCTCACGACGACCGTCGCGAGCCTTGCGATCAACGCGCTGTTCAAATTCGTCACGCCGCTTATGGGCTTCTCGCTCGACCGCGCCGAAGAGATGCTCGTAGGCGTACTGGTCCCGGCGCTGCTGCTGGCAGGCTACGAAATCTACCACCGCATATGCCGTCCCGGCGAGCAGGTCCCGATGCTCGAAAAAGCCCCTGCCGCCGTCGAAGAAGAGGGTGCTGCCAACAACCGCTTCAGCGTAATGGTCATCGGCATCGGCGCTATCCTCGCCGGATTGTTCATCGCCGTGCTGGGTGCGCTGGCCGACGAGCACAAGACGATCCCGCTGGGCATGGGACTGCTGCTGCTGGCGATCGGCATCACGGCTTATTCATACAGCAAAAAGAAATCCTGATCCAACTATGTTTACCTGCAATTTCGAAAAACAAAGGGCTTTTCGCCACATCTCGCTCCGGGCCGACTATGTAATCGCCGGAGGGGGCATGACGGGCGTATGCAGCGCCATCACCGCAGCGAGGGCCGGCGTCAAGGTCATCCTGGTCCAGGACCGGCCCGTACTCGGGGGCAACGCCTCGAGCGAGGTACGCCTGTGGGTGCTGGGCGCCACCTCCCATATGGGCAACAACAACCGCTGGTCGCGCGAAGGCGGCATACTGGACGAAATCCTCGTCGAGAACACTTTCCGCAACAAGGAGGGCAACCCCGTGCTGTTCGACATGGTGCTGATGGACAAAGTACTCGCCGAGCCCAACATTACGCTGCTGCTCAACACGGTGGTCTACAAAGTCGAGAAGAACGACGACCGCACGATCAGCCGTCTCACAGCCATCAATCCCCAGAACGGCACGGAATACACGCTCGAAGGACGTCTGTTCGCCGACTGCACGGGCGACGGCACGCTGGGCTACCTCGCCGGGGCATCGTTCCGCATGGGCGCCGAGGAGAAGGAGGAATACGGCGAAGGGTTCGCTCCCGACAAGCGGGAATACGGCGAACTGCTGGGCCACAGCATCCTTTTCTACATGAAGGACACGGGCCGCCCGGTAAAATACACGGCGCCGGACTTCGCCATTAAGGATGCGGAGCGCCACATCCCCAAATTGCAGAACCCCAACTATTTCAACCCCGCCCAGCACGGCTGCAAATACTGGTGGCTGGAATACGGCGGCCGCCTGGACACGGTGACCGACACCGAGCGGATCAAATTCGAACTCTGGCGCGTGGTCTACGGCGTCTGGGACTATATCAAAAACTCCGGCAAGTTCCCGCAGGCCGAAAACCTCACGCTGGAATGGGCGGGCCTCTTCCCCGGCAAGCGCGAAAGCCGCCGCTTCACGGGACTCTACACCATCACCCAGCAGGACATCATCGAACAGCATACCCACTACGACGCCGTGGCTTACGGCGGCTGGTCCATCGACCTGCATCCATCGGACGGAGTTTTCAGCCCCAGGAACGGCTGTAACCAGTGGCACAGCAAAGGCGTCTACCAGATACCCTACCGCTGTTACGTGACTCCCGACTTGGACAACCTCTTCATCGGCGGCCGCATCATGTCGTCGAGCCACGTGGCCAACGGTTCGACCCGTGTCATGTGTACGGCGGCACTCGGCGGACAGGCTATCGGCATGGCCGCAGCGCTCTGCCTCGAAGAGGGATGCAAACCCGCCGATTATGCAGCCCCCGAAAAGATCGTACGCCTGCAATCCGAACTCGTCAAACTGGGACAGTTCATCCCCGGGCTCGACATCTCCGACGGTCGAAACCTGCTGGACAAGGCTTCGCTGCGCGTGTCGAGCGAACTTCAGCTGGACGAACTGCCGCACGACGGCACCTGGTTCCGGCTCGAATACCCGGCCGCGCAATTGCTGCCCGTCAACGGACGCATGCCCCGCATCGATACCGTCGTCGAAGCCGAGGAGGCCACCGAACTCCGCGTCGAACTGCGCAGCTCCCTGCGCCGGGAAAACTACACCCCCGACTGTACCGACGCCGTCGAGGTCGTGCAGCTCGTCCAAGGAGAAAACCGCATCGCGCTGGACTTCGGCATCGAATACGATACGCCTCGCTATATCTTCGTCTGCTTCATGACCAACGACAAGGTGCGCTTGCCGCAAAGCGGACGCTTCGTGACGGGCCTCACGTCGGTCTTCAACCACATCAACCCCGCCGTCTCGAATTTCGGCCGCCAGACGCCCCCCGAAGGCATCGGCGTCGACGCGTTCGAGTTCTGGTGCCCGAAGCGCCGCCCTGAGGGGAAGAATTTCGCCCTGCGTTTCACCCCGGGTCTCGCCGCCTTCGGCGCGGAGCAGTTGCGGAACAGTTATTTCCGCCCCTACCTCGCTCCCAACGGCTGGGCCGCCGCTGTCAACGACACCGCACCCGAGCTGGAAATCGCCTGGGATGAGCCCCAGACTTTCTCGCAGGTCCGGCTCTTCTTCGACACCGACGCCGATCACGCGATGGAGAACGTGCAGATGGGACACTACGACTCCGTAATGCCCTGTTGCATCCGCGACTACATCCTCTCGGACGACGCGGGACGCGAGTTGGTGCACGTCAAAGGCAACCACCAGACCGTCAACACGCTGACTTTCCCGGAGCCGGTAACGGCACAGGGACTCCGGCTGCGCCTCGTGCGTCCGGAGGGCGACGTCTGCCCGACGCTGATGGGTATTATCATCGAATCGAAAACAACGAAATAAACCAACCAACTTCAGAACCTATGAAAAAAGTCTACATGACCCTGGTGATGCTTTTCGCAATCGCGGCATCCATGGCACAGCCCAGGGAGATCAAAGGTGTAGTGCACGACGAGAACGACAAACCCATGTCGGGCGTTACCGTGTACGTGCAGGAAACGGGTGCTGGAACGATCACCGGCAGCAAAGGCACGTATTCGATCAGGATTCCGAACCCCAAGAGCGAGATCACCTTCTCGTTCATGGGCTACAAGACGCTCAAACTGAAAGCCGACGATCCCAAGGCCAAGTTCGACATCATCAAACTGCTGCCCGACCAGCAGATGCTCGACGCCGTCGAGGTCGTACAGGTGGGTTACGGCACGCAAAAGAAAGTCAACCTGCTGGGGTCGGCCGAAAACGTATCGGTCAAGGACCTCGAAAACCGCCCCATCACCCAGGCCTCGATGGCCCTGCAAGGTACGATCTCGGGTATCGACGTGGTCCAGAACTCGGGACAGCCGGGACAGGACCAGGGTTCGATCCGCATCCGCGGCGTATCGTCCATCGCCAACAACAACGAGCCGCTGGTGCTGATCGACGGTGTCGAGGGCGACATCAACCAGATCAACCCCAAGGACATCGAATCGATGTCGGTGCTGAAAGACGCCTCGTCGGCGGCCATCTACGGTAACCGCGCGGCTGCCGGCGTCGTGCTCATCACGACCAAGTCGGGCGAAGGCTCGGGCGAACTCAAAGTGAGCTACAACGGCAGCTTCTCGCTGCAGGAGACCACGGCGCTGCCCAAGCCGGTGAAAGTCCTCGAATGGCTCGACCTGAAAGAGGAGATGTTCCTCTACAACGGCGAGATCAAGAGTTACGACAGCGACCGTGAAAAATACATCTCGGGCGAGAAAGTGTCCGTGAACTACTACCTCCGCCATTTCCGCATCGCGCCGATGCACGACCACTACCTGAGTATGTCGATGGGCGGCAAGAACTACAACGGCAGCGTCTCGCTGGGCTACGGCAACCAGGACGGCGTACTGAAAGGCACCGACAACGAAAAGATCTCGTTCCGCTCGAACCTCAGCATGTACTCCACCAACCGCAAGTTCTTCACGACGCTCAACCTCTCGGGCTACCGCAAGGACATGACCTCCACGGCCATGGGCACCAACCAGACCATCCAGGATGTCCACCGCGCAGGCCCCACCAGCATCTTCAAGGCCTATAACGGCCTCTACGGCTTCTACGGACGCCACATGGGACAGCTGGAAGCCGGAGGCCGCACGAAGAACGTCTCCAACCAGCTGACTGCAAAGATCAGCGCCGGGGTCGAACCCGTCAAAGGACTGAAAATACAAGGTTCGTTCGCCACGGTCTACTTCAATTCGCGCAACGACCAGTTCGTTGCCCCGATCTACACCGTGGGTGACCTCTACGGCGACGTGCAGAACAAGGTGGCCAGCTTCATCGAGATCAAAAACTCGACGACCCTCTCGACGACCACCGAACTTACGGCCAGCTACAAAAAGCGTTTCGACCGGCATGACCTCTCGGTCCTCGTCGGCGCTTCGCAGTACTGGTGGCGCAACGAATGGGAGATGGCGCGCCGTGACAACATGTCTTCGTTCACCCCGTCGCTGAACATGGGCGACCCCGCCACACAAGTCAACGACAATGCCATCAACGAACGTGCGACCCGTTCGCTCTTCGGCCGTGTGAACTACTCCTACGACGACCGTTATCTTTTCGAGGTCAACGTCCGCTACGACGGATCGTCGCGTTTCTACAACAAGAAATGGGGTCTTTTCCCGTCGGTGGCCGCCGGATGGCGCATCTCCCAGGAGAGTTTCTTCAAAAACTCCGGTGTGACCGAGTATATCGACAACCTCAAACTGCGCGTATCGTGGGGACGTCTCGGCAACGAGTATATCTCCTCGAATTACACGGGTTACCCGACCCTTTCGACCGACAGCTACTACGATTTCAACGGTACGCAGGTGGCCGGAGCGGCCATCACCGAACTCTCGAACAAAGACACCTCGTGGGAGACCTCCGAGCAGACCAACATCGGTCTCGACATCGGTATCTGGAACCGCTTCTCGCTGACGGCCGACATCTTCTACAAGAAGACCACCGACATCCTGATGAAGCTGCCCATCCCGCCGTCGCTGATCGGCAACGTGAACGGCGGCCCCTTCCAGAACGCCGGAAGCATGGAGAACAAGGGCCTTGAGCTGACGCTCAACTACCGCCAAACCTACCGCAACAAGATGTACGTCAACGCCACGTTCACGACCACCTTCCTGCGCAACAAAATCCTCGACCTGAAAGGCGTCAGCCCCGTGATCCACGCCTCGCTGCCCATCGTCCAGATGGAGGGGCACCCCGTAGGAGCCTACTACGGCTACCGGATGGCCGGCGTCTACCAGTTCGACGACTTCACGTGGCAGAACGACAGCGACCCCTCGGTGCCCCTGCAGGACCGTGTCTACAAGCTCAAAGAAGGACGGCCCGTACCGAGCGAAGGCAGCCCGCGTCCCGGTGACCTGAAATTCGCCGACCTCTCCGGCCCGGACGGCAAACCCGACGGCAAGGTCGACCTCGACTACGACCGGACCATCATCGGCGACCCGTTCCCCGACGTTTCGATGTCGCTGAACCTCAACTGGGGCTGGAAGGGTATCGATTTCAACATGTTCTGGCAGACGGTGCTGGGCCGCGACATGTACAACCAGGGTCCGATGGTCGTACCGTTCTACAACGACAACGGCAACGTCTGGAAAGACATGGTCGACAAGCGCTGGACGGCCGACAACCCGACCAACCGCCACCCGCGCATGAACTACGACTCGAAGACGGCCAACACCCGCTCGAGCTACTATATCTACGACGCCTCGTTCCTGCGCCTGAAGAATATCGAGCTGGGTTACACGCTCCCCGTACGCTGGACGGCCAAACTGCACATGTCGAAAGTGCGCATCTATGCCGGCATCCAGAACGCCTGGACGCTCACCAACTTCCCGGGATGGGACCCCGAGCGCCCCTCGACCAACATCGCATCGGAGGTCT
>ERZ1673699.519-NODE-519-length-41786-cov-9.734778_pt1 | contig 41786 bp, 33 predicted proteins | sample MGYA00580229_ERZ1673699 | MGnify/ENA primary metagenome ERZ1673699 (study PRJEB41218, sample SAMN15661785) | gut metagenome | host: Homo sapiens | place: Canada: London | collected 2015-08-20/2019-03-30 | study: EMG produced TPA metagenomics assembly of... | reverse complement strand
CTGCCGCACCTCGCTCGCCGTATCGGCACTTAGAATTATGCGGTATTGCCTTAAGAAGCTGTTTTATCATCATTGCGCACCAGATAAAGCCGGTGCGCAATGATGACAAAAAATAGCTTCTAAGGTGTATCGAAAAATGAAAAACAACGATTGCTTGTGAAAATCATCCGGGCTTTCGGTTCTGTTGGTACACCATGAATACTCCCCAAGGAGGCCAATCATGATTTATGATATTTTGCAATATGGTGCCGTGGGTGATGGCACCACAAACGATGGCCCTGCCATCCAGAAAGCCATTGATGCCTGCGCGGCAGCCGGCGGCGGCCGGGTGCTGGTGCCGGGCGGCCATATTTACAAATGCGGTTCCATTTTGCTGCACAGCCATGTGGAGCTGCACCTGGAGCACGGCTCCCGCCTGAAAGCCAGCGAAAACAAAGAGGACTTCTTGGAAGTGGAAGCTGCCTACCGCGACCATTACCGCGATACATCGCTCAAAGTGCCCTCTTACGAAAACTGCGAATATGACGGTGAGCCGAAGAATTATTTCATTATGGCTAAGGATGCCGAGGATGTCTGCATCAGCGGCAGCGGCGTAATCGATGGCTCCGAAGAAAACTTTTACGGCGAGATCGACCATAACTTTATTGAGGGAACCTATTACCCGCGCATTCCCATGCTGCTGATGAAAGGTGTGCAGCACCTGACCATCCGTGAAGTCACCCTGACCCGCAGCGCGTTCTGGACCGTGCATATGGTGGGCTGCCAGGATGTGCTGATCGATGGCATCCGCATTTTGAATAACCTGAAAATGGTCAACTGCGACGGCATTGATCCCGACCACTGCCGCAATGTGCGCATCAACAATTGCCATATTGAATCCGCCGATGACTGCATCGTGTTCAAGACCACTGAGAAAAATGCACATCTTGGCCCATGTGAGAACATTGTGGTTTCCAACTGTACGCTGACCTCCACCAGTGCCGCTATCAAGTTTGGCACCGAGAGCGTTTCGGACTTCCGCAATATCACCGTCACCAACTGCGTTATCTCCCGCACCAACCGCGGAATCTCCCTGATGCTGCGTGATGGCGGCAACATTGAAAACGTGACCTTTGCCAACCTGCACATCAACACCCGCATGTTCTCTGACCAGTGGTGGGGCGAAGCCGAAGCCATCTGTGTGACGGCGGTGGACCGCAAACAGGGCAACAGGGCGGGGCATATCCGCAATGTACACTTTGAAAACATTAACTGCAGCGGCGAAAACGGCATTTTCCTGCACGGAAGCGAGGGCAACAGCCTGGAAGATATCTCGTTCCGCCACATCCGGGTGGACATCCGCAAGCAGACCGCATGGCCCATTGACCATTGGGACCTGCGCCCCAGCGAGGTGCCCGGCATGATTCCCGGAAAAGTGAATGGCTTTACCTGCGTACATGGCAAAAGCATCCGCTGCGAGGACGTCGTTATCCGCAAAGACAGCTCCATGGATCCGTGGTTCGATCAGGATTTCTGCTGGCAGGACACCGAGGATGTGACTGTGGTAAAGTGATGATATACAGCGGCAAAATGCCTGTTTGGCGGCCGTAAGCCGCTGTTAATATTCAAAGGCAACACCGCACAATTCCCGCCTTACGGCTTAAGCACCGCTCCGGCGGCTGCGGCACGGCATCTGCGTTGCCAAAATGCTCGATAAGACATCCAGTATTATCTGCGCTTTTGGCTTGGCATCTGCCGCACCTCGCTCGCCGTATCGGCACTTAGAATTATGCGGTATTGCCCAAAAGTATCCCCGCGGGGCGCTCCGTCCGCCCACGGGCAGGGTCGCAGGCAGCAAAAGCGCCTGCGGCCCTTTTGCTATCCGTAGGGCGGGATGCCCTCATCCCGCCGTTGAGAAACCTGAATGGTACGCTGCTTGCCATATGTTTCACCACACCATTCTCCGCACGGCCGCGGGCGCACACTGTGCGCCCCTACGGGTGAGATGTAGGGTAAAATAATCATTGCATGCTATAAAATGTTCTGTGGGGAACGGTCTTGAACGTTACGAGGCTGTGTTATGCATGCCATAACGAATTTGCGGCAAAACGTGTCATCTGGCTGCCAGGGGGCGCTGCATCCGCAGGCGCGTTTCAAAGGCCTGAAAATCCCGGCTTTCAGGTCGGAGATAGCAGGCCCTACCGCGCGGCGATGGGCAAACATGCAATTTTATTTACGTCCGTCGGGCGGCCAAGGACGCTATCCCTTACATATGGGGATTGGGTCATTGCATATTTGCACTGCGGCAAGGTTTCTACACGGCGGGGGGCGTTACAAACTTGACAATTTATACCAACCTTTCCCATACCGCAAAATCGCCCCCAAAATTATCCGCCCAACCCGTGACAGAAAAACTGGAATCCGCTATAATAGGGGTAACCGCAAATCCACATTGCAGGCAACTGCAAGAAAGGGAACCCGATGAACCAAACAACAGCAAACGCCGCGGCCCTTGCGCTGGTTGGCGCACTGGCATTGCAGCTGGCCGCCTGCGGCACGGCGCAGCAGTCTGCCCCCGGACAGGCATCCACCCAGCCGGAACCCGTTACCCTGACCATGAGCTGGTGGGGGGACGATGCCCGCACCGAAACCTACCAGCAAGCCATCCAGGCATTTGAGGCAAAACTGCAATATATTACTGTAGAAACCACCTATGGCACCATCGCTGACGAGGATCAAACCGCCGATGTGATGCAGGTAGACTGGACCTGGCCGGGCCACGACGACAAAAGCGCCGATCAGTTTGTTGACCTGAACGAATATAGCGATGTGATCGATCTGGAGCAGTTCAGCCAGAGTGCGCTGGATGCCTGCACAGTGGATGGCGCTTTGCTGGCTGTGCCAATGTCGGTGACAGGCCGCATTTTTTATTGGAACACCCGCACTTTTGAACAGGCAGGGATCGATGCGCCCAAAACCTATGAGGAGCTGCTGACCGCAGGCAACACCTTCCGCGAGGTGCTGGGGGAGGAATATTACCCCCTGGCCATGGATGCAGCCGCCCGCATGAATCTGATGGTCAGTTATCTGGAATCTACCACTGGCAAAGCGTGGGTGGCGGATCGCCAGCTGCAATATTCGGCAGACGAGATCAAAACCGGGCTGGAATTTTTGCAGGCGCTGGAAGAAAACCATGTCGTGCCCACCCTTGCCGCCCAGCAGACGAATGGAACGCTGGACCAGACCCCCATGTGGCAGAACGGCCAGTACGCCGGTACCTTTGCCTGGGATGCCGACGCCGAAACCTACCGCAGTGCGTTAAAAGATGCCAGCGGCTTTTTGGTAGGGGATGAGATCGCCTTTGGCGGGCAGGCCAACGGCGGTTTCTCCAAGGTATATCTGGCCCTTGCCATCAACAGCAGCTGCCAGCACCCGAAAGAAGCGGCGATTCTGGTCAACTTTTTGCTGAACGAGGATATGGGTGCTTCTATCATGGGCACTGCCTGCGGTTTGCCGGATTCCGCCACTGGCCGTGCGGCTGCCACAGCGGCAGGCCTGGTAAACCCGCTGGTGGTGGAAGCCAACAACCGCATGATGGCTTTTGTGGATTTCCCACTTGACCCCACATTTGAAAGCCCGGCTCTGGCCGCTGTGCCGGACGGCTTGTACGCCGCCGTATTGACTGCCTGCAGCAACGGAGAGCTGACAACAACCCAGGCCGCCGAACAGCTGGCAGAGGGGATAACGGCAGTGCTGAGTGGAGTTGCGGCGGAATAAGTGCCTGAAATGGTAAAGGAATACCAAATATTATGATGCCGTAAAATCTCAAGCACATTCGCTTACGGCCCCGGAACGGTCAAGACCGTTCCCTACAAAGCACGTTATTATGCGTTGCAAACATGAAAATAATCTGTAGGGCGGGCTGCCTCACCCCGCCGCGGAGAAACCTTGCCTGTCAAGGCAAACGCTGCAAATAATTTGTAGGGGACGATGCTCGCATCGTCCCGCATGGAGGTCCTTGCTATGCGGGAAATTGCAAATTTCTGTGTTGCCCTGCCTATAGGGCGTGGTCATCCGACTACGCCGCTAACGGACCTTGCGGCGTTGCGCATTGCAAATTTTTCCACCATCTAATCCCCACATGTAGGGGACGGCGTCCTCGACGTCCCGATAACACGACCAGATAAAAAATAAAACTCTCCCTTCAGCGATGCCGGCTTGATTCCGTGCATCTGGCCGTTGAGGGAGAGTTTTTCTTTATCTCTTCTGCTTATTGGAAGCGGAGAAGCCATTTGGAGCAAAACAAGAAATGTGCGTTTGTACGTGCTGCTACACTGTAAAGTAAATCCACTTCACAAGCGAAATATCGATAAAAATGCCGCAAGGAAATAATCTGTGAACGAACCTCCCGCTATTTCCCCGTCTTCGCATCTTCCCGCTCCATCCGTTTCAGCTCCGGCAAAACGGTAATCAGCATTACAATAAAGCACAAACTGCCGCCGATCACGTTGGAAACCGGCTCCGCAGCAAACACGCCGTCGGTGCCCATGCCAAAAGCATAAGGCAGCAGGTAGGTGAGCGGCACCACAATGATGACCTTGCGCAGCAGCGAGAAAAACACCGCGTGGCGGCGCTTGTTCAGCGATTTGAACACTGTCTGGCCCACATATTGCAGCAGCATAAAACCAAAGGTGGAAAAATACAGCTTCATGGCGGGGATGGTATCCGCCTGCAGGGTGGGATCACTGCTGAAAATGGAGATGAGGAAGTGCGGTGCCAACAGAATGACCGCCCAGATCGTAAGGGTGTATACCAAAGCCATCAGGGCCATGGAGACGGCGGCGCGCAGCACCTTGCGGGGGCGGCGTGCGCCGTAATTGTAGCTGATAATGGGGGAAGAGCCCTCGGTAATGGCATAAATCGGCGTTTCCACCATCTGGCGCACGCTGGAAATGATCGTCATGACCGAGATGTACACATCGCCGCCGGTCACGGACAGCACATTGTTGCAGCAGATCGTCACCACGCTGTTGGTCAGCTGCATGATGAAGCCCGCTGTGCCAAGGCTGACGATATCGCCGATGCAGCGCCCGTTGGCGGGCAGCTGACGCAAGGGCAGCGGCTGCACGCGGTATTCCGACTTGCAGCGCAGGAAATACACCACAAACGCCGCCGAAAGCAGCTGCGAAAGCACCGTGGCAACCGCCGCGCCGCGGATGCCCATGCCCAACACAAAGATAAACACCGGGTCCAGCACCAGGTTGGCCGCTGCGCCGATCACCACGCTGAGCATACCGGCTGTGGCATAGCCCTGCGCATTGATGAACGGGTTCAGCCCTGTTGTGAGCATGGAAGGGTAGGTGCCCAGCAAGTACAGCATCAGGTACGGCAGCGCATACTGCAATGCTTCCGGCGAAGCACCGAATAAGACCAGAATGGGCCGGGCAAACAGCAGGCCAATGACCATCAATACACCGGCGCAGCACAACAACAGCGTGCAGGCCAGGTTCAAAATCAGCCCGGCACGGGCCTTATCCCCGCTGCCGCGGGCGATGGCGAACAACGGTGCGCCGCCGCTGCCGAACAAATTGCTGAACGCCGTAATAATGACAATAATGGGGAAGCAAAGCCCCACCGCGCCCAGCGCCGCCGTGCCGATATCCGGGATGCGCGCAATATAAATGCGGTCCACAATGTTATACAGCAGGTTCAGCACCTGCGCCACCAACATGGGCAGCGCTGCTTTCAAGATGTTTTGTGCAATGCCGCCGTGTTCAAAGTCGATCTGCCGCATGGGGAATGGTTCATCCTTTCCGTTTTCACAATACCAGTTTCAAGTATAGCATAAACCGCCCGCAAATACAAAAAAATCCCCGCACAAAGCCGCATAACGCAGCCTGTGCGGGGAATTTTTCTCAGCCGGAAGCTTCGGATGCCTCCGGCTCCACGGCTTCCACTTCTTTGATCATCATCTCGTTGCCCTGCAGCAGGTGGGTATGGGGGCTTTGGCAGTGGGGGCAGGTGCGGCCATGGGGCACGGTGGGGTACTGCTGGCCGCAGTTCTCGCACAGGGTAATAGCGGGGATCTGCTCCACGGTCAGCGCGGCACCGGGCAAAATCTCTGATTTGGCGGCGGCCCATTTCCAGCAGTCCTGCAGGTAGCTTTCCACCACGCCGGAAACCTCGCCTAATTGCAGTGTTACCCGCTGGATGCGGGCAACGTGGTTTTCTTTGGCCACATCCTCCACCGTGCGGATGATGTGGAACACAATGCCAAGTTCGTGCATTTACTTATCCTTTTTCCCAAAGCGGATCTTCACTTCGCGCTTTATCATGTAGGGCAGAATGGCTTTGAATTTATCTTCCGACCGCACCATGGTGCTGCATTCAGGCAGGTCACGGTGCAGGTGGATGGCATCGAATTCACACTTGGTGGTGCAAACGCCGCAGCCAATGCACTTGTTGGGGTCCACCACGCTGGCACCGCAGCCCAGGCAGCGGGCTGTTTCGGTTTTTACCTGCGCTTCGGTCAGGGTCAGGTGGGCATCCCGGAAAGAACGGTGCGCGTCGATGGCATCATCCATCGCGGCTGTCTGGCGGGGCGCACGGTCATAATCGCCAAGGGCCAGATTGGTTTTGTCCAGCTCATAAAAATCGCGGCGGTTGCGGCCAATGGTCATGCTGGTGTTGGGCTGCACAAAACGGTGGATGGAAATGGCGCCCTGCTTGCCTGCGGCAATCGCATCAATAGCAAAGCGCGGGCCGGTGTACACATCGCCGCCCACAAAGATATCCGGCTGGGCAGTCTGGTAAGTCGTGGCATCGGCCACAGCGCCCTGGCCGCGGCCAAGCTGCACGGCTTCGCCATCCAGCAGGTTGCCCCACTGGATGCACTGGCCAATGCTCAGCACAACATTGTCACACGGCAGGGTAATCGTCATGCTTTCATCATAGGTGGGGGTAAAGCGGCCCTCGGCATCGTACAGGCCGGTGCATCTTTTCAGCACCACGCCGCACACATGGCCGTCCTTTGTCAAAAATTCCTTGGGGCCGTACCCGCAGCGGATGGCAGTGCCCTCTTCCTCCGCCTCGGCGATCTCTTCAGCGGAAGCGGGCATCTTTTCCCGCGGCTCCAGGCAGGCCATCGTCACATCGCTGGACCCGCAGCGCAGGGCAACGCGGGCGGCATCAATGGCAACATTGCCGCCGCCGATCACTACGGTTTTGCCGGTCATTTTGTGGCTTTCGTCCCCGCCCACAGTGCGCAGCAGCGCAACGGCGGTCTGGATGCCCGCGGCGTCCTCGCCGGGGACCCCGGCTGTGCGGCCGCCCTGGCAGCCGATGGCGAGATAGAACGCCTTGTACCCCTGGGCGCGCAGCTGGGCAAGGGTAACGTCCTTGCCAACTTCCACACCGCAGCGGATGGTAACACCCAGCTCCCGCAGGATGTCAATTTCCGCATCAATCACATCTTTTTCCAGCTTAAAGCTGGGGATGCCGTACCGCAGCATGCCGCCAGGGTGTTCGTTTTTCTCAAATACAGTCGGGCGGTAGCCCTGCAGCGCAAGGAAGTACGCGCAGGAAAGCCCGGCCGGGCCGCCGCCGATGATGGCAATTTTTTGCGGCCACGGCCCCTGCAAAGAGGGCTGCACCACCGGTGGAACATAGCGGTGGGCGGCGTTCAGGTCCTGCTGGGCCACAAACTTTTTCACAGCGTCAATGGCCACCGCCTGGTCTACGGTGCCGCGGGTACAGGCATCCTCGCACCGCCGGTTGCAGATGCGCCCGCATACGGCGGGGAAGGGATTCTCCTTTTTGATCAGTGCCAGTGCATCGCGGTAGCGGCCCTGCGCAGCCATTTTCAGGTAGCCCTGCACCGCAATGTGGGCGGGGCAGGCGGTTTTGCAGGGGGAAGTGCCGGTATCATAGCAGTTGATGCGGTTTTTATCGCGGTAGTCCACCGCCCATTTTTCAGGGCCCCACTTTACAGTGTCGGGCAGTTCCTGCTTGGGGTACTGCACAGGGCCGTTTTTGGTGCACAGCTTCTGGCCCAGTTTAACGGCACCGGCGGGGCAGAACTCCACGCAGCGGCCGCAGGCAACGCAGTTTTGCGGTTCTACTTTGGCAACGTAAGCCGAGCGGCTCATGTTGGGGGTGTTGAACAGCTGGCTGGTGCGCAAAGCGTTGCAGACGTTGACATTGCAGTTGCAGATGGCAAAAATCTTGTTCTCGCCGTCAATGTTGGTGATCTGGTGCACAAAGCCGTTGTCCTCGGCTTTCTGCAAAATCCGCATCACTTCGTCATAGGTTACATAATGGCCTTTGTTTGTTTCCACCAGATAGTCCGCCATATCGCCCACGCCGATGCACCAGTCATCCGGGTCATCGCCGCAGCCTTCGCCCATGGCGGCGCGGGACATACGGCAGGAACAGGGGCCGGCGGCATACTTGCCCTGGTATTTTTTCAGCCAGTGGGAGATGTGTTCGATATCCAGCGAGTGGTTTTCGGTCTCGATGGCTTTTTCGACCGGGATCACGTGCATGCCAATGCCTGCGCCGCCTGGGGGCACCATGGCGGTAATGCGTTCCAGCGGCAAAAAGGTCATCCGCTCAAAAAAGGCGGTCACTTCGGGGTGGTCGGCAATCTGCTGTTTGTTCATGTTAAAGAACTCGGCGCTGCCGGGCACAAACATGGGCAGAATGTACTGCTTTTCGCGCCGGGGGTTCTCCCAGTTGTATTCCAAAAGGCCAACGCAGCTCATCTGATACAGCAGTGGTTCCAACTCTTTGGCGGGTTTGCCGGTGGCTTTTTCCAGTTCCGGCAGGGTCATTGGCTGGCGCACCTTCATTTTCAGGGCAACATCGGCCATTTCGTCAGTCACAATGCTGGCCAGACCCCAATATTCGGGGTCCTCCACCGTCAGGGGGCGCAGCTTGGCGGGCACACGGTCGGTGATCATCTGCCCCAGCTTCATAATTTTTTCCCGCGGTTTTGCGTCCTTGGGGATCTTGAACGGCAGCTTGCTTTCGTCCAGTGGGAAAGCGGTCGATTCGCTCATGGCTTGCTCCTTTTATTGCTCTGTGCATCTTCCGTTTTGTTTATGCTGCTCTTGCAGGCGGTCCGGGTTTACTGTGCCCTTATGCCTGCCACGCTTTCACCTGCTCCCGCAGCCAGTCAGCCCATTCGGCAATACCCTCGCCGGTTTTGGCGCAGATGGGGATGACCTTTGCGTTGGGGTTGCGTAGGGCGATATATTCCCGGCATTTGTCCATATCGAAATCAAAATACGGCAAAACGTCAATTTTGTTGATAAGAACCACGTCGCACACCTGAAACATCAGGGGGTACTTCAGCGGCTTATCGTCCCCTTCGGGCACGGATAGGATCATCGCGTTTTTCACCGCACCGGTGTCAAACTCTGCCGGGCAGACCAAGTTGCCCACGTTTTCCAGTACCACAAGGTCCACATCCTGGGGGCCAAGGCCCTCCAGCCCCTGGCGGGTCATCTCGGCATCCAGGTGGCACATGCCGCCGGTGTGCAGCTGGATGGCTTTTGCCCCGGTAGCGGCAATGGCTTTGGCGTCCACATCGGAATCAATGTCCGCTTCCATCACACCGATGCGCAGCTCATCTTTCAGCGCGGCAATGGTGCTGCGCAGGGTGGTGGTTTTGCCGCTGCCCGGTGCGCTCATCAAATTCAGCAGAAAAATCTTTTTCTCTTTCAGGCTCTGCCGCAGCTGGGCGGCCTGTTCATCATTGGAAGCAAAAATGCTCTGTTTTACTTCCAGAATTTTCACGTTGTCCATGGGGGCTCCTTACATGTGTTTATCGCGGTATACTCTTGTTAACAGTTTAACATCCGGGTGGCGAAAGCGCAATGTTAAATGGAGATTTTGGTATTCCCGCCAAATTGTGCAAAAAGAAGCAGGCAGAATGACGGAACGCCGCCACACTGCCTGCAGGGAAAGATAAGGTTTTATTAAGATAAGGTTTTATAAAAAGCGGGGGGATCAATTCCATGCAAAAGTTGCCATGCCGTAAATATAAATGAACGCAATGGCGGCAGGCACCACAAAGCGGAAGATCGGCTTCATCCAGGGCTGCACTTTTAAGCCTTTGCCGGTGTTGGCCTCCTGAACAAAAGCGTCCCACCCCCAACCGAAAGAGTTGCAGCAGAACAGCGCCAATACCAGCGAACCCAGCGGCAAAATGTTATTGGAAACAATGAAATCCCACAGATCCAGCCAGGCCGTGCCCGCGGCAAACGGCTGGAAATGCAGTACACTGTAGCCCAGCGCGGTGGTCAGCGCCAACAGAAAGATGCCCACGCCACACAGCAAAGCGCCCTTGGGGCGGCTTAACCCGGTCAGCTCCCGCACCATGGCAAGGATGTTTTCGCACACGCCCAACACGGTGGAAAGCGCGGCAAACACCATGAACAAAAAGAACAGCGTGCCCCACCAGCGGCCCCCGGTCATGTTGTTGAACACGGTAGCCATGGTATCAAACAGCAGGCTGGGCCCGGCGTTCACTTCCAGCCCATAGGTAAAGCAGGCGGGGAACATGATGATGCCGGCCAGCACCGCAACCAAAGTATCCAGCACAATAATGTGGACGGATTCCCCCATCAGGGAGTGTTCTTTTTCAATGTAGCTGCCAAAAATCGCCATGCCGCCCATGCCGACGGAAAGGGTAAAGAACGCCTGGTTCATGGCGCCCACCACAACGCTGCCATCGATCTTTCCAAAATCCGGCACCAGGTAAAATTTCAAGCCTTCTGCCGCGCCCGGCAGGGGCAGGCTGTGCACCGCCAGCACCAGCATCAGCACCAACAGGGCCAGCATCATATATTTGGTAATGCGCTCCAGCCCGCCCTGCAGGTTAAAGCTTAAAATGGCAAACGCTACCACAACAGTCACCAGCAAAAACACCACATTCACCGTGGGGTTCGTAATCATCTGGGTAAATCCGAAATCTGCGTTTTGGCCGGTAAGGAACTTGATGAAATAATAGATGATCCACCCGGTCACCACGGTGTAAAATGCCATCAGGGCAATGTTGCCAATCAGGCTGGCAATGCCGAAAATGCCCCACTTGCAGCCGGGCTTTTCCAACTTCTGGTACATGCGGATAGGGCTGGCCTGCGCTGCACGCCCAACGGAAAATTCCATCGTCATGGTGGGCAGACCCAGCACGACCAGACAAATAATGTACAGCAGCATAAAACTGCCGCCGCCGTTCTGGCCGCACATCCAGGGGAATTTCCACACATTGCCGCAGCCAATGGCACAGCCGGCTGACAGCATGATGAAGCCAAGCCGGCTTCCGAGCCGTTCACGATTCTGCATAAACTTATATTGTTTTCTCCCATTTTTATTTGTGCTGCCGCGCGGGGTAAAGGCAGCGGCCCGCACGGCAGCATAGATAACCGCTACCATATTAAATCCATATTAGCTTACCACACTGCCATGCCAACTGCAAGCGATTTAAAGTTGTAAACCGACAAAATACAAAAACGTGCCCCGCGGCCATCTGTTCTTTGCCCAAAGCCGATGCCGCGCAGGTGCCCATTGTTGCCATGACGGCCAACGCCTTTGCCAAGGATGTGCAGCCGGCCAAAACCGCCGGTATGAACGAGCATGCCGCCAAACCGCTGGATAGGAAACGCTTGTGTGAGATTTTGCACCGGCGGCTGTAAGGGCGCCTAGGAAGACCGAAAAAATTCGGCAGAACATACAAACAGCACCTTGCGCTTTTGGATGCAATGTGCTACAATGAATCGAAAACTGAACATAAAACAGCAGGTGCCTTTCATTGTTTGCCGGGCGGCGGAGCCTTCCGGCGCTCTGGAAAGGGTAAAAGGGAAGCGGGTGCAAATCCCGCACGATCTCGTCACTGTGATAAGGGAGCCTGCCGCCAGGGTGCATTTGCACCGGTCACTGAGCATTGCTTGGGAAGGCGGCGGCAGGCGTTGAGCTTTCAGCCAGGAAACCTGCCCGCTGTTGGTACGGGAGCATTGCTCCAGATCACGAGGAATTGGTTGTACCCAGGGTGTAGCTGAAAAGTCGAAAATATCGTCTATTTCTACAAACACAGCGGGATTTCGCGTTAAAAAGCCTTGGAATCCACAAAGGATTCCTGCGGCTCTTTGCCTTAAATCCTGCTTGTGTTTGCGAAATATCCGTCATTTTCTTTGTTTTCAGATACACCTTAAAAAGCTCATGGAAAATCCGGGGGTCTTTTTGCGTTGCCGTTCTGCACACAGAAAGACCCTCGTTTTTTTGTGGCAGTTTTGTCTGCAAAGCTGCTGCGCCTGGGTTTTGTTTCCTGTACCTGCTTTTCAGCAAATGGATTTGCCATAGGAGAAAGGAAGCAAAACACATGAAACACAACAACCTGAAAAAACCCGCTGCCGTGCTGACCGCACTGGCTCTGGCCGCCGCCCTGCTGGCTGGCTGTGGTGCGGCATCTGACAGCATGGCTGCCAGCAGCGCCCCCGCCGAAAGCGAGGCTGTAAGTACCGAAACACCCGCTGAAAGCGCAGACGAGGGAGATGCAGACGAAGTGGCCGCAAAGAATTGTGCAGACCTGATCGACGCCATCTATGTGCAGGAGCGCACCGATGACACCGACGACCAGTGCGAAGCTGCCAAGCAGGCATGGGACACCCTGACCGATACCCAGAAAGAGCTGGTGGAAGGCGAGAACGCTGACCCCGACTACTTTGGCCGCAATACCGGCGATGCCAACCTGGACGATTCCCGCAATGGGGATGAGATCGGCGAAAACGAACTGCTGGTCGTCAGCTTTGGCACCTCTTTCAACAGCAGCCGCGTGGCAGATATCAAGGGCATCGAGGATGCCCTGCAGGCCGCTTACCCGGATTGGTCCGTCCGCCGCGCTTTCACCGCACAGATCATCATCAACCATGTGCAGGCCCGCGATGGCGAGAAAATCGATAACATGAAGCAGGCGCTGGACCGCGCTGTTGCCAACGGCGTTAAGAACCTGGTTGTTCAGCCTACTCACCTGATGCACGGCGCTGAGTACGACGAAATGTGCGAAGCTGTGAACGAGTACGCTGATAAGTTCGAAAGCGTTGTCATTGCTGAGCCCCTGCTGGGCGAAGTTGGCGCTGACGCTGCCGAAATCAACGCTGATAAGCAAGCTGTTGCCACTGCCATCACCACCGAGGCTGTTGCCGCCGCTGGTTATGATGACACCGCCGCTGCTGCCGCCGATGGCACTGCTTTTGTGTTCATGGGCCACGGCACTTCCCACACCGCAAAGATCAGCTACAGCCAGATGCAGACCACCATGCAGACCCTGGGCTATGATAATGTGTTCATTGGCACTGTTGAGGGCGAGCCGGAAGACACCGCCTGCGAGGCTGTGATCGAAAAGATCAAGGAAGCCGGTTACACCAAGGTTGTCCTGCGCCCCCTGATGGTGGTTGCCGGTGACCATGCCAACAACGATATGGCTGGCGATGACGCAGATTCCTGGCTGAGCCAGTTCAAGGCCGCCGGCTGCTTTGACAGCGTGGATACCCAGATTGCCGGTCTGGGCGAAATTGCTGATGTGCAGCAGATCTACATTGACCATACCAAGGCCGCTATTGATTCCCTGAATGGCTGATTGACTGCCTGATAACTGCCCGGAAGGAACCATATCTTTTCGGACAGTTTTTGTTTTATGCGGGCAGGGCGTGTCCGCTTGGCTTAAAACCGCTTGACTAAAACGCACAATTCCCCGTAGGGGCGCACATTGTGCGCCCGCCAACCTGAAACACCGCAACACTCTTCCGGTTTGTAGCGATATGCAGGATAAATGCTCCGCCGCGGTGCGAATAAAATAGGTTGGCTGCTTTGTTCAGAATCCTTTTTACCGGAGCAGCTGACCTGATTTAAATGTGACGCCGTGGGCGTCACACAACCATTATTCATTATTCTTTATTCTTTTTTAATTTTATCATAATGTGAGGTACCCCCAATGAAACAACCCCGTGTAATTTCCGGCGCTGTGGCCGCCCTGGTGCTGGCCGCTCTGCTGGCTGGCTGCGGCTCCACCGCAACCGGCGCTTCTTCCGCTGACTCCACCCCCGCTGCCACCGAGGCTGCCGGCAGTGAAGCCGCCGCCCCCACCGCAGAGCCCCAGACCGAAGCTGCCCTGCCGGACGGCGAATATACCGCTGACTTTGAAACCGACAGCAGTATGGTGCACGCCAACGAAGCCTGCGATGGCAAAGGCACCCTGACTGTTGCCGATGGCAAAATGACCTTCCATGTCAGCCTGGCATCGAAAAAGATCGTCAACCTGTACCTGGGCACTGCCGAGGATGCCCCCAGCCACGAGAGCGACTGGCTGCAGCCCACCACCGATACTGTGACTTATTCCGACGGCACCAGCGATGAAGTGTACGGCTATGATATTCCGCTGGACGCTGTGGATACCGACTTCCAGCTGGCCATTTTGGGCACCAAGGGCACCTGGTACGACCATACCGTCAGCGTGCGCAATGCCGAGCCTAAGACCGAAAATGCCGCTGCCGAAACCGCCGCTGTGCCTGCTGATGGCAGCTACACCTGCGCTGTCACACTGGAGGGCGGCTCCGGCCGCGCCACCGTGGAAAGCCCCGCCGCCCTGACGGTTGCCGATGGAACCATGACCGCCGTAATCGTGTGGAGCAGCCCCAACTATGACTACATGCTGATCGACGGCGAAAAGTACCTGCCCACCAACACCGAAGGCAACTCCACCTTTGAAATCCCCGTTGCTGCGCTGGATACCGCTCTGGCCGTTACCGCTGATACCGTTGCCATGAGCACCCCGCACGAGATCGATTATACCCTGACCTTTGACAGCGCCACGCTGACCCCCGCAGAATAATGCAGACGAAACATTTTGGGCTTTGTGCCGCACTTTCTGCCGCAGCGCTTTTGCTGTTGGCCGGCTGCGCGGGCAGCGGCAGCACGGCTGCCCCCACCCTTACCGTGGAAAGCAGCTACCCGCTGCAATACGCCAAACAGTTTACCGTGGATGAATGCACCGGCGGGTACGAGCTGATCACCATTGCGGACAGCCAATATCTGGTGGTGCCGCAGGGCGCTGCCGTGCCGGAGGATCTGCCCCAGGGTACCACCGTGCTGCAACAGCCCATTGAGAATATCTACCTGGTTTCCACCTCCGCTATGGACCCCATCATCAGCCTGGGCGCGCTGGACAGCATTGCACTTTCCGGCACCAAGGCGGATGGCTGGTACCTGCCCGAAGCCAAAGCCGCCATGCAGGCGGGGCAGATTGCCTATGCGGGCAAGTACAGCGCCCCGGACTATGAAACCATTCTGGCTTCCGGCTGTGGACTTGCCATTGAAAACACTATGATCTACCATACGCCGGAGGTCAAAGAGCAGCTGGAAAAGTTCGGCATCCCCGTTTTGGTGGAGCGTTCCAGCTATGAAACCGACCCCCTGGCCCGCATGGAATGGGTCAAGCTGTACGGCATTCTGCTGGGCAAAAAGCAGGAGGCGGAACAGCTGTTTGACACCCAGGTGCAGCGCGTTGCACCGCTGGAAAACCAGCAGCCTACCGGAAAAAGCGTGGCGTTTTTCTCCATCACCTCCAACAACCTTGTCACGGTGCGCAAAGGCAGCGACTATGTGGCCCGCATGATCGAGATGGCGGGCGGCAGCTATGTGTTTGCTGATTTAACGGACAGCGGCAACAATCTGGCTACCATCAACCTTTCGCTGGAAGATTTTTACGCCGGTGCCAAGGACGCCGATGTGCTGCTCTACAACAGCACCATTGAGGGCAGCATTGCCAGCACCGAACAGCTGGTGGAAAAATGCCCGCTGCTGGCGCAGTTCAAGGCCGTGCAGAACGGCAATGTGTGGTGTACCGCGCAGAGCCTGTTCCAGCAAAGCATGGAGCTTCCGGATTTGATTCTGGATATGAACCGCGTGTTTACCGAGGGCACCCCCGCGGACAGTGAACTGACATTTTTAACGCATGTAGAATAATTTTATTGCAGAAAGGCAGCGCCATGCACACCAAGCGCCTGACAATTACATATGTAGCCCTTGCGGCGGCGCTGCTGGGGCTGTTTGCGCTCAACCTGTTCTGGGGCAGCGTGGCAATTTCGCCGCGCGGCGTGGTGCAGGCGCTGCTGGGCCGCGGGCAGGATGAACTGGCCGCCAATATCCTATTGCAGCTGCGCCTGCCGCGCGCCGTTATGGTGGTGCTGCTGGGGGCGGCGCTCTCGGTAGCGGGCTACCTGCTGCAAACCTTTTTTGCCAACCCCATTGCGGGGCCGTTTGTCATGGGCATTTCCAGCGGGGCCAAGCTGGTGGTTGCGCTGACGATGGTGGTATTTTTGAACCACGGCCTGCTGACCAACTCGCTCACCCTGATTCTGGCCGCCTTTGCCGGTTCCATGGCTGCCATGGCCTTTGTGCTCAGCGTGGCGCGCCGGGTACACCGCATGAGCATTCTGGTCATCTGCGGCGTCATGATCGGCTATATCTGCTCCGCCGTCACCGATATTGTGGTGGCTTTTGCGCAGGATTCCAACATCGTCAACCTGCACAACTGGTCCATGGGCAGCTTTTCCGGCATGACCTGGGGCAATGTGGCCGCCGCTGCGCTGGTGGTGCTGCCCTGCCTGGCCGCGGCCTTTTTGCTGGCCAAGCCGATGGCCGCCTACCAGATGGGGGAGCAGTATGCCCAAAGCGTGGGTGTGGCCGTGCGGCCGTTCTGCGTGGCGCTGGTGCTGCTTTCCAGCCTGTTGGCCGCCTGCGTCACGGCGTTTGCGGGGCCCATCTCCTTTGTGGGTATTGCGGTGCCGCACCTGGTCAAGCAGGCGTTGGGAAGCGCCAAGCCGCTGCATGTGCTGCCGGGCTGTGCGCTGGGCGGGGCGGCGTTCTGCCTGCTGTGTGATCTGATCGCCCGCAGCCTGTTTGCCCCCACCGAGCTTTCCATCAGCTCCGTCACAGCGGTATTTGGTGCGCCGGTAGTCATCTGGCTGTTGGTGCGCCGCCAAAGCGGGGAGGGCCGGGCATGAGCGAAGCATTTTACTGCCAAACGCAGGATCTTGCCATCGGGTACGGCAAAACGCCGCTGTTACAAAACATTGGCATTGGCGTGCAGCGCGGGCAGATCTTAGCGTTGATCGGCCCCAACGGCGCGGGCAAATCCACCCTGCTCAAAACGCTGGCCGGGCAGCTGGCGGCGCAAAGCGGCGCTGTGCTGCTGCAGGGCCAAAACCTGACCACCTACACCCCCAATGCCCGCGCGCGCAAAATGGCCCTGATGCTGCCCCACACCCGCCACACCGAGCTGACCACCTGCTTTGATGTGGCCGCTGCCGGGCGCTACCCCTACACCGGGCGGCTGGGCATCCTGTCCGAGCAGGACAGGCAGCAGGTGCGGGATGCTCTGCATCTGGTGCAGGCGGATGAGCTGGCCGACCGGGACTTTACCAAAATCAGTGATGGCCAGCGCCAGCGCGTTCTGCTGGCACGCGCCGTCTGCCAGCAGCCGGAAATCATCTTGCTGGACGAACCGACCTCTTTTTTGGACATCAAAGGCAAAATTGAGCTGCTGACCATCCTGCGCCAGCTGGCACAGGAAAAACAGGTGGCCGTCATTGTCAGCCTGCACGAGCTGGAGCTGGCGCAAAAAATTGCGGATACCGTGGTGTGCGTATCGCCGCAGGGCGTTTCCGGCGTGATGACACCGAAAGACGCGTTTGCCGCTGAAAACATCCGTGCGCTCTACCGCCTGACCAAAGAGCAGTACGAAGCACTGTACGGCCCCCAGCCGGAGCGCGACTCTGAACGGGAACCTGCCAAACAGGAGCCGCCCAGGTTTGAACATTACATCCGCAGCGGGCAAAAGCTGCTGCGCTGCGGCTACACCACCGGCACCTGCGCCGCCCTTGGCGCTGCCGGGGCCGCCCGCCTGCTGCTGACCGGCAAAGCGCCGGAATCCGTCGGCCTGCGCACCCCCAAGGGCATTGTGGTGGAAGTCGCGCCCATCTACTGCCGCAAAACGGAAACTGGCGCCCGGTGCGCCATCCGCAAGGACGGCGGGGACGATGTGGACGTTACCACCGGCCTGCCGGTCATTGCCGATCTCACCCTGCTGCCGGATGCCCCCGGCCAGGTCACGATTGATGGCGGCCCCGGCGTGGGCCGTGTGACTAAGCCCGGCCTGGACCAGCCGGTGGGGCAGGCGGCCATCAACCATGTGCCGCGCCGGATGATCGCCGATGCCCTGCACGCGGAGGCCGAAGCAGCCGGGTATGACGGCGGCTTTGACGTAATGATCTCAATCGAAGGCGGGGAAGAAGCCGCCAAGCGCACCTTTAACCCCCACATCGGGGTGGAAGGCGGACTTTCCGTCCTGGGCACCAGCGGCATTGTGGAGCCTATGAGCCAGCAGGCTATTCTGGATACCGTGCAGCTGGAGATCCACCAGGCCGCCCTGCGGGAGCAAAGCCCCAAACGGCTGATCCTGGCCCCCGGCAATTATGGGCTGGACTATCTGGCCCAGAACCTGCCGGAGTACAGCAGCATCCCGGTGGTCAAGTGCTCCAACTTTATGGGGGATGCGCTGGATATGGCCGCTGCGGAGCAGTTTGCAGAGGTCCTGCTGGTGGGGCACATTGGCAAGCTGGTCAAGCTGGCGGGCGGCATTATGAACACCCATTCCCGCATGGCGGATTGCCGCACCGAGCTGTTCTGCACCCATGCGGCGCTCTGCGGGGCCAGCCGGGCCACCTGCCGCGCCCTGATGGACGCCGCCACAACGGACGCCTGCCTGGAAATTCTGGATGCCGAAAACCTGCGGGAGCCGGTGCTCGAAAGCCTGTTGCAGGCCATCCAGCTGCATCTGGACCGCCGCGCGGCGGGGGCGTTCCGGGTGGGGGCTGTGCTGTTTTCCAACCAGGCCGGGCCGCTGGGCCAGACTGAGACCGCCGCCCAGCTGCTGCAAAGCTGGCAGAAAAAGGAGCAATGAGGTATGGTACATTTTGTGGGCGCAGGCCCCGGCGCACCGGATCTGATCACCCGGCGCGGTGCGGCGCTGCTGCAAACGGCGGACTGCATTATTTATGCGGGCAGCCTGGTCAACCCGGCGCTGCTGGGGTTGGCCAAAGAGGGCTGCACCGTTTATAACAGCGCCGAAATGACGTTGGAACAGGTGCTTGCCGTGATGCGCCAAATGGAAGCCGAACACAAAACCACTGTGCGGCTGCACACCGGGGACCCCTGTTTGTACGGGGCCATCCGGGAGCAGATGGACGCGCTGGACGCCGACGGCATTGCTTACGATGATACGCCCGGTGTTTCCAGCTTTTGCGGTGCCGCCGCGGCGCTGAACGCCGAGTACACGCTGCCCGCCGTCAGCCAGACGGTCATCATTACCCGCATGGAGGGCCGCACCCCCGTGCCGGAAAAGGAAAAGCTCGCCAGCCTGGCCAGCCACGGCGCTACCATGGTGATTTTTCTCTCCATCGGCTTAATTGATAAAGTGCAGGAAGCACTGCTGCAGGGGGCTTATACCGCAAGCACCCCCGCCGCCGTGGTGTACAAGGCTACCTGGCCGGAGCAGAAAACCGTGCGCTGCACCGTTGGCACCCTGGCCCAAAGCACCAAGCAGGCGGGCATTACCAAAACGGCCTTGATCGTGGTGGGGGATTTCCTTGGCCGCTGCTATGACCGCAGCAAACTGTACGACCCCGCCTTTACCACCGAATACCGCGAGGGAACCAAACCGTGAACTGTGCGTATCTTGCCTTTACGGCCAAGGGGCTGGCGCTGGCGCAGCAGCTGGCCCAAACCTGCCCCGGCTCCGTCAGCCGCTGCGGGCTGGGCGGGGTGACGCTGGCTGGGTGGACGGCCCGGCAGTTTGCCGCGGCGGATGCCCTGGTGTTTGTGGGGGCGGCGGGCATTGCGGTGCGGGCCATTGCGCCCCACTGCCAAAGCAAGGCTACCGACCCCGCCGTTGTGGTGCTGGATGAATGCGGCCGCTTTGCGGTGCCGCTGCTCTCCGGCCATCTGGGCGGCGCAAATGACCTGGCCCGCCGGCTGGCTGCCGCCTGTGGTGCGGTGCCGGTGATCACCACGGCGACCGATGCCAACGGTCTGTTTGCCGTGGATGAGTGGGCCAAAAAACAAAACTGCGCTGTGTGGGAAACCCCGCGCATTAAATTGGTCAGCGGGGCACTGCTGGCAGGCAAAACAGTGCGGTATGCTTCCCCCTGGGCCATTGCGGGCACCCCGCCCGCCGGTATGGTGGAAGCCGAAGAACCGTCTGGCGCTGATTTTGCCCTGACCCTGACCCCGCAGGGGAACGCTTTGCATTTGATCCCCCGCATTGGCGTGCTGGGTGTTGGCTGCAAGCGCGGTACCACCGCCGCCCAGCTGGAAGCCGCGTTTGCAGCGTTCTGCGCCGATACAAATTTGGCCCCGGTGGGCATTACCGCCGCCGCCAGCATTGACCTGAAACAGAACGAACCCGGCCTGCTGGAGTTCTGCCGCAGCCATGGCTGGCCGGTCAGCTTTTATTCCGCCGCTCAGCTGCGCGCCGTGCCCGGAACCTTCAGCGCCTCCCGCTTTGTGCAGGGGGTGACGGGGGTGGATAACGTCTGCGAGCGCGCCGCCGTGCTGGCTTCCGGCGGCACGCTGCTGCTGCCCAAATATGCGCATACCGGCGTGACCTTTGCCGCCGCCGTGCGCCCCTTTGCCCCGGATTGGAGATGGAAAACCGATGAAGCGTAACCTTGTATCTGTTGTGGGCCTTGGCCCTGGGGATGCCCGATTCCTGACCGCGCAGGCCCGCCAGGCGCTGCAAGAGGCCGATGTGCTGTGCGGTTACACCGTTTACATCGACCTTGTGCGCCCCCTGTACCCGGAAAAAGAAACCTATGCCACCGGTATGACCAGAGAAATCGACCGCTGCCGCTGGGCGCTGCAAACGGCCCAGACCGGCAAAACGGTGGCGCTTGTCTGCTCCGGCGACGCCGGGGTGTACGGTATGGCCAGCCCGCTGCTGGAGCTGGCGGCGGAATACCCCGATGTGGAAGTGGAGGTCGTTCCCGGCCTGACCGCCGCATTAAGCGGTGCCGCTGTGCTGGGCGCGCCGCTGGCCCATGATTTCTGCGTGATCTCCCTTTCGGACCGGCTGACCCCGTGGGAGATGATCGAAAAGCGGCTGGCCTGTGCCGCCATGGGGGATTTCTGCGTGGCGCTGTACAATCCCTCCTCCAAAGGGCGGCCGGATTACCTGCAAAAGGCGGTTCGCATCCTGTTGCAAAACGGCAAGGGAGCGGGGACCCTTTGCGGTGTGGTGCGCAGCATTGGCCGCACCGGCCAGCAGAGCAGCCAGATGACACTGGCCGAATTGGAATACACCGCCGTGGATATGTTCACCACGGTGTTCATCGGCAACAGCGCCACCCACCAGGTCAGCGGGCGGATGGTAACGCCGCGGGGGTACCACGGGGTATGAGGATCGTTGTGTTCAGCGGCACTACCGAAGGGCGGGATTTCTCCCGCGCCGCTGCCGCGTTGGGCATTGCCGTTACCGTCAGCGTAGCAACCGACCTGGGGGCCGAGGAACAGGGTCAGGCCCCCGGCATTACCGTACATTCCGGCCGTTTGCTGCCCGGTGCCATGGCGGAGCTGTTGCAGGGTGCAGCCCTTTGTGTGGATGCCACCCACCCTTACGCAGTGGAAGCCACCAAAAACATCCGCGCTGCCGCCAACGCTGCCGGGGTAGAGTATCACCGCCTGCTGCGCGCCGCCAGCACCTTGCCCGCGGGCAGTGTGGTGCTGGGCAGTGCCGCCCAGGCCGCGCAGTACTTGGCCGCAACGCAGGGCAATATTCTGCTCACCACCGGCGCCAAGGAGCTTGCGGCCTTTGCCGGGCTGGATGCCGCCCGCCTGTACCCGCGGGTGCTGCCCACCGTGGCGGGCATTACGGCATGCGAGGGTGCGGGCATCCCGCACCGCAACATCATTGCCATGCAGGGGCCCTTTACGCTGGAACTGAACCTTGCACTGATGCAGCAGTTCCACATCCGTTACCTTGTCACCAAGGACGGCGGCAGCGCGGGCGGCTTTGCCGAAAAAGCCCAGGCCGCCGCCCAAAGCGGGGCTGCGCTGGTTGTGCTGCGCCGCCCGGAGGAATGCGGCGAGACCGCCGAAGAAATTTTGCAACGATGCAGGGAGCTGTTATGAAGATTACACTGGTTGGCATGGGTAGCGGGCTGCCCGGCAGTTTGACTGCCCAGGGCTTGCAGGCCCTGCAAACAGCAGGGCTGATTTTGGGGGCAAAGCGGCTGCTGCAAAACCTGCCGGATGGCTGTACCCCCAACCGCAAGCCAATTTACCTGCCGGATGAAGTGCTGGCCTGCCTGCAAGCGGAGCCCTGCCAGACCGCCGCGCTGGTTTACAGCGGGGATACCGGCTTTTATTCCGGTGCCGCGGCGCTGGTGCCCAAGCTGCGGGCGCAGGGCGCAGAAGTGACGGTGCTGCCGGGAATTTCCAGCGTACAGCTGTTGGCCGCGGCGCTGGGCAGGCCATGGCAGAACTGGCACCTTGTCAGTGCCCACGGGTGCGCCTGCGCCCCTGCGGCAGAGTGCCGGAGCGACCGCCCGACCTTCTTTTTGACGGGTGGGCGCAATACCGGCCCCGCCGCGCTGTGTGAGATTCTAGCCGCCGCAGGCTTTGGCGCGGTGCAGGCCACGGTTGGTGAGAACCTTGGCACCCCGCAGCAAAGGCTGATTACTGATACCGTGCAAGCACTGGCGGGCGGCAGCTTTGCGCCGCTCAGCGTGCTGCTGGTGGAGCCCTGCCCCAAACCGCAGCCCCGCGTGCCCGGCCTGCCGGATGAAGCCTTCATCCGCGGCAAAACGCCGATGACCAAGCAGGAGGTGCGCGCCGCCGCGCTGGCCAAGCTGGCCGTTGCCCCCACTGATACCCTGTGGGATGTCGGTGCCGGGACCGGCAGCGTGAGCGTGGAAATGGCGCTGGCCGCCCCCATGGGTCAGGTGTACGCGGTGGAATGTGATGCCGATGCCTGCGCACTGGTCCGCCAGAACCAGGCCAAATTTGCCGCCAGTAACTTAACGCTGATCGAGGGCAAAGCCCCTGAAGCGCTGCAAAATCTGCCTGCGCCGGACGCTGTTTTCATCGGCGGCAGCAAGGGCAATCTGCAGGCCATTGTGGATGCCGCCCTGGCCGCCAACCCGCAGGCCCGGCTCTGCATCGCCGCCATTGCGCTGGAAACCTTGCAGCAGAGTATTGCCGCCCTGGCCGCCCACGGGCCGGCCGCACAGGTCACCCAGATTGCCGTAAGCCGCAGCAAGGCGGCGGGCAGCCTGCACCTGATGATGGCCAACAACCCGGTATTTTTGATCGTGAGGGAATGAGAATGCTGCAGCTGCTTTTGGCCGCGCCCAGTTCCGGCAGCGGAAAAACCACCGCCGCCTGCGCCCTGCTTTCTGCCCTGAAAGCCCGCGGGCTGGAGCCCTGCGCGTTCAAGTGCGGGCCGGATTACATTGACCCCATGTTCCACCGTGCCGTGCTGGGGGTGCCCAGCCATAATCTGGACCTGTTTTTCTCCACCCCGCAGACCGTGCGCCAGCTGTACGCCAGCGGCGCGGCGGGCCATGGCAGCGCGGTGTGTGAGGGTGCCATGGGCTATTATGACGGCCTTGGCGGCGTGAGCGCTGCCGCCAGCGCCTGGCACACCGCCGATGTGCTGGACCTGCCGGTGCTGCTGGTGGTGCGCCCCAAAGGGGCCAGTTTAACGCTGGCCGCCCAGCTGCAAGGCTTAAAAGCGTTCCGCACGCCGCACCACATTGCGGGTGTTCTGCTGAACGACTGCACCGAGATGCTGTACAAGCTGCTGGCCCCCATGCTGGAACGGGAAACCGGCCTGCCGGTGGTGGGCTTTCTGCCCCCCATGCCGGATGCCGCCATCGAAAGCCGCCACCTGGGGCTGAAAACCGCGGGCGAAATTGCTGATTTGCAGCAAAAAATTCAGATTTTGACCGCCGCCGCGCAAAAAAGTATCGACTGGCCGCGGCTGCTGGCCCTGTTTGACCGCCCGGCCCCAATGGCCCCTGCGGTTCAGGCCGCAGCCCCCACCGTGCGCATTGCCGTGGCACAGGATGAAGCGTTCTGCTTTACCTATGCCGAAACGCTGGAAAGCCTGCAGGCCGCAGGCGCAGAGCTTTGCTATTTCAGCCCGCTGCGGGATGCCGCGCTGCCGCAAAATATCGGCGGGCTGTACCTGCCGGGCGGCTACCCGGAGCTGTACGCCGCCCAGCTGGCGGCCAACACCGCCATGCGGTGCGCCATAAACACCGCCGTGCAGCGCGGCCTGCCCACCGTGGCAGAGTGCGGCGGCTTTTTGTATTTGGGCCAAACGCTGGAAGATGCCGCCGGAACCGCCCACCCCATGGCGGGCGTGCTGCCGGGGCAGGGGTTCCGCGTGGGGCGGCTGATGCGCTTTGGCTATGCCGCGCTCACCCCGCAGGCGGACAGCATGCTCTTCCGCGCAGGGGAGCCGGTGCCCGTGCATGAGTTCCACCATTGGGATTCCACCTGCAACGGCACCGCTTTTGCCGCCCAAAAAGCCAATGGCCGCCATTGGGACTGCGGCTTTGCCAACGGGCATCTGTATGCGGGATTCCCGCATCTATACTGGGCGGGCACCCCGTTGCCGCAGCGCTTTGTAACGGCTGCGGCGCAGTACGCCCAAACAAAAACAGGGAGAACGGTATGACCGAAACCGAACTGAACACACGGCTGCAAACCATCACCCCGCCGGATGAATCTGCCCGCGCCGCGGCGCACGCCCACTGGGCCGCGCTGGCCAAACCGCTGGGCGGGCTGGGCAGCCTGGAAACCATGCTGGAGGATGCCGCCGCCCTGACCGGCAGCCCAGAGCTGGATTTTGCCCGCCGCGCCGTGCTGGTGCTGTGCGCCGATAACGGCGTAGTGGCCCAGGGCGTGAGCCAAACCGATGCCAGCGTGACCCGCGCGGTGCTGCAAAACCTTGCCGCGCGGCGCACCAGTGTGTGCCAGATGGCAGCTGCCGCCCATTGCAGCGTTGTGCCGGTGGATATGGGCATTGCCGGTGCCCCGGTGCCCGGCGTGCAGGACTGCCGCATTGCCCCCGGCACCAAAGATTTTACCTGCGGCCCGGCCATGACCCGCGCCCAGGCCGTGCAGGCCATCGGCTGCGGCATTGCGCTGGTGCGCGGACAAAAGCAGCAGGGAGTTCAACTGTTAGCAACGGGGGAGATGGGCATTGGCAACACCACCACTTCCAGCGCCGTGGCAAGTGTGCTGCTGGATGCCCCTGTGCAACGGATGACCGGCCGCGGGGCCGGGCTTTCGGATGCAGGGCTTGCCCGCAAGATTGATGCGATCCGGCGCGGCATTGCCCACAACCAGCCCAATCCCGCTGACCCGCTGGATGTGCTGGCCAAGCTGGGCGGGTTTGATATTGCCGGGCTGTGCGGCGTGTTTTTGGGCGGCGCGCTGGAGGGTGTGCCCATTTTGATGGATGGTTTTATCAGCAGCGTGGCGGCGCTGTGCGCGGTGCGGCTCTGCCCCGCAGCGGCCAAAGCCGTGTTTGCCAGCCATGTTTCGGCGGAGCCTGCCGCCCATATGGTGCTGGATGCTTTGGGCAAAGCGCCGCTCATCACCGCCAACCTGCATCTGGGCGAGGGCACCGGCGCGGTGGCTTCCATCCCACTGTGGGATATGGCTCTGGCCGTCTACCGCGGCTGCTATTCCTTTGCGGAGGGCGGCATTGCGCCGTACACCCCACAATGCTGACGCTGGTTATCGGCGGCGCAGCCAGCGGCAAAAGCGCCTATGCGGAGCACCTTGCCGTGCAGAGCGGCGGCCCGCGCTGCTACCTTGCCACCATGCAGGTGTGGGATGCCGAGTGCGCCGCGCGGGTAGCCAAACACCGCGCCATGCGGGCGCAAAAACAGTTTGCTACCGTGGAATGTCCCCAAAACCTGCATTTGGTCCGCCTGCCGCGGCGGGGCACCGCCCTGCTGGAAGATTTGGGCAACCTGGCCGCCAATGAGCTGTACCGTCCCGACGGCAGCTGCCTGCCGCCCAAGCAGGCGGTGGAAAAAATGCTGGCGGGGATCGAGGCAATTGCCGCACAATGCAGCCATCTTATCATCGTCAGCAACGAGGTATTCAGCGGCGGGGCAGACTATGCCGGGGAGACAGATCTTTATTTGCAGGCCCTTGCCATGGTCAACAATGCCGTTGCCGCCAAGGCTGACGCCGTCTGCCGCGTGGTGTGCGGCCTGCCGGTGTACTACAAAGGAGGGGAACGCCCATGACAGTTTTGCAGACGATCGCCGTGGCATTTGCCATGTTCTCGGCTGTGCCGGTGCCGCAGTTTGACTGGAACGAAAAAAACATGCGGTATTCGCTCTGTGCCTTCCCGCTGGTGGGGGTGCTGTGCGGCGTGCTGTGGTGCGTGTGCGCCAGCCTGCCGCTGCCCGCCATGGTGCGCGCGGCGGGCTTTTGCCTGATCTCTGTCTGGGTCACGGGCGGCATCCATCTGGATGGTTACGCCGATACCTGCGATGCCCTTTGCAGCTATGGCGATACCCAGAAAAAGCTCGATATCCTCAAGGACCCGCACTGCGGCGCGTTCGCCGTGATCCGGCTGTGCAGCTACTTTGTGGCCTACTTTGCGCTGTGCTGCTGCGTGCAGTTTACCCCGCAGGTGGGGGCTGTCTGGCTGCTGGCGCTGGTGCTGGAGCGTGCCTGCTCCGGTTACGCGGTGGCGGCCTTTCCCCTGGCCAAAAATACCGGCCTTGCGCACACGTTTGCCACGGCGGCGGACCGCATCACGGTGCGCCGGGTGCTGGGATGCCTTAGCATTGTGCTGGCAGTGGCACTTTTCGCCCTGGGCGGCGGCGTGCTGGTGCTGGCGGCGGGGTTTGCCCTGTGGCGCTACCACCGTGTGGCGGTCAAGCAGTTTGGCGGCATTACCGGGGACCTGGCCGGGTGGTTTTTGCAAAAAGCGGAACTGTATATGCTGGCGGCCCTTGTGTTTTGCCAGTGGAAGGGGTTTTTGTAACATGCTGTTTATTACCGGCCCGCTGTACAGCGGCAAGCGTACCTTTGCCAAACCCTTTGGCGGGCGGCAGATTTACGAGGTGCAGACCCTTGCCGCCAATGCCGAAAGCCTGCCCGCCCTGGCGGACGAGCTTGCCCAATATGACGTAGTAACCGCCACCGAGGTTGGCGGCGGCGTGGTGCCCATTGACCCCGCCCAGCGCGCCGCGCGGGAGGCCGCCGGCCGCCTTGCCTGCCTGCTGGCTGAGCGGGCCGACTGTGTGGTGCAGATGTTCTGCGGCCTGCCCACCGTGCTGAAAGGGGAGCTGCCGCCATGCTGATCTACCTGCTGCGCCACGGATTAACGCAGGATAATCAGGAAAAGCGCTACCAGGGCAGGCGGGATGTACCGCTCTGCCCCCAGGGCCTTGCCCGGCTGCGCCGGGCGGATTTTGCCCCCAAAACGGTCATTATTACTTCCTTGCAGCGCACCCGGCAAACGGCGGAAGTGCTTTTCCCCGGTGCTGAGCTGGTTGTGGCGGATGGGCTGAAAGAGATGGACTTTGGCGTGTTTGAGGGCCGCAATTACCGGGAGATGGAGTACGACCTCCAGTACCGCGCCTGGGTGGAAACCGGCTGCGAAGGCCGCTGCCCGGGCGGGGAAAGCAAGGCGGAATTCTGCCAGCGTGTCTGCACGGCATTTGCCGCACTGGTGGATGCCGCTTTGGCGGCGGGGGAACCGCAGCTGGTGATTGTTGCCCACGGCGGCACCCAGATGGCGGCGCTGGAACGGTTCGCCGTGCCCCATAAAAACTATTATTCCTGGTGTGCCCCCGCGGCGGGCGGCTTTGTGCTGGATGCCACCGATTGGATACACCAGAAAACCCTGCGCGTGGTCAAAACCGTGCAGTATACAAAGGAGTTACCATGCTGATTTGCTGGGCCGTTTTGGGCGGCTTTGTGCTGGATGCCATTTTTGGCGACCCGGCTTGGCTGCCGCACCCCGTTGTGCTGATGGGCAAAGCCATCACTGCGCTGGAAAAACGCCTGCGCACACAATTCCCCAAAACGCCGCAGGGGGAACTTTGCGGCGGGGCGGTGCTGGCTGCCGTTTTGCCGGTAGGCACGTTCCTTATCACAGCGCTGGTATGCAGGCTGGCGGCGGCACTGCACCCGTTGGCGGGGCTTGCCGTGCAGATGTTCTGGTGCGCCCAGGCATTGGCCGCTAAGGGTCTTGCGCAGGAAAGCTGCAACGTGTACAAAGAGCTGCAAAAGCAGGATCTGCCCGCCGCCCGCAAGGCCGTGGCCCGCATTGTGGGGCGCGACACCCAAAACCTGACGGCGGAGGGCGTGACCAAAGCCGCTGTGGAAACCGTGGCCGAAAACGCCAGCGATGGCGTGATTGCCCCGCTATTGTACATGCTGCTGGGCGGCGCGCCGCTGGCGCTGACCTATAAGGCCATCAACACGATGGACAGCATGCTGGGCTACAAAAACCAGAAATACCTGTATTTTGGCCGTGCCGCTGCCAAGTTGGACGACGTGGCCAACTATCTGCCCAGCCGCCTGGCCGGGCTGCTGTGGGTTGCCGCTGCCGCCCTGACCGGCAGCAGTGCCCGCGGCGCGTGGAAAATCTGGCGGAGGGACCGCCGCAACCATGCCAGCCCCAACAGCGCCCAGACCGAAAGTGCCTGCGCCGGTGCCCTGGGCGTGCAGCTGGCAGGCCCCGCCTACTATTTTGGCGAGTATTATGATAAACCCAGCATCGGGGATGCCTTGCGCCCCGTGGAACCAAAGGATATTTTGCGGGCCAACCGCATGATGTATGCCGAAAGCCTGCTGGCTTTGGCGCTGGGCATTGCCCTGCGCCTGCTGGTGCTGGCAATATAACAACAAAAAGGGGAGAGCAGAATGGAACTGGTACATGGCGGTGATTGGGCGGGCTACCGCGCCCGCTTTGGGCATGATGCGCTGGATTTTTCGGCCAATGTCAGCCCGCTTGGCCTGCCCCAGGGCGTGGCGGATGCCATCGTTGCGGCACTGCCCACTGCGGACCGCTATCCGGACCCCCTTTGCCGGGAGCTGCGCACGGCACTCCGCCAGGCGGAACAGCTGCCGGAGCCTTGGATCTTGTGCGGCAACGGGGCGGCGGATCTGATCTACCGGCTGGTGTGGGCGCTCAAGCCCCGCCGCGCCCTGCTGCCCGCCCCTACTTTTGCCGAGTACGCCGCCGCGCTGGAAAGCGCGGGCTGCGAAGTAGAACGGGAAACCCTGCATGAGGCCGATGATTTTGCCGTGACGGAAGCCTTTGTGCAGGCAGTGAACCAAAACGTTGACCTGGTGTTTTTGTGCCAGCCCAATAACCCCACCGGGCAGATTACCCCGCCGGAGCTGGTGCAGCGCCTAATACGCCGCTGTGCGGACTGCGGCGCGGTGCTGGTGGTGGATGAGTGCTTTCTGGACTTTTTGCAGCAGCGGGATGCCCTGACGGCCAAACCGTTTTTGCAAGCCGCGCCCAACCTTGTCATTTTGAAAGCGTTCACCAAACTGTACGCCATGGCCGGGGTGCGGCTGGGGTATGCCTTGTGCACCAACACGGCGCTGCTGGCCAAAATGCAGGCCGCGGGCCAGCCGTGGGGGGTATCCAGCCTGGCGCAGGCTGCGGGCACTGCCGCTTTGCGGGAAATCGCCTATGCCGATGCCGTCCGCGCCCTGATTGCCGACCAACGCCCCAGACTTGCGGCCGGGCTGCGGGCACTGGGGCTGCAGGTGATCGAGGGCAGCGCCAACTACCTGTTGTTCCGTGCGCCGGAAACGCTGGGTGCGGCCTTGCAGCAGCGGGGCGTCTGCCTGCGCAGCTGCGGCAATTACCCGGGGCTGAGCGCCGGCTGGTACCGCACCGCTGTGCGCACCGCACCGGAAAACGAACAGCTGCTGCAGACCATGCGGGAGGTACTAAAATGAGCAAAGCAAAATGTATTATGGTGCAGGGCACCATGAGCGGCGCGGGCAAAAGCCTGCTGTGCGCGGCGCTCTGCCGCATTTTTGCCCAGGATGGCTGGCGGGTGGCCCCGTTCAAAAGCCAGAACATGGCGCTGAACAGCTTTGTAACCCGTGACGGGCTGGAGATGGGCCGCGCCCAGGTGGTGCAGGCCCAGGCAGCCGGGGTGGAACCGGATGTGCGGATGAACCCCATCCTGCTCAAGCCCAGCAGCGATATCGGCAGCCAGGTGATCGTCAACGGGGAAGTGCGCGGCCAGATGCCGGCGGCGGAATATTTCCGCCATAAGAAACAGCTCATCCCCGATATTCTGGCGGCTTACAACAGCCTGGCGGAAGACTTTGATATTATCGTCATCGAGGGCGCGGGCAGCCCGGCAGAGATCAACCTGAAAGCCGATGACATCGTGAACATGGGGCTGGCCAAGCTGGTGGATGCTCCCGTACTGCTGGTGGGTGATATTGACCGCGGCGGCGTGTTTGCCCAGCTGTTTGGCACGGTGGAGCTGTTGGAGCCGGACGAACGGGCACGCATCAAGGGGCTTGTCATCAACAAGTTCCGCGGCGATGTTGGGATCCTGCGCCCCGGCCTTGCCATGCTGGAAGAGAAAACCCACCTGCCGGTGTTTGGCGTTGTGCCGTACTTAAAGGTGGATATTGAGGACGAGGATTCGCTTTCCGACCGGCTGCAGGTCAAAAACGCCGTCAAGCCGCTGGATGCTGCCATTGTGCGGCTGCCGCATATTTCCAACTTTACGGACTTTATGCCGCTGGAGCAGCACCCGCTGCTTGGCGTGCGTTATGTGCAGACCACCCGCGAGCTTGGCACGCCGGATTGCGTGATCCTGCCCGGTACAAAAAATACGGTGGACGACCTGCTGTGGCTGCGCCAGTGCGGGCTGGAAGCAGCCATCAGCAAGCTGGCCCAGCGCGGCACACCGGTACTGGGGGTGTGCGGCGGCTACCAGATGCTGGGCCAGACCCTGGCCGACCCGGAAGGCACCGAGAGCGGCCGCCCGCAGACCCTGCGCGGCCTTGGCCTGCTGCCCACCCAAACCACCTTTGCCGCCGAAAAGCGCCGCACCCAAAGCCAGGCGACCGTGACGGCGGAGCCCTTTGCCGGGGCACACCTGACCGGGTACGAGATCCACACCGGGCGCACCACCGTGCAGGGCGCACCGTTCTGCACCCTGGCGGACGGCACCCCTGAAGGCTGCGTGCAGGGCCAGGTGTTTGGCACCTACCTGCACGGCCTGTTTGACAGCGGCGAGCTGACCGAGCAGTTTGCCGCCTACCTCTGCCGCCGCAAGGGCATCGACCCCGCCACGGCAGCACCGATCTCCATGCAGGAATACCGTACCCAGCAGCTGAATCTGCTGGCCGATGGGGTACGCCATAACCTGGATCTGGCCGCCGTGTATGCGGCCATGGGCCTTGCACAGCCCGCCGAAAGGGGAAATGACCAATGATGCCGCAGCACCACCTGCCCGCCGATATTGAACGCACCAGCATGAAAATTATCACGGGTGAACTGGCCCAGCGCGGGCTGGACATCCCGCCGGAGAACGCCCCTGTGGTCAAGCGGGTCATCCACACCACGGCGGATTTTGACTATGCGGAGACCCTGCACTTTACCCCCGGCGCGGTAGCCGCCGGTATTGCTGCTATGCACGCCGGGGCAACCATCATCACCGATACCAACATGGCCCTGGCGGGTATCACCAAGCCGGGCCTGGCCAAGCTGGGCGGGCAGGCGCTCTGTTTTATGGCGGACCCCGCTGTGGCCGCAGCGGCCAAACAGGCGGGCACCACCCGCGCCGTGGCCGCCATGCACAAGGCTGCGGCCGAATACCCCGGCGCCGTGCTGGCTGTGGGCAACGCCCCCACCGCCCTGCTGACGATTGCCGAGGAAATTGAAAACGGCCTGCGCCCGGCGCTGGTTATCGGTGTGCCGGTGGGCTTTGTGAACGTGGTGGAAAGCAAGGAGCGCCTGTTTGCCGTGTGCGAAAGCCACGGCGTGCCCGCCATTGTTGCCATGGGCCGCAAGGGCGGCAGCAACGTGGCGGCGGCCATCTGCAACGCGCTGATCTATTCCGCCGCCGAAATGCTGGATCCCACCGCCCGCGGGTGGAAATAAGCAGGAGAATATCGCCACAGCCCGGTACCGCACTTTTTGGAGCAAAGCGGATACCGGGCTATTGTTATCTCACGGCGGCGGCATTATAATGGCAGTATCAACGATACAATCAAAATAAATGGGAACGCTCTTCTTACCGCGTGAAAAAGGGTACCAAAAGCAACAGCCACAGCGGGCTTGCCCGCTGTGGCTGTTGCTTTTGCTTCTGCGTTTTGATTATGATAGGGAAAAAATGAAGCAAACCGTATGCTTATAAAGCGAACGCCCTTGCATCTCCTGGCGCAAGCCCGCCGTCACTCACTTTTCCACCGCCATTGCGATTTGCTCGCGGGTGATGGGCAGCTCATAAAAGCGTTTGTGGGTGGCGTGGTAGATGGCATCGGCCACGGCGGGCAGCGGGGTGTTGATGACGACCTCACCGATGGACTTTGCGCCAAACGGGCCGGTGCCCTCGTAACTGCTCTCAAAACTTACGTCAATATGTCCAACATCAATGCGGCAGGGGATCTTGTACTGCATCAGGGAGCTTTCGCGCGGCATGCCGCGGTCATTGTAGGTCACATTCTCGGTCAGCGCCATGCCGATGCCCTGCAAAATGCCGCCCTCGGCCTGCACGCGGGCCAGGTTCGGGTTTACCGGGGTGCCGCAGTCAACCGCGGCCACATAGTTCACCACCTGGGCTTCGCCGGTTTCCAGGTCAACTTCCACTTCGGCGGCGCCAACCATAAACGGCGGGGGCGAAATCTCCGAGCTGTGGGTTACGGTGGCTTCCAGCGCCACCGTGTTGCCGCACTGGGATGCCGCTGCAATGCTGGCCAGCGGTACGCACTGTGCGCCATCCTCGCTCGTCACGGCATCGCCGGTAAACAGCACGGCGGCTTTGTTCAACCCGAGCATCTGTGCCCCCAGGGTGCAGATCTTATCTTTCAGTTCCAGCGCACACTTTTCCACGGCCTTGCCGGTCACATAGGTTGTGCTGGACGCATAGGAACCGGAATCATAGGGGGAAGAATCGGTATCTGCGCCCAAAACCGCAATGTTTTCCAGCGGGCATTCCAGCACTTCGGCGGCAATCTGCGCCAGGATCGTATCGCAGCCTGTGCCCATATCCGCTGCACCGATGGAGAGGGTATAGAACCCATCATCGTTAATTTTCAGCGTGGCACTGCCCACGTCCACATGGTCGATGCCGGAGCCCTGCATGGCCATGCCCATGCCAACAGCACGCACCTTGCCGTTGCCGATCTCGCGCACGGGGTACTTATGGTCCCAATCCATCCTGTCATGCACGGTTTTCAGGCAGCGGTCCAGCGCACAGCTGGTGTTGACCTGGCCATAGTAGGCGGGCATAACATCGCCCTCATGGATAATGTTGCGCTGCCGGAGCTCGAACGGGTCCATCCCCAATTTGTCGGCCAGCTCATTCACGGCGGATTCCACCGCAAACAGACCCTGGGTTGCGCCGTACCCGCGGTACGCACCCGATGACATGTGGTTGGTGTAAACAACATCGCTGACAAAGCGGAACGCTTCGGCTTTGCCGTACAGCGGGATGGACTTGTGGCCCGAAAGCCCCACCGTTGTGGGGCCGTGCTCACCGTAAGCGCCGGTGTTGGAAAGGGTGTGCAGGTCAATGCCCTTGATGATGCCGTCCTTTGTTGCGCCCAGCCGCACGTGCATCTCCATCTCATGGCGCGGGGTTGAAGCCGTCTGGCTTTCAGAGCGGGTATAGATGATCTTGCTGGGCTTCTTCGTTTTCCAGGTAACAAAGGCAGGGTAAACCTCGCACACTGACGTCTGTTTTGCGCCGAATCCGCCGCCGATGCGCGGCTTGGCAACGCGGATCATGGATTTGGGGATGTGCAGGGCGTTTGCCAAAATGCGGCGGCAATGGAACACGATCTGCGTTGAGCTGAGCACATTCAGCCGCCCGTAAGCATCAATGCTGCAATAGGTGCGGAAGGTTTCCATCATGGCCTGCTGGCAGGCGCGGGTGTGGTAGGTGTGGTCAATGACCACATCGCACCCAGCCAGCACCGCCTCAATATCACCCTCGCCGGATTCATCGTGGGCGCAGAGGTTGCGGTTCTTGTCAGCTCCGATGCCGGGAACAAGGGCTTCCCAGTTATCCTCCGGGTGCACAAGAGTGGGGTTATCGAGCGCTGTGTGGAAATCCAGCACCGCGGGCAGAACTTCATATTCCACCTTAATCAGCTTCATCGCCTTATCGACGCATTTTTCGTCTTTGCCCGCAAGGATCGCAACAACATCCCCGGCAAAGCGGACATGGCGGTCGATCACAAGGCGGTCGTAAGGGCTCATTTCGGGGTAGGTCTGGCCCGCCTGGGTGTAGCGGCGGGCGTTCTGGTCCACATCTTTCCAGGTGTAAATCACCTCCATGCCGGGCACAAGCATGGCGCGGGAGGTATCAATATTTTTGACGATCGCATTGGCGTGGGGGGAGCGCAGCAGCTTGACGATGAGGCAGTCCTGCGGGATAACATCATCCATGTACACAGGCTGACCGGTTACAAGCTGCATGGCGTCCTTCTTGCGCACAGGCTGGTTCACAGTTTTCATTGGGCAGCCTCCTTTGATTTTTTCCACGCCAAAAAGTTCTGGATCCCGCGCAGCTGGCCTTCGTACCCGGAGCAGCGGCAAAGGTTGCCCGCAAGATATTCCTTGATCTCCTCCTCATTGGGGTCGGGGTTTTCGCGGAAAAGGGCCAGCGCATTCATGATAAAGCCGGGGTTGCAGAAGCCGCACTGCTCGGCTCCCTGGTCAGCAATGAACGCGCCGAACTCAGCGGCTTCCTCCTGCAGGCCCTCCAGCGTGGTAACGCTGCGGCCATCCACCCGCGCCGCCAGTACAGAGCAGGAAAGCACCGGCTTTTCGTCCAAAAACACGGTGCACAGCCCGCAGTTGGCGGTTTCGCACCCGCGCTTGACGCTTTTGCAGCCCAAAGAGCGCACCAGATCAATCAGCAGGGTATCGGGGGCGATCTCAGCAGCTGTTTTTTTATGGTTCAACGTAAAATGAATTTGCATCAGAGCACCTCCAGGTTCCCCAGTGTCTGTACGGCACGCTTGACAAGCACCCCCACCAGATGGGTGCGGTAGGCGGCACTGCCGCGCAGGTTGCTGCCAGTGGGCACCGCAGCCTGTACGGCGGCGGGCAGCTCATCCGGGGCGGCCGTGGGGCAGACAAGCATGGCTTTCATGGGGCGTGCACCGATGGCAAAGCGGTAGGCTCCATCCGCCGTGCGTGCAGCAGCGCAGGTCAAAATCGGAAAGTCCGTCTGGGTGGCCCGCACAGACTGGTAATGCACTGCAAGCCCCGGCGTCTTTTTTATGTAAACATGGGTCAAAATATCGCGGTCATAGGGCAGGGCGGCAAACTGTGCAATGGGCACCCGGCCTGCTTTGTACAGCTCCACATCGCAGTCCAGCGCCAGCAGCAGCGTTAATACGTCTGAAAAGCCAAACCGCCCGTACACGCTGCCGCCCACGGTGGCGCAGTTGCGGAACTGCACCCCCACAATATGGCGCACGGCCTCCCGCATGGCACCGTTGGTGGCCGCGTTCAGCGCAGCGTGGGTTTCCAGGCTGCGCAGCGTTGCCATGGCGCCAATGGCAAATTCGGTATCGGTTTCTTCAATGGTATCCAACCCCAGCGCAGATAGGTCAATGGCTGTGCCAACGCTGATTTTTTCCATTTTCAGCCACAGCATCCCTCCCAGCACCCGGTTCGGGCGCTTCTGGTTCAGCTGCCATGCTTCTTCCAGTGTGGCGGGGCGGGCATATTCTCGAATTGTTATCATAGAATGCTCTCCGTTTTTGGGTAAAATCATACTTTTGTGTATAACCACTTTTATTTTACCACAAATTCTGCTATAATTCCGTTGTTGTTTGAAAAACACAACGGAATATTGGCTTTAGAAGGAAGTAAGAAACATGAAAATGACCAAAATGACCGCCCTGCTGCTGGCCGCCGCTATGGCACTGACGGCCTGCGGCAGCACCGCTGCTGCCAGCAGTACCGCAGCCAGCGAGGCTGCTTCCGTAGAGGCTACCGCAGCCCCGGAAGCCACTGCAACGCCGGAAGCGCCTGCCGCCGATGAAACGGCGGTTGCCTATCCGCTGACCGTTACCGACCAGCTGGGCCGCGAAGTTACCATTGAGGAAGAACCCAAAACCCTTGCCAGCGGCTACTACATTTCCACCAGCCTGCTGATTGCGCTGGGCGTGCAGAACGAGCTGGTTGGCGTGGAAGCCAAAGCCGACAAACGCAACATCTACAGCCTGTCTGCCCCGGAGATCCAGTCCCTGCCCAGCATTGGCACCGCCAAAGAGTTTGACCTGGAAGGCTGCGCTGCGCTGGCTCCGGATCTTGTCATTGTGCCCGCCAAGCTCAAGGATTCCATCCCCCAGATGGAGGAAATGGGCCTGACCGTGCTGGCTGTTAAGCCGGAAAACCAGGCCGACCTGTTCGGCGCAATCGAGCTGCTGGCCCAGGCAACCAACACCGTTGCCCGCGGCGAGGAGCTGAAGATGGCTATTGACAGCAACCTGGCCGCCCTGGCCGAAGCCGTTGCCGGCACCGATGCCCCCAGTGTTTACCTGGCAGGCAACAGCTCCGTGTTGGAAACCGCAGGCCCCGCCATGTATCAGAACACGATGATCGAAAACGCCAACGGCACAAACGCCGCCGCCAGCGTGGAAGATACCTACTGGGCCGAAGTTTCCTATGAGCAGATCCTGGATTGGAACCCCGATTACATCATTCTGGCATCCGATGCAGAGTATGACGTTGATTCTGTTCTGAACGATGCCGCTTTGGCCGACTGCACCGCCGTCAAGGAGGGCCATGTTTACCAGCTGCCCCACGCCGTTGAGGCTGTGGATTCCCCCGTACCGGCCAGCTTCCTTGGCAGTGTTTACCTTGCCAGCGTGCTGCACCCGGAGCAGGTGACCGAGGAGTATTACCACGCCGCTGCCGATGAATTCTATGGTAGCTTCTATGGCTTTACCCCCGAATCTTATGAATAATAACCGCAAACGCACGGCGCTGTGCCTTTTGGGCGCAGCGCTCTGCGTTTTTATGGCCTTTGGTGCGGCACTTTATTTCGGCCGTTATCCCATAACCCTGCAGGCACTGCTGGCGGGGGATGCCATGGCAGTGCGCACCTTCACGGTGCTGCGCCTGCCCCGTGCCGTGATGGCGCTGGCGGGCGGGTTCGGTCTTGGCGTGGCGGGCTTTGTGTACCAGACTGTTTTCCGCAATCCACTGGCAAGCCCGGATATCATTGGGGTATCGTCGGGGGCCAGCGTTGGCGCGGCATTTGCCATCTTGTTTGTCTCTTCGGGCACGCTGGGCACCACGGTATGCGCCTTTGCGGGCGGGCTGGCAGCGGTGTTTCTCTCGCTTGGCTTGGCGGCCGCCGCGCCGGGACGCAGCAAGATGAACCTGGTGCTGGCGGGCATTGCCGTACACGCGCTGGCGCAAACTCTTTTGATGCTGCTAAAGCTGACCGCTGACCCGGAAAAAGAGCTGGCCAGCATTGAATATTGGATCATGGGCAGCCTGGCGGGGGTAACGCAAAGCCGGGTGTGGTTCCCCATTCCAATGATTTTTTCCTGCTGCGCCGTAATTTTTGCCTTGCACCGTCAGGCGATGCTTTTATCCGTGGAAGAGGATGAAGCGCGGCTGCTGGGTGTTCCGGTGGGGCGGATGCGTTTTCTGCTGCTGACATTGGCAACGCTGGTGGTGGCCACAGTTGTCAGCGTGACTGGGCTGATCAGCTTTGTCGGGCTGCTGGCTCCCCACTGTGCGCGGCTGCTGGCGGGGCACAACCACCGCTCCACCAGCCTGCTCAGCGGGCTGGTGGGCAGCACGCTGCTGCTGGCGGCGGATACCATTGCCAAAACGGTGGCGGCAACCGAACTGCCGGTCAGCATCTTCACCTCGCTGCTGGGTGTTCCGTTTTTGCTCTACCTTACTATAAAGCCGGGGAGGGAGACGCGGTAATGTTCACTGTGGAGAATCTGGCCGTCCGTCTTGGCGATAAGAACATCCTGCAAAATGTTCATTTTACGATAGATACCCCCGGCCAGCTGGTGGGAATATTTGGGGTGAACGGCAGCGGAAAAACCACCCTGTTGCGCGCGGTGGCCGGGCTTTTGCCCCATACGGGGCGCTGCCTGATGGATGGTGTGCCGCTGGAAAGCCTTTCTACCAGGCGTCTGGCACAAACGGTCAGTTACATCCCGCAGCAAAGCGGAATTTCGGTGTCCATGTCTGCACGGGAAGTTGTGCTGATGGGCTGCAACCCCCGCCTTGGCGTGCTGCAAAGCCCCACCGCTGCCATGTGTGCGGCAGCGGAAGAAGCCCTGCGCACGGTAGGCCTGGCGGATAAAGCCGAGCAGGACTACCTGACGCTGAGCGGCGGCGAACGCCAGCTCTGTATTCTGGCGCGCACCATTGTGGAGGACGCGCCGCTCCTGCTGCTGGATGAACCGGACAGCGCCCTGGACCTTGCCAACCGCAGCCACATGGCGGCTATGTTGGCAGACTTTGTACATACCAGCGGTAAAACAGCGCTGTTCTGCCTGCATGACCCGGCGCTGATGCTGGACTGGTGCGATACGCTGATCGTGCTGCAAAACGGGCAGGTTGGAGCCATGCTGTACCCCAGAACTGACCCGGTTGAAGCACTGCAATCCGCGCTGGCAGCAGTATACGGCCCGCTGGAACTGGTGCCCGTGACCGACCGCACGGGCCGGGTGCGGCTGGCGCTGCTGCCGTTGTGAGGAAAGAAAAATGAAACCGAAGATTCGTGTGATGCTCTGCGATGATATCGGCGAGCGCTTTTTTGGCGAAGGCCCCTGCCGCCTGCTGCACCGGATTGAAGAGACCGGCTCACTGCGGGCGGCGGCACAGGCCATGGGGCTTTCTTACTCCAAAGCGCTGCGCATGGTCAAGCGGGCGGAAAAAGAATTGGGCTTTGCGCTGACCCGCAAAACCATTGGCGGGCGCGGCGGCGGGGGCAGCACCCTGACGGATGAAGCCCGCAATTTTATGGAAAGGTATGAGGCTTACCGTGATGCCTGTGTACAGACTGACCGCGAGCTCTATGATAAGTTCTTTCCGGGTGAGCGGTAAGCGCCACCTGCTGTTGACCGGCGGGCGCGGTACGGGAAAAACCACTCTGCTGCGTGCGCTGGTGCCATTGCTTTGCCCCGGGGCACAGGAAATTACCACAGCAGCGTACCCTGCGGACCGTGTGGAAATTCGGGAAAGTGTGGACGGAAAAATAGCGGTGATCGGCCGCTTTGACCCGGCACTGCCCCCAGGCGAAAACCGGATGCGCCCCGTGGCGGACGGCTTTTTGCTGCTGGGAGTACCCGCCCTGCACCGCATGGCGGCAGGGGAGAGTGAATGGGCGGTGCTGGATGAACTCGGTTACCTGGAAAATAGCTGCCCCGAATTCCGGCAGGCAGTGGAAGCGCTGCTGGATGCAAAGCGCGTTCTCGCTGTTGTGCGTAAGCAGGATACCCCTTTCTTGAATGCACTGCGCGCCCGGGAGGATGCTTTTGTGGTGGATTTGGACGCCCCCGCGCCCGCTCTCGGCTGCGTGGTTATGGCGTCCGGGCTGGGGCGGCGCTTTGGCGGCAACAAGCTGCTGGCGGATTTTTGCGGTGTACCGCTGATCGCCAATGCGCTGGCTCTAGCCGCCCTGCCGCTGCTGGCCTGCCGCATTGTCGTGACCCGCTCGGAAGAGGTTGAGGCGCTCTGTAACGCGCAGGGCGTCCCCGTTCTGCGCCACGCGCAGCCCTACCGCAGCGATACGGTGCGGCTGGGGCTGGCGGCATTGCTGGGAAAAGAGCCCGCTTTGCGCGGCTGCCTGTTTCTGCCGGGGGACCAGCCGCTGCTCACGCAGCAAAGTGTGGAAGCACTGGCGCTGGCAGCGGCCCCCGATGCCATTGTGCGGCTGTGCGCTGCCGATGGCACCCCCGGCAGCCCAGTGCTGTTCGGCGCGGATTATTTTTCGGAGCTGCTTCACCTGCCGGATGGCCGCGGCGGCAATGCCGTTGCGCGGGCCCACCCTGGTTCCGTCTGCCTTGTGTCCGCCCGGAACGATGCCGAACTGAGGGATGTGGATACGCGGGAGGACCTGAACCAACTGCGCCAGCTGACAAACAGATAAAAATACCGTGCAGTTCAAAAAAAGCTGCACGGTATTTTTTATTTCATCACCTATTATATGATTGTAAACTGGCAGGCCCGCATGGCATCCAGCGCGGTCTGGTGGCTCTGGGGCGTTACCCCGGCGCAACAGTCCGACAAAACTTCGATCTCTGTTTCCGGGAAAGCTGCACGCAGTACCATGGCGTTGCTAATCACGCAGATATCGGTGCAGTAGCCATAAATAACAATTTTTTCAATATCTTCAACAGCCTTGTTGTGTGCCATCAGTTCATCCAGAATCTCACTGGGCAGCATATAACTGCCGAACGTGGGTTTGTCCACAATGTGGCACACTTCCGGCTCGGTGTTCGCCATGACGTTTTCCAGTTCGGGCGCAAAATTCCAGCCATCCTCACCCTCAATGCAGTGCTCGATCGGCAGGCTGCGGCCCTCCCGCGTGGTCAGGTAGTTGTCCTGGTGGGTATCACGGGTAAAGAACATCCAGTGCCCGGCCTGCGCGTGTGCCCGCGCGGTCTCTGCCAGGTGCGCCACATTGGCCTGCGCCTGTGTGTTGGCCAGTGCCCCGGTAATAAAATCTTTCTGTACATCAATCACAAGATCAAGGGTGATTTTTTCGTCATTCATAGCATTTGCTCCCTGTCCACAGTATTTTCTCCAAGGTGTCTTTACACCTTAGTATACAGCATTTCTTTGCCGCCGTAAAGATTTTCGTTCTTGTTAAAGCAGCAGAATGATACGGCAAAATGGGAACCGACAGGTGAGCGCTGCATGATCTCTGATACATCGTTCGCGTTGTCCAGCCGCCCACTGCATCCACCGCAGGGTCCATCAAAAGCATAATGCTGATGGTGACGAAGCCAGCGCAGTCTGTGCAGCGGCGCACGCCAGCTTTTCTGGCGGCATTCTGGCAGACGGCATTGACCTGTGCGATATGAACCGGAAACGCAAAGCCAGATTGACGCCACAAAAGTAATGATCCAGCAGACTTCCGTTCGTATTGTACAGTATCAAAATGAGATGAAAATCTTGATACTGTACGGCGTTATTGGGCTCGATGGCGACAGTGGATTCTGCGCTTTTTAGTAGTAGTGCAATTCGTGCGATAAAGATGATTGTTCTGTCTCTCCTCTGTATTTCGCTAAACCGGGCTTTAGCGAAATTACGTGTTTGGCTTAAACATTCTGCCCATCGCCCCATTCCTATCTCTAAATCTCCTTAAATCGCTTAAAAACTCTCCCGGCACCATGTGCGGCAATGCCTTCAGGCTGCTTATAACTTTATAACCGTTGCACTTCATGCCAGCGCTTTTGTGACGGTGTTCAACATTCTGCTGTGGACCATGGGTTAC
>ERZ1673699.512-NODE-512-length-42278-cov-50.208654_pt1 | contig 42278 bp, 38 predicted proteins | sample MGYA00580229_ERZ1673699 | MGnify/ENA primary metagenome ERZ1673699 (study PRJEB41218, sample SAMN15661785) | gut metagenome | host: Homo sapiens | place: Canada: London | collected 2015-08-20/2019-03-30 | study: EMG produced TPA metagenomics assembly of... | reverse complement strand
AAGCGGCCCAAGCCGCATCAAAGGAAAATGGTTCGGATTTGGATTGCTTTACTGCACCATGACGAATGTTCTTACAGCATTTAGCTGTCAAAGAACATTCGTCATTTTTTATTTGCTAAATAGCGACATCACAGGGGGCGTAGTTCACAACTACGCCTTTTCTTGTATTCACCGACACATCGGGTGTCGGCAAAGGAAGTGCGCTTGGAATATCAATGGTGCCCACGCAGTTGTAGTGAATGCGGAGCCGCTGCTCCCATACACCGTTGACCTTTTCTGCATGGTAAACACTCCTTTCTTCGGAACTTTGGCCAGCAGAAGCATCATAACGATGCCATTCGGAATAGCCACAACGGACGGATAAAACACGTTGGTCACTGGGCCAGCCACGCTCATAATAGTGCTGATAATCATGCAGATAATCCACATGAGCGCTGTCAGGATGCCAATGAGAATAAAGTCTTTCGCATTCAACTTTTGTTTCATTTTTATGCCTCCTCGCTTTTATCGGAAAATAAAAAATGCGATGTGGTTATTTGAAACTAACCACATCGCAAATTGTACCAATTTAGATTATCAAATCCAACCCAAAACCTACCCGTTTTGACCCAAAAACAGTCAGAAGCTACTTTTTATGGGTATCAAATCGGCTTTCACGGTAGTTCTTTGGTGCCACACCATATCGCTTTTTGAAAGCGGCGGCAAGATTGCTGGGCTTTCCGTAGCCAACGATTGCTGCAATCTCGCTTACATTTCGGTCCCCCTCCAATAGCAGCTGTGCTGCCTGTGTCAAACGCTGTTCAATTATGTATTGATGAATAGGCATACCATAAAATGATGAAAAACCGCGTGTCAATTTTGTTGTGCTTAAATGCACCAGATGGGAAAGTTCTTCACAGGATGGGGCAAACGCAAGCTGACTGTCTATAATCCGTTTAGCTTCCATAATGGCAGTCCGTTCCGTTCTGGACATGGAAACATTTTTTCCCATTAGAATATCCAATTCAAGGACTTCGCCTAAATAAATAGACAATAGCTCCAGAAGTTTTCCGTCAAGATATAAGTAACCCAATCCTCCACGGTATTGTGTAAATTGGCTTGTTTCCGCTAGAATTTGTTCCATGATGGGGGTCACAGGAACTTTTGAAATGCCATCAAGAAGTTTCTTTTCGTAAGCCGTTGCTTCCTGCCCATCAAAATAATCTGTGAGCAGCTGCGAGAAATAGGCAATCGGAATTTTTATACTCTTAAATGAAAAATTGCTATCCTTTTTATAGCAGGCATATTCGGTTCCACCATGTCCCGCATAGATGCAGGATTCATTTTTTTGAATCGTAATGGAACGCTTTTCATCCATGATGCCCCAAGAGATTCCATCATTCAGGCAGAAGATAATCTGCATATAATCTTTACTGACGGTTCCTTGTACATTCATATCCGACTGGTAACACATTTGCCAATCCGAAAAGATGATGCCGTGCTTGATTTGGGTCTGAGCAATTCGTCCTTTCCCCATATCAGACGGAATATCTATTGAAATCGTTTGGGGCGAATTGGCTATCAGGTCGTTGTATAGCTTACCAAGATAGTGACTTCCGTGCGTCATAGGATGAGGTTCACCTCCCATTTTGGTTAGTCTGTGCTAATTATGATACTTTATTTTTGCATCACAGTCAAGATGTAGCCAAAAGACAGGGTTTGAATTGTAGTATTAGTAGAGGGGACGGTTTAGGGGAGAACTTACAGAGCAAGCATAGGAAGTGTGTACCCACTTCCGTATTTTGCTCTGCAAAACAGCTTGTTGGGAAGTGTCCCAAACCCTCAAAACGGAAAGGAGAGTAAAACGAATGGAAGGCAGAAAACGAACCGTGCAGGTCAAATTTTATGTGACGGAAGAAGAACGGAGGTTGATTCGAGAAAAAATGAAATTGATACCAACCCGGAATATGGCCGCCTATCTGCGAAAGATGGCGATAGATGGTTATGTTGTCCACATCGACACCACCGACATCCGGGCGCAGACCGCCGAACTGCAAAAGATTGGTGTCAATATTAACCAGATCGCGCGGCGGCTGAACAGCATGGGGCCGCTGTACACACAAGACGTTGCGGACATCAAGGGAGCATTGGCGCAGATATGGCAGTTACAAAGATACATCCTATCAAGTCAACGCTGAAAAAGGCACTGGACTACATCGAGAATCCAGCTAAGACAGATGAAAAAATGCTGGTATCCTCCTTTGCCTGCTCCTACGAAACCGCCGACATCGAATTTGAACTGCTGCTGTCACAGGCCATGCAGAAAGGCAACAATCTGGCCCACCACCTGATACAGTCTTTTGCGCCGGGCGAAACCACGCCGGAGCAGGCCCACGAAATTGGCCGACAGCTTGCAGATGAAGTGCTGCAAGGAAAATATCCCTATGTGCTAACTACGCACATTGACAAAGGGCACGTCCACAACCACATTATCTTTTGCGCTGTGGACATGGTGAATCAGCGAAAGTATGTTTCCAACCGACAAAGTTATGCCTACATCCGGCGCACTAGCGATCGGCTATGCAAGGAATACGGCCTGTCTGTGGTTATGCCCGGTCAAGACCGGGGCAAGAGCTATGCCGAGTGGGACGCACACCGCAAGGGCACGAGTTGGAAGGCGAAGCTGAAAGCCGCCATAGATGCCGCCATCCCGCAGGTCAAGGATTTTGACGATTTTCTGCGGCTCCTGCAGGAGCAGGGCTACGAGGTCAAGCGTGGCAAGTATGTTTCGTTCCGTGCGCCCGGACAGGAACGGTTCACCCGCTGCAAAACGCTGGGCGAAGCCTACACCGAGGAAGCCATCACCGAGCGCATCAAAGGGCGGTTCGTGGAGCGGAAGCCCAAAGAAAACCGCAAAATTTCGCTGCGGATTGATTTGGAGAACAGCATCAAGGCCCAGCAGTCCGCAGGGTATGAGAAGTGGGCAAAACTCCACAATCTGAAACAGGCTGCCCGGACGCTGAACTTCCTGACTGAGCATGAAATCGAAAGCTACCCGGATTTGGAAAGCCGGGTGGCCGAGATCACCGCCGCCAGCACCGAAGCTGCCGCCGCATTGAAAGCAGCAGAGCGCCGACTTGCAGAAATGGCCGTGCTGATAAAGGATGTCACCACCTGTAAGGAACTGCACCCACTGTTGCAGGAGTATCAGCGGGCTGCTGACAAAAAGCAGTTCCGACGTAAGCATGAAGGAACCTTGATTCTCTATGAAGCAGCGGCGAAAGCTCTAAAAGAGCAGGGCTTTCAAAAGCTGCCCGACCTCTACGCCCTGAAAAACGAGTATAAGCAACTGGCCGAGCAGAAAGACCAGATGCAGCGGCAGTACAATGATGCCAAACGCCAGATGCAGGAGTATGGCATCATAAAGCAGAATGTGGACGGCATTCTGCGGACAGCACCGGGAAAGGAGCAGATGCAGGAACGGTAAATCTGCACAAAATATTGTTCGGATTTTTGAATCCCAAACGCTTAGACCGGGTGGCGTTTCCGCCCGAAATCATGTAAAATAGACTTAGACAACGAAAGCGAGGAACCCTCTATGGCAGAAGTGAACGATAACAGCTCTATCCAGCTTTTTGAAGATCAGAAAATCCGCACTGCATGGGATGCAGAAAAGGAAGAATGGTATTTTGCCATCGTTGATGTGATTGCTGTTCTGACTGACAGCGCAGACCCACAGAACTATTGGCGCGTTCTAAAAAAGCGCCTTAAAGACGAAGGAAATGAAACCATTACAAATTGTAATGGTTTGAAAATGACCGCTCCTGACGGCAAAAAGCGCAAAACGGATGTCGCTAACACTGAACAGCTCCTGCGTATAATCCAGTCCATCCCGTCCCCTAAGGCTGAACCGTTCAAGGCATGGCTAGCAATGGTGGGCAAGGAACGCATCGAAGAAACCATCGACCCTGAGCAAGCTATTGACCGTGCGCTTGATACCTATTTGAAGAAAGGCTACTCCGAAGAATGGATTCACCAGCGGCTTTTGGCAATCCGCATCCGCAACGAACTAACGGACGAATGGAAGAAGCGCGGAGTGCAAAAGGGCAAGGAGTACGCCATCCTGACCGATGAAATCTCCCGCGCATGGTCCGGCATGACCACGGGGCAGTACAAGCGGCTGAAAGGTCTGACAAAAGAAAATCTCCGGGACAACATGACCGATTTGGAACTTGTTTTGACGATGCTGGCCGAAGCCTCCACTACGGATATTTCCAAGACTGCAAAGCCGCAGACCTTTGAAGAAAACAAGCAGGTTGCCAAGCGTGGCGGCAAGGTGGCCGGCATTGCGCGGCAGGCTCTTGAAGCGGAAACCGGCAAGCCTGTTATCACGGAAAAGAATGCGGTTAACTTCCAGCAGCTTGTGACCGACGTTGTAGAAGATGCCGCCGAACTGCCGGAGAAGAAAAATAACCCCTAAAGCCAAGATTTAAGGGAGAAAAGACAATGACATTTGATTTGGTAGAAAACGCATTACATTCATTACGTGAAGCTATTTCTTACTACACAGAAGCGGATGAAGGACAAAACGCAGACCAATTCAAATTTTCGGTTTTGTTGACTTGTCACTGCGCAGAATTATTGCTGAAAGAAATATTGGTTCGTAATCATCCGGCACTTATCTATGAAGATATTGATAAGATTGGAAACATAGATAGAGAAGCAGACAGGCAAACTGTTGGTTATCGGCTTGCGTTACTTCGAGTGAAAAATCTATGCGGAGTGGACTTAAAGCAATATGAGGACTACCTAGTCGAACTTGGACAAACACGCAATACTGTCCAACATTATAAATGTGTAATAGATGGGGTCTTTTATAAAAGTCTTTTGTCAAAATCATTTTCCGCAATAGAGTATTTGCTCTTGGATGTACTGCATCTGAATTTTGAAGACTATCTGTCAGTCATTAGTCCAGATGACATAGCATTTTTACACGAAGACACGAAAGCGTATAATGCTCGAAAAAGTGACATACAAAAGGAGTTTGAGCAAAAGACAGCAATTCGATATATAATTATTTATGATGCAAAAACGAAATTTAAGCCATATTGTCCGATTTGCGGGACACAATTTCTTGCAAAAGGAGATGGCATTGAAATCCACTGCAAATTTTGTGGGGCTAATTTTGACAATTATCAAGATTTGTGTAGTCAAGACCGTTCTTGCTTGAATAGCTTTCAGGCATTGCGGGATATAGGAAGAAGAAAAGGGTATTTGCGCATGCCGATATATCCTTGTCCTAAGTGTGAAAGCAAAACAGTAGTTTATTTGCCGGAAACAGCAACATGGGAATGCCTTTCTTGTGGAACCGAATTTAGCGAATCTATATATTGTGATGAATGCGGAGAACCGATGCCGGCAGACATTACACAGATTGCCATTTCAGATTTTGACCCTGATGATTATAAAAAATTGTGCCCTGAATGTGCATCGAAATTCGCAAGCAGTGATGAATACATTGACTATACTCTAAATTAAAAAATAGCCGGACACAGCAGCCACAAGGCCACCGTGTCCGGCTATTTCTGTACCGACAATGACACATTACTTTTGCTAAAAATAATGTGTCATTGTCGAGCTGGCGGTATCACTCACCCGCAAAATCGAACCTCTGTCCGTCAAAGTCTGCATCAGTCATGTGCTCCAACTTTGCAATGGTGCCATTTGCAAGCCACCGCATTTCCGTGTCCATATCCGGCAAGGCGGCCAGCATCCGCGCCATCGTCCGGCGGCGGTCAGAAGTATGGTATATACAGATCAAATTTTCTTCTTCCACGCTGAAATTCATGGTCAGACCTCCAATTCCTTTGTCTTTTCCCGTGGCGGCGTTTGCTTGCTCTGCTCCTTTTTTGCGGCATCCAGCTGTGCCCGGATTGACGGCTTTTTCGTTTTTGCGGCGCGGGACTTCTTAGCTTTCGGTGCCTTTTCCTCGGCCTTGACTGCGGCGGCAAGGTCCATCAGAGAAATTTGTTCCCCGGCCTTTGCTTTGGCTTCCAACTCACTTAAAGAGGGCGCATTGTTCAGCACGCCATCAATCATATTTTCGTTTTGTTCGGTGGAAAGTTCTGCGGTACGCAGCGGATTTTCCCGCAAGAACTCCGGCACCTGCTGGAAGCCCACACTGTCGCAGTAGTGGGCGGTGTCCTGCCCATTCTGGTGCAGCACCACCACATCCGAAACAGACAGCGAGTGTCCCTTGAAGTCTGCTGGATGGTCTATATTGAATGTGCGGTAGATGTCCTCCAACGTGGTACCAGCAGTCAGCGGCGCGGCATACACCTCCATATAGTTTGCCTTATCCACGGTTCGGCCAGCGGCCTGCAGGCGGTCGTAAGGCTCAAAACGGTAATCACGGGTGGAATCCTCATTGCGCAGCTGGTAAATGGAAAAGCTGTCCTGCTGCGGTGCCTCAAAACCTGCCGCCGCGTATTCCTCTACGGTCATTCCGGCAGCGGCCGCTTCCTGCGCGATCTCGACCTGCACCTGTGCCTCGTAGTCCTGCAAACTCTGGTCGAAGTCGGCCAACTTGGGCGGTTCCGGCAAGTCATACTGGCCTTGGTTGAGCAGCGGGCGGCAGTCCTGCACATAGGTTACAATGGCATTGTAATAAGCGGTTTGCTCCGGCAAAATATCCTGACCCTCTCGCAAAGCGGCGGTAGCCGTCTGCTCCATAGCGGAAAGATTGCAATGCTGTTTGAGGTACGGGATAAACTCGGTCAGTACCATTTCCCGCTCTGCCTTGTCCTGTTCCCACGCTTCCGTTCCTTTGTTGTGCAGCACAAAATTCTTCCAGTTTTCATCCTTGGCGTAGTATTCGTGGTAGCTCTGGATGTGCTGAATTAGAGAGCCGTCACCATCACCGAAATCCTGCCGTCCCTCGTAGTTATCCGGCTGGCCATTCAGGGTAAAGTCAATGCGGAAGGCCGTTTTGTCGTACCAGCCACCCTCGTAACCATCCTTTTCCCGGTCCGTGTGCTGGGCGGTGTCCAGTTCTTCAAAGACGCGGTTTGCCACGGACAGCGGCATGATTTCGCCGTCCTGCAGCTTGTCACTTTCACTCCACAGAATCGTGACCGTAGGCTCTGCGGCGAGGTCTGGAATTTTAACGGGTGCGGGAATTTCATTGACCTTTTCCGCCGCCTCTCGGAACGCCGCCAGCTTGTCGCCCAACAGGACTTCCGACACTGCGGCTGTCTGCCCCAGCAGATTAAGTGCTTCCTGCCCGGCATCTGGCAGGGTCAGGCCGGGCGCGTCCAGCTGGCCTCCGTCCAGAGCCTTTTTGTCCGCATCATACAGTGTATAGTCATAGCCGGAATCACAGGTCTGGATGAACAGGGTATTGCCACTGTCCAGTACAAATGCAGCCTCCTGTGCAGCGGAAAGGTCTGCTTCCCGCTGCTGGCGCAGTTCTGCCAGATGTTCGTCCAGCGCGGAGATCAGTTCATGGGCTGCATACCATTTTTGAGCTGGTGTTGTCCAGCATTTTTTTGGAGACCATCCCAATAGTTGCGTAAACCTCCGGAGAGGTGTAAAATTGAACCGACCCATAAAAATTAGACAATAGACAAAAAGCCTCCCCGTGTAGGATAATAGAACTACACGAGGAGGTTTTGCTATGTCCGGAAAATACGTAAATCGTTATGCCTCGCACGCCTCCCGGAGAGCAGGCAGCAACTCATCCAGCCGCCCGTCCAGTCCAAAGGACTTCTCTTTGATATTGTCCGCAATGTAGACCTCGCCCAGATTGATGGTCACATAAGTGGCGTTTGGCTCGCTGGCCACCAGACGCATCATCGGAGCCTTGATCAGCTGATTGCGCCAGCCAATGCCCAGCTCCAGAACTACCAGTTTCTTCCCGTGGTAGGTTTTCAGAAAGTTTTGGAACCGTGCTTGGGCAGCGGTATCCGGAATCATTCTCTGACCTGCGCCCATGTGGATGTCCATGGGACCTCCGCACTTGGGACAGCGCGGCACCAACTCTGTAGGCACATGGCAGCCCTGTTCGGCAGCCGATAATTTTTCGGCCACCTCTAAACTTGAATAGAGGGTGTCGTGGCAGGGGCGGGCACACTGCATCGTAAACCAGTTGCCCTCGATCTCATAGATTTTCGTCGGATCGAAGCCACACAGTTCAAAGTGACCTTCTCCGTTTGATGTGACGACAAAGTAATCTTTCTCTCCCACAATGGCCTTCAAATCGTTCATCACCGGCGTAGGCCGGTACTGCCCGCAGTAATGATGGATGAGCCGAGCCCAGAAAGCCCACCTTTCCTCCTCGCTGGGCCATCCAGCCATCATGCCCTGCAAAATACAACGTAAGCCGTATTTTTGCTTGAAATCTCCAAACAATTCATCAAAGGCCGCATTGTCCGCAAACAAATGCAGTCCCTCGGTGATGGACAGTCCGTTACTGGCCCCGATCAGGATAGCGTCCGCTTCTCTGAATTTTTCCGCAATAGGATTCCAATCAATCATATTCGTTTGCCCCTTTCTATTTTATGTTTGCCGCGATGGATCGCTCCTGTCGGAGGGTAGCTAGGGTTTCCGCCAAATCTCCTTGCAGATACAGGCTGCGTCCCCGCAGATGCTCTGGCGCATGGGACGCCTCTTTGTTGAGGCAGGCGTAAAAAACATTTTCGTTTTTGGCAGTAAGTTCCCAGAAAGGTAGTTTGATGATACTGGGCGTCATCTCACCCACGCCAAGTTCCAACAGCAGGACTTTTTTGTCGGACTGATCCATTATCCAATGTCGCAGGAAGCTATGGTAGCGATGCAGACTATCCTGCCAGAAGGTTCCCTCCAAAAAGGTATCATCGCACCCAAGGCACCAGCACCCGCCCGCAATCCGGGCAACGAGGAACAGCTTCCTCCGGCAGGCGCACACCCACCAAGCGACCGGTCAGTTCCTTTACCAGTTCGCGGTTTTCCCAAATATCATCCAGACAGGGCTGGCTGCACTGGCAGTAGCTAAAGTCTCCCTGAAAGGCGCAAATTTGTTCCTGGGGAAATACCCGAAAAAACTGCTGATCGACATTAGTGGTCAGCACAAAGACCGGTTTATCTGCAACAAGCATTTGCAGATCCAGATAGGGCTGCCCCGTAGGGGCTTCCCACATGAAGCGCATATATTGGCTGTAATATCCCCACTGCTCCCCATAGCTGGAAAAGCAATGGTAGAATCCAGCCAGTGGAGAGGTAAAGCCATACTGTTCACGAAAGGGAGCCAATGCCTCCGAAAGTACCGGGGACCAATGGTAGTGGTCGTATCCAGCTGCGCTTGACAGGCCGGAGCCACCTCCGATCACAACAGCATCTGCTTGATCAATACGCTCGGCAAGTTCCTGAAGCGTCGCTTGGTTTGCAACCCTCATTGATCGTTATCTCCGCTTTCCATGGTGTTCCGTGCATCCCGCAGCACTTGAGCAATGTCGGCCACAATGGTCATGCCCTTGTCCTCCAACTGCTTGGGCAGGAAGTCATACTTGTTGTTGACAGCAATATATCGAGCATGGGGAAAGCTGAGGGTCATGTTCCAGAAAGGCTCTTGGATAAACATGGGAGTCATTCGACCAACGCCCAACTCCAGGAACAGAATTTTGCTGTCTTCGTGTTCCAGCACATAGCGAGAAATTTTTTCGTACTGTTCTTCGTATTTCTTTCCTTGCAGGAAATTCCCATATCCTCGCACCCAAGGGAATGCCTCACCGCCGCAGTGGGGGCACCGGGGAATGAGATCCGTAGGAATCTTCGTGCCATCCCCCATAGCGGCTACCATATCAGCCACCGGCTTTACCGCATCCCAAGTGTCATCGGTACAACAGGCGGCACACTGGAAAAAGCGGTGATCCCCCTGGATCTCTGCCACCTTCTCCTCCGGGTAGAGTTTGACAAACTGGGTATCCTGGTTCGTGGTGAGGATGAAGAAGTCCTTGCCCTTCAGCAAAGCGTCTAAATCCAGATAGGGATGACGCACAGGTGCGGTCTGGGTGGTGTGAAGGAAGGTGGCGAGATACCCCCAATACTCTTCCCTTGTCTTCCATGGGTGCATCATCCCTGCAAAAGCACCGTTGAAGTGGTACTTCTCGGCAAAAGGTCGGAAGTATTTGCGGTAGGAGTCGTTGTCCTCATAGTAAAAATCTCCACCACCGGCAGCGGACAGGCCGGAGGCCCCGCCCACTACCACACAGTCAGCTTCCTTTACCTCCTGTACCAAACGATGGATCTGTTCGCTATACGGCAGCGGCTTTTTGTCAGTCAGCTGATAAGGCGTACTGCCGGAAGCATAGATAGGATAGTGCCTGGAATAATTCATCTGGGTCTGCATGACCAGATCATCATAGAAGTTCATTTTTACCATTCCTTTCAAGTGGGTGTTATTTTTATTCTTACTTCAAAACATTTTAGCATCCTCTTGCGCTGCTGTCAATATGTTGTTATAATAAAAATAACATCAAAGCAAAAAAGGAGATCAGACCATGAAATATCCCACCCGCCTTAGCGATGCTGTTCATATTCTGGCTTTTATCGCTCTGTACCCAGACTGCGACCTGACCAGTGACAAGCTGGCAGAGAGCATTCAGACGAATCCTGCCTATGTGCGCCAGCTCATGTCCGCCCTGCGGAAGGGTGGACTGCTGGTCAGCGTGAAGGGACATCCCCGACCTGCTCTGGCTCGTGAGCCGGAGAAAATCACTCTACTGGATGCCTATCGGGCAGTAGAGGGCGACAAGCCCCTGCTCCATCAGGACGTCCACACCAACCCCGCTTGTGGCGTGGGTGTAAATATCCAACTGGTGCTGCGGGATTTTTACTTGGACATTCAAAAAACAGCGGAACAAAGAATGCAAGAGATCACGCTGAAAGATGTGCTGGAACAGTACAAAGCCAGGATACCTCTATGATGAGAGCTACCAAAGCCAGCAAGGTATCGGCTGGCGGACCTATCTCTACATCGCTGACGCAGCAGCAGCGATCGTCCTTATCGGACTGGAGATCATGGTGCTGCGGGGCTACCAAAAACGCAAAGCAAGCGCTGCTTCCGAAAAGCGCAGCGAATCATAGTCAAAACCACCGGCAAACGCTGATGGCCTATGGGCGGCGGTGCAGGAGCATCGCCGCCCATTTTATATGAGGAGACGCTATGAAACACCCTGAAATTCTCGCAAAGCTTTCCCTTGAACAAAATGTGCCCTGCTCTCGGGTAGAGATCAACTCGATATAAGGAACAAGCCCACAGGTCTGCCGTATTTTATATGCGGTCTATCCTGTGGGCTTGTTTGCTATTATCGACTCATGATTGAATTTGAAATTTCAAGCACGACCGTATCATATTTGTAGGTGGCAACAATCATCGGCAGGCTTTTCAGCCTTCAAAACCTATGCACACGTCTGATTTTCGTATCGTTTGAGCCAGAGGAAAAAGCCTATATTGAGCAGAATGCCCACTGCAGTGGAGGTGGGTGCGGACAGACCGATCATCGTCAGGCTGGCGTTGGGCTGGATGAAAATGGTATCAAAAATCCGGTGGGCGGTGCGTTTACTTATAACAGTGTCGAACACATGCTCAAGAATCGGCGGTACATCGGAGAATTGAAATTCCGGGACGTGGTCGTGCCAGATGCGATTTCCTCCATTGTGTCCGCAGAGCTTTTCAACGATGTACAGGAAAAGATGTTGAAAAACAAGAAAGCCCCTGCCCGTAGAAAGGCAGAGGATGACTACCTGCTCACCACCAAGCTGTACTGCGGTTACTGCGGTGCGCTGATGTTTGGTGAAAGCGGAACGAGCCGGACGGGAGAAGTCCACCGCTATTATAAATGTGCGACTGCCAAAAAGAAGAAGGGCTGCAAGAAAAAGACAGTCCGCAAGCAGTGGTTGGAAGATCTGGTGGTCAATCAGACGATGCAGCTTGTCCGAGACGATGCTGCTATGGAATCCATCATCGCCAAGGTCATGGAGCTGCAAGACCGGGAGAACATCAATCTTCCCCTCTATGAGAAGCAGCTCCGGGATGCGGAATCGGGTATCCAGAATATGCTCAATGCGATTCAGGCCGGAATCCTGACTAGCTCCACCAAGGAGCGGCTAGAGCAGCTCGAAGAAACCAAGCGTGAGCTTGAAGCTCGCATTGCGGAAGAAAAGCTGGCAAAGCCGAAAGTGACCGAAGAGTTCATCCGGTTCTGGCTCCTTCGGTTTCGCAAGCTGGACATGAGCCTGAAAGACCAGCGGCAGGCGTTGGTGGATACATTCATCAATTCGATTTATCTGTATGATGATAAGGTTTTGATAACCTTTAATTATAAAGAAGGTACACAGACCATCACATTTGAGGAAGCGGCCCAAGCCGCATCAAAGGGAAATGGTTCGGATTTGGATTGCCTTGCTGCACCAGAAAATGCCGTGAAATCGAAAGATTTCATGGCTTTTTTGTTTTGTAAGCCATGGGTGCACGGTTTCTGCACGGTGGGGGTTATCCATGTCCGATTATGTAGGGCGCTGAATTGCTTTGCAATCAGCGCCCTTTTTGCATCAGGTGAGCAGGGTCAAGCGGAGCTTTGCCTTCATTTCCGGGTCGGCATCCTTGAGCAACTCCAAAAGAGCCGTCATGGAGATGGTGGGTTCGCCTGCGGCGGGTACAGCCTGCGGGCTGGGGGCGTCGGGCTTGGCATAGAAGTCGCTTTCAAACTTAATCAGCCGGAACCAAGGTGTAACACACTGGACTTTGCAAGCAAAGTCGTGTGCCAAAGGAGTGCTGCCTCTCGCCTGTCGGCTCGGTCAGGTGCTTCAAAATGTGCTGCATTTTGAGGTCGCCACTGGCGACCCGCACCCCTTTGGAAACCCAAGAGAAACGCCCATCAACTGCGCTGCTCGTCCTCGGCCAGTGCGCTGATCCGCTTGACCATGGGGTGCTGCAGAAACTTCTGCTTATTTACAGTATACCTCGTGCGTGCTATACTAAAATCAGTACCCTTTTCACGCATCGTTTTTGCGAAACAGTTGTTTTTTAAGAGAGAGTGACCTTATGAACAAAAAGATTACGATCCGTGATGTGGCACAGGCAGCGGGCGTTTCCATCAGCACGGTCCATCAGGCACTGAACGACAAGCCTGGCGTCAGTGAGGTCACCAGGGAGCATATCCGGAGGATTGCGGATGATCTGGGCTACCGGCCCAATAAAATGGCTTCCGGCCTGAAACGCCGCACCCAGCGTGTAGCTGTGCTTCTGCCGGATGAGGTGGGCCGAAACCGCTTTTATTATCCGCCTTTGTGGCAGGGTGTGCGAGACTACTTGAAAAACTCTGAAGATCTGAACGTGGAGTGTACCGAGTTCAGTTTTCCCAATGAGATCGACCCTTCCCACTCCCGCGGAGTGGAAGAGGTGCGCGCTCTGCTGGCCGAGGACAAACTGGACGGCCTGCTGACAGTGGGTCACATGGAAGCTATGACAATGCAGGAGTGGCAGCATGCCCGGGATGCCGGTGTGGCGGTGGTGCAGGTGGGGTTTAGAAACCCGAAGATCGCACCGCTGTGCAGCGTGCAGCCCGACTATGAGGTCATTGGACGGACGATGGCGGAGCTGATCTTCAGCCATATCCCCTCTTTCGGCAGTGTGGTGCTCTGTGCCGGAAATCCCAAATGGGAGCAGCATGCCCACATCGTGCAGGGGTTTGAGGATTATATGCAGGAAAACGGTGCGCAGAACCGCATTTATCTGGACAATTCCTGCGGCATCGGCACAGAGGCACAGAGGCACATCCTGAATCTGCTGGAAAAGCCGGATGTTGCGGCCTGCTGCAGTGTGCTGTCGCAGGGGAGCGTGATGCTCGTGCAGGGGCTGCAGCAGTGCGGCAAAGCGGGTAAAGTGTTCGCGGTGGGCAGCGACGTATTCGAAGAAAATCTGGACGCTCTGCGGAATAGAATCCTGGACAATATCGTGCAGAAAAACCCTTACGCTCAAGGGTATCTTGGCATCAAAGCACTGGTGGAATATCTCGTGCAGGGCAAGGCTCCGGAACAGCGCACCATTTACGTGGGCTCTGAAGTGGTGTTCCGCAGCAACGCTGTGATGTATGACCGGGACAATTTCCGGGGGCTGCTGCTCTGAAAATAAAAAACATGAAAAAGGCGGACTGGTTTCCAATCAGTCCGCCTTTTTCGTGTAAATGGAGAAGTAAAAAGAGCAAGAAGTAAACGTCAAAAAGTCAGTGGGATCAGCCCTTGTACTCGAGCTTGCGGTAGCTGCGGCAGCTCTTCTCGATCAGATCCCAATCCAGTTCGGCACCCACGCCCGGACCCTGCGGCACATGGATGATGCCATGTTCGTCAATGGGCAGTTTGCCCTTCATGGGCAGGGTGTAGTTTTCTTCCGGTACGAAGTACTCGAAGTACTCACAGTTCTTGATGGCGCAGCTGACATGCAGGTTGACAAGATCCATGTAGTTCATGGTGGTGGTGTGGATCTCGCAGTTCAGGCCGAATGCTTCTGCCAGATGTGCGATCTTCAGCGTGCCGGTGATGCCGTCCTTCCAACTGACATCCGCGCGGACGATATCGGCAGCGTGCTGAGCAATGACCTGCGCCACACCCCAGTGGCAGCCGCGGGTGGTCTCGGTGGCAGCGATAGGGATATCCAGTGTGCGGCACAGCTCGGTGTATTTATACAGCTCAAAGTCGCGGAAGGGCTCTTCGAACCACTTATAATTCAGCCTTTCCAGCTGACGTCCCACGGTGACGGCTTCGTTGATGGTATAGTCGCCCACGGGGTCGGTCATCAGCAGGTAGTCGGGGCCGACAGCGTCGCGGATGGCCTGATGCACTTCCATATCAAAGCTGACCGGCCCGCCCGGATGGGCTTTGTAGCCGGGAATGCCTTTGCTCTGGTAGTAGAGAGCCTCGTCCACATACTCCTTAACAGTGCCGTGGAAGTTTCCGCTGGCATAGACCGGCAGGCTGTCGCGGCAAGCGCCGATGTACTTATAAAGAGGAAGCCCGGCTTCCTTGGCACAGATATCCCACAAGGCTACATCCACGGGGCCGGGCAGGAACACGGGAAAGAATGCCTCATGACGGTCGATGGTCCACAGTTCCTGGAAGATGGCCTCACGGTCATGGGGGTCACGTCCCAGAACAACAGGGCCGATGCTCTCCTGTAAGTAAGCTTCGCTCACAGCGCCGCTGCGGGCTGCCATGCAGGTGGCAACGCCCTCAATGCCGGTGTCGGTGGTCAGTTTGATGGCGATGACATCCCAGCCCATTTTGGCACCGCCCTGACGCTTTTCGTCAAACAGGCAGCGGCCGCGCTCGACCCACCATGTCTCGAACTTGGTAATGATCATAAAAATGCTCCTCTCGTTGATCGTGTTAAAGGAATTGGCTGCTTGATAACCGGAACTTTACTTTGCGGAAAAGGATCTTTAACGGAAATACGTCAATAAAATATAACCGAAACGTTTTGCTTGATTATAATGCAAAATTACATAAAAGTAAAGAGATTACAGAATTTTGGTTGAAAAATCGTCACACTGCAAAAATGATTTGGTCAAAAACTATGATATATGACAAAAATATATCCGAAACAGACGAAAAAATTGAAAAATATTGACCTTGCGCACAAGACGTGCTAAAATGTTGCCAAAGAAAGCTACAAAAACGTTTTTGTGGCAAGGAGCAGGCGGGACACGAAGACGCTGCCCCGAACACGTATCCGACACACGATGCCAAGAAAAAAGGAGATTTCTTATGAAAAAAGCAATTTCTCGCCGTGACTTCCTGAAGGTTGTGGGCGTTTCTGCCGCAGCGCTGGGCATGACCGCATGCGGCGGTTCTTCCGCTTCCACCTCTACTTCCACCGCAGCTTCCTCCACTGCCTCTTCTGCAGCAGCAGGTGCAGGCGAGGGCGGCTCCGGCAATGACTACAAGCTGACATGGAACGAGGTCAACGGCGAGGACTACGGCGCAACCGTTGGCGCACACACCTTTGCTGAGAAGATCGAAGAGCTGTCCGGCGGTCACATCACCATTGACCTGTACATCAACGGCACGCTGGGTTCCGAGGCTGAGTCCATGCAGGGCATCCAGATGGGTACTCTGGATATCTTCCGCGGCAACGCTTCTTCTCTGCCCAACTACGGCGCTGAACTGATCGGCACCACCGGCCTGCCGTATGTCTTTAAGGATATGGCACAGTTTGAGGATGTGGCTGAGAGCAGTCTGGGCGACGAGCTGCTGCAGAGCGTGGAAGATGCCAACTGCGGTTATGTTGCTCTTGGCTGGCTGGTCGAAGGTCCTCGCAGCCTGTTCATCACCCCGAAGGTCTACGAGCGTCTGGGCAAGCCCACCGACTTCACGCTGGACAAGATGAAGGGCCTGAAGGTCCGCGTGCCCGAGACTGACCTGATGATCAGCACCATGGATGCTCTGGGCGCTTCCGCCACCGCAATCGCTTACTCTGAGCTGTACACCTCTCTGCAGTCCGGCGTCGTTGATGCTGCTGAGAACGGCGTTACCTCTTACATGAGCAACAGCTTCAACGAAGTTGCCCCCTACTTCATCACCGATGCACACACCTTTGGCTGCGGCGTCATTCTGATGAACGCTGACAAGTGGAACGGCTTCAACGATGCCGAGAAGGGCTGGATCAAGGAAGCCGCTCTGGCCGCACGTTCCGCCTGCTACGAGTACAACCAGAAGCAGGAGCAGGCCTGCTTCGATTCCTTCGCCGACAAGGGCATCACCAAGCTGGAGGTTTCCGATATCGAAAAGTGGCAGGAGGCCTGCGCACCTCTGTATGAAAAGCAGAGCACCGACGCTCAGGACATCATCGCTAAGATCCAGGGCGGCAACTACTGATCCCTGCCGAGACGTTTTGACGAACCAATAAAGGACGAACGTTCCCCACGGCTGGCAGCGGTCGTGGGGAATTTTAGAAAAACGAACAATCAAGGAGCCGATTATGGACAAATTCAGAGCCGTATGGGAAAAGATCGACGCCGTGCTGTTCCAGCTTCTGCGCCATGTCTGCGCAGTGATCCTGGGAGCTCTGGTAGCGGTGGTCTTTTACATCTTCTTCGGACGTTATGTGATGCATAACTCTCCCATGTGGGGCGAGCCGTTCTCCCTGCTGTGTCTGGTATGGCTGAGCCTGCTGGGCAGTGTGCTGGTGGTGCGCAAGAACGAGCATCTGGCCGTTACCATGTTTGACGAAAAGCTGGGCAAGACTGGTGTGTTCGTCACCGATATCCTGTCCGCTGTGTGTGTGGTGGGCTTCTCCATCTTCCTGATCGTGTACGGCATCAAGCTGGCACAGTCGGGCGCAAGCAACAACATGGCCGGCATCAATGTGCCCTATGCCTTTATGTACAGTGCACTGCCTGTGACCGGCGTACTGAACATCTTCGCTGTTCTGGGCCACTGGGTGATGGGTCGAAAGGAGAAAAAGTAAATGTCTACTGCAACGATCGCAACCATCCTGCTGCTGGGTGTGTTCCTGGTGCTGGTTTTCCTCCGAGTGCCCGTGGTATATGCCATTGGTGTGGCTTCTCTGCTGGATTTCTTCTATCTGGGCATCAACCCCATGCAGATGGCTCTGAAATTTGTCAGCAATCTGAACTCCTATACGCTGCTGGCGGTGCCCTTCTTCATCCTGATGGGTGAATTGATGAGCGCGGGCGGTATCACCGATACCCTGATCGCTTTTTCAAAGGAACTTGTCGGCTGGATGCATGGCGGTGCTGCCATGGTCAACGTGGTGGCCTCCTTCTTCTTCGGCGGCATCTCCGGCTCTTCTTCCGCCGACTGTGCCTCTCTGGGCCCCATCGAGATCAAGATGATGGAAGAGCAGGGCTATGACCGCGAGTTCTCCACCTGCCTGACCATGGCATCCTCCGTTGAAGGCATTCTGGTTCCCCCCTCTCAGAACATGGTCATCTTCACTCTGGCTGCTGCCGGCGTCACCACCGTTTCCATCGGCCAGCTGTTCGTGGCCGGCTACATGCCCGGCGCTGTGTTGAGCATCGTGCTGATGATCTACTCCTACTACTACTCCAAGAAGATGGACATCCCGGTCACCGGCAAGTTCAACCTGAAGAACTGCATCAAGGCGTTCTTCAAGGCCATCTGGGGCATGCTGGCTGTTATGTTCGTGGTCGTCGGCGTTATCGCCGGTGTCTTTACCACCACCGAGTCCGCCGCTGCTGCCGTTGTGTGGTCGCTGTGCGTCGGCCTGTTCATCTACAAGGGCTTCTCCTTCAAGGATATCCCCCACATCTTTGCAAACGTCGTGGAGACTCTGGGCAAGGTGCTGATCCTGCTGGGCGTGTCCGGCGCATTCACCTACCTGCTGACCTATCTGCGCATCCCCACCATGATCGCTACCGGCCTGTTCTCCATCACCAGCAACAAGATCATCATTCTGATCCTGCTCAACATCCTGATGTTGTGTCTGGGCTGCCTGATCGAGATGGCCTGCCTGATCCTGATGCTGACCCCCGTCATCCTGCCCATCTGGATGCAGCTGGGTCTGTCCCCCATCCATCTGGGCATCGTCATGGTGCTGAACCTCGGTATCGGCCTGCTGACCCCTCCTGTCGGCTCTACCTTGTTCATCGGTTCTGCCATTTCCGGCATCAAGATCGAGACCCTGTCCAAGAAGATGGTGCCGTTCTACATCACCATGTTCATTGCGCTGATCATCCTGACCTACTTCCCGCAGACCTTCATGTGGCTGCCGAACCTGCTGTACTAAGTGCGTATGGAAACAATGAATCTGCCGCTGGGGGCGCGGCTCTGGATCGCAGATGCCCCCAAAGACCCCAAAGGAATGATCCTGATCTGCCCCGGCGGCGGATACCAGTGGCTTTCGTCGCGTGAGGCCCAGCCGGTGGCCCACGCCTTTGCCGCCGCCGGCTGGGCGGCTGCGGTGGTGTACTACACCGTTCGCGAAAAGCCCGGCCAACCCCCGCTGGGCACCCTGCCGGTGCGCCAGCTGGGCGAAGCACTGCAGACCATGCAGCAGCGTTTCCCGGCACTGTCGGCGCTGGTCTGCGGCTTCTCCGCAGGCGGCCATCTGGCAGCCAGTCTGGGCGTGCACTGGCGTGAGTTGGGCCTGCCCCGCCCCGACGGCATGATCCTGGGCTACCCGGTGATCACCGCCGGAAAGTACGCCCACCGCGGCAGTATCCAAAATCTGGCCGGTTCGGACGATCCGGGCTGGTATTCACTGGAAACGCAGGTCACGGCAGATACGCCGCCTGCCTTCTTCTGGCATACCGTCACCGACCCGGAAGTGCCGGTGCAGAACAGCCTGCTTCTGGCAGGCGCACTGAGCGCGGCCGGTGTGCGCTACGAAATGCATCTTTACCCCCGCGGGGTGCACGGTCTGAGTCTGGCAACGCCCGAAGTGGACGAGCCGGAAAAGCACCGCGTTGCAGATCCCCACATCGCCGGCTGGTTCGGGCAGTGCCTCGAATGGCTGGATATTCTAAAAACGACAAAGGAGTGATTCCCCATGGCAATGTGGAAAAACGACGATGAAATGTTCGCCCTGATGAAAGAGAAGCTCTATACCCCCGTTGTGGGTGATATTCTGGATCAGATGGGCTATAAGCACCAGTTCCTGCCCGCTTCCATCCGCCCGCTGGCTGCACAGGTGCCTACCGCACCCTACATCCTGCCCGGAGAGGAAGAGGACAAGCGCCTGAAGGTGGCTGGCTACGCCTGCACCGTTCTGGAAAACGATGTGTTCGAGTACCCCGCCGAAAAGCCCTTCGGCTATATGACTGAGGCGCTGGATGACCTGAAGCCCAACGAGATCTACATCGCTACCGGCGCACACAACAGTGCTCTGTGGGGCGAGCTGCTCACCGCCTGCGGCAAGGCCCGCGGTGCAGTTGGTGCCGTTCTGGACGGCTACACCCGCGATACCCCCAAGGTCATCGAGCAGAACTTCCCTGTTTTCTGCTCCGGTACATGGGCACAGGATTCCTCCGTCCGTACCTACGTGTTCAAGTGGCGCTGCCCCATTGAGATCGGTCAGGTGACCATCCACAATGGCGATATCGTCTTTGGCGACATCGACGGCGTGCTCATCATCCCCAAGGATATTGCACCGGAAGTCATCGAGAAAGCCCTCGTCAAGGCAAGCACGGAAAAGACCATGCGCAAAGCCATTGAAGACGGCATGATGGTCACGGATGCATTTGCAAAGTTCGGAGTGCTGTAAGCTATGGACGAAAAGCAGAACGCCTTTCAGATCAATCGGGAAGACAATGTGGCCACGGCCCTGACCCCGCTGGTGCCCGGCCCTGTGGAGCTGCGCGGCGATGCCTGCGCCCCCGAAGTGGAAGCCGCCACCGAGGTGCCGATGGGCCATAAAATTGCCCTGCGGGACATCAGGAACGGTGAGGATATCGTCAAGTACGGCATAGTCATTGGCCGCGCTACCGCCGATATCCCGGCTGGCAGCTGGGTACACCTGCACGTCATGCGCAGCGTCTACGACCAGCGTTCCAGCCATCTGGACGTCAGGACCGGTGCTCCCAAAGACACGAAGTACGAGTAAAGGAGAGGCTTTTAATGGATTGGAATGAACTGCAAAGCCTCACCTGGCCCGGCTACGCCCGCAAAAACGGCGGCAAGGGCATCCGTAACCGGGTGTTGGTGATCTACACGGTCAAGTGTGCCGAGTTTGTGGCGCAGCAGATCGTAGCCAAAAGCGGCAGTACCAATGTGGAACTGCTGGGCTTTGACGGCTGTACTGACAACCAGTATGCGGTGAACCTGCTCATCAGCTTCATCCGCCACCCCAACGTGGGTGCGGTGCTGGCCGTAGGCCTTGGCTGTGAATACGTGCAGCCGGAATGGCTGTCTAAAATTGCCGAGGAAGAGGGCAAGCCCACAAGCTGGATGTTCATCCAGAACGAGGGCGGCACCCAGCCTGCCGTCCGCAAGGGCGTGGAGTGGGTGCAGAGCGCACTCAAAGAGCTGGAAAACACCCCTCGCGTGGAGATGTCCGTAAAAGATCTGGTCATCGGCGCAGAGTGCGGCGGCAGTGACTACACCAGCGGTCTGGCTGGCAATGTGGTCGTGGGCCGGTTCTACGACTGGCTCACCGATCAGGGCGGCACGGCCATCTTTGAGGAGATCGTCGAGGCCATTGGTCTGGATCATCTGCTGCTCAAGCGCGCTGCTTCTGAGCAGGCCGCAAAAGAGCTGCGCTATACCTATGATAAAGCGCTGGAATACTGCCGCAGCGTGCGTCAGTATTCGGTCAGCCCCGGCAACTTTGCAGGCGGCCTGTCCACCATTGAAGAAAAGAGCATGGGTGCTGTGATCAAGAGCGGCTCCCGCCCCATTCAGGGCGTCATCAAGGTGTCCTGCCCTGCGCCCCATTCGGGCCTGTGGCTGCTGGACTCCACCCCGGACCCTTACTGGATGCAGTTTGGCATCACCAATCCCAACGACAACGAGGGCTTGATGGATCTTGCCAGCTGTGGCGCACACATCGTGTTCCTCGTTACAGGACGCGGCAATGTGGTGGGCAGCGCAGTAGCCCCCTGCATCAAGATCACCGGCAACGGTGCGACTTACGCCCGCATGGAGGGCGATATGGACTTCAATGCCAACCCCGTGCTCCGGGGCGAATGCACCCAGAACGAGCTGGCTCGCCGCCTGACCGAAATGGTGGTAAAAACTGCCGCCGGTCAGCCCACCAAGAGCGAAGCCCAGGGACACCACGAGTTCTTTGTACCGTATAAATATCAGGAAAAGCAGGTCGCTTTCAGGCATGCCTGCGAAGAGTGAGGAGGACTGTTCTCCATGGCAGCATTTACCGAAGAACAGGTGAAGGATTTCAGCATCAAGAACTGGTACGACCTGTCCGGTCAGGTCGCCGTCGTCACCGGCGGTGCCACCGGTCTGGGCCTTGCCATTACCCGCTGCCTTGTTTCCGCAGGCGCAAAGGTGGCCGTTGTGGCTTCCCGCGCTCCTGAGCTGGTGGCCGATACTCTGGCAGAGTTTGGCGGCAAGGCTGTGTACTATCAGTTCAATATCACCGATACCGACCACGCTCAGGAACTGGCCGATAAGATCACCGCTGAGCAGGGCCCCGTGAGCATCCTTGTGAACAACGCAGGCAACCATTGTAAGAAGTTCATCTGGGATATGACCGTGGACGACTACAAGCGCGTTCTGGATGTGCATCTGGTGGGTGCATTCGCACTGACCAAGGCTTTTGTTCCCCAGATGAAGGAGCAGGGTCATGGCCGCGTCATCTTCCAGGCCAGCATGACCAGCTACATCGGCCAGCCCCAGGTGGCAGGCTACTCCACCGCAAAGGCCGGCTATCTGGGCCTGATCCACACCCTGACCGCTGAACTGGCCGAGTACGGCATCACTGTCAACGCCATTGCTCCGGGCTGGATCGACACCCCCATGTTCCACAAAGCTACCGACAACGACCCGCCGCGTCTGGCCAAGATCATGGGCCGCATCCCCGCCAAGAGCGTGGGCGACCCTATGGATGTCGGCATGTGTGCAGCGTTCCTGTGCAGTGACGCAGCCCGCTATATCAGCGGCACCTGCATCCCTGTTGATGGCGGCGCTCTGATCGGATTCTGATGAAATGAGCCCACCCATCTCCTGAACAGACGGGTGGGCATTTTTGGAGGATATTTGTTATGAATGATCGTTTCAGCGAAGAGCTGTTCCTCACCAATGAGACCGGCAAGATGCTCTACCACAAGTATGCAGAGCATATGCCGATCATCGATTACCATTGCCATCTGCAGCCCGTGGAGATCGCCGAGAACAAGGAGTTTGAAGATCTGGGCGAGATGTGGCTGCGCGGCGACCACTACAAGTGGCGCTGTATGCGCACCTTTGGCATCGACGAGAAGTACATCACCGGTGACGCCAGCTACTACGAAAAGTACATGAAGTTTGCCGAAATTCTGCCCCAGCTGGTGGGCAATCCCATCTACATCTGGTGTGCACTGGAGCTGAAGCGCTACTTCGACATCGACGAACCCCTGACCGCAGCCAATGCACAGGAAATTTATGACCGCACCAAAAAGCTTATCACCGAAAAGCACATGACCCGCCGCTGGTGCATGGAGCACAGCAATGTGCGTCTGGTCTCCACCACCGAAGACCCCATCGACGACCTGCGCTACCACAAGGTTCTGAACGAGGAAAAGATGTTCACCCGCGTGATCACCGCCTTCCGCCCCGATAAGGCCATGTTCTGCGCCAACGCCGATTTTGCTGCTTATCTGGCAAAGCTTTCTGCTGCTGCGGAGCAGCCCATCGACAGCTTTGCCGAGATGCTCACCGCATTGGAAAAGCGTTTGCAGTATTTCCAGCAGATCACCGGCACCACCGTCAGTGACGACGGCATCCCCTACTTCAACTGGGCAGATTACACTCCCGCCGAGGTAGAGGGCATCTTTGCCAAGGCACGCAGCGGCGGCAAGCTGACCCAGCATGAGATCGACCAGTACCAGAGCGCATTCCTGTTCGAGATGGCCCGTATCTACAACCGAAACCACTACGTTATGCAGCTGCACATCGGCACCTATCTGGATGCCAACACCAGCCATGTGAAGAGTGTGGGCCAGTCCACTGGTTTTGATTGCTGCGACGATGCCGCACCGGTCAAGGGCGTTGGCGAGCTGCTGAACAACCTGACCACCATCGGCGAACTGCCCAAAACCATCATCTATCCACTGGACGGCACCAAGATTGAGACCTGGGCGATCTTAGCCGCAGGCTTCTGCGATAATGGCACCAAAGCAAAAGTTCAGCTGGGCGCACCCTGGTGGTTCAACGATCAGGCCTTTGGCATCCAGCGCCAGTTCGAGGCCTGTGCAAACCTGTACCCGGTCTCACTGTCGGTCGGCATGCTGACCGACAGCCGCAGCTTTATTTCCTATCCCCGTCATGAGCTGTACCGCCGCGTGCTGTGCAGTTATCTGGGCAGTCTGGTGGAGCGCGGAGAGTATTTCTCCGGTGAGGAAGAGCTAAAAAAGACCATCGAGAATGTCTGCTTCAACAATGTGAATGAGTTCTTTGGCTTCAACGTTAAGGTTTGATAGGAGGGTTTATTATGGCAGATCTGAAGGGTAAGGCCGGCATCGTCACCGGCGGCAGCAGCGGCATTGGTTTCCAGATCGCAAATGTGCTGGCAGAGGCCGGCGCAACGGTTTACGTGATCAGCCGTACCGGCAGGCCCAAAGAGGGCGTGGGAGAAAGCGCATCGGGCGTTGTCCACCTGAAGGGCGATGTGGGCGATGTAGAAGCCATGAAGGCTATGGTGGCAGAGCTTGCCGCAAAGCACAATGGCTGCATTGATTTTCTGGTGAACAATGCAGGCGTCAGCTATAAATGCCGTGCCGAAAACTTCCCTATGGAACAGTTTGACAACATCATGAACGTGAACGTCAAGTATTTGTTTGAGATGAGCGTTGTCTGCTACCCCTACCTGAAGAAGAGCGCGGACAAGGGCCGCATCATCAACATCACCAGCATGAGCGCACATCTGGGCTTCAGCGAGGTGGTGCCCTACTGCACCAGCAAGGGTGCTGTTTTGGCTATGACCCGCGCACTGGCTGTGGAGTGGGCCGGGGACAACATCACCGTCAACAGCATCGCACCGGGCTGGTTCCGCAGCAAGATGAACGAGCAGGTGGTGGACGCCGCCCGTGAGCAGAAGATCCTGAACCGGATGCCCCTGCATGCTTACGGCGATACCCGCGATCTGGGCAAGATGGCCGAGTTCCTGGTGGGCGATGGAGCCTCCTACATCACAGGTCAGGATTTTGCCGTGGATGGCGGTGCCCTGGCGTATGGATACTGACCGAACTTGATTTTTGGTGTGCGGTCACTCGAACCAATACCGTCAAGTCGTTGTCGGATAAGTCGATTCTTCATTTGTCTGAGAGTAAGTGCACGGTTTCTGCACGGTTTTTGCACGGTTTCAAAACGTGCAAAGGGTGCAAATCGTTGCAAAATCGGACAAAGGGTGCAGAAACTCGAAGTTCAAAATCTGCGATGTGCCGCAAAGAAATGACGTTAAAACGTAACTTCCAAAAATTGAGGGAATCGCCCGGCGTGCGCTACGAATCAGTAGGCCGGGGGTTCGAGTCCCTTCCATCGCACCAAACCATGAAAATCCGAACCATTTCTCGATAGGAGAAGGGTTCGGATTTTTTGTTTTCTTCGGAAAGCAAAATGCCGCGGTTGCGCAGCAATGAAAGCCCCAGTGGGGCTTTTAAGCGGCAGAGCGGTCTTGCGCAAGCAAGATGGAGGGGCCTCGCCCCGACAAGCTCCGGCTCTTTCCCGGCGGCTGTGTGTCCAAAACCTTATCAAAAAAGACGTATCACGAAAGTCACAACTGTAAAGGTGCCGTACCCTGTCAATCAGAGCGACCACAATATCGGTCAGTTCGGGGTGTTTCTGGGCTTTGGCTCGAATCGGGCTTAGAGATATGGATGATAATAGCTGCTGATTGATTCAATAAACGCCTTCTGCGGTTTGGAAAGATAATTCCGACTGGAAGATACTACATCAAATTGACGAACGGCCAGCGGATGCGCTATTTTATAGTAGCGCATATCGTCGTGGTCGTAGAGTACCATCCAATCGCTGATGAACGCCGCACCAAGTCCGGAACAGACCAGATGATACGCCGTCACAAGCTGTGACACCTGAAGCCGGACGATGGGGTCGATCTTGGCATCCTCAAACAACGCAATAGAGCGGCTGTACAGGTTGTTGCCCTTGGTCAATAGGATAAACGGCACATCCGCAAAGGGAGCAAGCGAGGGGATTGCCGGACAATCCGGCATGAGATTGCGGCGGAACATAATGTCTCTTGCGGTCAATGCGTAATTCTTCAGAGTTTTGTTGATGGGATAAGAGGTCGGGACGGCGACTAGAACATTGTCCTTGAAAATGGGTGTTCGCCGGAAATTATCCTTCGGGTTTGGGATGCAGTTAAAGGTCAGGTCGATTTTATTTTCGCGCAGCATTTCGATAAGTTCGTTGGAACTGGCTTCCACCAACTCCAGATGGACGCCCGGATATTGTTTTTGAAAAGTCGTCAGCACAGGCGGCAGGATATAGGAGTTCAGATAATGGGTCCCGCCCAAAACGAGACTGCCGATGTTCAGGCTGGAAAGGTCGCTCAGCTCTTTGGACAGCTCCGCTTCAAGGTGCATGATCTCCTTGACCTTTTCGATGTAGACTTTTCCGGCATCGGTCAATTCCAACGGCTTTTTATCCCGAATGAACAGCGGCATCCCAATCTCCGCTTCGACTTTCTGGATGGCGATGCTCAGAGCCGGCTGTGTCAGGTAGAGTGCCTGCGCTGCTTTGGAGAAACTCCCGGACTCATAGACCTGATAGATGTACTGCATCTCCTGCTTCATGATCTTCCCTCTGCACTATATAAAGATTATTTATAGCAATATAAACTCTATAAATTTGATTATAACCGTTTCTGGTGGTAATGTAAAGTCACAAAGAGAGTACCCATGTCGAAAGGAGAATGACAGCATGGAAATCAACGCATTGCTCATGGATGAGAAGGACAATGTCGTGACCTGTGTAACGGAAGTTCCCGCCGGTCAGGATGTGGTCTACCGCAAGGGCGACCAACTCTGTACCGTGAAGGCAGAAGAGGATATCCCCTACTGCCACAAGATCACGCTGGTCGATTTGAAAAAGGGCGAGGACGTCATCAAGTACGGCGAGAGCCTTGGTGTGATGACCGAGGACGCTGCAAAGGGCCACTGGGTCTCCCACAACAATCTGGTCAGCGTGCCGCGTGACTATGACAGCGAAATGGTACAGGAATAAGGAGGAATCGGAGATGCAATTCTGGGGCTACAAACGCAAAGAAGGACGCGCAGGCATCCGCAACCACGTTCTGATTCTTCCAACCTGTGCCTGCGGCAGTGAGAGCTGCCGGATCGTTGCAAGTCAGGTGCGCGGTGCTGTGAACATCGTGTTCAATACCGGCTGTTCTGATGTTGCCGCCAACACTGCGATGTCGCAGAAAGTCCTGACGGGCTTTGCCTGCAACCCGAACGTTTACGGTGTCGTTATCATCGGTCTGGGCTGTGAGACCGTTCCCCACGCAAAGCTGCGTGAAAAGATCCAGGCTATGACCAGCAAGCCGGTCGTTTCCTTTGGCATTCAGGAAGAGGGCGGTACCCTCAAGACCATTGAGAAAGCGGTTCGCGCCGCCAGCAAGATGGCAGCGGAAGCTGCCATGCAGCCGAAAGAGCTGTGCGACATCTCCGAGCTGATGCTGGGCATCGAGTGCGGCGGTTCGGACGCCACTTCCGGCATCGCCAGCAACCCGGCAGTCGGCGAACTGAGCGATCTGCTGGTCGATCTGGGCGCAACTACCATGATGAGCGAGTCCATCGAATGGATCGGCGGCGAGCATCTGCTGGCAAAGCGTGCGGCTACCCCGGCCATCCACAACCAGATCATTCAGGTCTGCAAGGACTACGAAGCCCATCTGAAATCCGCTGGTCAGGACTGCCGCGCCGGTCAGCCCACCCCCGGCAACAAGGCAGGCGGCCTGTCCACTCTGGACGAGAAGAGCCTGGGCTGCATCCGCAAGGGCGGCACCCGTCCCATCGTCGAGGTTCTGGAACAGGCTGTTCCTCCCACGAAGCGCGGCGCAGTCGTTATGGACACCGCTGGCTATGATATTTCCTCTGTCACCTCGATGGTCGCTGCAGGCTGCAACGCAGTCATCTTCACCACGGGCCGCGGCACCTGCACCGGCAACGCCATCGTCCCCGTCCTGAAGGTCACGGCAAATGCCCGTACTTATCAGCACATGGAGGACAACATGGACGTTGACCTCAGCCCCATCGTGCGCGGCGAAAAGACCTATCAGGAGATGGGCGCAGAGATGCTGAACAACATTCAGGACATCTGCAACGGTAAGATGACCAAGGCAGAAGCATTTGGCTTCTCGGATATTGCAGTCGATCACGTCTGCCGCTTTGTGTAATTGTGTCAACTGCGGGAGGATCACAAATGGATATCAAACGATTCCCGGAAAAGATGGGAGACCTTCCTATCGACTTTTCCAATCCCAAGCGCACGCTGATTTCCGGTCTCTTTCAGGAGACTGCAAAGGTCGGCGGACAGCCTCGCAAATTTTTGACCTATATTCCGGAAGATCTGGATTACTGCCAGCCCTGTCTGGTCGCTGCGATCCCTTCCGGTGAGAAGCCGGAAGAGTATCTGGAAACTTCCGGTCTGAAAGCTTTCGCGGAGGACAAAAAGCTGTTCCTGCATCTGGCAACGCCGGAGACTGCATGGAACGCGGACGGCAGTGATGCCGATTATCTGAACGCCATTTACGTTGCGATTCAGGCACGCGATTTTTATATCACCATGCAGGATAACATCTATCTCTGCGGTATCGGTGATGGCAGCTTTGCCGCACATCAGGCTGCACGCCGGATGGCAAGCGAGTGGAGCGGACTGATGACGTTCGGCGACCTGAACGGTGATCTGAACGCAGAACATACCGCTCTGCGCGGCGAGTCCGATCAGGGTGAAGTAGAGCTGAAAGTCATGGGTATGGCTGCACAGCTCCCCGTCTGGATGAGCATGACCGCAAAAAACGCAGACAACACCGCTGCTGTTGACTTCTGGAAAGAGCAGAACCATGTTGTCGGTACACCGCTGTCCGGAGAAGGCGCAGATGAGATCTGGATGCCGACTCCTGTGCGCGTTCTGAGCGAAGTCAATGAGGAGCAGATCGCACAGGTTCGTCTGGCCGTTCGTGAAAATCCTTTTACGAAGGAACAGATGGAAGCAGCATGGAGTTATATCAGCCTTGCACGCCGTCACAGAGGTCCTGGCAAGAAGCAGCTGCGCTATTTCAAAGAGCCGATCGCTTGTGGCGCGGAAAAGAAGACCATGGAAGTGGACGGTATGACACGCACTTGGTACGAGTATGTGCCGAAGAGCTGCACTCCGGATAAGAAATGGCCGCTGGTCGTTGTGTTCCACGGTCGTGGAGGCACGGCAGAGACGTTCTTTGATCTGAGCTGTGTTTCCACCGTTGCAGAGGAACGTCACTTTATTGCGGTCGTTCCCGAAGCTGGCGTCTATCAGCAGAAGCCGAACGGTCTGCGCAATGTCCTCCTGTGGTGCGGCATTTATCAGGATACTCCGGTGGACGATGTGAAGTTTATCCGGGAACTGGTGGCAGATGTAGAGAGCCGTCATTCGGTGGATAAGAGCCGTGTCTATGCAATGGGTCAATCCAGCGGCGGCATGATGAGCGACCTGCTGGCTTATACCGCTGGCGACATTTTCGCTGCGGTTGCTCCGTGGTCTGCACTGCGCTGCCCCAGCAAGATGTATCGTGAGTGGCCTGCCTGCGAGCAGCACGTTCCTACAATGATGATCTACGGCGATCAGGACTTCCTCACCGCTGGTCATGGGGAAGATCCGATATTGCCCTTCTGTCTCTCGGAGGAGCTGCGTGCAACTCTGATGGAGAAGCTGGAAACGTATCATCTGGACCCGGCCAATGTGGAGACTTGGAAAACAGAGCCGATTACATGGTATGCTTTCCCGGACAAACAGGGCGTACCGATGGTCGTGATCGGACGTGTGGACAACATGGTTCATGCAAATTACCCGGAAGAGAGCTGGATCAGCTATGACCAGTTCCTCAGCCAGTTTCATCGCAGCGAAAACGGTACGCTGTATTACCGTGGCCGTCCCGTCAATGAATCAGACGTTTAAGACGTTCGAGTGGAGGAATCACAAATGACGACTCAAATGATCATTTGCTTTGCAATCAGTGCTGTTGTGATTGCAGGTTATATCTGGAATAAGCTCTCCGTCGGTACTGTGGGTTGTATCGGCATCGTTCTCTTCTTGCTGACCGGCTGCATTGGCCCGAAAGATATTCTGGGCAATATCGGCAACGCAAACCTCGTGATGATCACCAGTATGTTTGTCATCTCGGAAGGTTTCAAGCGTACGAAGGCGATTCATCTGGTCGCCAGCACGGTCAAGAAAATTTCCAAAGGCAGTATGGTCATGGTCATGCTGGGCTTTACGCTGGCAACTGTGATGGCTGCTACCTTTACCGGCAGTGCCGTTGCCGCATTCTGTATCGTGGCTCCTATTGTCACCGCCACCTGTGAAGAAATGAACATCAGTGTCAGCAAGACCATCTTCAGTGTTGGTCTGGTCAGCATTGCAGCTTGTGCGATCATCCCCGTGGGCGGCTCTCTGGCAATGCTGGCAGAGCTGAACGGCTATATCGCGGCCAACGGCTACGAGCAGTACACCATGGAAGCCATGGATCTGTTCAAGGGCCGTGGCATGAGCCTGCTGGTCCTGATGCTCTATGCTACCTTTGTCGGTTTCCGTTTTGCCCCGGAGAAGCCTATCGTTGCAAGTAAGGACAGCTCGGAGCTGTCCAAGCGTGTAGCACACTATGAGCCGCTGAAGCAGCCTCAGGAGCTTTCCGCAATCGCAATTTTCTGCCTTGTTTCTCTCTGCCTGATCTTCAACACTCCGCTGAACAGCCTGCTGGCTGCTGTTGGCGGTCCGAATCTGGCCGCGTGGGAAATCTCTTTTATCGGCGCAGTCATGATGGTTGCGACCGGCGTTCTGTCCTCCAAGGAGGCCTGCAGCTCGATGCCGATTGACCTGACCCTGATGGTCGCAGGCGGTCTGTGCATGGGTTCTGCTCTGGCAAACACTGGCGCAGGCGACCTGATCGGTAATGCGATCGCAAATACTGCTTCTGGTCTGGGCAATCCCTACCTCATCGGCGCACTGTTCTATCTGATTCCCTTCTTCCTGACCCAGATCATGCAGAACCGTACCGTTATGGCGATCTTTGCTCCCATTGCGATTCTGGCCTGCAAGAGCATGGGTGCAGACTGCACCGGTCCGCTGCTGCTGGTCGCTTCTGCCTGCTGCACCGCTTTCATGACCCCGATGGCAACTCCCACCGTTCCGATGGTCATGGGCATCGGCGGCTACGACATGAAGAGCAACATCAAACAGTCCATCCTGCCTGCTATCCTGCTGTCTGCTGCCAATATCCTCTGGGTCATGACGATTTATCCGCTTTAATCTTTCATAAGTACATAAACATATGCAGGAGGAATCTATACCCGTAGGAATTACAACGGATGTTCTAATCACATGCCTTGGTGCGGTTCTTGGCGTGATTCTTGGAGCCCGGCTCCCGGATTCTCTGAAGAAATCGCTGAATAATATTCTGGGAATCGCAGCCATTGCGATGGGTATCGTTCTGATTCTGAAAGTGAAAAACCTTTCAGCGGTCGTTCTTACGCTTGTTATCGGCGGAATCCTTGGTGAACTTTTGATGTTGGATGATCGCATTCGGAGACTTGTGACCGGCGTGGTTCATAAGCTCATGAATGGCGCAGCTGCCGACGAACAGTTCCTTGCGCAGGTAAGTGCAGTCGTTATTCTGTTCTGCTGTGGCGGAACGGGATGGTATGGTGCGTTGAATGAAGGTCTGACCGGAGACGGCAGCATCCTCATCACAAAGTCCATTCTGGATTTTGTCACCGCCTGCATCTTTGGCTCGATTCTTGGAAAAATCGTTCCGACTCTCTGCATTCCGCAGGCTGTGATCTATGGCGCACTGTTTCTGGTATCCGGCGCGGTACAGTCTTTCATCACCCCAGACCTGATTGCTGATTTCTCCGCAACAGGCGGTATCATTACCCTTTGTGCTGGTCTCAGCCTGGCCGGTATCAAAAAGGATATGAAGGTTCTGAACCTGCTGCCCTCGCTTATCCTGATTTTCCTGATCTCAAGCGCATGGGCTGCACTGATGGGATAATCTGCCACTAAAATCTACTTGCTATTTTCTCTCTTCTTTTTTCTTCATCATACCATTCTCCTTAAAAGGCAACCTCCCTTCCGACGATCACAGTGTCAGAAGGGAGGTTTTTTTAGCAGACTTCATTTCCATAAAGCTGATGTTTGGCGAAAGTGCCGCTAAGAAACCTTGTTTTTTTGGGGCGCTTTTTGTACAATGAAGCAAAGCGACTCACAACAACGATAAAGGACATTTGGAATGGAAAAAAACGAACCGAGATACCAGGCATACCTTCAGATCTTAAAAGAGGAGCTGATCCCAGCGATGGGCTGCACCGAGCCGATCGCGGTGGCCTATGCCGCCGCAGTGGCCCGGCAGACGCTGGGGGAACTCCCGGACCGGGTGCAGGTCGGGGCCAGCGGAAGCATGATCAAGAATGTCAAGTCGGTCATCGTGCCCAACACCGATAATATGAAGGGGCTGGAAGCCGCAGCTGCGGCGGGCATCGTGGCTGGCCGCCCGGAGCAGAAGCTGGAAGTCATCGCCGATGTGACACCGGAGGAGACGAAGGCCATCCGCGCCTATCTGGAGCAGGCCGATGTGAAGGTCGAGCATGTGGAGAACGGCGTTACCTTTGACATCATCGTCACGGTCTGGAAGGGGGCGCACACCGCGCAGGTGCGCATCGCGGTCTTCCACACCAACATCGTCCGCATTGAAAAGGACGGCGAAGTTCTGCTGGACCTGCCCGTCCACGGCGACGAGGAGGAGAACCTGACCGACCGCAGCCTGCTCGACATGGAGCACATCTGGGACTTTGTCCATTCGGTGGACATCGAGGACGTGAAGCCGATCCTGGACCCGCAGATCCGGTACAACATGGCCATTGCCGAAGAAGGCCTCCGGGGCGATTACGGGGCCAACATCGGCAGCGTCCTGCTGGACATGGAAGGCAATGATGTGCGGGTGCGGGCCAAGGCCTACGCGGCCGCTGGCTCCGATGCCCGGATGAACGGCTGCGAGCAGCCGGTGGTCATCAACTCCGGCAGCGGCAATCAGGGCATTACTGCCTCGGTTCCGGTCATCGTCTATGCACGGGAGCTCAAGGCGAGCGAAGAGCAGCTGTACCGGGCGCTCACCCTCTCCAATCTGACCACTATCCACGAAAAGACCCCCATCGGCCGGTTGTCCGCCTACTGCGGTGCCATCAGTGCGGGCGCGGGGGCCGGTGCGGGCATCGCCTATCTCTGCGGCGGCGGGTACGAGGCCGTCATCCACACCGTTGTCAATGCGCTGGCCATCGTGTCGGGTGTCATCTGCGATGGTGCCAAGGCCAGCTGTGCGGCCAAGATCGCCACGGCAGTGGAAGCCGGGCTGCTCGGCTATAATATGTACATCCGGGGCCAGCAGTTCCGCGGCGGCGACGGCATCGTCGCCAAGGGCGTGGAGAACTCACTGCGGAACGTGGGCCGCCTGGGCAAACAGGGCATGAAGGAAACGAACCGCGAGATCATCGACATCATGGTCGGGTGCAAATAACAGAAAACGCAGAACGACGCCGTCGGCATTTGCCGACGGCGTCGCTGTTTGTATCGGTTCAGGTGGTCTCCCTCTGGGTCAATGTATAAGGGAACCGGATGGACTGGGGCGTGGGAGCTTTTTCGCTGGGACTTTCGATCTCCATAATGGTCAGCTGGGCGGCTTTTTCGCCCATCTCAAAGGCAGGCATCTCCATGGAGGTCATGCTGGTCTCCAGCATCTCGCCGATGGCGTGGCCGGTCATGCTGATGACCTTGACCTGCTCCGGCACCCGGATGCCCTGTTCTTTCAAGGCACGCAGAACGCCCAGCCCCTGCAGGTCCACCGGGGCCAGGATGGCATCCAGCTCCGGCTCGTCCCGGAGAAGTTGGTTGGCGCACTCATAGCCATACTCAAAGCTGTTGACCGGCTGGGTGGATTCGGCAAGGAGCTCCTCCAGCCCATGGGCGGCGATGGCCTTGGAGTAACCCTCGTACCGGCCCTTGAAGGGGCTTTGGTGGGAGTAACCGGCGATGAGCGCGATGCGGCGGCAGCCTTTGGAATAGAGATAGTCCACGGCGTTCCGGCCGCAGGCTTCGGAGTCGGCTACGATGCTGCTGATGCGTGGCTCCTGACACCGCACGATCTGGGTAACGGCGATGCCGCTGGCCTGGATGCTGCGCAGCAGCCGGTTGTTGCGCCCGGTGCCGGTGATGATGATGCCGTCCACGAAGCTGTTCTGCATCCGTTCCAGACAGCTTTTTTCCCGCTGGGGGTCATCGTCGGTGGTGGAGATCAGGGTGGAATACCCCAGCCGTTCGGCTTCGTGCTCGATGCCCGGCAGAATCTCAGAGAACAGGGTCAGGTGGAGCCGGGGCACGATGACCCCCAGGGTGTGCCGCCGTCCCTGCCGCAGCGCTTTTGCCATGACATTGGGTCGGTAGCCCAGCTCCTTAGCGGCAGCCACGATGCGGGCTTTGGTCTCCGGGTGAACATAAGAGGTATTGTTTAAGGCGCGGGAAACGGTGCTGACATCCACACACGCTTTCTGCGCAACGTCTTTCAGGGTCGCCATGAGAAGCAGCTCTCCTTTTTATTCCGAATGCAAACGTTTGCACAACTTGTAAAGGTTCTTAGCCGGGAGTATCCCGGACACTCCTATTGTAATCCTGGCGGAACAAAAAATCAAGAAGCAGGAAAAGGAACGCCTATCAAGATGTTACTTGGCAAAATGAACAAAATCCGAGCCGGAAAATGCTGAAAATATCAAATTATGCAAGGCGTTGCAGGCAGTATGCAAAACTTTGCAGGGAGGCTGGTTTTTGTTGACGAGGAGCTTGCACCCGTGGTATAACAGAGTCACAGAAAGCAAACGATTGCAGAGAAAAACCCAAAGACATCGGCGCGCGAGATGATCTCCAAAGCAACTTCTGCGATCCAGAACGAAAACCAACACAACATTGATTTTTGATAAAAGGAGATTCTCATTATGGCTAAGGTTAAAACGTTCAAGACCATCTTCCCCGCTGTGTCCGTCCCTCTGAACGACGATTACTCCATCAACGAGCCGGAGTTCCGCGCTTATCTGCGCTGGATCAAGAGCTTCTACGGCAAGGGAATCGAAGGTCTGGTCTGCAACGGCCACACCGGTGAGATCACCGGCCTGACCCGTGCCGAGCGCAAGCGCGTCGTCGAGATCTGCTCTGAGGAGTGCGGCGACGTGATGACCATCATCTCTGGCGTCAACTGCGAGAACACCGCAGAGTCCATCGCCATGGCCAAGGAAGCCAAGGAAGCTGGTGCAGACGGCATCCTGCTGATGCCCCCGCACATGTGGCTGCGCTTCGGCATGAACCCCAACGCTCCCTTCGAGTATGTCAAGGACGTTGCTGAGGGTGCTGACATCGACATCATCATCCACCTGTATCCCGCAACCTCCAAGGCCTTCTACCCGGTCGAGACCCTGATCAAGATGTGCAAGGAGATCGACCACGTCAAGTGCATCAAGATGGGCACCCGCGTCACCTCCATCTACGAGCATGACGTCCGCCTGCTCCGTCAGGAGTGCCCCGATATCAGCCTGATCACCTGCCACGACGAGACCCTGTGCGTCTCCTGGTTCCCCGGCATGGACGGCGCTCTGATCGGCTTCGCAGGCTGTGTGCCTGAGCTGATCTGCCCGGCATGGGATGTCTTCAAGAATCCTGACAAGCACACTCTGAAGGAAGCACAGGATTGGTCTAACCGCATCTACCACATCTCTCAGGCCATCTACGGCGGCGGCCAGCCCTCCGGTGAGGCTCATGCCCGCCTGAAGGAAGCTCTGAAGCAGCGCGGCATCTTCACCAGCGCTCTGATGCGCAAGCCCGTTCTGCCCCTGAACCAGGAGGAGAAGGACTGGGTCGCTCTGGGTCTGGAGCGCAGCCAGCTCCCTGCAGTGGATATGGAGCAGTACAAGTAAGATAACCCCCATTCCCGCAGCAGCGATGTGCGAAGCTGCTGCGGCGGGTCGGATCATACTCCGGGTGCTGCCTGATGACCTCATCAGTGCAGCACCCTCTTTTTTAAGAATAAAAGGAAGAGTTTATCATGAGCGAGAACAATACTGCCATGTCGGCTGAAAAGCCCGCATCGGCTCCTGCCTTTGGCTCAGACGTGAAGCGTCTGCCATTGAAAGACCTGCTCAAGCGCATTGGCCCCGGTCTGATCGCGACAGGCATCGTGATCGGCCCCGGTGCCGTGACAACAGCCTCGATGATCGGCGCAAACTATGGATACGACCTGATGTGGCTGTTCTTCCCCATCATTTTCATGGGCATCACCTTTATGATGGTCACCAACCGTCTGGCCATCGTGACCGGGATGCCGACCATCCACGCCATCCGCAAGTATTACGGCCCGGTGGCTTCCGGCGTCGTGGGCTGCGCCATATTCCTTTCCTGCATGTTCTTCACGATGGGCAACATCTCCGGCACCGGTGCCGGTATGAACCTCATCTTTGGCATCGACTGGAAGATCGGCTCCGCCATCATGATCGCGGTCGTGGTGTACATGTACTTTGCCAAGAACGTCTATTCCAAGGTCGAAAAGATCATTACCCTCTGCATCGTCCTGATGATCGTGGCGTTCTATGCCACGCTGGTGGGTGTCGGTGGCCCGGAACCTCAGGGGCTTGCCAAAGGACTGTTCGGCTTTAAGGTCCCTGAAGGCTCCCTCAGCACGGCACTGGCTTTCATTTCCACCAACGCCGCTGTGACTGCCGGTATCTACGGTACTTACCTTGGCAAAGAGAAAAAGTGGAAGAAAGATGATCTGTTCAACGGCGTTATGCTCACCGATGCCATCACTCACATCGTCAGTGTCTCCCTGATTTCCGGTGCCATCGTGCTGGTGGGTGCCGTCGTGCTGCACCCGCAGGGGCTGAGCATCAAGGCCCCGGCCCAGCTGGCAGAGATGCTGGTACCCATCATGGGCGGCAGTGCCCGCTACATCATGGGTCTGGCCCTGTTGGGCGCAGGCTTCTCTTCCCTGCTGGCCAATACCCAGCGCGGCATGGTGCTGCTGGGTGCCGGTCTTGACAAGGACGTCAGCCTGGAGAGCAAGTTCATTCGCATTGGCTGCCTGGTCTGCCTGGCCTTTGCCATGGTGGTCTGTTACAGCTACGGCGGTTCCCCTACCCAGCTGATCCTGATAGCCAACATCGCCACCTCCGTCGCTACGCCTTTTGGTGGTCTGTTCATGCTGCTGATGATCTGGCGCGATGATCTGAGCGAGGGCTATAAGAAGCCCACCGGTCTGCGCATCTGCATGACCATCAGCTACATCTTCGCCGTCATCATGACCATTTCCGGTCTGTCTACTCAGATCCCCAAGCTCCTCGCACTATTCCACTGAGTTTATCCGGGATACCATACCAGAGAGCTACTCCAAGATACCTTCTTCTTTCTCCGTTGCCTGTGCGGCTTCCCATTTCGGCCTGCACAGGCAGCAAAAAACACCCGCTGTTCCTGCCGCCATGACAGGGCCAACGGGTGTTTTTGCATATCACATTACCAGCGGTTCGCCTTGAGGCCATCGAGCACCTCGAACAGGCTCCGGCACTCGGCGGTGTACAGGCGGCGCATCTCGTCGTCGGCGGGCAGCAGGTCCGGCACCATCACAGTGACAAAGCCCCCGGCGGCTCCGGCGCGGACGCCGTTGTAGCTGTCCTCCAGCACAAGGGCGTGTCCGGGCGCGACGCCCAGCTTCTCCGCCGCCAGAAGGAAGATCTCCGGGTCGGGCTTGGAGCGGGTCACCTGCTGGCCGGAGGCGAGGACGCTGAAATAGGAGCGCATCCCCCAGTTGTCCAGATTACGCTGGATGACGTCCATCCGGCTGGAAGACGCCACGGCCATGGGGATGTGCTGCTCGTCCAGCCAGGCCAGCAGCTCGTCCAGACCTGGCTTTTTGGGCACCGGCTTCTGGAACGCCTTGTCGGCCACCGCGTGCAGGCTGTCCACGATGGCAGCCGCATCACAGTCCTGCCCGTAGAATTGGCGCACAACATTCCGCAGAGTTTCGCCTGCAGTGCCCCGCGCGGCCTCGCTGAGGCCTTTTTTATAAGGAAGCCCCAGTGCCGCCAGAGCCGGTTCCCAGAACGTGGCCCACATCCGCTCGGTGTCGAACATCAGGCCGTCCATATCAAAAATGACGCCGTTTATCATAAGGTATCCTTTCTGTCCGCGTCCCTGCCCTCTCAGGCGCTTTGCGCCAGCTCTCCCGAAGGGAGAGCCATTGGCAGGACGGTTTTGATCGTAGAAAATGAAGAAGGTGGAGCGGCCCGGAAACATCCGGGCTCCGCAAAAGAGGCAGACAAGAGCTGCCAATGGGGACAGGGCCCACGGCTATGGGAGCCGCAGGCGATCTTGCACTCGGCCCGACATGCCAAAGCCTCTCCCTTTGGGAGAGGTGGCATTGCGTGAGCAATGACGGAGAGGGCTGCTCACAAAAATAATATCACAATTTGCGACAACTTACAGCCCCCAAACATGAAAGATTTTTTGATTCCTTGAAAAATGCGTTCATGATATTATAATAGAAAACAACATTTGACATCTGGAAAGCGCGGAGGGAGCCGCGTGTGTCAGCTGTGTGAGATCAGAAAAGAGGGAAAATTATCATGTTGGATATCAAGATCACCCGGACGACCTGTCCGAAAGAGAAGCCGCAGGATGAGACCAAACTCGGCTTCGGCAAGAAGTTCACCGACCACATGTTCGTTATGGACTACACCGAGGGCGAAGGCTGGCACGATGCCCGTATCGTCCCCTATGCTCCGTTCCCGCTGGACCCGGCGACGGTCGTGTTCCACTACGCACAGGAGATCTTTGAGGGCATGAAGGCTTACCGCACCGCAGACGATACCATCCAGCTGTTCCGCCCGGACTGCAATGCAAAGCGGATGCAGGATTCTGCCGACCGTCTGTGCATCCCGAAGATCCCGGTCGAGGATTACATCCAGGCCGTTGAGGCGCTGGTGGATGTGGACCGTGACTGGGTGCCCCATGCAGACGGCGCTTCCCTGTACATCCGCCCCTTCGTGTTTGCAAACGATGTGGGCCTGGGCGTCCATGCTTCCAAGCACTACATCTTCTGCATCATCTGCGCACCGTCGGGCGCTTACTATGCAGAGGGCATCAACCCCGTCCGCATCTATGTCGAAGATGAGTACATCCGTGCCGCTCCCGGCCTGACCGGCTTCACCAAGTGCGGCGGCAACTACGCTGCTTCCATCAAGGCCGGTGAGCTGGCCGAGGAGCAGGGCTACGCACAGGTGCTGTGGCTGGACGGCGTCGAGAAGAAGTACGTCGAGGAAGTCGGCAGCATGAACATCATGTTCAAGATCGACGGCAAGGTCTACACCGCCGCCACCGTGGGCACCGTTCTGCCCGGCGTCACCCGCCGCAGCTGCATCGAGCTGCTGAAGGACTGGGGCTATGAGGTCATCGAGGGCAAGCTGGCCATCGCTGACATCATGCAGGCTGCACGTGAGGGCAAGCTGGAAGAGGTCTTCGGCACCGGCACCGCCGCAGTCGTCTCCCCGGTCAAGGAGTTGGTCTGGAAGGGCGAGCATGCCTACATCGGCGACGGCAGCATTGGCCCTGTCACCCAGAAGCTGTACGACACCATGACCGGGATGCAGTGGGGCAAGCTGCCCGACACCAAGGGCTGGATCGTTCCGGTGGAGAAGAAGTACTAAGCTGCAAGTTTCTTTCCTTGTTCCGAGTTCTGCAAGCGCCGTCCGGCAGCTCACCGGGCGGCGTTTGCTGTATCAACCGCTCAGGCGCTTTGCAGCGCAATCTGCCCTGTGGTCTTGGTTCAGAATTGCAATTCTGCCGGGATGGTGCTAGACTAAGCATAGAGTAAGAGGATTGAGAGGGACCAGGACCATGATCAAGAAATGGAGCGTCAGCTACCCCGCTGTCAACGGCACCGAGCAGCGCCGTGTTTATGTCTATCTGCCCACCATGTACGAAGCCGACCCGGACCGCCGGTATCCGGTGCTGTACATGTTCGACGGCCAGAATGTCTTTTTTGACGAAGACGCCACCTTCGGCAAGAGCTGGGGGCTGGCAAACTATCTGGACTACACCGACACGCCGCTTATCGTGGCGGCGGTCGAGTGCAACGCCGGGCCGAACAACGAGCGTCTGGTGGAGTATTCGCCCTACCGCTTCGATGATCCGACCTATGGCCACTTTGACGGCAAGGGGGCTGCGACCATGAGCTGGTTCATCCACCGGTTCAAGCCCTTCATCGACCGCAATTTCCGCACCCTGCCCGACCGGGAGCACACCTTCATCGGCGGCAGCTCCATGGGCGGTCTGATGAGCCTGTACGCCCTGCTGAACCACAACGACGTCTTTGGCCGTGCGGCGGCTCTGTCGCCGTCTCTCTGGGTCTCGCCGGAAAAGCTCAGCGGTCTGTTGGGCCGCGCGAAGCTGGAGCCGGGCACCGTGCTCTACATGGACTACGGCTCCCGCGAGATGGGCAACCACGAGGGAATGCGCAAGGACTTTGCCGACATGTGCAGCAAGGTCATGATCCGCGGCATCCACCTGACCGCCCGTCTGGTGCCCGGCGGCACCCACAGCGAAGCCAGCTGGGAAAAGCAGCTGCCGTTCATGATCCATACTCTGATGTACGAACTGGATTGACCCGACGACCCGATTATAAGGAGGGACCCACGATGGAAATGCAGTATTTTAAGGATTACAGCCCCGCGCTCGGCCGCGAGATGGAGTGCAAGGTCTACGGCCACGCCGGCCGGCCGATGCTCTACATCCCCTGCCAGGATGGCCGGTTTTTTGACTTCGAGGACTTCCACATGGCCGATACGCTGGCCCCGTGGATCGAGTCCGGCCAGGTGATGGTCCTCTCCATCGACACCATCGACAAGGAGACCTGGTCCGACACGAACAGCGACCCCTACTGGCGCATCCGCCGCTATGAGCAGTGGATCCGCTATATCGTGGAGGAAGCTGTGCCCAAGATCCGCCACATCGCCCGCGAGCGAAACGGCTGGAACGACGAACCGGGCGTCATCGCCTTTGGATGCAGTCTGGGCGCGACCCATGCCGTCAATCTGTATCTCCGCTTCCCGAACATCTTCTGTGGCTGTCTGGCCCTCAGCGGCATCTACACTGCCCACTACGGCTTCGGCAATTATATGGACGAGCTGGTTTATATGAACTCCCCGGTGGATTATATGGTCAACTTCCCGGAGAACCACCCCTATATGGAGCTGTTCCGGAACCAGAAGGCCGTCATCTGCTGCGGTCAGGGCGACTGGGAGCAGCCGGACACCACCTGGTATCTCAAGCGCATCTTTGAGGCCAAGCACATCCCCATCTGGGTAGACCTGTGGGGCCACGATGTCAACCACGACTGGAACTGGTGGTATCAGCAGGTCGCGTATTATATGCCCTACATTCTGGGCTGAACGGCTCTCGCAGAGGGATGGGTGGAAAGTATAGCGTATCAAAAGAAAGAGGAATCAACAAGACACCATGAGCAATTTTATCTTTATCTCTCCGAACTTCCCGACGAACTACTGGCAGTTCTGCCGGGAGCTGAAAAACAACGGCATGAACGTTCTGGGCATCGGCGACCAGCCGTATGATGAGCTGAAGCCGGAGCTGAAGGCAAGCCTGAACGAGTACTATAAGGTCGGCAGCCTCGAAAATTACGACGAGGTCTACCGCGCCGTGGCGTTCTTCGCCTTCAAGTATGGCCGCATCGACTGGCTGGAATCCAACAACGAATACTGGCTGGAACGCGACGCCGCCCTGCGCACCGATTTCCACATCACCAGCGGCTTCCAGACCGAGGATATGCCCCGCATCAAGTACAAGAGCAAGATGAAGGAGTATTATCAGAAGGCCGGCATCGCCACCGCCCGCTACCACATGGTGGACGATTTCGAGGGATGCAGGAAGTTCATCGACGAGGTGGGCTACCCAGTCGTCGTCAAGCCGGACAACGGCGTCGGTGCGTCCGACACCCACAAGCTCTCCGATGACGAGGAGCTGCGCGCCTTCCTGACCTACAAGAGCGCACACCATGCCGACGTCTCCTACATCATGGAGGAGTTCGTCCGCGCCGAGGTCAACAGCTACGATGCCATCATCGACGGCAGCGGCAACCCCATCTTTGAGGCGGGCAACGTCAGCCCGATGTCCATCATGGACATCGTGAACAACGACGACAACTCCATCTACTACATCATCAAGGATCTGCCCGATGATACCCGCGCCGCAGGCCGTGCCGCCGTCAAGAGCTTCGGCGTCAAGAGCCGCTTCGTCCACTTCGAGTTCTTCCGGATGAC
>ERZ1673699.507-NODE-507-length-42544-cov-14.003554_pt1 | contig 42544 bp, 40 predicted proteins | sample MGYA00580229_ERZ1673699 | MGnify/ENA primary metagenome ERZ1673699 (study PRJEB41218, sample SAMN15661785) | gut metagenome | host: Homo sapiens | place: Canada: London | collected 2015-08-20/2019-03-30 | study: EMG produced TPA metagenomics assembly of... | reverse complement strand
GTATATATATAGAAAAAGAGAAGAGAGAGTAGTAGTAAGAGATATATAATATATAAAGAGTGCGGAAAATACGTAGGGAAATGGGGGGAAGTGGGGAACATCAGGAAATATCCCGCTGACCAGCAGATATGCATAAAAAACATGTTCCCCTCATTAAAAAAGGGATATGGGGAATCCCCACATAGTGGGGAAATCATCATTGGAATGAGCGGAAATCGTCTCAACTATCCCCATGCTGTATTCCATTCCGTGTCCCATTTAGTTGGATATCACTACCTGTAACTCGCCCTACCTCAATAACTACGTTGACGAATCAACATACACATTTGTTATGATGGTATTGATACTAAAAGTTACGGTCTGTCTACCGTGACTCCCCACATAAAAGAAGGTTGGAAACAATGAGTGTTGAGGATATCGTCCTATCCAGAATTGGCTATCGCGCTGCTTCCCCAGAAGTCAAGGCACGCTTCGGAGGCACCATCGCACTTCTTCCGCACGAGGCTCAATCAGCAGTCGATATCGCCTGCATTGACGAACGTCCAGTAGTATCTCTAGTGCATCCTGAGCTTCTCCGTGAGGTGCCTATAGAATCAGTACGCAGAACACCCTCTAAATCGCGCGAGAGTGCTATTTACGCGGACTATAACGAGTACCTAGGTGTATTTGCCCATCCAGTCGTTTTTAAGCCGTCAGAGAGGCACACAGACGTCAATAATAAGGTGCTGATTGGATATGGTTCAGAGATGGAATGCTACTGGTTATCCAAGGTACTATCCGCCACGTCTGGGCACCTCTACGACGTCGCTCGATGCATGTTCCTCATCCATGGTGAGAAGCCCATGATGCAGTGGGCTGGAGTGTTATGGAACCTCATGGAGATGGTTAACCTGACTGGGCTGCGCGACGACGATGCCACCACTCTCCAGTTCATCAGCCCTGTTATCAGAGTCGATGTCTCTGGAGAGGCTCTCACCTGGATGACCAGCAGTGAGGCTTCTCAGTGGCGCAGTTACGCGCGCCGTGTCACCAGTAGGTACCGCTACAACAGTGACCTGACGCAGTATGGGCGTGACATCTGTGCCCCTTTTGCTGAGCGTGACTACACCGGTAGGACTCTCACAATGGTTATCGACGTCCTTGAGACTGTTAAAAGACGACGTGCAGAGATGCAGCGTGAGTTGGCTGCTGCCTAGTCGGCGCTGCAGAAGCTTCGACCGTCACACGCTGTAATCTGGTTTCTTGTTTTTTATGATGATTCGGTCGTGCTTACTCGCACCGTTGATGTAGAGACGACCAATCCTGTCCTTGCCATCAATGTTGATTGGTTCAGCTAGCTCACTGCTGTGCCCAATAATTTCAAACTGGGCTGTGTTATGCCTATCCAGGAACGCTATCGGAACTCCCATAGCACCTTTATAGTCGCTAGGGATTCCTTCTACCGCTGGAACCTCGATTGCGTCACAATTGTCATATCGTGCATATGAATGCTCGTTATTGACAATCTTTTTGTTGAACCGCTGATTATCGCTCATCGACATCATCCGCAGCTCTTCACCTCTGCCGTAGTGCTCGATGTTGGTGAACCATCTCATCTGTTGAGCCGTGATGAAGTTGTTAACACCATTGCCGCCATTGTTTCCAGCATTCCCATGCTCGATTGACTCCGGTACAAAAAGTTTCATACCACTGCTATTGACGGTGGAACCACACCATACTTTTCCACTCTTGAAGAATGGGAACACCTCCCTGCACGTTGACGTATTCATGGTTCCAAGCACCAGGAATTGGACGCCTCCATCGATAGCCCATTGTATGAACTCCGCTAATAGCGACGCTGGAGGAAACGTGATGACAATATCAGCCTCATCACGCAATTCCGTTACTTCTTCGCTGCGGAAGTCACCATCCCCGTCAAGGTATTTCCACTCGAAATCATCCAGGTTGATATCACCATCGGCGTCAACCATATTGCTGTTGATAACGAGAGCTTTTCCCTGATTACCGTCTTGTGCGTAATCAGTAGCGATTATCTTATCGATGCCATAGTGGCGAATGCGTGTTGCAAAGAACTTGGTGAAATTGCTTGATTCATCGTCGCCACACGGCAGGAGGATTGTCTTCCCTTTGAATACGCTTGGGTCATTGTCGGTATATGCATTTACCTCAAGCTCAATATCAGCCCACTGCGCGCGCTGGTCTGTTCTCGTCGCCATATTGATTCACCTTCCGATTATTTAGAGCCACATTCGTGGCGCAGCATTCATATTCTCTGGTATTATTGTATCCCATTCCTTTTTGTGTTCGTTTGTGTCGGTGACGGTTCTACCACCAACATTGCGACATGAAGCTGCGCCCAAATCACTATCACACTTGGTAGAACGCCTGTGCGATAAAAAGGATGCAGCCAATCCGTGGAGTCGTCTATAACAGGTGTTGTCAACCAGGCAGTGACGCTGCCTACAATTCAAGGCTCTGGAAGGAGCACATCAATGTTCACAAAACGCGATATGAGGCAGGATAGCCTGGTGAAAAACATCGCTAACCAAAGCGGTGTGGGGGAATCTGAACAACCACGACTTGCTGAGGTGGTTGACGGGCAAAACATCCTCTCACCAGACGCAATCCTTTACTACAAGTCAATGGCGTTGACTACAGAGAGAATCTGTTTTTACGCACTCACCTACTCTTCTCGCCTGATGCCACCAACGGAATATGATGTAAACGACTTTGGAAGTAGCTTCCAGTACATCGATGACACTGGGCTAATGCTCTTCCCTATGTGCGACATTGACTATGTTGATGTTTACCATCTCCTCCTTCGCGGTGACATGACGTTGCTGCTGGTGTGCGGAGAACGCTATGAGATTGAGTGGAATCTCAACATGCCAGTTCCATACTTCCAGGTGGCACCAGACCAGGAATACCTCTTCCAGTGCATTGTCCCATCGATGCACGCTGCACTATCTGGTGGCGATGACGATGCTGCACCAGCACTCAAGCTCGGTGATGATGGACGCTTGAGCGTCTTCATTGCCAAAGATGAGCGCTCCGACACCGGATATGAGGTCGAGGAGATTGTCGCCTCCGACGATGATGTTGCAGTATCCACCTTGAGGAAGATGGCTGCACAGCAGAAGCTCCCCATTCTGGATGATATGTCGGTTTTCTGTTCTGTCCTCTACACGCGCTACCAGGCTGATGACTGCTCCTACTTCGTTCCGCTGTTCCCCAATAACAACAGTGGAACGAAGACATTCTGCTACCCGCAGACTGCTCTCGACGCCATCCTCGGTGAGGGGAGCCTCGATGTTTGCGTCATTGACCATCCGACTCATCCAGAGTTCACGAAGGTCGCTACTGCATGTGGCAACACTATCCTCCGCCATGATTCCACGGAGTTCAATCGTGATGGTGTGTACAACTTCGCTGATAAGAAGCGCTTCTCGTTCCCTCCGCGCGTGATTGAGAATAAGTGGCTCCATGAGCGCCTCACGGCTGCTATGGAGATGGACTGCAACATTCCGAAGTCTGCAGTCTGGGCTTAGAGGAGTTAATTCACGTCAATTGTCTTTTTGAGTCTGGTGTGTGAGCGCCCATTCCCATTGTGGAGTGGGCGTTTTTTGTGTATCTGTGCCTCCGATAAGCGTCGCTATTGTTCATCAATAGACGGGTAAACAGTACTAAAAAAAGGAGCACATTAATGTACACGTCAGATTGTGAACGGATTGACCCCATTGTCGTCTACACGAAGCCACAATGCCCTATGTGTGTCGCAACAAAAAGGCAACTGGATAAACTCGGTGCATATTGGGTAGAGGGAATCATCAGTGACGACATCCTGGATTTCGCCACCAATAACCACATCAATAGCGCCCCTGTTGTCGTCTATGGTTCGCAATGCCATGGAGGATTCCGCCCAGACGCTCTGGTGGGATATGCAGCGCAGCAGCGTGAGGACATCATTGACGGGCTGAGATATGTCTCTCACTACGAGGGTGTTGCAGGTGATATCAACCTGGAAGCCAACGGACTCACGGCTGGTAGAGACGCTGCAGATGCCCAAGAGCAGGTCATCAATATTGATGATGCAACCAGCAACGATGAGGGGCTTGAGATTGTCATCTGTCGCGGTGCGTGGATGTATGCCACCGGTATCTCACGTTGTGGAGACGTCCTATACTTCTCCGCTGACCATGATGAACCTGTGATGGTTGACTTGGATAACTACGCCCTAAAACCAGATGCACTTCTATCGGTGAACGTGCTCGGGTTGACCATCCCGTTAAATGTTGTTAACCAGGTTGGAGCATAACCAGCAAAAGCGCCGTCTACCTGCGTGGATGGCGCTATAAAAGTACGCTGACGAAGCCAATAGCTATTGTTGTATAATGAGAGCATAACAACATAAACGAAGAGCCTACTCGATGTTATATAATGGTAGCTAACAACGTAAACGAAGCACGACGCTATTGTTATATAATAGAAGTACATAGGTACAAAAACGAAGAGCGTTCCTATTGTTATATAATAGGGTTGACGACATAAACAAATAGAGATTCCACTGCAGTTATGTGGTGACAGTGCCGAACCGCCTTCGCTGTCATCTCATAGCAGTAGCGGAGACGTCTAAGCGCCGACGTTATTGTTTCAGAAACGGAATGTTCCACGGAATGGAGCACTCCAAGTCAGGAAGACCAGATAGCACCACAAAAGAAGTGGTGCAGAAACTATGAAAAGGAGCTTCTGCAATGAAGACCTACCTCACTATCCCAGTTAAGAGCCAGTATCTGAACGAGGTCATTGACCTGCTCAAGTCACGTGGCTACGACGATGTTGCAACGTCAAAAACCAATCCTATGGGCGCTGCAGCTACCAAGACGACAACCAACACAGCTGATGGACTCACCAAGGAGTCCGCTCACACCGAGGAAGGCAAAACCATGAACATCAATCTCAATGGCTACCCAGCAGAGCGTGTTAAGAGAGACAGGCTCGATGAAACGCTTGAGCAGTGGATTGATAGTCAACCGGAGGACTTCCAGGACTACTTCTGGGACTTCTTCTATGGCAGTGGCTTCACCATCTTCGACCTGCAGGAGCTTCTTGTTGAGTCTTCCGATGGGAAGTACTTCGAGACGTCACCATACTTCCACTCCGTTGAGGACGTCGCTGAACTGGTTGAGAAGTACTATAAAACGGGCATCATCCCGGCTGGAGCTAGCCACCTCTTCGGTGGGGAGGAGTGCGATGCCCTTGATGGTGAGGACTTCGTAGACCCTGCAGACCTCAATGCAGACGACTCCTCTGCTGATGGCGATGACTCCGCAGAAGACGCCTCCACAGATGATGATGATGTCGCTTCCAGGTATGCACCACTACTCCCACTTGAGGAGTGGCTGATTGACCAACCAGGTTCAGTCCAAGACGCTTTTTGGGCTACGGTGCACACCACCTCTGATGGAAGAAGGAAGATTCACGCTTCCCTGCAGAAGCTCAGTGACGCTGGTATCACCAGGACGCCATACCCATTCTCTAGTGACGAGGCTGTGAGAAGCGTGCTCAATAAGCGCCGTAATGCTCACTCAAAAAGGCTCAATCCAGCCAACACCATGAAGTACTTCTCCACCAAGGAGGGCGACAACTAATGGATGCATACACACGACACCCAGCTTTTTCACGACGCAATATCACCGCCAAGAAGTCCACTTCCAAGGAAGGAACAACCATGAACCCTCTAGACGCTCTCATCGAGTCCACTATGGAGAAGACCACACCTACTACAACAGGCACTACGCTCACTGCTGCAGACACAGCTGCCATCCGCGCGCACAATGACGTCAATACCAGTAGAGACCGTGCCATCACAGAAGACGCTTCTGATACCGACGACTATGACGAGTTCCACGATAGAGTTGTTGAGAGTATGGGCTTCGACCCGTCCCTATATATGGTCTCCGGCAACATCAAAGCATGGAACTCTGGTGACGAGGTTCACTACTCCGCTGCAGTAGTCAAGAGGTCTGATTTCATCAATACTGGTGACGTCATCGAGGATATCCTCAATTTCGACCCGGAGTTCATGGATGTTGACACTCCAGCCAAGCAGGAAACCACTACTGGTGGTGTATGGAAAACCATCCAGGTAGGCGACGTCCATATCGGTAAGTCTGCTCATGATGGTGCTGGAACCAGACTCATTGTTGAGCGTCTTGGTGCTTCTATCCAGCGCGCTATTGATGAGACTCCTGATGATGCAGCTGGTATCCATATCGCTGTGATGGGCGACCTGATTGAGGGGGAGGTTTCCCAAAACGGGAAGAACATCACTCTCAACGATGCTCCACTGACTGCTCAATTGCGTATCGCCACTGTGCTGTTCACCAGGATTGTCCGTGACGCTGTTGAGAAGGTTGGCAACGTTATCGTGTCGGTAGTGCCCGGTAACCATGGTGATACCAACCGTCAAGTTGCGCGCCCATCCACGGAGAACTTCGATATCTTCATCATGTCCCAGGTGCAGACAACACTTGAGGCTATTGACGATATCAACGCTGATAGCACGTTCTCTGATGCTGTTAAGTGGGTCTTCCCGCAGGAGAACTCCATGCACGTGACCTATCCAGTGGGAGATACTGTGTTCACTTCCGTGCACGGGCACCGTTTCGGTAGAGGCACCGGAATCATGGGTAAAGCGCAGAAGTGGTGGGAAGGGCACACGTTCAACGGTGGCGCAGAGGCTCAATCACAGGTGATGATGATGGGTCACTACCACACTGCAGTTGCGCAGGTCGTCTCTCACAACAGGATGATTATCTGTTCACCTGCTATGGAGGATAAGTCCACATGGTTCAACGAGTCTTCTGGTGTGGTTGGTATGCCTGGTGTGATGACCTACCTCACTGATGAGAGACGAAGACCATATAACATGAGCATCGTCTAGTTCCTATTACGCTATATCTGATTACTTTTATCTTTGTATCGAGCCACTAGCCACTATGGTTGGTGGCTCTTCTCGTATGTAGAGGCGCTTCCAGTGCCCGCTACCCATCCGCGCGCAACATACCGCCAAGGTAGCAACACTGCTGCATAAAGTGTAAATACGCATATCAGATGCGCAATTAACTTCCATCCCTCACTCCTGTTTCGCGCGCAAAAGAGCAACGCTCCACTGCAACACTCACATACCTAGAAGACCAACAACAGATAGAAACATAACAGCAATCAAAAGGATAACGACACAACAACGGTATGTTCCTGTTGCTCCCAGGTCAGCATCTCACCACTATCCATATCGTTTCGCCCCATAGTTGACAATCACCACTACTGAACCAATAACACCAGTAGTATGACTGCTCCCCTATGAGGCAACAACGCCTATGCATAGCGTTGAGATGCTTCTTCTATCAGCATCATCTTCTATATCGACTCTCACACTATGCATCCCCATAGTGCTTAAGCCTGATAGGACTATCACTTCCATCATTGTGTATGCAGTGCGGGTAACTCTATGGTCTATTCCTCTTTTGTCTATTGATACTTAGCTGGTGGTGACGTATGGAGGGTAGCTCCCCACTGATAGTCAATCAGTGGATAACACTACGAGATACTCATACACCAGTGCTGCAGCCCCTTTGTAGTTGCATACCTGCTGGGCGTCGGTATGCATACACGATGTCATGTGTCCCCATACTGTGGTATCGCCCACCAGTAGGAGGCTCCTCTATAGGTATGTCCACCACGTGGTTCATAGTGGTTGTCCAGAAGGAAAAATAAGAGTACACATCTCACACGAAGGCGTGAGTATGGTCTTGATATCCGTTCACCTGTTCATCTATGTCCAGCGCCTTTACTGTGTCCACTGGTATAGCCCGTCACAGCTACTTATCCCTCCTATGTTCATTGGTTATCCAACCGATTGATTGTCTACCGACGGCTGTTGGGAATGGAAGCCCTGGCGGGCAGCGTCCACCAGATACCTCTGGTGTGAGGTGCCTGGTGTGTACCTGATTGCCTGCACCAGTGTGTGATGAGAGCAGAGCATGACTACCTGCCTAGTGTGTGTCCCCGGTGCATAGGCAACAGAACATGATGGCGCGACACTATCGCCCATTATGTCACATGATGGCGTGACGACTATGCAGATGACTACCCCATGCCGTGCTCCTCCAGTCATGCATACCCGCTGGTAGTGACGCAAGTATGCTGACGAAGCACAACGCTATTGTTATAGAATAGGAAGTGTATGAGGAACAAAACTATTTCAAGGAGTCCACCATGTTGATTGATATGCTATCCAAGTCCAGCCCACTGTCCGACGCAGATGAGTTGGCACAACACTTACGAGATACCCCTTGGTATATCGAGGAACTGTACGAGATGGTTAACCCCCTCTCGGCTACCACATACTCTGATGAACCAACATCCCCAGGTACCTGTGGAAGCAAGCCTCCACTATCACTCACCGTCCTAGAGTTGATTGACTACGAGGCTAAGTGGATAGCCCTCCTCGGTCGCAGCGCAATGACCTCCGGGGCACTTCCCCACCGTCCACTCGACTGCTTCTATGCCCACGGTGGCATTCCCCAGGGGCTGTCCACTCGCCCTGGTTCACGCACCAAGTTCAAGGAACTGTGTGAGCATATGGCTGTGTGGTCATCAACACTCTATGACTGCGATGACTCTGATGCCTATCGACTAGGTATGTCTCGCACCAGAGCTATCACCTCTAAGCTGTGCGACTCTCAGCGTGATGAGTGGCTGACAATCAGTGAGGCTGCAGCACTGACTGGAAGAGCAGAAGGAACTATCAATCAGTGGGCGAAGTCAGGAGCATTGATGACTGTTAATAGTGACGACATGATGGTTGATGGTCAACGAAGCGAGAGACTGTTCAGCAAGAGAAGCCTTGAGTTGTACATGAAGGCACTTGGTTTTAAGAACAAGAATCGCAAGCACAATGGTTATGTGTCACTTGATGACATTCATGCATAGCGATTAACTGATGGATAACTCTTCATCGTAACAAAGTTTTTTCAAGAAGTACAACTTATTTCAACATAGGTCGTACTTTGTATGGTATAATAGAAGTATAGGAACAAAAAGGAAGTATTCATTGTTTCTATGTATAACAATTGAATAAAGGATGGTGTGGTTGATGTCATCGAAAAAAATATCAACTACTCACAAAGGGTTAGACTCGCGCCACAGACAGCAGAGGAAGATGCTCCTTGGGAAGCTCAAGGACGGCGAGGAGTGCTGGTGGTGCGGTCGCCCGATGTACAGAGATAAGCAGAAGAACTTTGATGGACTTCCATTAGCTGCAGACCATATCAAGGCGAGAGTACATGGTGGACAGCTAGCCGAGAGGCTACTCCACTACAGCTGCAACTCCTCCCGTGGTGATGGTAGCCGGGACTATATGCGTCCAGTGGTGGTCAACGAGAAGATAGACCGAGAAGGTGTTGAGGTCGATTCGGACTTCAACTTCGATGGAATTGAGTTGATGAGCAAAGAGTAGCTTGAGAGACAGGGCTTCATGGGTTGGAGGAAACTCCCCCCTGAGGGGTGCCCGATAGTTGCGTCCCCCTCAAAATCCTAAAAGCATTGGTTGACCCTTTTCCTTCCTGCTGCTTAAAGAGACGGCGTCTCTCTCCCCGAAAATATTTCGCAGAAATTTCGAACCACCAAAAGGGGCACAAAAACGAGGCTCATCACCAGCCGGGCACCGATTCGCCCACCGCACCGACTCACTTCTCGCGCGCACAAAGTACGCTGACGAAGCGACGCTCCACAATGGTAAAATTGTGTCATCAAGATAACAGTTAACGCCATTGAGGAGAATCGTTATGAGTGAGAAGAATATTGACTCGTCAAGATATGATGAGACGATTGATGAGAGGAAGCGCCGAGAAGAGGGTGCCTTCTACACAAAGAAGAAGTGGGTAGACCACGCTCACAAATTCATTGACAACGCGCTTGGTGATGATTGGCGTGAGAAGTATGTCGTTGTAGACCCTGCAGCTGGAACGCAGAACCTCACCAAGGAGTATGACTTTCACGAGCTATACTCAATGACTCTCAACCAGGAAGATATCAACGTAGCCACGGCTGATAAGTATGGCGATGCTATCAATCGCGTCATTGAACTATATCGAGATGGCGATAGCTTGATTGACGGCGTTGATGTTGATGACATTCCGCTGCGGAGGTCTGTTGAGGACATTCTTAAAGAGAGGGTTACTCACTACGACTCCGACGACCTTCTGATTGTGGATATCAACTCTGCGCTTGAGGGCAGTGGCGATTCTCTATTTCTCAGCGTTCCATTTGATGGCAAACGCATCGTATCGCTATACCTCAATGAGGATGATTATGGTGCCACTGCCGACGTTTATGACAGCAGGTACCAATACAACATCCTGATGGAGGACTTCCATGAGGTGAGGCACAATGGATGGTCAAGCAAAAAGCTTGGCATTCCAGCCGAGCTGCTGGAACATCTTGAGAGCAGGAAGCCTGTTGTCTTCGTTATTAACCCAGACGTGATTGATGATGAGGAACCACTTCCGCTGATAGCCCAGAGCGTCTACCGCTATGGACTTTCAGACATGAGCTTCTTCCGTGAGGATATCTCCCGTGTGGCTCCACACATCTTGTATCGCGTGATTGTCTCCAACATCGGCAAGCATTTCAACTACGGTTTTGATGACTTTGACATCGTTATGGTCACCAAGAAGCCATATTCTCTGTATGAGTCCTTTAGCGATACAGAGTCTCGTCTAGCGATGCTTATAGGATTCTCCTGCTGCAACTGTTTTAGCGCTACCGTCGATGACGATGGAGTCATGAATAGCGAAGAACTCTTTGTGTCTCTGCATAAGAAACTCTCTGTGGAGAATGCCATCAATATGGCGCTCAACAGCAATTAACCAACAACTATAAAAACATAACTGAATACTGAATAGGAGGTGCCTACTATGTCACCTACACGTTTCACACTGTATGTCTCGTGCCCTTCTGGAGTGCGTCACATTCCTGCGTCAAGCGATGGCTATGACGTAGTTGATACCTTCTACGACTCCGACGACGACCTCTCATACCTTGATTACGTTGACTACTACGAGTGTGGTGGTAGCGATGAACTATGAGGATATTGTCGCAGAGCTTATCAACGGCAGGAACCTATCTGAGGCTGATAGAAGAATCATCGGTGCTTTCGCCTTCGCTTCCATGATGCGTGAAAAAGCGCAGCAGGAAGTCCTTGATGGCGACCAGGACGCTGCTGAGACTGAACAAGCCTATGCACGTGAGATGCGTTCCTGGGCTGATAAGCGAAAAGACCTCTTCGGTGATGACCAGGTTGTGATGCAATCTGCAGTCACTGATGAGGAGAAGAAGAAAAAAGAAATGATAGAGGATTTCAAGAAGAATCTGGAATCACTCTAAAACGCTCCACAATGAACGTGGGGCGTCTTTTTTATGCATACCTACAACTTATATAGGTGCTAGCCTCACGACGCCTCTACGGGCGTCCTAGGCACCAATAACAACATAAGGAGCGTGATTATGTCTGCACCAGTCATCACGGCTCCTATTGGCTCTCGGGAGCCTACCTACTCAAGCATTCCACCAGGCGATACTGAACGCGGGCAGCAGGCTGTTGAGTTTGCTCGCCTCTGCGGTATGACGCTCTTCCCATGGCAGGAAGACGTCCTCCGGGATATGTGTCGCACTGGAGAAGATGGATACTTCTCTGCACCAGAAGTTGTCGTCTCCGTTCCAAGGCAGAACGGCAAAGGTGAGATACTCGTCGCTAGAGAGTTGGCGGGAATCTACCTCTTCGGTGAGAAGACCATCCTCCATACTGCACACCACCTTGACACTGCTGTGTCCGCTAGAGCACGGCTGTGGGAAGTCATCAGTGAAAACGACTTCCTGATGTCGTGGTGGGACGGTAGCTTCCGTGGTGCACCGCGCGAGTATAGGAGCAACGGTAAAGAGGATATCCGCTTCCCCAATGGTTCCATTGTGATGTTCCGTACCAGAAGCGATAAAACTGCTCGTGGATTGACGTGCAATCTGGTTGTGCTGGATGAGGCGTTCGAGCTTCCAGAGCAACGCTACTCGGCTATCAACTCCACTACTGCTGCTGTTGCAGGGTCACAGATTATTTTCATTTCGTCTCCGGTGAACCAGCTGGAACATATCCATGGTTCCGTCTTCTCTGCGAAACGCTGGCGGGGTCAAGATAAGGCACCTGGTGTGTACTACGCGGAATGGTGTGCACGAGAGGATGACAACATCCACGATATCGAGGCGTGGAAACATGCCAACCCGTCTCTGGTTGAGGATTCTCCTATTGGAGTGCAGCTGAAGTTCATCAAGCAGAACTCTGAGACGGCGAAAAACTCCAACGCTCACCTAGAGCAGTTCCTGGTGGAAAATATGGGCATCGGCAACTGGTGTCCACGTGACGGAGAAGAAGAGGATGATAATCCTCCCATCTTCGACGATGAAACCATTGATTCCATCCTCACTGATGAGACCGTCTCCATCACACGTCAAGTCCTAGCGATTGACTCTCATCCAAAACGTGAGTCAATAGGCATCAGCCTCTGCGGGAAGACTGCAGACGGTGGATATCACGTCCACACGGGATATCTCGGTGAGTATGACATGGAGAAGGTCACAAAGATGGTGCTCAACCTTATCGAGAAGGTTGACCCGGAGATGATAGCCATCGACGGGAAGAACCCATCCAACCTCATCGTCCCAAGCCTTATTGATGCTGGATATGACGTTGAACAGCTCAACTACGCAAAAGTCACTGAGTCAACGCAGCTGTTCCTGCAGCTCATTGATGATGAGCGACTCACTATTACGGCTGACAAAGAGGGGCGTGCTAAGCAGGCACTCCAGGACATCAGGCTGAGGGAATCAGCCAACGGTGCCGTGAACTTCGAGCGCTTCTCTGGTGACGTCTCCGGTATCACCAGCGGTGCTATCGGAGTGTGGGCATGCAACTCCGCTCTTGAGGCACCAGTGGTCGTTGAGAAGAAGCCTCATAGACCACGACAGAAGATTGTTTATAAAAAGAAAAATAACATGTTAGGGGTGAACCGCAGGTGGTAACCAGCAACGTTGTTAACCACAAGGCTCCTGTCGGGGAGATGGGAGTTGTTAAGACCAGCAGTTTCCGCTCCTTTTTAGAAGATAACAAGATACTCCAGCATCCTCACAACATTGGCGTCTACTCCAAGATGACCAGAGAGGACGCTCAAGTTAATTCCATCATCAGAGCGATGATGCTACCTATCCAGCGTGCTACGTGGAGGATTGACCCAGCAGGCGCTGACGATGACGTCGTGCAGATGGTCTCAGAAGACCTCCGCCTCCCTATCGTTGGGCAGACCTCACATGAGGAATCACGCGGAAGAGTCTCATGGAGGGAACACCTCCCCCACGCTCTCCAGATGCTCGTCTATGGACATGCATACTTCGAAAAGGTGTTCGAGGTGCGCGAGGACGGCACCACTCACCTACGCAAGATTGCGGTGCGTCCACAGGAGACCATCCAGAAGGTCAACGTTGAGGTTGATGGTGGACTCAAGTCCATCGTTCAGCGCAGCTACGTTGACGGCAATAAGTACCACGGTGCCATCGAGATTCCTGTTGAGCGTCTACTCGCCTATGTCTACGACGACAGAAGGCGCGACTGGTTGGGACAATCAGTACTGCGTCCTGCATATCTTCCATGGATGTACAAGCTCCAGGAGCAGGAAGTTGAGTCGCTGGTCATCGAGAGAAACGGTATGGGCATCCCCGTCTACACTGCTTCTCCTGATGCAGACGACGATGAGATTGCCTTTGGTCAAGAGCTAGTGGAATCCCTACGCTCTGGTTCCGCGTCTGGTGCATCCATCAACTATGCAGCAGACCTATCCATCAAGGGAGTATCTGGGCAGATATATAGCGCTTCCGACGCTATTAATCGCCACAACGGTGAAATTGCCAAGGCTGTTCTTGCACACGCCCTCAACCTTGATGGGCGCGGCGGCAGCTACGCGCTGGCTGAAACGCAGATGGGGCTGTTCATCCAGTCCCTTGAGACCATCGCGTCACAGATTGCTGATACGGCAACTCACTACCTCATTGAGGACATGGTGTACTACTACACCGGTGATAAGGACGCTAAGGCTCCAAAGCTGGTCTTCGATGAGATTGGTATGCAGACCACTCTGTCTGCTAATGACCTATCCATCCTGGCTAATAGCGGTGTTATCTTCACCGACAAAGTGCTGGATGAGCACGTCCGCCGTCAAGGTGGTCTACCACCACGCCAAGACGTTGAGGAATGGGCTGCAGACGTTGCCAAGCGTGAGGAAGTCATCAAGACGCTTCCTACAGAGGCACAGAAGAAGCTCACTGGAGATACCACGCAATCAGGCGACTCCAGTGCAGAAACACCATCTGATGATGGTTCCCAAGATGACAGTACAACGACACTGCACCGGGAGGTGTAAAACATGGACTCCACAATCTACCTATATGGCGATGTTGGCTACGAGGTCACAGCTGGGAAGGTAGCTGCATTCCTGGATGCTGCTGATGGTGACATCACAGTGAGGGTGAGCAGCAACGGAGGAGACGCCTACGAAGGCGTAGCCATCACCTCCCTGTTGAGGTCATATAACAGAGGTCACGTCACCATCATCGTTGATGGTATCGCTGCTTCTGCTGCGTCCGTTATCGCTGTTGGCGGTGGCGACACTCTCATCATGGCGGAGGGTGCCGAGCTGATGATTCACTCTGCATGGTCTTCCGTGACGGGGAATGCTGCTGAACTGACTGCACATGCCAACAACCTTGAGCGCTTCTCCAGGACAATCGCCGGTTTCTATGCCCGTGCTACTGGAATCAGTGTTGATGAGTGGATGGCTCTGATGGAGAAGGAGACGTGGTACACCGCCGACGAAGCGGTAGCTGCTGGTCTCGCTGATGAGGTGCTGCGTTCCAATGTTGCAGCCGCAACTATCGACACACCTGCATATGACTCTCCACTCAATAGAGGAATTACCAGGGTGTATGCATCCAGGATGGATGCTCCTGCACCACCACTAGAAGAAATCAAGGAAAAGATTATGACTTCACAACTATTGACCAGAATCGCCAACATGCTTGGCATCACCAGTTCCGATGAACTAGACGAAGCTGCTGTTATGTCGAAACTTGAGGCTGTGCTTAACAAAGAAGAGCCTGCAGAGGAGACTCCAGAAGAGACTCCAGCTGAACCAGTAGAGGAATCTCACGAAGAGCCTGCTGGTTCCGAAGAGCCTGCAGAGGAATCTGCTGATGATGCAGAAGACGATGCTTCCGACGACTCCAACGAGGACGACGAAGAGTCTGCAGAGGAAGAGGCTCTAGAAGACGACGCTTCCGACGACTCCGATGAGGACTCCGAGGAAGAAGAGGAAGAGGCTCCAGAAGCTGAACCTCTAGCAACCAACTGCATCACCCTTGACAAAGACGTGTACCAAGACCTGCTTGAGCGCGCGTCCATGGGAGATAAGGCTTTTGCCAACCAGAAGCGCCAAGAGGCGGAAGACCTCATTGATGGTGCTATCAAGGCTGGAAAAGTCCTCTCAGCCAAGCGCGATGCTCTGGTAGAGGCTGCTGTCAATGACTACTCCGCTATGAGTGCTCACCTTGACAGTCTCGCGTCTGGTGTCATCCCAGTAGCTGAGAAGGGGCGTGGAATGGTCACTGATAGTGAGAAGAACACTGCCTCAGCTGAGATTGACGAGAAGATTCACAAGATGTTCTCCATCAGGTAGAGCATCTTCCACAACCACACTCCAGAAGGATAAATAACAATGACTACTTACTCCCACAACTTCATCACCCGTAAGGTTTCCGGCAACGTTCCTGCATACCGCCTGGTTAAGGAGTCCGACAACGGAACCGTCGTACTCAATGGTGCAGACACTCTTCCATATGGTGCTGTTACCGAGGCTGGTAGCGAAACCAACGAGAAGAACAAGCCACAGTACCTCCGTGTTTCCACTGCTCAGGGCGTTGTTCCTGTTGAGCTAGCTGCTGGTGCTGACCTGGCTTCCGCCAAGAGTGGAGCAACCCTCTACGCTGCTGCAGACGGAAAAGTCGATGCCAAAGGCACCGTTGCCGTAGGCATCCTGGACGTTCCAGCTGAGCACGCTGCTTCCACCGATACACGCGGTGTTAAGACTGCGCGCGTTCACCTCTTCCACCCTGCTGCGAAGTAACTACAACTCATAACCACATAACGACTCTTTTGGGGATATGACATATCAGCATGTCATGTCCCTTTTTCTATTGAGATAGAAGGTACATAGGACATGACTACTTACAACTCCGCTTTTTCCGATGACGCTACCGTGCGTGACATCGTAGAGAATCCAACCGCTGTTATCTCCGCCATCCAGGGCAACATGCAGTCTGCATTCATCGAGGACGCTCTGCTCACTAATGGTGGACAGCTCAACTCCAACGCTTTTGACTACGAGGTAGTTTCAGAGGGCGACGGCTTCTTGGCTGATGAGGCTGAGTACCGCGCTGAGTTCGCTGATATCCCAGTGAGTGAACCAACCAAGAGGGAGCGCAAGACCGCTCACATGCTGGAGATTGCTCAGGGTATCGAAATCTCCGACGAGATGATTCGCTACAACGATATCGGCAAGGTTGTTCAGAGCGTCAATCAGCTCCAGAACAACATCATCCGCAAGGCTGCTAAGCAGTTCAAGGATGCTCTGGATGCTGAGACCCTCAAGACCGTCAACGTTTCCACCAGCTGGGATAAAGACGAGTCCACTCCAGTCAAGGACTTGGCTTCCGCTAAGTCTCTTCTCATTGACGGTTCCGCTCTTAACGACTACACCCCAGACACTCTGGTTATCAGCAAGTCCATGCTTGCTTCTGTGCAGGCTAACGATGATATGCAGCGTCTCTTTGTAGGCGATATGGCTTCCCAGAACCCAGTGTTCAGCAACACTGTTCCAGGGCAGTACTTCGGACTCAACGTCCTCTACTCCCCATTCCTGCCTGCTAACGAGGCTTACGTCCTCCAGGCTGGTGCTGCTGGTCTATTCCGTGACGCGCAGCCATTCACCGTCACCGATATGTACTCCGAGAGTGGAGACAACGGATTCGGTGGTTCCAATAAGACCTACCGCATCGATGCATTCCGCACACGCGCTATCGCGCTGACCAACCCAGGTGCCATCGTTAAGCTCACTGGTCTGGCTGGTGCATAAACATGACTCTGTATCTCACCTGTGATGTCTGGTATCAGCGCGTGGGTGACACACGAGTCAAGCGTGTCCTTGGTGACGAGTTGACCGATATTGACAAAGACACTGCAGAGTGGCTGGTCAAAAACGGTTCAGCGTCCACCAAGAAGGCTGCTCCGGTTCCTGAACCTAAAAAGGTTGAACCTGCGCCGAAACCAGAAAAGAAGAAGAAAACACTGTCTGATATCGACTTCCCAGCCAAGACCGCCAACATCAACATCTGGCGTGATTTCGGGAAGACACACGGTATCGACATCAAGGAGTACAAGACCAAGGCTGCTATCAGAGCAGCTGTTGAGGCGAAGTACCAGGACTAGCGATAGGCGGTGATACCAGTGGAATCACATGTAACTGTTGATGACATCACCAACCGACTACCGCGCCCGCTGGTTCCAGAAGAGCAACGGGTAGTAGAGACCTATATCAAGGATGCCGAAGCGCTTATCCTCGATGCCTTTTCTCAATGCAGCAAATGCCTTGATGATTGGTTAGATGCTGGTGAGCATCGTGAGCGCATCTATGCACTGGTCGTCACCGACATGGTGTTGGCACCGGTGTTCATGGGCGTCTCACGTGGCATGAAACAGGCATCTTCTACTACTGCTCATCAGACCGATAGTGCTACGTGGACTGACTATGCAGCGATGACTTCCACATGGGGCGGTGTCGTGTTGACCAAGCGCCATCTGGAGATGCTCGGGCTGAACTGTAAACCGCTGGGGATGTTCAACTTCCCACGTCCATTCCGCAGCCCGGAGGTGATGCCTCCATGGGCGAGACAATAATGGTCAAGGCGAAACGCAAAAAGGATGCTGACGGCAGAATCATCCGTCTTGGAGATGACCGTCTCATCCATGATTGTGTTATCACGCCTCAAGGCAAGATTGACGTCTACACCGATGAGATATCTGGTGGAAACATCCTTGAGATGCAGGTGTCATTCCCAGCAGGGTATCCACCTGTTGAGGACGACACCACTGTTGTTATCCGTGGGGTGGAATATAAGACGAAGTTCCCGTCGTGGGACTTCTTCCCTGGTAGGCAACCGTGGCTGCAGCTACACCAACCACGTCAAGTGATGATTGTGGAGAAGGTGGAAGCCTGATGAACGACAAAGCCATGGTTGTCCTTGATAGCAAAAGTATCGGCAAAGCCGTGAGGATTGCCCATACCAAGACCATCATGGATAACGCCTACCGACTGGCTGGGAACATCAAATCCAGCGCTCCTCCTGGTGTCAACGTCTCTACGACCGTCAAGCACAGCGTTAATAAGCAGAAGAAGGCAGTGGGCATCATCACTGTCGCAACAGAAGGAACCACTCTCCAAGAGCTGCAGGCGACCTATGGAACTGTGTCCCGTGGCGTAGCCAAGAGTGGTCTCAAGCTGGATAGGGGGTAAAAACTGATGAAACTTCCTACTACTGCATCTGGTTTCTTCCGGCAGATTGATGCCGAGCAGCTGGTGCGCAACAACATCCGAGAGATGGTCGATGACCACGAGATGGTGCGTGATGAGCTTCCAGACGGTTGGTCTCCATCCAAGGGGATTGTCATCGTTGTGCAGGGCGACGGAACCACAGACTCTCAGACCGCGTTCACAGAAGAGCTGGTCAGAGTGTCTGTTCATGGTGAGTCACGCCCTGATGTGCGCTCAGTGATGAGCCAGATTGATGACAACATCCAGGGCAATATGTTCCGCCTGTCATTGACGTCTGCGACCACAGTCATTGGGCTGATGGTCACTCCGTCGTCTCTGCGCGGTGGATATGTTGCCTCTGTCACCTACAAGATACGCAGACGGCGTATCGGATAACAACTTCCAATAACTAACACACTACTCATAAGGAGTAACTACAATGTCACTACAGCGCAATGTTAACAACGTTACCGTGCCTGTCGATATGCAGGTATTCATCAGCTTCGAGGACGACCCAAAGATTGGTAAAGGCACCGGTCTTTTCGGTGAGGGATGGCACACCGTCGGCATGCTAGCCGAAGGTTCCAACATCACTCAGTCCCTTGAGACCAACGAGACTGAAATCTCTGCTGCTCACTACGGTGTCCTGCGCACCAAGCGCACTCCAGGTGCTGCTACTGCAGAATTCGAGGTTGTTGAGGACAACCCAATCACCAGGAAGATTGCGTTCCCATCTGAGACTGCTGATGGTGTCCGCTTCCACGATGGCAAGCGCCTCGACGCTCACATCGCCATCGTCTTCGTCAAGGACAATGACCAGGTTGAAATCATCGCTTCCCGCTACAAGGCTCACCTCTACATGGAGGAAGTAGCCAACGGTGAGGAGCTTGAGGGCAAGACCGTCACTGTTCAGTTCGAGAAGGGTCCACAGAACGATTACGTGGACGTTCACTACTTCGAGATTAAGGAGGGTGCATTGGTACCAGTTAAGCCAATCCGCTTCGTTGAGGATTCCGAAATCAAGGCTGCTAACAAGATTGATGTTGCAGGCAAGCTCACTGGTGAGGACAAGGAGTTCCCAGCTACCGACGCTGATAAGAAGGTTGCTGGTTCCGCTGAGGCTGCTGCAGACACTCCAGGTTCCGGCAACTCCGAGGGCTAATCTCACCCCATAGCAGACACAACAGCCTGCTGATGGGAGTACCAGGTTTTTCTACTACTGCTTTCCCCTGGTGCTCCCATACCTCCATGAATGAAAGAGTATGAGCCACACACGTATAGAAAAATAAGAAAGCAAGGTACTAAAAATGGCGACTTCCACCAAGAAGACTGAGACTGCTGCACAGGCAGAAGCAAACAAGATTGAGACCGTCAATTTTGAGGTTGACATCAAGGGCAAAAAGGTTGAGCTTGAGGCTCCACGTGACCCAAACGATGCCAGCTTCGACTTCATCATCGAGTACGAGAAGGGCAACACTTTCACTGCTATGAGCCTCATCCTGGGTAATGAGCAGCTCGACACTCTCCGCGAGGTTGGTGCATCCGGCAATGACTTCGTGAGAATCTTCGATGCCTACACTGAGGCTAGTGGGCTGGGGGAAGGATAGTCCTGCTTCCGCTGGTGCTACGGCACCATGACGAAGTGGAAGCAGACCTTGTGGAGCACGGCATCGATATCAGGGACTGGTATATGCCCGGCGGCGGTGATAGTAGACTCACTACCCGTCGCCTGCTCCTGATAGTTGACAAAGTGCTCAATCACGAGTCAAGCCGCTTCTGGCGCGCAGTCACTGGTAGTCAACCACTTGACGCCACTGGAATCATCCTGAGCGATATCTTCTCATCCATCACTGGAGAGTCTCACTCTCTGCGCGAACTCTTCTACGATGAGAAGTCCTTTTACGAGAAACTTGGCAAAGACGCCAAGAAATCGCAGGAGCGACAGAAGAAGCGCGAGGCTATCAAGGCGCAGATGCGTCTGGAGCAGAGCCACGGTTGATAACGATAGACCGTCTCATGGTGTCCCCATCGAGGCGGTCTTATTGCCATCTCCACCAGCTGATACCTACCGCGTGTCATGCGCATACACGCGGTACATATCGGCGTCTGTAACACATAACTACATACCCAGGAGGGAACACTCATGGCTGCATCAGTAGGTTTTGCTGTACTGCCCATCATCCCATCCCTCAAAGGATTCAAGAAGAAGCTGGACAGGGCTGTAACCCCAATCCTCAATAGCGCTGGTAAAAAGGCGCAAAAAGACCTAGGCAGGAGTTTCAAGTCTGCTTTTGGTGAAATGGAGAAGGCGGCTAAAAAGGCTCGTGCTGAGTCCGATAAGCTATCCCGCTCTGTTGAGACGGCTAGCAAGAAGCAGCAGACCGCTCTGTCTAGGGAGAAGAGCGCTCGTGCACAGCTGGAGCGTGCACAGCGGAAGTACACAGAAACACTCTCCAAGCATCAAGGCAAGATTGAGGCTCAGGAGAAGCAGCTCCAGGCTCTGCGTGAGCAGGGCAAAGATAAGACAAAGACATACTACAACGCAGAGGCGAAGCTCAAGACTCTGCGTGAGACTCAACCAAAGCATATTGCTGAGCATGAGCTGCGCATCCAGAGCGCGCGCATCAAGCTCAAGTCAGCCACCGACAATCTGTCGAAGGCGGAAAAGACGCTCAAGGACGCAAAGGAGAAGTCCGCAAAGGCGTCCAAGGACGCTGATGATGCAGAGAGTCGATTAGAAGGTCGGGCTGGAAAAGTAGCCCGGGCTAAAGACGTCCTCAAGTCCAGCGCTATCAAGACTGGTAACGCCATCAAGAAGATGAGTGACCATATTGGCACCGCTATCTCTGGACTGGGGCGCTTCACCATCGCTGCTGGTGGCAAGGCTCTTGGTGCATTGAGGGCACTGGGAGGTGCAGCACTTAACGCTGGTGCTTCCATGGCACGCTCCTTTGGAGGTGCCGTCATCGGTGCCGTGCAGAATCTCGGTTCCAAGTTGATGGGTCTCGTAACTACCGCTGGGAAGGTCGGCGTAGCTGTTGGCGGTGCCATGGCTGGTATCGCTGCTAAATCCGGTTTCGACCGTCTGTCTGCTATTGAGCAGTCTGAGGTCAAGCTCAAGACGTTCGGTATCAATACCGAGAAGGCTATGGAGCAAGCCAACGTCGCTGTTAAGGGCACAGCCTACGGTCTGGATGAGGCTGCTACTGCTATCTCCCAGCTATCAGCTGCAGGCGTGTCCCTTGGTTCAGACATGGGGCAATCGCTAGGTCTGGTGGCTGATACTGCTGCTATCACCGGTGCATCAATGGGAGAGATTTCCAGCATCTACTCCAAGATTGCTGCTGCTGGAAAACTTGACGGTAGCACTCTAGACCAGCTCCAAGACCGTGGTGTCTCTGTGCTCAAGGCGCTATCAGAGGAGACCGGGAAGACCCAGCAAGAAGTCAGGAAGATGATTTCCGATGGGAAGATTGACTTCCAGACACTCTCTGATGCTATGGAAGCCTCCATCGGTGGTGCTGCTAAACGCTCTGGTGATACCGTTGCTGGTTCCTTTGCCAACGTCAAGGCTGCTCTAGGACGCCTTGGTGCATCCATGCAGGAGTCAACGTTTGGTGTGCTACCAGAGGTGTTCACCAACGTGTCCAAGGCTATCGACAACGTGTCTGAGGGTCTCACCAAGTTCACTGAGTCTGGGCGTGAGGGTTTCGCGTCGTTCCTGGTTGACCTCAGTGAGAAGTTGGTTGACGCTACAACAGACTTCGAGCAGAAGCTCAACGCTCTGGCTGCAAACCCAACGTTCATCCTCATTAGAGACTCACTCATCAGCATCGTCGGCTATGCAGAGAAGATAGCTCCTGCTGTCGCTGCGATTGCTGGTCCAGTTGTTGTTGGTGCGTTCACCATCTTCGGGCAACTCATCGGTGCCATCGCCGGAACATTCTCAGTCATTGACGAGAAGGCTGGTACTACAAAAGAAGGCGTTGGCGAGAAGTTCCAGGATATGGTCACCAGAGTCACCGACTTCACTGGGAAGATGTTCGACGCCATTCCAAAGGCTGTTGACAAAGTTATTAACAGTGAGACGTGGCAAAACCTCAAAGGCGTTATCGTTGGAACTCTTGAAAAGGTACGTACGATTGCTCCTGGTATCGGTGCAGTCTTCTCATCAACGTTCGCGGCAATCGGTGCTATAGCTGGTTCATTCGCTGGAGTGCTCAACAATGCATTCAATGATGGTGGTGGGGCGCAGAGTTTCGCCACAACATTGAGTACTCAAGTCGCTCCATGGATTGAGACGACTGGGCAGAAGTTGGCTACGTTCATCCAGCAGAATATGCCTCCAATCATCGATGCTCTCAAGGTGGCACTACCAGCTGCATTGAGCACGTTTGCCAACGACGAGAACTTCCAGAAGGCACGTGAAACTGCTGGTGAGGTTGCCAAGGCTATTGCTGATATCACCCCAGCATTGATGGAAATCATGGGGTCTGGTTCACTGGCTAGTCTCAGCGTCATGAACAGTCTGCTCAAGGCTGCGTCCCCAATTATTGAGAACGTGCTGGTACCAGCCATCAAGAGTATCGCCACGGCACTCTCTGAGAATGAGGGTCTCGCCAAGGCTGCGGGCTTCGCTATCATCGGCACCTTTGCCGGTGGCAAAGTTATCGGTGCCGTCAGTGGACTGACCAACACCATCAATGGTGTTAAGGGAGCCTTTGGCTTCTTCTCCAACATCGGTAACAAAGCCAAGGGCGTTGATGCTGTCGGTGGCAGTCTAGGACGATTGACTGGAATCTTCAGCAAGCTCAAGGGCGTCGTAATGAGCCTCGGAGCATTCTTCCTCACCAACCCGTTTGGTATCGCCATTGCAGCCATCGCTGCTGTTGTTGGTGGTCTCACGCTCTTCTTCACAAAGACTGAGACCGGCAAAAAGGCGTGGAAGGCTATCCAGGAGAAGTTCAAGGAGTACTGGGAGAAGTACGGCAAGCCTGCTATGGAGGCTATGGGTCGTATCTTCAAGTGGCTCTGGGACAAGATTATTAAGCCACTGGGCAACTTCATGATTGGCATCTTCCGAGCAATCGGTAAGGTCGTCATGTTCCTCTGGAACAAGTGGTTCAAGCCATACTTCGGGTTCATCGGCGGAGTCGTCAAGTGGCTCTGGAACAAGATTGTTAAGCCACTCTTCGGGTTCATTGGAGAAACCATCAAGGGCGCTGGAGCTGTCGTCAAGACGCTCTGGGAGAAGTGGTACAAACCATACTTCGGATTCCTTGGTGGAATCATCAAGTGGCTGTGGAACGAGATTGTCAAGAAAAACATTGACAGAATCAAGGGTGCCTTTAACGGCATCATGAACATTGCCAAGGATTTACACGATAAGTGGAAGTCCAACGTCGATAAGATTAAGGGAATGTTCTTCTCATTCAAGGAGAAGATAACCGGACTCATCGACGGCATCAAGGAATCCTGGGGCAAGTTCAAGGACTTCGTGTCCAAGCCGTTCAAGATTGGTGCAGAGGTCGTAGAGAAGACCGGCAAAAAGATTAAGGAAGGGCACGCAGCCCGCAAAGCTGCTGGTGGCGGAGGAAAACCTCCTACACCGAAGAAGTATGCTCGTGGCGGTGTTCTTCCTGGATACACACCTGGACGTGACATCTACAAGTTCGTAGAGAGAAAACGTGGCATGGTGCTGCACCTATCTGGTGGAGAAGCCATCATGCGTCCAGAGTGGGTGAGGGCTATTGGCGGTCCACGTGAGGTTGAACGCCTCAACAGGGCTGCTGCTTCTGGTGCGCTCAAAAAGGAGATGCGTGCCAAGGCTAAGGCTGAAGCCATGCTCAAGATGAAGTACAAGAGGACTAGAGAAGCTGCTGCCTATCTCAGACGCTCAGCGGTGAACATGGGCAACAACGCTAGGAATCTACGCTTCGCTTCTGGTGGCGTGTTCAAACCAAGCGGCTCCTATAGTCGCCCATCATCTGGTGGTGCAGTTCCTGTTCCAGCAGGTGGAGGCAACCTCACTCTCAACAACCCGACGCTCAAGACCAACAACGTCAAGGTTGATGCTCAACAAGCTCGTGTCGAGGCTCTCAAGAAGGCACGTGAGAATGCTGATACCAAGGCTGCGGATAAGAAGGCATTAGCTGACCTACGTGCAGACCTCTACACCACTCTCAATGATGACCAGGTTTCCCAAGCACGTGGTTCACTGCTCAAGGAGCAGGCTGCTGCTACTGAGGCTGCTGCGAAGCTCGCCAACGCCCGCAGGTTCAATGACCCGAAGAAGGATATTGAACGACTCAATCTTGAGAAGCAGGTTGCTGATGCACGTGTCATCTCCTCTGCGAAACAGCTCCAGGCTGCTATCGCGCAGGAGGCTGCTGATAAGAAGGCGGAGGCACGCCAGAAGGCGGAAGATGCCGCGTCTGCTGCGAAGTCGTTGGCTGATGCCAAGGCTGAGCTATATAGCCTGCTTAATCCTGGTGAGGTTGGTCAAGCATCCAGTGCCGTGCAGAAGGCATCTGCTGATGTTATGGCTGCTGCTGATGCACTCCGTATTGCCCAACAGTTTGGTGATAAACCAGAAGTTATCCAGCGCCTCACCTATGAGAAGCAGATAGCCGACGTCAAGCTCACCACTGCTGAGGAGGAGCTGCGTCTAGCACAGGAGAAGGCTGCAGAGGAAGCCAAGGCACAGAAGCGCGAGGAAGAGAATAAGCGTCTCGACCACGTTAAGACCATCCGTGACCTTGAGGCTGAAATCGCTAGCCTGATTGATAAGAGCGGTGTGGGTAGCGCCAAGAGTGAGTACATGAAGGCTCAAGCTGATGCTGCTCGTGCCGTCGCTGCTCTCAAGCAGGCGATGAGATACGGAGACGAGAAGGAGACCATTGAGCGTCTCAAGCTTGAGGCTCGTGTCGCCAAGCTCAAGGAGCGTGCTGCAAAGAAGGCTATCGCTGCTGCAGAAGCAGAGGCGAAGGCTGAGCGCGCCAAGGAGCGTCGTGCATTCTTCGACAACGCTGCTGATAACTATGCCAAGCTGCGTAACCTGCAGATTGACATCTATGCTGAGCGCAACAAGTCCAGTGCATATGCCTCTTCCGTCGCCACCTATGAGAAGGCGATGGTTGATGCTCACACTGCTCTGAGTAAGTACCAAAACGCCGTCATGGTCAACGCTAACTACGAGGAGATTAGGACTCTCGCTCTTGAGAGGCAGTTGGCGGTACTCAAGGCTAATAACGCCCGTGGGGATATGCTCACTGAGAAGCGTCAACGTGCTAAGAAGGCTGCTGAGGAACAGTCCGAGAAGCTCAAGGAGCTGGCTGAGGAACAGACGAAGTACCTCAAGGTTGCAACCAGCCTAGGTACTTCCTGGGAACGCCAAGCCAACAGCATCAAGGCGTTTTCCGACATGTTCAAGGAGGTCGGTGAGTCTGCGAAAAAGGCAACTGATGACCTACGCAGTGCCATCATTGACTTCGTTGTTGGGTTCACCAGCGTAGCCAAGGCTGCTTTTGAGGCAGACCGCACTATGCAGGCTGTCACCAAGACGCGCCTTGAGGGAATCGCCAAGGTCAAGGAGGCTGAGGCGAAACTCACCAAGGAGCGCACGAAGCAGTTCAAGCTCATGACGACTGCTGCGTCTGGACTGGCTGGTGCTGACAAACTCACCAGTGGATACTTCTCCACTGTTGACCGTCTCGGTGGTGTCTTCGTCACCAACGCGGACGAGATGAGGAAGGCTCAAGCAGACCTGTTGGTCGCTAGAGCACAGGCTGCATATGACCTCGCCAAGGCGGAGGCTGATGAGAAGAAGGCACGTCTTGAGTACAAGAAGTCGCTCTATGAGCAGGTCAAGGCAACGCGACTGCTCAACGTCCAGTTGGCGGAGTACATCTCCAAGCAGATGCTGGTCAACGGTCTCAACAACCGACAGACCGATGCTCTGAGCCAGTACTTCTCTGCACGTTCAGACATCCTCCAGGCTGAGTCTGCTATTGAGGCTGCTCGTGAGCAGGTCAAGTTTGGACAGATTGCACGCGATGCACAGAAGGTGCAGGAAGGCATGATTGCCCTCTCTGAGGCGCAGTCGAAGCTGACCAATGCACAGTTCAAGCAGAGTCTCTATGCAGATGAGGCTGCTAAGGCGTTCGCCAAGCTACCTCTGCATCTGCAGCTTGGTATGAAGGCTGCGGAAGCACAGGATAGGCAGGTCACGGCAAACGCTATCCGAAAGGCTATCGCTCGTGGTGACTTCGAGAGTGCCAACGCTGCTGCAGCTATGTCGGGTCGCATCCTCAACAGCTACCTGGAGAGCATCTCTGGTATCAGGAAGTCTCTTGATGAGTTCACCACCAGGGAAGCCAACTACAGGCGTGAGAACATCAACTACCGCTATGACACCATCATTGCGGGTCTTGATAACTCCATCAACGCGCTTGACCTCTCTGCGTCCAAGGCGCTGGAAGCATACCAAGCACAGCTTGATGCAGCCAACGCTCTTAAGAGCGCTGCTGAGACTGAGGACATTGATGCACGCCGTGCATGGGTTGAGGCTGCTCGACAGTCCAACGAGTATGCACTCCAGGCTGGTGAGAAGTCCCGTGCATACAACAAGCACATGGGCAACAATGTGACCGTCAACTTTGAACCTGATGGTTACTACAGCGGTGAGCAGTTGGCTAAACAGTTGGCTGCTGCAACAGACAGGATTGAATCAGTGGAGGTTCAACTGTCTGGGAAGAAGGTTTCCGCTTCGGACTACTTCTCCGCTCACTAAAACAAAAACTAAATCCACAAACGGCACCACTTCCCCACTGGCGGGAGTGGTGTCTCACTTTTTCATAACCTACTACCAAAAGGTACGATAGCACCTCTCTATCGCGTCGCTATTGTTCATAGGTAGGAGCTACTTAACAACTACATAACGCAGAGGTGCCGTGATGTTTTCAACAATCAGTTATATAGCCCCTGATGGTGTAGAGACCATCACTTTTAACGACGGCAATGGGTATCTCATCAATTCCGGTGGTCTCAAGGGACTGTCCGGCAGTAGCGATGATATTGCCGTCGAGCTGCCATGGGGCGGGCAGCGTTTTGTCAATATCAAGAACAATCCCATGGAATGCACGCTCTCTATCATCGTTGAGGGAAACGGTGCTGAGGAGGAGACGCAACAGCGTGTCAAGCGACTGCGCTCCATGTTCTCCAGGATGGCTTCCGGTTCATTGACGCTGGATAACGGAGACGGTATCACCTACACGCTGGATATCCGTCAAGCTGGTGCTATTGAGGTACCGGAGATTGAGACGACTCTCGATGACATCATCATTGTCGATATTCCCATCATCTCTGATAACGGCTACTGGAGGACGTCTACTACTGCTGCGTCCATGCCTGATGGAAACGTGACCATCAACGATGTCCCCACTCAGGTGAGACGGTTCACGTTCACCAACACGTCTGAGCTTCCTACCAGCGGGAAGGTTGTATGGCACGGGGACACAGAAGGTGCCATCGTAGCAATCTACGACCAAGATACTGGTGCTGTTATCGGTTCCACGACTCTTCCGCCTGCTGGTGATACCACGTTGGCGATGAACCTATCCCCACGCTCTGCGCTGATGATTACTGATGCTGCTGGAGCACAGCAACTGGAGAAGTGGCGTGCAGTCAAGGGAACGATGTTCCCTGTCGGCGTCAATCCCGGTGAGCGTCAAGTTATCGTCACCAACCATCCAAACGCGCGCGTCTTCTATGACGTCAAGATTCTTGACCCGTGGGAGTGGTAATCATGGACTCACAGCAATGGGAGCAGTGGAAGGCTGCAAAAGATAAGCGCCTGCGTCAATCAGGTGAGGTGATGTACCTCCTTGATGGAAACGGTGTACCTCTGATGGAGGTCGATGGTGCTAGTGACGTCTCTGCACCACGTGAGGATGGCGTCGAGTCATCACTGCAGGTCACGGTGCCTATCGATAAGGCGCTGTGCCTCACACACCCTCTTCTCGAAGAGCTGGTCGCAGACAACCTAGGGCAACAGGAATCATCTGGTGCACTCAAGACGGTTGGCAATAAGTCACGGTTCATCTTCTTTGAGCGTGCTGGTGGAATCAGGAGCGTCTATCGCATCACGCACACCGTCGCCAAGTATGACAACGACATCATCACAGAGATTGAGGTCAACGGTGTTGACTCCATCAGTATCCTGTCGCGCCTCCCAGCCTTTTCAGTGAGGTTGAGCATTGACGGGAAGTGGAACCGGCTAGCCAACGACTATGCCGTGCAGTTTGAGCGTCAACGTTGGATACAGACGTTCCAGATGGCAAAGGTGGCTGATGGCTACACCAAGACTGGTGCTGCTGCAGACATCATCACCGACATCATCCAGCAGTCGCTATCTGCGTTGCACAAGGCTTTTGGCATCCATGAGGATGACGCTCCATATATAGTCCGTCGCCTGGATAGGACATATTCCCCAGAGGCGTCCATCACCCTAGCTGATGAGAGCATCTTGGACACCATCAAGAAGGCGGCTGACAGTGCTGGTGTCGGATTGACGAGCACCATCATCTTCCCTGGTGAGGAGCACAATATCGTGTCCCCCACCATAGTATTCCAGGTCACACAACGATAGGAAGGATACCGCTATGGCTAAACATGACGTAGTGCTTTTCGCTGATGACGGTGAGCTGATGGTTGGTAGACGCACCTCATCGTTTATCTGGGGTGCATGGGAAGTTGAGGCTCCAGAAGGAGTGCTCTCTGAGGAAGACCAACTGCTAGCAGAGTACAAAGGTTTCGGCTACCTCTACCGCCCTGATGACTATGCATCATGGGATAGGTTTGACCTGCTTGGTTCCAGAGGCGACGTTTCCCAGAAGATTGGCATCAACAAAGAGGGGTTACCGGACTTCTCACTAGGAGAGTCTGATACAGAAGACGTTATCGATGAGGTCAATGATAGGACTTCCCAGGACATCTTCTTCCAAAACTCCATCAAGACGGCTGGGCTTGGTGAGTACCTCACTCCTGGACGCGACTTCGACGTGGGCGATACTGTCAACGTCAACATCGGTGGGAAGCTGGTCAACACGGTAGTCAGGAAGATTACCGCTACTAGTAGCGATGATGGTGAGGTATGGGATATCGAGGTTGGTGGAAAACCAATCAAGGATATCGTGTCCCTATCTGCTGAGAACGCTCTCATCAATAAGAAGGTGAGGGAAGAAAACCAGAAGATGATGCAGCAGGTTGCCGAAGGGAAGGTGACCATGCAGAAGCTCACCAAGTACCTAGGTATCGGTGAAGGCTTCGTCGATGGTGAGGTCACTTCCACACTGGTTGATGGTCTACGCCGTGATATCGAGACCACGAAGATTCAGTATGAAAACTTCGATAAGACGATTGTGGAAATCAAGGAGACGCTCATTCCGCAGTTGACGGAACAGCAGAAGAAGATTGACCGTGAGCAGATGCAGGCGACTGTTGACGACGCCAAGATGAAGATTGCGACGGTCAACCGTGATGAAATCCGTGAGCTACTGAAACCACCTATTGCTAAAAACACGCCTTTTGCTCCCAACACCAAGCGCAACTACGGAAGGATGGTTGTGCACCGTCAAGGTGATGACCTGGTTATCACTGGTGTGCACTTCCCATTCGATGTTGTCTACAACGGAGCAGCGCACACGGTCGATAAGGATAACGTGACTCTCACCGGCATCTTCGCAGGTGCTGGTGACGATGACGTGTTGATATCGTCTCGTCAACGGTGGCGTGAAAAAGAAGGCTCAGACACTCCTCCTATCTCTGGGAACGACACCATGCCGACTGGGGATATCAACGGTACTACTGGAAAAGCTGAACCAATCGAGTTCACGATGGATATCCACCAACAGAACGTTGTCCACTACTTCTGGTTGTACTTCACCACTATCGGTACTGGTAGGCGCATCAAGGTTGAGCAGTGGAACGCTGATGGAACCAAGCTTCTGGAGACGAAAAACGTAGAAGCCAATGAACCGGTGCACAACCTGTTCCCACGCCACCAGCGGTTGTACCAGTACAGTCTCTTCGGTGCTGAGTCCATCAGACCTGAGAAGCGCATCATCAGAGTCTTCGTTGAGGCTGATATCGCTATCGAGGAGCAGGTCATTGAGGAAGCAGACCACTACTTCTTCTCTGGTGTTGACCTGGAAGAGATTCCAGAGGACGAGCTAGAGAAGCTATAACAACATATATAACTACATAAAGGAGATAGCGATGCCTATCATCTCTGGACACCTAAAAACCATGACCACTAGGACATCTGCTGTTGCCGAGGTCTGGGTGCAGTCAACGGAGGTTATGCCACGTGACAAAGAAGTCATCGTGCCGGAGACCACCAAGATTCCCGTTGACGACGGAAAAGTAGAGTTCACTGCATATCCAGGAAGAGCAACCATCATCCTGGTGTACATGGACTCAACACCCAACGCTCCTATTCCAATCTTCATCACTGATGAGGAAACCCAGACTATCGGTGACGTTATTACCGCTGGTAGAGACGATGAGTTCCAAAACCCATCAGAGGTGGAGAATCTCATCAAGCAGGCACTGGAAGCGGTCAACAGGATGCAGGGTACTTCCGATGCTGCTATCGCTGCTGCAAAAGAAGCGAAGGACTCTCAAGACGCCGCCAAGGTATCAGAGGATAACGCCAAGAGCAGTGAGGAGTCTGCAGCTACTAGCGCTGCGCAGGCTCTAGGTTCCCAGACAGCTGCGAAGACATCAGAGGATAACGCCAAGAAGTCTGAGGACGCTTCTGCTGCTGCGGAGCAGAGGACTCTTGATGCAGAAGGAAGAGTCAAGGAATCTGAGTCCAACGCCAAGAGGTCTGAGGAGAATGCCAGGACTAGTGAGTTGGCTGCGAAGGAAGCACGCGACCAGATTGAGGAATTTGGTGTAGCAGACGGCTCCGTCACTGATGAGAAGCTCTCACCAGAGTTGCGCGAGAAGATTGATGGCGGTGGCGGAAAAGCAGAGCACTTCGGTGCCGCATTCGACGGTTTCACAAGGGGTTTATCATCCGATAAAGAGGGATATGTGAAACTCAATGATTTGACCAAAATCAGTGGTGATGAGTTCCCATCATGGTGTGGAGTCGCCCCAAATGGAGGTTCGCTCTACCTAATGGATGGAATATACACTGTCTCAATTTTCCCTACTAGAAAAACTCAAAAAGTTGATGGGGATAGGAACATCGCGCTGGTAGGGAGGTCATTCACAATACAATGCCTAACATTCCCGAACTGGGACGATTTCGACTCTCACGACATGTCAAGAATATTCACTGCACAGGATGAAGGTGTTGTCTACCCTACAGGCAGAGGGCAGTGGTCAGACCACCGAATAGTAAGCAGCTTAACCTTAAGAGGCACCGATGCTACGCGAGCTATTTTCGTAAAAACACGAATGAACCTCCACTTCTCTGGATTACTAAATGATGTCAAGACATCGAGTGTGTCATTCGGAGTCTCAATCATCAAGCACGCCTAGCACCAACAACTTAATACCTATAACTACATAAGGAGATAGTCATCATGGCTACTATTAGAGGCAGTCTCAAGACTATGACCACCAATACTTCTGCCGTGTCTGAAGTGTGGGTGCAGTCCACAGAGGTACTACCGCGCGGAACATTCGCCATTGCACCGGAGACAACCAAGATTCCAGTTATCGATGGATATGTTGAGTTCCCAGCCTATCCAGGGCGCGCGACAATCGTGTTGACCTACCTGGACACGACACCCAACATTCCTATCCCAGTGTTCATCACTGATGAGGAGGAGCAGACTCTAGGCGATATCATCACGGCTGGTCGAGAGGATGCATTCCAGAATCCTACTGAGGTAGAAAACCTCATCAAGCAGACCATGGAAGCCGTCAACAGGATGAGAGGTACTTCTGATACAGCTGTTGCTGCTGCAGAGGCTGCGAAGGCATCACAGGAAGCCGCAAAGGTATCAGAGGATAACGCCAAGAGCAGTGAGGAGTCTGCTGCTGCTAGTGCTGCACAGGCTCTCGGTTCACAGACTGCTGCGAAAACATCAGAGGACAACGCCAAGAAGTCTGAGGATGCCGCGTCCCTCAGTGAGAAGAATGCAAAAGCTTCTGAGGATGCCGCTGGAACTAGTGAGCGCAATGCCAAGGAATCGGAGTTGGCTGCAAAGGAAGCACGTGACCAGCTGGAACATGACAGCGTAGTTGATGGTTCCGTCACTAAAGAGAAACTCTCACCTGAACTATGGGAGAAGATTGAGAGCGGTGGCGTCGCCAACGCTGTGAGCAACATCAATGCTGAAGGTGCAGGCAAACTGGTCAAGGTTGGCGACAACGGGCGCGTCACTACCGATGCACCAGTAGACAATGCTGATGTTGCCAACAAGGGTTACGTTGACGGTGCTGTGGCAAAAGGTGGAGCGGAGTGTGCAAACTTCTCGCTTCGACTTGGAGCTGGTCTTCCAGCAAAAGCAGGAGTATACAACGCTGCATACAACGTTGAACTCAGAAAAGGCTATAAGCTTCCAGACTGGGCTTGGATGTCCAAAACAGATGGAAGGGTAGACAGCGTAGGTCTCAAAGATGGGCTATATCTGGTCACAATCACACCAATCAGCGACATGCTATGGGGAAGGGTCAGAGATGCTATGGACACAGCTGTTTTTGCAAGCATTCCGTCCAACAATGCATATGAGACTGCAAGAAACCAAGCCACATTAGCCTATGAACGCTCATACGAATCTGTCTCGTGGAGCAACAGCCGAGGCACAGACATCAATATCCCCGGCACTATGACCGTCAACTCTGGTAAAAACTGGTGGATGTACTTCTCAATACGTGTCACAAACAAAGAGGAGACCAACGGAATGGTCAACGTCAACATCGTCAAGCTCCGCTGATACAACAACTCAATACCTATAACTACATAACAACTTAATAAGGAGATTAGTCATGGATACCATCATTGACTATTCCGCTGGTTCACTCACACCAGCACAGGTGAGAAGCGCCGGGCACATCGGTGCTATCCGCTACATCTCCCCAGCACGTGAACCATGGATGACTGGAAAAGGTGTCTCTCGTCAACAGGCGGACGCCTACCGAGCAGCGAAGATGCCATGGGCTGTCGTGTGGCAATATGGTGCAGGCAACTCAGTATCCTCCGACGTCATGAGAGGACGTGCTGGAGGTCTCGCAGACGCCAAGGCTGCTAAGAAGGCGCTGCAGGATTCCGGTAGCGACTATCTTCCAGTCTTTTTTGCCGTGGACTTCGACTGCACACTGAAACAGTGGAACTCCACTGTTGTCCACTACTTCCGTGCTGCATGTGAGGTACTCGGAAAACAGCGTGTGGGAATCTATGGACACTCACGTGTATGCGCATGGGCGATGGAAGATGACGTCGTTGCACGTGTCACACCAACACGTGGACTCTGCTGGGTCACACGCTCATGGCAATTCGACCCGAAGGCTAAGGACTACTGCGTCCTCTACCAGAGGCAGCACAACATCTCTCAACTTGGAACACAGGTTGATATCAACGACGTGCTGCATCCAGAGTGGGGTTGGCGCGCTATTCCCAAGGCACCAGCACCGAAGCCACTGAACGTCAATGGCATCACGCCACGCCATGGACGTAGAGGCGACCCAGTATGGATGGCTGACCTCTTCCGTGCATGGGGTCTCAAAGTCGTTGAGATGCCTGGATACAAAGATTGGGGCGTAGGCGACTTCGGAGAAATCAGAGGCGTCGTCTGTCACCACACTGCAGGAGCAACCACACCAGCGTCCTATATTGCACGCAATCCACGCCTGGGCAATCAGCTCTCAAGCCAGATTCACCTTGGTAGAGATGGAGTCGTCACACTATGTGGCGTCGGTCAAGCGTGGCACGCAGGTGCAGGAGCCTACGGAAATTGGCTACCACGCGATGCAGGTAACCAGTACACCATCGGTATCGAGGCTGTTAATGCTGGTGACGGTTCCCAACCATGGACAAACGTCCAGATGGATGCATATAGGAAGGTCTGTGCAGCAATCTGCTGGTACTTGGGACTGCACTCCTCCAGGGTCATCGGGCACAAAGAGTACTCCTCACAGGGGAAGATTGACCCCAACTTCGATATGAACGTCTTCCGCCGTGACGTGCAGAAGCTTATCGATTCCGCTAACTCTAAACCAGCACCACAACCACAACCGAAGGAGCCGAAACCAGTGACACCACCAGCACCAAACAATGACGTCAAGAAGGCTGTTGCAGATGCACTCGAGCCTCTCACAAACGACATCAAGGATATCCGTGAGCAACTCACGGGTAGCAGAGGAACCGTCCTCAAGAAGGACGGAACCCTTGACCTGGATGCTTCCTACAAAGGTTGGAAGCACATCCTGGGTGCCAACGCCAAGGGCAAAGGTCTCACCCTCGTTGATGCCGTCGGTGCACTACGTAGAGACGTCAACGCGCTATCAGTGCGTCTAGATGACGTTGAGAAGCTACTTAAGGAGAACAAGTAATGGAAACACAGACCAACAACGCTATTAGCGATGCAGTAGCAGAGGCTATCAGCCAACAGAGCTTCTATCGCAGGTACTCCAACACAATCAACGCAGTAGTTGCATCTCTCGCAGCCGTGCTCACCACTCTGGTTGGGCACTGGGCTGCAACAGGTGAGATGGAGACCAGCATTGCCCTGCTATCAGCCATCGTTCCCATCGTTACTGGTGTCTCCATCAGGTTGACCACCAACGGAATCACTGATTCCACACGTGCACAGCTTGAGAAGGCTGTTGAGCTACGCGATGCAGAGATTGAGCGTGAGCAGCAGGAGCGTGATGCCTTGGCTGAACGTCTAGAGACTCTCCCTGTGTACACCATCGACGACGAAGTGTAGCACCATTGAGAGGGGCGAAGACACATGGAAAAACGTCACAGTGACGATAGACCAACCAGCCCTCTTCCCTACCTCACCAACGAGGCGACACAGCTCATCATGGTGGTCATGGTTATTACCATTATTGCACGTGGAGCTGATTACCTCATGGACTTCCTGGGAATAGCTACCATCAGCACAGTCATCGACATTGAGGGAGCACTCTCTTCCATTATCTGGGTAACACTCTGCTGGCTATCAGCAGCACTGGTACTCATCGGGAAATATCTCCACATCGACAAGGCGATTATTGCAGGTAGCGTCATTGCTACTGCTACCTACTCTGGTCTGACCACTGGAGCAGCAATCGACATGTTTGATGATGGCTTTTCTGGGGTGAGGATTGTTTCAGCATACCTGCTACCAGCAACGTTATGGGCGATGACTGCATATAGTGCTGTTATCTCACGAGAGGCGGATAGACGGGCTACCGAGCACTAGGAAGGTGATGACATGGATGATTTACTGAGTGTCATCCCACAGGACAAAGGCTGGATGCTCATCTACGTGGTTGTCGTTCTGGTGCTTGGTTCACCAGCCATCTTCTCCAAGAAGACTGCTGAGGATAAGTTCTGGTTCTTCGGGAAAATCGCCTCCTGGTTCGACACCAGGAAGGAGCGCTCTATCGCCAAGGAGCAGAAGACCAGAGACGTCATCGCAACGCTGGACAAAGCTAGGATTACCGAGCTTAAGGAGCTGGTTGAATCTGAGCGTGATGAGCATCGTGATGATATGCATCGGATGATGGAAGAGATTCAATCCTTGAAAAGGGACATAGATATTGAGCGTGTTGAACGCAACAAACTCAAGGATGAACTCAACCAGACCATCGATGACTACCTCGGCTACATCAAGTATGCCTTGACATGGCAGAGGGAAGTGTCACTGATGGCTATCCAGAATAACTGGAAGCCGGAACTCCCAGAGTTCCAGACCTTCTCTGAATGGCGGGACGATGAGCGGGGGTAGCACCTTACTACCCCCGAGTCGGGCACATTCCCACAATGTTGCCCGCCAAAAGTAATATAGTTGCGAAAAAGTTGCCGGAATTGTTGCATAATGCAGTATTCCGTCGCATAGCACACCGAGCTACCTGTGTCAAGGTATGCAGGTAGAGGTGTATAACGACTGGATAACGAACGGGGGTAAAAACGCTACTGTAGACTTAGGAAGTAACTGTTACTACGCCTGTGACCTGCATGAACGGCGTTTTGAGAGAGAAAAAAGTTGCGATATAGTTGCCACTTGGAAAAAGATTGCCCCTGGTAGGCATGTGATTGTGATTATTCTCACACGATGTGCGTGCACCTGATTGTTGGTATGCACGTGTCCATTTATTCCCGTGTCCAATTCTACTCCAGCGCCAACTATGACGCGCGACACTACACCCGCATAGAAAAACCATTAAGGGACACAAAAAGAAGCCCACTGGTAGAGATATTCCTCTACTGGTGGGCTTTTTTCTCGTTTTTAGAGACTCTTGGCGCGCTTAAAAGATGTCACGGATGGCATCCAGGTCTGAGTCATAGAGGTGAGAATAGATGTTCATCGTCGTAGCAGCATCAGCGTGCCCCAGCTGCCTCTGCACCGTCAACACTGGAGCACCAGCAGAAATCATCAGAGACGCAGCAGTATGACGCAACACGTGCGGAGTGATATAGGGAAACGACTCATCATCCAGCTGGCAATCGAGCATCGCTCTTCGCCACCACGACTTCGCCTTCGCAGACGGAAGCAACTGATGCTTCTTCCTATCGTTATAGGACGGGAACACGATATCGTTGCCCGTCAATCCCTCACAATGCTCCTTGAGGACACTCAACGTTGCATCAGGAATAGCGACGCGACGGACACGCCCCGTCTTCGTTTTACCTATATAGCGATGCGAACCAACAACGTTGAACGACTTCGATATCGTGATTCTCTTGTTGTCAAAGTCGATATCACTCATGGTCAACGCTGCAGCTTCTCCCCAGCGCAGACCGATAGTACCCAGCACCATCACCAGAGCCTTCTTCTCTGATGGCACGGCATCCGCAAACGCCTTGAGCTGGTCACGAGTCAATGGATGCACATCGCGCCGGGCTATCGATGGAACAGCGACGGACTTCGCAGGATTGTGGTGGATACCGTTGTTCTCGATGGCTATCTCAAGCACAGCATGGAAGAGATTCTTGACCTTATGCACATAGGACTCTGATAGCTCTTCGGTACCAATCTTGTAGTTGACCGTAGCCTGTATCGATTCAGAAGTGATGCGCGACACAGGAATGTAGGCATACTGCGGTTCGATATGCAGCTCGTAGATATAAGAGATGAGCGCCTTCGTGGATGGCTTCCAGTTGAGATGGCGCGCGCAATATAGCTGGTAGTAGTCGTCAAAGGTCATCGATGATGCAGCCTTGTCCATCATCGTCCCGGTATGACGACGGTTATCCATCTCCGTAGCAAAGCGCCTGGCATCAGACATCCTGCGGAAGCCACTCTTGGAGCAATTCTTCCCGGTGTCATCACGGTACTGGACTTTGTACCGTTCACCCTTGGTCTTCGTCTGGTACTTGCTGATGCTCGCCACTGCTACCGCCTGCTAAAAAAGTTGCATAGAAGATTATAGTAGCAGTATAGCAGTGCGCAGTGGCACTCATCAATAGGTACTACCTCACAGCAGCATATTGACTCCGCGTTCCATATTGAGGAATGAACGGTGTGACAATACACGACTCCATATAGCGCTCAACCTCTCTGATAGGGATACGCCATCGAGCCTGCTCGGAGTCACCTAGCTTGACTCCATTGAGTCTCCCATCACGCAGAAAACGTCGAACCGTCTCCTGTGAAACGTCAATCATCTTGGCGCAGCGTGCAACTGAAATGTACTTCTCCACTTCCTATACCTCATAACAATAAGACCTCCTCTCTTACTAGTTGATGATTCCGATTAAAAGGTTACACCAATACATGTTTGTTGTCAATACCTACTACACAAAAAAATACCGGTGATAGCAGCAGAAGCCACCATCACCGGCGAAAATAAGATATATATAAAAAGATATGGTCTATAAGAGATATCGGATAGCTATTACTTGACTCGTTCCATCTTTGGCATGGACTCTCCAGTTATTGGAATAATCCTATAGGCGTTCCTTCCCTTCGTCCTCTCTTGGTAGTTTTCAACAACTACACCGGCGTCTTCCAGCGCTGATGCATTCTCCTTGAGTCTTGACGACATCCATCTTCCTGTGCTCCCCCATGTGTTTGTTGGGTGGTTTCGCTCCTTGGCAATGGATACCAACTCGGAGAGAATCTGCGATGGTGTCCCTTTTACCTCGACGTCAAGAGAGTCGATGATGAACTCAATGATTGGGTGGATTGAGTCACGAGCTAGTTCCTCTTGAGCCTCAACCATCCTCTTGGAGGCTGACGGAACATTGATGCCGTGCTTCTTGAACACGGAGTCAACAGCCTGGACTACAACAGAGAAGTCAGCCAACCGTGCCGTAGGTGCATAGTAGTTCTCATGCATATCCGCCATCACCTCTGAGGCTAGACGGAACAGCACAGCGCGGAAGTGAGGAAGGTCTTCCTGCCACTCGTAGTACATCTCCTGCGTTGACCTGTAGTTATCCTTGAGAGACTCAGAAACGATGAACAGGATACGGGAGCGTAGGTCTGCGCGCAGCACTGGAGTATCAACACACGTCATGATGACCTGTCTGGAGATGTCCTGGATGAAGATGTCTCCATCAGAGTAGAGTTTCCTCTTCTCATAGGCACCACCGGTAGCGGCGATAGCCAAGATATCCGACTGTGCTTGAGACACACCAGTGATGTTGTCGAAGAGACATACTGAGCGTGGATACAACACGTCAGCCAACTTCTCTGATTCCCTCGGCATGATTGACACGTTGGAGCTGGATGGGTCAAGCAGTTCCTTGATTCTCGTCGCAGTGGTTGTTTTACCGCTACCTGGTTCACCCTGAACCATGAGGATAGGAAGAGCCGACAGTGGTGAGACGATACGGAGGATTAACCATGCAAGCACCGTTGTCCAGTCTCTGCGTGGAACATTGAGATGCTTGGTGAACATCTTGGTGACTCCACGGACGTCATCATCGGTGTTATCGACCTCCATGCGATTGAGCATCCCTGAGCGGATGAACTGAGGAACCTGCAGCTCATTGTCATATGGAACGTTGTACTCAACACCAAAGCGTGAGACGACAACAGTACCTGAGCCTGGTGAAAAGGTATCAATATATGTCGCTTCCTTAGTTGGGAAGATGCGCGGACGTGGAGCAACAGCGTCAACATATCCATCGTCATAGTCATCACGTGCTTGAGCAGCGATGATTGTTGTGATGTTGTCGGCGTTATCCCTTGATGTCTTAATTCCTGGGATAGCGTTGAGCTGGATGCGTGCCATCACCTCATTGCGTGATGGGAAGTAAACTCCAGGTGTGTTGAGACTTGACCACATCTCTCCTCCACCAGATGTGGCGCGACACTCGAAGTTGTCTTCTGCATACTCAAGTGCCTGCAGATAGCGCCTATCAGCCAGAGACATCTTCTTCTTCTCATCGTTGTCACCATCAGACTTCTTCTTGGTAGCACCTTTGCTACTGTTGATGGTTTCCTCAATCTCAGAGGCGATACCTTCTGTGATTGCAGTGGCTTCGTCCACTACTGCTTGGTCGAGCTTCTTCTTATCAATTTCGTGTGACATGGTTGTGTTCTCCTTATGAGAGTTGTTGTTCTTGTTGGTCTCACTCTTGTGGTTTTTCATGATGTGTCCCTTCTGATTTGGTTCCTTGACTTTTGACATTGTGTATTCAGGCTGCTGCACGTGAGCCTCCTGATTGTGGGAAGTTCCTGGTGCGCCTGCGTCTTCGCTCTCTGATGCGCTCACCAGCAGCCTCCGCTGCAGGGTCGCTCTGAAAAGCGTTGTGGCGTGGTCTCATGCTGCGTCGCTGTTCACGTTCAGTCCACACACCAGCAGCCATCGCTGCGCGCTGGAAGCTTCCTCCATACCGGTACTTCTGCCAGTACTCCCACTTCATGAGGTTTTTGTCCTCATCGATATCCATCTCACAGCGTGCTGTTGAGGAGAAGACCTTGAGCACCGGCTGATATCCAGAGTTGCAGTCCTCTGAGTGAGCCACTGCTGAGCGCACAGACGTTGATAGAGGATGGTGCATCACAGCGCAGGAGCCACGGCACTCTGAACCGACGACAGACCAACCATCGCTAGAGAGAATCTGTTCCCAGCTGTTCTGCCTCTGCCACTGGTCAATACGTGCAGTCACAGAGGAGTTGTTGCTCATGTGTCCTGCGTGCCCTAGCTTCTTGGCACTTGATGCAGGCTTCTTATAGACGACCAGGAGGTCAACCAGCTTGAGAGCCTTCTCCTTATCGTCGCTCAAGTCGATGACGTGTCCATGCAGCTGGTAGAAGCCCTCTGAGCGCTCCGTTGGTGGAACGATGCAGTATGTCCCCTCACTCTTGACGTCGAAGTGAGATTCCTTATCATCGCCACGGACAGCAGCTGTTGACTTGTAGTTGATGCCATCCTCGAAGCAGCCGTCTGGTAGCACAAACCACCAGTGACCTCCGCTGGAGTGTACCCACTCACCATCGACCATCTTCCCTGGAGTCTTAACCGTTGGTTCAGGTAGTTCCTCATGGAAGTTGTCTTCCCACCACTTGCTGAGCACTGCAATATCACCATCTGTGTCTGCGTCGATGACCAGCACACCAGAGTCGTGTGTTGGGGCGATGGCGATTCCCTTCCCCTTTGCGCGCTTCCAGGCAAGTTCAGGGTCATCAATAGGATTGGTCGCTGTGTACATGGAGTATGCAGGAGCCTTCTCGTTGCCACTGCCGTATCGTCCGTTGACCGGTACTACTGGTACACCAAGGTCAACCAGCTCATATGCAGTCTCGCGTGTGTCGTCAGCGAGCATCGCCTGCTCAATGGCTTCCGCTTTGGAAACGAAATATTCAGTAGTCATAGTTCCCACGTCCTTCATCGTGTATCAGGGGCTTGACTGTTCCCCTGTATTGACTTCTATTCTTAGTATACACCCTATCGGGGGTGCTTCGTTTTCATCGCCTTGACTTTCGATGTTGTCTATAGTATAGCACATGGGCAACATGCTTCGTCAGCGTACAAACATGCAGGTCAGAGAGTTTTCCTATAATTATGAGTATTGCTACTGATAATCATAAGACTGCACTATCAGCCCTCTACTTGATAACAATAGCGACGCTTCTCGGAGCACCTTTGGGGTCGCCTTACTAGCAGTAGCAATTGATATTGAGACGTCACCTGGAATAGTGCATAAAAAAAGGGGAAGCCGCTCAATACTCGGTATCAAGCGGCTCCCCAGTGATGTTGTCAAGGCATCGAAGGAAGGTGGAAAATATGAAAATGGAGCGAGAACAATTGTCTTACAACAACTTCTCATATCAACAACATTTTCCTTTGTTGCTGATACTCTTATTGTAGCATGGTTGTATTCAGCTTCGTTTTCATACTTCTGTTTCCGCACACAGTTATTGAGAAACATGGCTAGAGGGAGTGGAATTGCGGCGTTTTTGCCTGTTTTTCGACGTTTCCCTAGAAGTTTCCCCTGATTCCCTAGATGCACCCTAGTTCTTTTTTGACAACCTAGGGAAGAATCGAATTTTTATTTATGCTGGTCACGACACCTTTTTGACCCCTCATATACCCTCTTCCCTACTTCCCTATTTTATATATAGTATATATATAGAAAAAGAGAAGAGAGAGTAGTAGTAAGAGATATATAATATATA